>Ga0065721_10006812_pt1 | contig 12645 bp, 15 predicted proteins | sample Mesricmetagenome_FD_59108 | JGI IMG/M metagenome (GOLD analysis project Ga0065721, IMG submission 59108) | Mesophilic microbial community from rice straw/compost enrichment Sample: eDNA_1 v2 (version 2) | ecosystem: Engineered > Solid waste > Grass > Composting > Bioreactor | place: USA: Davis... | reverse complement strand
GGACACCGGCGGCGAGCGTCCCTTCCTGCGCGGCGACCTGAAGTCCAAGCTGCTGGACTTCGACGACCTTGCGGCCATCTTCGGCGGCGCGCCCAGAAGCGGGACCGGGGAGACCGCCTCCGAGACCCAGAAGGCGGTGGGGCGCCAACTCGCCGCCCAGCGTCGCCTGCTGCCCGACGCCACCCTGAACATCCCTCGTATCCGGGCCATGGACGCGGACGTGAAGTACAGCGCCGCCAGCATTCGCGCGCCCAACTTCCCGCTGCGCGGCGCGATGGTGCGGGTGAAGCTCGACAACGGCCTACTCGTGGCCGACCCGCTTAGGTTCGACCTGCCCCAGGGCAATATCGCCGGCGTCGCCCGGCTCGACGCCCGTAAGAACGTCCCGGTCAGCGCTATCGACCTGCGGCTCTCCCGCGCCCGGCTCGAGCAGCTCATCCCCACCGGCTCGGGCGGGGCGACGCCCCTGACCGGCGGTCTCGTCGGCCGCGTGAAGCTGAGCGGTCCCGGCGCCTCGGTGCGCGAGGCGGCGGCCAACGCAGACGGCGAGGCCATGCTGGTCGTGCCCGGCGGCGAGGTCCGCGAAGCCTTCGCCGAGCTCCTGGGCGTCAACGTGGTCAAAGGGCTGGGGCTGCTGCTCTCCAAGGACCAGTCGAAGACCGATGTCCGCTGCGCCGTGGCTCACTTCCAGGCGCGCGATGGCGTGCTCCGCTCCGATCGGATCATCTTCGACACCGAACCGGTGCTGGGCGTGGGCGAGGGAACGATCGACCTTCGCACCGAGCGCATGAGCCTGCGCATCGCCGGCAAGCCGAAGGAGGCGCGCCTGATCCGCCTCATGGCGCCTGTCACGGTCAACGGGCCGATCGTTCAGCCGAAGATCGGCGTCGAGCCCGGCAAGGCGATCGCCCAGGGCGGCGTGGCGGCCGCGCTCGGGGCGCTGGTCACGCCTATCGCCGCGATCCTGCCCTTCATCGACCTGGGTCTCGCCAAGGACGCCGCTTGCGGCGCCCTCATCGCCGAGGCCGGCCGCGAGGGCGCGCCCGTAGCCAAGACAGCGAGCCGCTGACCACGTCCGTCGATTGACGCATGCGCGAGCGGCGCCCCACAGTTCGGCCTCCAGTCGCAAGCGAGGTCGCCTGAATGTCCCAACGCCCAGCCAAGACCGGCCCGGTCGCCATCGCCGTCGTGCTTGCCTTGACCGCCACCGGCGCGCTCGCCGCTTCGGCCGCGGAAACCGCCATCGCGACCCGCCAGGCCGGCTACAAGAAGATCGGGGCGGCGTTCAAGGCCACCAACGAGGAACTGCGCAAGGATGCGCCGAACGCCAAGTTGATCGCGGCCAACGCCACCGCGCTGAACGCCCAGGCGGCCCAGGTGAACAAGTGGTTCCCCAAGGGCTCCGGTCCCGAGGCGGGGTTCAAGACCAAGGCCAAGCCCGAGATCTGGGCCGAGCCCGCCAAGTTCGGCGCCGCGGCCGCCAAGTTCCAGACCGAGGCGGGCAAGCTGCAGACCATCGCCGCCACCGGAAACGTGGACGCCATCCGCACCCAGGTGCGCGCCGTCGGCGGCGCCTGCAAGAGCTGCCACGATCCCTACCGCGCCGAGTAGGTCATGGCTCGCGACACGTCGCCGATCCTGGCGCGCCCCCTATGGGATCTGCCCACCCGGATCGTGCACTGGGCCCTGGTCGTCCTGCTGCTCGTCGCCTGGTTCACGGGCGGGGAGAACATGCAGCTCCACCGCTGGACCGGCTATACGATCCTCGGGCTCCTGGTCTTTCGGCTCTGGTGGGGCGTGGCCGGCGGCTCCACCGCGCGTTTCGGCCATTTCCTGACCGGCCCCACGCAGACCTTCGCCTATCTGCGCACGCTCGGCCGTCGGGCCCCTGGCGAGAGCGCCGGGCACAATCCCCTCGGCGCGTGGAGCGTGCTCGCGATGATCGTCGTCCTGCTGGTCCAGGTAGGGCTTGGCCTCTTCGCCAGCGATATCGACGGCCTCGAATCCGGCCCGCTTTCGCACCTGGTCGACTTCGATGCGAGCCGCCGGGCGGCCGACCTGCACGAGATCAGCTTTCGGGTGCTGCAGGCGCTGGTCGCGCTGCACATCCTCGCCGTCGCCTTCTACTGGCTTTGGAAGCGGCAGAACCTGGTCGGCGCCATGATCACGGGCAAGCGCCCGTTCCAAGGGGAAGCCCTGCGGCCCGCCGCTCTTTGGAGCTACGCCGTGGGGGTGATCCTGGCCGTCGCGGTCGCCTGGTTCATCGCCAAGGGCCTGCGGTTCTGACCCTCATCTGAAGATGCTCCCCCGGCGGGGAGCACCTCAGGTCGCGCCTTAGCCGCCGTTGGCGGCGTCGCGCAGGCAGGTCAGCCAGGCGTCCTCGCGCGCCTTCTCGGCCGCGCGCAGCTTGTCCTCGGCCTCGCGGACCGCGGCGTCGTGCTTGCGCCATTCCAGGACCGCGCCCTCGCGCGCCGCGCGGGCTGCTTCCATGGTCGGGAAACGCGCCAGCACAGCCCGCACGCTGTAGTTGACGGGCGGGCCGACGGTCTCGCGGTCCGGATAGAAGCCAGTGATCGAGTCCGCCGTCTCGCTCTCGATATGGAAGACGTCCGCCCAGCCGGCGTGGTGGCGCATCAAGGCCCAGGGACGTGCAATCCGGTCGCTCATGAAAAACTCCTAGGGAATCCGACCCCAAGCTAGCCCGGGAGAGCGACGGTTTTCTAGCCCCAGAGCGCGGGGCGTCGGTCACGCCAGGGCGCCTCCTTCTCCAGCTGCGCGGCCAGCCGCAACAGCGTGGCTTCGTCGGCGAACCTGGCCGTGAACATCATCCCGATCGGCAGGCCGCTCCTGGACGTGGCGAGCGGCAAGGACAGCGACGGTTGGCCCGAGAAGTTGAACGGCGGCGTGAAGGGGAAGACCTCGCTCTGCCGCCGGTTCATCTCCCGCGGCTCCAGCGCCACCGGATCCATGTGGCCCACCTTCGGAACCGGCGTCCCCAGCACCGGGCACAGATAGACGTCGAAGTCCTCGAAGAAGGCGAGGGTCTTGCGGTTCAGAACCCGCAGGTCCTGCCAGCCGCGGAAGGCCTGCTCGCCGGTCACCTTGCGGCCACCTCGCAGCGAAGCCCAGGTGAGGGGCTCCAGCTCATGCTCCTCAGGCTCGCGGCCCACCTGCTCGATCAGCCGCGCCATCTCGGCGGCGAAGTTCGCTCCCGAAACCGGGGCCCGCGCGGCGTAGAGCGCGCGATAGTCGATCCCCAACCCCTTCTCGACGACCTCGTGACCCAGGCCCTTGAGGAGCTCGGCCGTGGCCTCCAGCGCCGCCTGGATCTCGGGGTCGATCGGCCTTCCGGACGGCGTCTCGGACGACCAGGCGATCTTCAGCCGGCCCGGGCTGCGCTCGATCTCCTCGGCATAGGGGCGCTCCTTCGGCGGCGCGGCGAAGGGCGCGTCGGCCCGCGGCTTGCCCGTGGCGTCCAGCATGACCGCGCAGTCGCGGACCGTCCGCGTGACCACGTGGTCGACCGAAAAGCCCATCGCATAGTGCGTGTCGTCCGGCCCGTTCGGCGTGCGGTCGCGCGTGACCTTCAGCCCGACCAGGCCACAGCACGCCGCAGGGATGCGGATGGAGCCGAGCCCGTCGCTGGCGTGCGCCATCGGGACCATGCCGCTCGCGACCGCCGCGGCCGCTCCGCCAGACGAGCCGCCGGAGATGTGCTCGGGATTCCACGGATTGCGACAGGCGCCGAGATAGGCGCCTTCCGTCGTGCCGGTGATGCCGTATTCCGGCGTATTGGTCTTGCCCAGCAGCACTACGCCGGCTTCGCGATAGCGCTCGGTCAGGCCACTGTCCTCCCTGTCGACGATCCCCGCGGCGAAACGGCTGCCATAGCTCCGCGGCCAGCCCGCCACCGGCACGCCGAGATCCTTGATCAGGAAGGGCACGCCCTTGAACGGCCCGTCAGGCAAGGGCCCCTGGGCGACCTTCCGCGCCTCGTCATAGGCCTTGTAGACCACCGCGTTCAGCGCCGGATTGTGGCGTTCGATGCGCTCGATCGCAGCGTCCACCAGCTCCAGCGGCGTCACCTCTTTCTTGGCGACCAGGGCGGCGAGCGACACGCCATCGTGTTCGGAAAAGTCGTCCATCTTCCTCCCCTCGTGCTTGCCCGTCTCGACGGAACCGGGAGGGAAACCTTACGCTGCTGACGCTTCGGGGCAATGGAGGACGGGATGAGGGCGAAGGTTCTGGCTTTGGCGGTCCTGTTGGCCGCGAGCGCGGGCGCCGCTGAGGCCAACGAGACCTTCAAGGACTGGTGGACCACCTGCGACAACACCCGTGACTGCGCCGCCTTCGGCTTCTCCGAACTGTCGGACGAAGTGATGGGCTATCTCAAGGTGACACGCGCCGCCGCTGCGGACGCCCAGCCTGCGGCCAAGATCGCGATCTATGCGGACGATGGCCCCTGGACCCTCTCCGTCGACGGACGCTTCATCGCCGCGGTGAACGCCAAGGGCGAGGACGGCGCCGCCGCCTCCGCCGATCTCACCCCCGGCCAAAGCGCCGCCCTGGTGGCGGCGGCGGCGCGAGGGACGTGGCTGGAGGTCGCCTCCGCCGGCCGTCCCGTTGGTCGCATCTCGCTCGCCGGCAGCGCCGCGGCGCTGCGCTGGATGGACGATCGCCAGAAGCGCGCCGGCACGGTCACGGCGATCCTCGCCAAGGGCCCGGGCAAGACCGTTCCACCGCCGCCCGAAGCGCCCCTCGTCCGCGCGGCCCCTGCGGTGGCCCAGTCGGACCTGCCCAAGACGCCGCCCCCTTCGGTTCTCACCGCCACGCGCGACTGCGAGGACCACGCGCGCGATCTCGACGTGGATCCCGTCGTCGGCCGGCTCTCCCCCCAACTCACCCTCTGGGCGCCGCTCTGCAGCCACGGCGCCTACAACCTGATCTATCGGCTCCTGGTCGTGGACGCCCGCGGCGCAAGGCTCGCCCCCATCCGCTATCCGGGTCAGGCCAAGGACGAGTCCGACCTGATGAACATCGAGTACGACGCTGCGACCCAAACCCTCTCGAATTTCGACAAGGGCAGGGGCCTGGGCGACTGCGGCGCGACCACCGAGTGGGTCTGGGACGGCGCGCGCTTCACCCCCAAGGGCCAGAACCTGATGGGCGAGTGCCGCGGCGTGCCGCCCGACGACTGGCCGAGCTCCTATCGCACGCGCTGATCAGAACATCCCGGCCAGGGTGGCGAAGAAGGCGAGGATCGCCGCCAGGATCGCCTTCGACAGCACCGCCAGCACCAGGATGGAGAGGATCGCCGCGATCCAGCCGATCAGCGCCGCCACCCCGTCGCGCTCGGCTCCGCCGATGGCGAAGGCGGCGATCGCGAACGAGGGCAGCATGTTCCCGAAGGGGATCGGCAGGAAGACGATCAGGGACAGGACGAAGCACAGCGCCCCCACCAGCCGGTCGCCCACGGGATTGTACATGAAGGTCAGGCGCGGCCGAAGGCGGCGCTCCAGCCGCGTCAGGTGCGGCCGCAGCTTGCTCACCAACGCGCGGAAATCGCCCATGCTCATGGTGCTCGAGAGCACCGCCTTGGGCAGCCACAGGGTCTTGCGGCCCATGGTCCACTGGGCGGTGATGAAGATCAGCGGCGCGCCCAGAATGGCCGACACGCCAGGCGGCATGGGCAGCACCAGCGGCGCGGCGAACACGAACATAAGGGCGCCGAACGCCCGGTCGCCGAAGGTTTCGAGCAGGTCCCCCACCGACACCTTGGCGTCCTGCCGCTCCGCGATCAGGTCGAGGAGTTCGGAGACGCTGGCGGCGTGGGGGTGATCGGACATCGCAAGCTTCGCGCTAACACGGCCAGGCGCCGCAACGGAAGCAAAAGCGCGACCCGCCGATCGCCTCTCACGCGATTGTTGAGGTCCGTCACCTTCCGCCAGGACAGGCTTGCAGGCGCGCCCGAAGCCGCGACAATCGGGTCAAAGCCATAAGGGGAGTGAAACATGCGCGCCTTGGAGGTCGCCGCGCCGTGGGGACCAGACCAACTGAAGGTCGTTGAGAGCCCCGATCCGTCGCCCGGTCCTGGCGAGGTGCTGGTGCGCATGCGGGCGGTCTCGCTCAACTACCGCGATCTCCTGATGATCAACGGCATGTACAGCCGCGGCTCGGCCACCGCGTCCGGCGCGATCACGCCCTTCTCGGACGGCTGCGGAGTGGTGGAGGCGATCGGCCCCGGCGTCACCCGCGTCGCGGTCGGCGACCGTGTCTCGACCCTCTTCTTCCAGAACTGGATTTCCGGCCGTCCGACCCTGGAGAAGCTCAGCTCGTCCCTCGGCTTCCCGATCCCGGGCGCAGGCCGCGAACTGGCCGTCTTCAGCCAAGAAGGCGTCTCCAAGGTCCCTGACTTCCTCACCGACCAGCAGGTCGCCACCTTGCCCTGCGCCGCGCTCACCGCCTGGCGCGGCCTCTTCGAGGACGCGCGGCTGGAGCCGGGCGACGCGGTGGTGCTGCAGGGGACCGGCGGGGTTTCGATCTTCGGCCTGCAGTTCGCCAAGGCGGCGGGCTATCGCACCATCATCACCTCCTCGTCGGACGAGAAGCTGGAGCGGGCGAAGGCGCTGGGGGCCGACCATCTGGTGAACTACAAGTCGACCCCCGACTGGGCCAAGGCCGTGCGCGAGCTCACCGGCGGGGTCGGCGCCGACTTCATCATGGAGGTGGGCGGCGCGGGCACCATGCAGCAGAGCCTGCGCGCGGTCCGCATCGGCGGCCACATCGCGGTCATCGGCGTGGTCGCCGGCGCGGGGGAGGGGCTGAACCCCGCGGTTCTCATCGGCAACAGTGCGAAGCTCCAGGGCCTCTCCGTCGGCTCGCGCGAGATGTACGAGGCCATGTGCCGCGCCATCGCCCTGCATCGGATCGAGCCGATCGTCGACAAGGTCTTCCCCTGGACGGAAGCTGGCGCCGCTTTCGGCGCCATGCAGGGCGGGGAGCATTTCGGGAAGATCGTTCTGCAGTTGTGACCTTTAATTCAAAGAGTCCTGCCGAAAAGGAGCGGGCGATGCGTACGACCGGTATCAACCACCTAGCCCTGGTCTGCCGCGACATGGAAGAGACCGTCCGCTTCTACACCGAGGTGCTCGGCATGCCGCTCTTCAAGACGGTGGCCCTGCCGGACGGCGGCCAGCACTTCTTCTTCGACTGCGGCGGCGGCGATGCGGTGGCCTTCTTCTGGTGGCCGGACGCCCCGCCCGCCGCGCCCGGCGTCGCCTCGGTCAAATCCTTCCCCCATGAGCCGAAGTCCGCCGTCGGCTCGATGAACCACGTCGCCTTCAACGTTCCCGAGGACAAGCTCGACGAATACCGTCAGCGCCTGGTCGAGGCCGGCGTGAAGGTCACCCCGAACATGGTGGTCAATCACGACGACAGTCCCATGGGCGTCGCCGCCGAGATGCATCCCGGCGTCTTCGTCCGCTCGGTCTATTTCACCGACCCCAACGGCATCATGCTCGAGCTGGCGGCGACCACGAAGATCTTCGGCCCCGAGGACGTGCGCCACGTCCCCGCGCGCGCCACGCTGTCGGAGGCCTGAAAGCCATGCCGCGCCTGCGCCAGGTGGCCCGCGCCGAGGCGGACTCCAAGGTCGTCCAACGCACCTACGACCTCCTCTTCGGCGATCGCGACCCCGTGGCCCAGCCGGGAACCAGCACCGGGACCAGCGGCGACTGGTGGACGGTGTTCGCCCTCGTCCCCGACGTCCTGGAGCACGCCAACCGCGGCTTCGCCCTCTATCGCAGTCCTGACCGCAAGCTCGACCCTGTGCTGCGCGAACTCGCCCAGACCCGCGTCGGCTGGGCCAAGGCCAGCCAGTTCGTCTTCTCCCAGCACTGCAAGTCGCTGCGGGGTCTCGAGGTCTCGGAGGAGAAGATCGCCGCCATCCCGCACTGGCAGGTGGCCGCCTGCTACGACGAACGCGAACGCGCGGTGCTCGCCTATGCCGACTGCCTCGCCTTACAGGGAGGCCGCACCCCCGATGCGGTGTTCGCCGCCCTCAAGGGCTTCCTCTCGGACGAGGAGATCCTGGAGCTCACCTACATCGCCTGCCTCTACGACATGCATGCGGTGATGAGCCGGGCGCTGCGCACCGAATGGGACGACCGCGACGACCCCATCGTAGAGGTCGCCGCTCCCGAGGACTTCAGCGGCCGCGACTTCCTCGACGTGGGGCGACGATAGGAGGCGAGCGCACCGCGCCTCAGAAGCGGCGCACGTATCCGACCGATCTGGCGTCGACCTTGTTCTCGTCGAAATCGTGCCGGGTGTAGTCGAGGCGAACGCCGTTCTTCCCGTGGAAGAAGTACTGGCCGCGGCCGGCTTGCAAGGCGCCGCGCTCAGCCGCTCGGCTCAGATCGTCGGCGTCGTGCCTCCGTCTATGACGAATTCCGCGCCGTGAAGGGTCGCGGCTCGGTCGCTGGCGAGGAAGGCGATGAGATCGGCCACTTCGTCGGGTGTGTTTGGCCGCCCCACAGGGATGCCGCCCAAGGCGCGCATAAGGCCCTGGCGCGCCGCCTCCATGTCGCCATCCCCGGATGCGGCCAGGCGCTCGATCAACCGCGTGGCGGAACTGGTTTCGGTGAAGCCGGGCGCGACGCTGACGATGCGGACGCCCTTCGGGCCGACCTCGTTGGACAGCGCCTTGCTGTAGTTGCTGAGCGCCGCCTTCGAGGCGGCGTAGGCGATCGTGGATTCGTAGAGCGGCAGCTGGCGCTGGATCGAGCTGACGTGGACGATCACGCCGTAGCCCTGTTCGACCATCTGGGGCAGCAGCGCACGATCCAGGCGCACCGCTGACAGCAGGTTCAGATTGAGCGCCTCCGACCAGTCCGTCTCGGTCAGGGCCGCAAAGCCGCCGCCGGGCGCGGAGGACCCGCCCAGGGCGTGGACGATGACGTCGACGCCCCCGAGCCGCGCCAGCGCCGCTTCCGCCAATTCCGCCGCCGCGTGGGGTTGGGTGAGGTCCACAGGGTGGAACAGTTCTGGCCGCTCAAGTCCCTCCGGCGCCGAACGGGCGCTCAGGAAGACCGTTGCGCCCGCATCAGAGAGGCGTCGCGCCACCGCCGCGCCAATGCCCTGCGTGCCGCCGGTCACGACCACCCGCCGGCCTGTGAACTCCGCCTGGAGCGGGCGCGGCGTGATCTCCAGCGCCTGGATCTCGCCGCCGGCCAAGCGGAAGCGATAACGCAGGTCCGCGCGACCGCCCGGGAAGTCTCCGGTCACGTGGGCGGTGACCGTGCCGCCCTCCACCGCCGGTTCGAAGCTTCTTGGCTCGGCGCGGAATCTGTAGCGCCGGCTGGCCTCGGCCGCCCAGGCTCCGATGGCCTCGCGGCCGCGGTGATCGCGCTGTTCGTCGTGGACCGTGGCCTCCTCGGCGAAGCAGGCGGCGACGGCCTCGGCGTCGCCGACGTCCGCAGCCCGGAAGTAGTCCGCGATTGGCGCGGGAAGTCTGACAGTCATGATCTGGCCTCACAGTAGCGAAGGCCACGGAGGTGGATCTATACTGCCGACATGGCAAGAACCGACAAAAATGTAGGGTACTCACCTACGGGTAAGTTAGCCGACGTCACCCCGGACATGGCGGCCACCGGGGTCGAGACCGCGTTCCGCATGCTGGAAGGGCGCTGGAAGATGGTGATCATCTTCCATCTCTTCGATCGCGAGGTGCTGCGCTTCTCCGAACTCGAGCGGGCGATCCCCGGGGTCTCCCAGAAGATGCTCATCCAGCAGCTGCGCGACCTGGAACAGGACGGCATCGTCGAGCGAAAGATCTATCCGCAGGTGCCGCCCAAGGTGGAATACAGGCTGACCGAATGGGGCCAGGCCATGTGTCCCGCGCTCGACGCCTTACTGGAATGGGCGGCGCAACGGCCGGCCCAAACGGAATGAGGAGCGTCCCTCCGCCNAGGTCCGTTCGTCATGGNCGGGCCGCAGGTCCCGGCCATCCATAGACCTCGAAGTGTTCGAAGAATCTTCGGCGACTTGCGCTTCTTGGGATCACGATCTGAAGATGACGGATAGCCGTGCCGAGAAAACTCCGATGGCTGTCATGACGAGACTTGGCGCCCTCCTGGCGCTCGCCGCCTGCCTGGCCGCCGTCCCCGGCTCACGAGCGGACGCAACGCCGGCGCGCCAGGCGATCGCCTGCGCCTTTGGCGAGAAGCTGATCAGGGAGGCGCGCGATGACTGGGGCGCCAAGCAGCCCCCAAGGTTCCGGCGCGAGATCATCCTCAACGGGGAGCCGATCCGTCCGGCTTGGCTGGGCGGGTCGCTGGATCCGGTGGTGCGCGCGTGGGAGGACAGCGCGCCGGGCAACCTCTTCACCGCGTGTCCGCACCTGAAGAAGCTGCTCCCAACCAACGTGCGCTTTGCGACCCCGCAGGATTGGGAAGACGTAAGGCGCATTCCCATCACTCGCGATGTGCACATCATCGGATGGGGCGCGCCTTTTGTAAGCCGCGACGGAAAAGTGCTCATTCTGCATCACCAGTTTCACTGCCCCGGGCTTTGCGGCGGAAGGTTCGTGATGAAATTCACGCGTCAGCGAAACGGCTGGTCCAAGGGCGAGCCCATCTCCATGACGATGTCATGAATCTTGATTATTGTACGTCCAATTGTACATTAGGCGGCGGAGACTCCCATGGACGTGCTGACCTATTCCGACACCCGGGCCAACCTGAAGGACGTGATGGACAAGGTCGTGGAGGACCGCGCCCCCGTGGTCATCACGCGCAAGCGCGGTGAGGCCGTGGTGATGGTTTCGCTCGCCGACTGGAACGCCATGGAGGAAACCCTCCATCTGCTGTCCAGCCCCAAGAATGCCGCCCGCCTCACCGACGCCATTCGCCAGCTCGAAGCGGGAGAGGGCGCCGCCCGCGATCTGATCGAGCCGTGAAGCTGCTCTTCGCCGGCGCCGCCTTGGAGGACTATCTCCACTGGCAGGCGACCGATCCCAACACGCGCGAGCGCTTGAACGCGTTGATCAAGGAATGCATGCGCGCCCCCTCCAAGGGGATCGGTAAGCCGGAGCCTTTGCGCGGCGACCTGCAGGGTTGGTGGTCGCGACGGATCACAGTGGAAGACCGGCTCGTCTACCGCGTAACCGGCACGGGCGACGCTCAGCAGCTCGAAATCGCGCAATGTCGCTATCACTACTAGCTGACGCGACCGCGGGCGAACCTAGAGGCAGCCTTCGACCAGTTGGATGCTGCGGTCGCCGCCATGGATGAAGCTGACGCGGCCGTCCTCCACCTCGAACCGGACGCCGCGCTGCGGCGTGACCCAATAGTCGAGATAGTAGTCGTCGGGCGGCGCGCCGTAAGCGTGCGGCGACTCCTTCAGCCTGGGTCCATAGAGCTGCCGGACCGTCGCGGCCGGGGCGCCGATCCCGACGCCGCGGGGCGTCTTGGCGAGGCTCTTTTCGGAATGCGCGGAAGCCCGCGCGATCCGCCCATCCAGCAATGTGAAGCTGACCCCCGCATGGCCTGAGACCGGCGTCGCCTGGGCGCAGCCCCCGAAGTCCTCGATCTTCAGTCCTACGCCGAGCGCCCGCTCAGCTTCCTTGGCCGTCATCCCGACCCGAACGGGGCCATAGCCCTCGCTATGGGTCTGATTGGCGGGCGCGCCCTGGACCGTCGAGGTCCAGAGCGTGCAGAGCAGCGTGGCCAATGCGCTGCGGGCGAGAACCATCGACCCCTCGCGGCAAGATCGTCAGCGCTTATAGGCGTCCGTCGCCGTCCTGCGGAAGCTAGATCGAGTAGTCCAGCTCGCCTTCCAGCCAGGCCACGATCCTCTCGGCGGCCTCGGCGGCGGACATCTTGGTGGTGTCGATGACGATCTCGGCGTTCTCCGGCGGTTCGTAGGGGCTGTCGATGCCGGTGAAGTTCTTGAGCTCCCCGGCGCGGGCCTTCTTGTAGAGGCCCTTGACGTCCCGTTGCTCGGCGACGGCCAGCGGGGTGTCGACATAGACCTCGACGAAATCGCCCTCGGCCTGCAGCTCGCGAGCCATCCGCCGCTCGGCGCGGAAAGGCGAGATGAACGAGACCAGCACGATCAAGCCGGCGTCGACCATCAGCTTGGCGACCTCCGCCACCCGGCGGATGTTCTCGACCCGGTCCTCGTCGGTGAAGCCGAGGTCCTTGTTGAGGCCGTGGCGGACATTGTCGCCGTCGAGCAGGTAGGTGTGGTGCCCATCGGCGTGCAGGCGCTTTTCGACCAGGTTGGCGATGGTCGACTTGCCCGAGCCGGAGAGGCCGGTGAGCCAGACCACGCGACCGCGCTGGCCCTTGAGCGCCGCCCGCGCCGCCTTGTCCACGTCCAGGGCCTGCCAGTGGATGTTCTGGCTGCGGCGCAGTGCGAAGTGCAGCATGCCGGCCCCGACCGTTCGGTTGGAGATCCGGTCGATCAGGATGAAGCCGCCCAGGTCGCGGTTCTCTGCATAGGCGTCGAAGGCGATCGCCGCGTCGAGCGAGAGGTTGCAGACGCCGATTTCATTGAGCTCCAAGCGCTTGGCGGCCAGGTGCTCGAGGGTGTTCACATTGACCTTGTACTTCGGCTCGGTGATCTGGGCCGAGACGGTCCGGG
>Ga0065721_10008967_pt1 | contig 12646 bp, 8 predicted proteins | sample Mesricmetagenome_FD_59108 | JGI IMG/M metagenome (GOLD analysis project Ga0065721, IMG submission 59108) | Mesophilic microbial community from rice straw/compost enrichment Sample: eDNA_1 v2 (version 2) | ecosystem: Engineered > Solid waste > Grass > Composting > Bioreactor | place: USA: Davis... | reverse complement strand
CCGCCGCGCCCCTGCATCTGCCATTGCCGCATGTGCCAGAAATCGTCGGGCAACCTGTTCGCTGCCTTTGCCGGCGTTGCCGCCCAGCATTTCGAACTGACCCGTGGCGAGCTGGGCGTCTTCCGCAGCTCCGATGAGGGCGAGCGCTGTTTCTGCGCTGCTTGCGGCACGCCGCTGGCGTGGCGCACGCCCAACCATGACTGGGTTTCGGTCACCATCGGTTCGCTCGACCGGCCCGAAGACATGCGCCCCACGCACTTCTACGGCGAGGAGGGCCGCATCTCCTGGGCTGCCGATGTGGTTGCCCATGTCGCCCANATCACCGGGCGGGACGATGGCATCGACGATCTGGAAGCCATCCGCCGNTCCAACCACCAGCATCCCGACCACGACACCGAGGTCTGGCCNCCCCGGGGAGACGCCTGATGGACCGCTACNAAATGGAAGTCAGCGGTGGTTGCCAATGCGGCGCCGTGCGCTACCACGCCACCGAAATGCTGGACAANTCCCACATCTGCCACTGCCGCATGTGCCAGAAGGCGGTGGGCAATATCTTTGCCGCGCTGGTGGCCGCTCCCCGCGAGGCCATCACCTGGACGCGCGGGACGCCGGCCCGCTTCCGCTCGTCCGAACATGTCGATCGCGGCTTTTGCGCCCGGTGCGGTACGCCGCTTTTCTATGACAATGTCGAGGGCAACCGGGTCAATTTCACCATCGGCTCTCTCGATCATCCCGAGCTGTTCCCGCCTCATGCCAATACCGGCAATGAGAGCCGCGTCCCCTGGTTCGACACCTTGCCCTCCATCGAGCATGGCGGCGCCACCGAGGACGAAGACCCCTCCTGGTGGAGCGCCATCCGCAGCTCCAACAACCAGCATCCCGACCACGACACCGAAGTCTGGCCGGCCAAGAAGTCGTAAAACGAGTTAGGCCCCAAATGTCCCGCGAACGCCTCTACCTCTTCGATACCACCCTGCGCGACGGTGCCCAGACCGCCGGCATCGAGTTCTCGCTCGAGGACAAGATCGCCATTGCGCGCATGCTCGAAGAAATCGGCGTTGACTACATTGAGGGTGGGTATCCCGGCGCCAATCCCATCGACACCGCGTTCTTCGAGACCAAACGCACCGGGAATGCGACCTTCACCGCCTTCGGCATGACCAAGCGGGCAGGGCGCTCCGCTGCCAACGATCCGGGTGTGCAGGGTCTGGTCAATTCCGCAGCCGAGGCCACATGCTTTGTTGCCAAGGCTTGGGACTACCAGGTGGAACTGGCCCTCGGCTCCACCACCAGCGAGCACCTTGAAGGCATTACCGACACCGTGCGTACGGCCGCGGCCGCGGGCAAGCAGGTGCTGATCGACCTCGAGCATTTCTTTGATGGCTACAAGGCCAACCCGGCCTATGCACTTGCCTGCGTCACCACGGCGCTCGATGCCGGTGCCCGCTGGGTCGTGCTCTGCGACACCAATGGCGGCACCATGCCGGCCGAGGTCCGCCAGATCGTGAGCGAAGTCACCAAGGTTGCGCCCGGCGATCATCTGGGCATTCACCCTCATGACGATACCGGCCAGGCCGTCGCCAATGCCCTGGCCGCGGTGGAAGCCGGCGTGCGTCAGATCCAGGGCACGCTCAACGGCTTGGGCGAGCGCTGCGGCAACGCCAATCTCATCACCCTTATTCCCACTCTGGTGCTCAAGCCTTTCTATGCCGAGCGGTTCGAGACCGGCGTCACCACCGCCCAGCTCGAGAACCTCACCCATGTCTCGCGCGCCTTCGACGATCGCCTCAACCGCGCTCCGGCCCGCCAGGCGCCCTATGTCGGCGCTTCGGCCTTCGCCACCAAGGCCGGCATCCACGCTTCGGCCCTGCTCAAGGATTTTTCCACCTACGAGCATGTCCCGCCCGAAAGCGTGGGCAACGAGCGCGCCATCATGGTCAGCCAGCAGGCAGGCAAGTCCAATCTGCTGACGGCGCTTGCCCGCCACGGCATCACCCTCGAAAAGGACGATCCGCGCCTCGAAAGGCTCCTCGCCACCGTCAAGGAGCGCGAATCGCGCGGCTATTCCTACGATGGTGCCGATGCGTCCTTTGCCGTCCTCGCCCGCCGCGTACTCGGTACGCTGCCCGACTTCTTCGATGTCGAGCACTACCGCACCATGGTCGAGCGCCGTCACAATGCGCTGGGCGAAGAGATCACCGTCACTGAAGCTGTGGTGAAAATCCGCGTCGATGGCGAATTGCTGATGTCGGTGGCCGAGGGCAATGGCCCGGTCAACGCCCTGGACCAGGCGCTCCGCAAGGACCTGGGCAAGTATTCTTCGCGAATCGAGGATCTGGAATTGGCCGACTTCAAGGTCCGTATCCTCAACGGCGGCACGGGCGCGGTCACCCGTGTACTGGTCGAGAGCCGCGATGGTAGCGGTGAGCGCTGGGTCACCATCGGCGTCTCTCCCAATATCATTGATGCCTCGTTTGAAGCTCTGTATGAATCAATCACATACAAGCTGTTGAAGACTGAGGCGGGTCAGCTTTCAACATTGGGGGCACAGTCCGGATTGGCGAAAGCAGCTGCCGGCTGATTGAAAATACCGGGAGGGCAAACTGGCCGAAACCGCTCCGAAACGACCTCTTGCTCTGACAATCGGGGCAGCGGCAGTCACACTTCTAGTCGTTCTTGGTGTCCTGAGCGGACCCTCGATCGTTTCCTGCTTCAACAGCCCCGATGGCATGGGCCAGTGCTTGCGTGGCAAGATGGCCGAGGTGGGCCTTGTGCCGCCCGCGCCGGCGCCCGCCGTGGCCGACAGTGAGCAAGCTCCGGAAGAATCCGTGGCGGTTGTCGAAGAGGCCGTGCCCGAAGCGCCCGCTCTCGATGTCACCCCGCCTGCCGATGCGGCAGTCGACGTCGACTCCGTCATCGCCGCGACCTTCGGCCTGCTTCGTGCCGAGCCCGATGGCTCCGTGGTCATTGCCGGCTCGGGCAGGCCGGGCAGCAAGGTCCAGGTCTTTGCCAATGGCGAATTGCTCGGCACCGTCGAGGTAGAATCGAGCGGCGACTGGGTGTTCGTGCCCGACGCCCCCCTGGCGCCCGGTGGCCTCGAGATCACCTTGGGCGAGGAAGGCAAGGATGGTACGGCTGAAGACAGCTTCATCGTCGTCATCAACGAGGACAAGTCCAGCCAGCCGCTCGTCGTCGCCAGCAAGCCGGGCGAAGCCAGCGAAGTGCTGCAGGGTCTTGTAGCACCCATCGCCATTGCATCGGCCCCGGCGGAGACGGCACAGCCTGTCGAGACGCCGGCTGCGGCCGCAGCCACACAAACGCCTGCGGCTGACGAGCCGGCCGCGATGGCAGCAGCAACGGCCGAAACGCCTGCAGAGCCCGCCGAACCGGAGGCAGCCTCCAGCATGGATGTTGCGGCCCTGCCCGAAGCATTTGCGGCGCCTGAGGCCGACACCGCCTCCGCTTCGGCGGCAACGCCTGCCGACGCCACCCCCGATTCGGCGCCCTCGGCGCCTGAGGTCGCCCCGGCCAATGCCGAGCCCGCCCCCACTGGCGAACCGGCAGCGACCGCCGATGCGCCTGTCACCGCAACCGAGCCGGCTGACGCCGACGTGGCTGCCGTCGATGCGGTTCCTGCCACCGGCAACCCCGGTGCTGCCGCCGCTGACACGCAGGTCGCCACGGCTGAAACTGAGGCGGTTGAAGCAACTGAACCGGCGACCGCCGCCGCGGCAGCAACCATCGTGGCCGACATTCCGCCCACCATCGATGCCATCGAAATCGAAACTGATCGGACATTCTTTGCCGGTGCCGGCCCTGATGGTGGTGTCATCCGCCTCTATGTCGACGACAGCCACGTCGCCGACGCCGTGGTGGAGGGTGGGCGCTGGCTGGTCGAGGCCGGTCCGGTGCTCGGCAAGCCCAGCCAGCGTGTTCGTGTTGATCTGCTGCAGCCCAATTCGGCAACAGTCGTGGGGCGCGCGGAAGTCGATTTCGTCGTCGACGTGCCCGCGGTAGACGAGCCGGTAGCTGTCGCAGAGGCCGCCGCGCCGGAAGTTGCCACCGAGCCTGTTGCCAGTGAACCTGCTGCCGCTCCTCAAGCAGCCGCTCCTGAAGCGGCCGCCCCGGAAGCGGCCGCTCCGGTCGGCACCGAAACGGCCGCCGCCCCGGCTGACACGCCGGTCACCACGGCGCCTGCTGAGCCGGCCCAGCCGGCTGCCCAGCCTGAGGCCGTTGCCGAAGCGAGAGGTCCTGCGGAACCGGCTGCGACCGAGGCCGCACCGGCCCAGGAGCCGGTAGCAATCGCCGAGACGCCCGCGACACCGGCTGAACCCGCCGTGCCCACCATGGTAGCCGTCTCGCTGGGTGATCCGGAGGCGCAGCGCTTCGCCTCGGGCAAGGCCATCATCCGTCGTGGCGACAATCTCTGGACCATCGCTCGCCGCGTCTATGGCGAGGGTCTGAAGTACACCACCATCTACCAGGCCAATACCGGCCAGATCCGCGATCCCGATCGCATCTATCCCGGCCAGGTCTTCGACCTGCCCCAGGCGGGCTCGGGTCAGTAGAACGAAAATTGGCGGCGCCCTCGGGGCGCCGTCTTCATTTTCCGCCTTGCGCGGGGGCTTCGGCGCCTGGCCGCGGCAAATGGGCTTCCGGACCGCTTGGGGATTGACCTTGGTCCCAATCGACCCCATGTTCATCGCAATTCACCGATCAATCCGGCCTGCCCATGCAAGACGACGACATTGCCAGCATCATGCGCGCCCTCGGGCACCCGGTTCGGCTGGAAATATTGCGGATCATGGCCACCCAGCAGCATGGGCAATGCTGTTGCGGCGACGTCACCGACAGCCTTCCCCTGGCGCAGTCCACTGTCAGCCAGCATATCAAGGTTCTGCACGACGCCGGCCTGATTGAACGCAAGCCGCACGGCACGCGCAACCGCTACTGCATCCGTCAGGATCGCTTTGCCGAGCTTAGCGCCGCCTTTGGCGGTCTCCTCAAGGGGCTGGCGCCTGTCGCCGCCAACAAGGAAACGGAAACGGCCTGATGGCACACGACAGCACTGGCAAGAAGACGTCCGTCAGCGCGGACGAAGGGTCTGTTTTCGCCACCGTCCGCAATCTGTGGCCCTATATGTGGCCCGCCGACCGCCCGGACCTGCGCCTGCGCGTTGTGCTGGCCATTGCTGCCCTTCTGGCCAGCAAGGTCGCGACAACCCTGGTTCCATTCGCCTACAAGGGCGTCATCGACAGTCTCGACGGCGGCACCCCGGATTCCGCGCTGATCCTCGGGCTTGCAGTGCCCATCGTGCTCGTCATCGCCTATGTGCTGGGCAATGTCATCGACGCCGGCTTCCAGCAGTTGCGCGACGTGCTCTTTGCCAGTGTCGGCCAGCACGCCGTCCGCAAGCTGGCGCTGCAGACCTTCCACCACATGCACCGCCTCTCGCTGCGCTTCCATCTGCAGCGGCGCACCGGCGGCCTCTCCCGCGTCATCGAGCGCGGCACCAAGGGCATCGAGGCGGTCGTGCGCTTCGCCATGCTCAATATCGCGCCCACCATCGTCGAATTCGTTGTGGTTGCCGTCATCTTCGCCTGGCTGTTCGGGGTGAGCTATCTGGGCGTTCTGGTGGTGATGATCTGGGCCTATCTCTATTTCACCATCAAGGCTTCCAACTGGCGCATCACCATCCGTCGCGACATGAACAACAGCGACACCGATGCCAATGGTAAGGCCATCGACAGCCTGCTCAATTTCGAGACGGTGAAGTATTTCGCCAACGAGCAAATGGAGGCCGCCCGCTTCGACAGCGCCATGGCGCGCTACGAACGTTCCGCCATCCGCATCTGGACTTCGCTGGGCTTCCTCAACTTCGGCCAGGCCGTCATCTTCTACAGCGGCTTCCTCATCATCTCGGTCATGTCGATCGTCGGCGTCATGAACCGCACGCTGACGCTGGGCGACTTCGTCCTGCTCAACACGTTTCTGATGCAGATCTACCGCCCGCTCAATTTCATCGGCTTCGTCTATCGCGAGCTGCGCCAGGGCCTCACCGACATCGAGGAAATGTTCAAGCTCCTCGATCAGGATCCGGAAATTCAGGATAGCCCGAACGCGAAGCCGCTCGCCGTCACCGGCCCGATCATACGCTTCGAGGACGTGACCTTCCACTACGACCCCGACCGTCCCATCCTCAAGGGCGTCAGTTTCGAAGTCCCCGCCGGCAAGACCGTGGCCATTGTNGGCCCGACCGGCGCTGGCAAGTCGACCATTTCCCGCCTGCTGTTCCGNTTCTACGACGTCACTGGCGGCCGTATCACCATTGACGGGCAGGATCTGCGCGACGTCACCCAGGCCAGCCTCCGTTCGGCCATTGGCATGGTTCCGCAGGACACGGTCCTGTTCAANGANACCATCGGCTACAACATCCGCTATGGCCGCCCCGACGCGACCGATGAGGANGTGCGCGAGGCTGCCCGCATGGCCCAGGTCGGCACCTTCATCGAAGCGCTGCCGAAGGGTTACGATACGCCCGTTGGTGAACGTGGCCTGAAGCTCTCGGGCGGCGAGAAACAGCGCGTTGCCATCGCCCGTACCATTCTCAAGTCGCCCTCCATCCTGATCTTGGACGAAGCGACTTCCGCGCTCGACACCAAGACCGAGCGCGACATCCAGCAGGCGCTGGACGAGGTTTCGCGCAACCGCACCACGGTCGTCATCGCGCACCGCCTGTCCACCGTCGTCAATGCCGATGAGATCCTGGTACTGCGCGAAGGGCAGGTGGCCGAACGCGGCAGCCACGCCGAGCTGCTGCGTCAGGACGGCCTCTACGCCCAGATGTGGAACCGCCAGCGCGAGGCAAACGAGGCTGCCGAACTGCTCGCCCGTACCCAGAACGACCCCGACGGCTTCGTCAAGCGCGGCAACCCGGCGGCAGAGTAGTCAGGCGTTTGCCTGCACTGCCGCCAGTACCGCGTTTGCGGTCAGCACTGCAATCATCGCCATGCCTATGCCCCAGCTTGCCGAGCGCAGGGCGTTCACGCCGGTCCAATAGCTCANGGTGAAAGCAACGCGCGCCGCCACATAGATTGCNGCNGCGATTTCAGCCACCGGGCTCGACGCACCAAGTACGGCCAGCGTAGCANCGGCGGGTACCACCATGGCCGCCGATTCCAGGTTGTTCTGCAANGTCCGCGCGGCGCGACCGGCAAAGCCCTCCCGGCTCAGNGGTGTCGACCGGTCGGTGAAGACGAAGGCAAGTCCCNTCGACCCCACGGTATTGAGATGCTGCACGGCGGCGGAGACGAAGACGAGCGCCCCGGCGGCGAGAAGTGCGGTGGTCACGAACATTGCTGGCTTCCTGTCTGGTAACTCGGAAAATATCGTGGTTTAATTTTGCACGGGCAACGCGCAAATGTGTTCCCCAACTGTGCAGGAATGTTCAATGCGCGCACCAGACCTTGCAATTGTCGCGGCCCTGTCGTCAGCCGGTACTTTCACCGGCGCCGCCCGGCTTCTCGGCGTGGCACACACCACCGTGTCCCGCAACTTGAGGGACCTGGAAGCGCATTACGGTGCGCGCCTCGCCGATCGACGCGATGATGGCGTGGTTCTGACGCCGGAAGGCGAGCGGCTGCTCGAAACGGCCCGGCGCATCGAGGCGGAACTGGCCAGTCTCGAGCGTGACATCACCGGCCATGACTATCGCCTCACGGGTCACGTCAAGCTCACCACCGTTGATATACTCGCATGGATCTACATGCCAACGCTGGCGCGATTTCGACAGCGCCATCCGGAAATCGAACTGGCCATCGAGACAGGCACAGAGCTTCGAAACCTGTCCCGACGCGAGGCCGAAGTGGCCTTACGCGCCACCAACACACCCGATGATCATCATTTCGGACGCAGGCTGGGAGCTCTCGAGTTCTACCCGTACGTGCAGACCGCACGCGCCGCCGACGGCGCATTGCCGTGGATCGAATATGGCAATCGCGATTGCAGCCAGCCCGCGACGCGCTGGTTGCGCCGCCATCATCCCGCAGCGCGGCCTCAGGCCAGTGTACCGACGCCGCTGATGATGCTCCGCGCCGTGGAGATGGGGCTGGGGGCGGGGCTCTTGCCCTCGGCAGTCGCCGATGGCTCTCCGGGGCTGGTCAGGCTGTCGGACGATATGGCTTTCTCCATCGACATTTGGCTGCTTGCCCCCATGGAGTTGCGGCATACCGCCCGCATCAAGGCCTTGTTCGAGGTCTTTCAGGAACGGAACCGCGAGGGCTGATATCCGTCGCGCTCCCTCACTGCCTTCACACGATACGAGGCCATTCCAAAACAAAAGGCCCGCGTGACCGCGGGCCTTTCCTGTTTCGCTCAGATGGCGCTTACTCCGCCGCGTCCCTGCGGCTGACGACCGTCACGCCATTGGCTTCCTTCTCGGTCAGCCCGGCATCCTTCGAGACGATATAGCGCTTGGCGCTGTCTTCGCCCTCGGGCACTTCCACGGCCATGCCGTCAAAGCCTGCCGGTACTGCCACGGCCTTGGGCCGGAACAGCGAACCGATCCAGCTGCCGAGAGCCGCGAACAGCGACCCGATCCAGCCGAGCTGCCTCCACATCACGGTCGGCGCGGTGATCATCACCGGCACCATGATCAGCGTCAGGGCGGTCGAGAAGAACAGGCCAGAAACCAGCGCCGCCGAGAGGTGGATGAACCANGAGCCGGCCAGNCCCCCCACCACGATTTCGCGGCGGATGAAGTCGAACTCNACATTGGCCCACATCGGGATCACGCCCAGCGCGGTCAGGAACGCGGTCAGCAGCACTGGCCGGACGCGCTGGCTGACGGTGATCAGCATGGCCTTCACCGCCTCGACATTCTGATGCCGGTGGTAGTCGTTATAGGTGTCGATCAGCACGATGCCGTTCTTCACCACGATACCGGCCAGCGCCACGATGCCCAGGCCCGTCATGATGGCCGAGAAAGACATGCCCGTCGCCAGCATGCCCAGCAGCACGCCAGCCACCGACATGACCACAGTCGAGAGCGTCACCATCACCTGGTAGAAGCTGTTGTACTCGAGCAGCAGCACGAAGAAGATGATCGCCATGGCCATCATCAGCGCCTGGCCGATAAAGGCATTGGCATCGCCCATCTGCTCCTCGGCGCCGCCAAAGGCCACCGAGACGGTCTGCGGGAAGTCCTGCCCGGCGATCCATGCCTGCAGCTCGGCCACCTTGTCGGCGGCATAGACCCCCTCCGGCAGGTTGGTCAGGCCCGCAGCCACGGACATGGTATAGACCTGGTTGCGCCGCTGGATGCTGGCAACCTTCGGCACGGCGGTCCGCTCGATGAAGTTCGACACCGGCACCAGACCCTGGGCTGTGGCGATACGCATGGAGTCGAGCGCGTCGAAGGTGCGTTCGTTCTCGGGCAGGCGCACGCGGATATCCAGCTCGTCGCCGGTTTCCGCATCGCGATAGGTCCCTAGCTTCACGCCCGAAGTGACCAACTGCACATAGGGCGCCAGCTCCCGCACGCCGATGCCGTACTTGCCGGCCTCGGCACGGTCGATGGTGATCTGCCAGTCGATGCCGGGCGAGGGGCGGCCATCTTCGATGTCCACGGCTTCGGGCCAGCTTTCGAGATGGTTGCGGATCGCTGTCACCACCGGCACCAGATCGTCGTAGTTCGTGCTTTCCACGCGCAGGTTGATGTCCTTGCCCGCCGGCGGGCCGTTTTCGGCCGCCAGCAGCTGGATATCGAGGCCGGCAAAGCCGGACACGCGCTCGCGGATTTCCGCGAAGATCTGCGATGCGGGCACGCGGTGGTTCCAGTTCACCAGCTGCAGCTGGAAGTTGCCGATCGTGTCAGGCGGCGTCGTCGAAAAGGCGCCCGTCGAACCGAACTGCATGATCACGTCCTGGATGCCCTGGACCTGGATCAGCTCGCTTTCGATCTCGACCAGCATGTCGCGGATTTCTTCGGGCGAATAGTTGCCCTTGCCAACCACGGCGACGGTCGCGAACTCGGGCTCCGATGCCGGGAAGGCTTCCGAACCGGTCGGGTTCATCGCATAGGCCACGAAGATCGAGATGATGATGCCGAAGCCGACCGCCAGCGTAGGCAGCGGCCAGTGCAGCAGCTTGTCCATCACCCGGACATAGAGGCCCGTCAGCCCGCCGACCTTCTTCACGTCGAACTTGTCGGGATACATGACGATGTCGGCCTTGGCCTTTTCCTTCTCGTCCACATGCGTGGAGGCGATGACCGAGCCGATGACCGGCATGAAGATCAGCGCCGAGATGAAGGAGGCGACCATGACGATGATCACGATCATGGGCAGGTAGCTCATGAACTTGCCGATGATGCCGGGCCAGAACAGCAGCGGCACGAAGGCACCCAGCGTGGTTGCGGTTGCCCCCACCACCGGCACGAACATCTTGCGCATGGCCATGATGAAGGCTTCCTTCTTGGGAATACCCTCCATCAGCTTGCGTTCGGCATATTCCACCACCACCACGGGGTCGTCCACCAGCACGCCCACCGCGATCACGAGGCCGAACATCACCATCATGTTGATCGTCATGCCCAGGCTCTGGGCCACGAGGAAGGCCATCATGAACGAGAGCGGGATCGACATGCCGATCATGATGGCGGGGCGCACGCCCAGCGTTGCCACGCAGGTGATCAGCACCAGCGCCACGGCCGTCAGCACCGCCGCTTCAAGGGAGCGGAACAGTGCGGTGGTTGTCTCTGCCTGGTCCAGGAAGAACGAATAGCTCACCCCGTTGGGCCAGTCCTTGGCCACTTCGGCAGTCACGGCACGGACCTTCTCGGAAACATCGATGATGTTGGTGCCGAGCTTCTTGGATACGCCAAGGATCAGGGCAGGGGAGCCGTTCACCTGGGTATACTCGGTCGCATCGGCCAGCGTGCGGGTAATGGTCGCCACGTCGCCGAAGGTGACGATGGTATTGCCGTCGGTCTTCAGCGGCAGGCTGTAGACGTCCTCGGCCGTGGTGATCAGGCCGGGCACTTCGATGTTGAACGAGCCCTGTCCGGTGTTCAGCGTACCGCCNGGCACCACCATGTTGTTGCGCGACAGNGCGTCGAACAGCTGGTTGGCGGTCAGGCCATAGGCCTCCAGGCGCAGNAGGTCCACCCGCACTTCGAGCTGTTCCTTGCGNGCGCCCGACAGCGTCGCTTCACGGACCTCTGCAATGCCTTCCAGCGCGTCCTGCAGCAGTTCGGCCCGGCGCACCAGTTCCTTTTCGGGCGCCGTGCCATAGACGGCGACGGAAATGATCGGCATGCCGATCAGGTCGATTTCGTTGACCGTCGGATCGTTCGCGTCAGCGGGCAGCTTGGCCTTTACGGCATCCATGCGCGCGCGGGTGTCCGCGAGTGCCTGGTCCTTGTCGGCATTGATGTCGAACTCAAGGAATACCGAGGCGTGGCCGGTGGTCGAGGTCGACGAGATATTGGCCAGGCCCGGCAGGTTTGCCAGTTCTTCCTCGGCCGGCTTGGCCAGCAGGTTCTCGGCGTCGCGCGGGGAAACGCCGGACTGGCTGATCGACACGTAGAGATAGGGCACGTCGATGGCCGGGAAGCTTTCCTTGGGCATCGACATATAGGCGCCGGCGCCTGCCGTGAGCAGGATTACCATGATCGTCAGAACGACGCGGGGCATCCTGAGGATTCGTTCGATGAAATCGAGCATGACCTGCGTCCTTAGCTGGCGGCTTGTTCTGCGGTGGCGTCTGCCGGGCGGGCGTCCACGGCCTGTCCGGTGCTTACGTTTTCCTGGCCCACGGTGATGACGGCGGCCACGACCGGCAGGCCCGTCACCCACACGCCTTCGCGCGTGTCGCTGACGATGTTCACCGGATGGAAGGCGACGACGCCATCTTCCACGGTGCGCACGCCCANGACGCCGGTNTCGTCCAGCGTCAGGNCAGACTGCGGCAGCAGATGGCCCGGGGCGGTNCCGATATTGACGATGGCTTCCGCCGTCACGCCGTCGCGGATGGCGAAGTCATCGTTGGGGATTTCGATTTCGGCCNGGAAGGCGCGGGTGGCATTGTCGGCGACGGCCGACACATAGGTCACTTCGCCGTCNACGGTCTGCCCGGTCACCGTCTTGATGGTGGCCTTGAGCCCGGTCTTGGCCAGGCCGATATGGGCTTCTGGCACCATGCCGGTAAACACGATCGGGTTGAGCTGCACGATGGTGGCGCAGGGCGAGCCGGGGTTGAGCATCGCACCGGCAGTAGCGATCGGGTCTTGGACGATGCCGGCGATCTTGGCGGTGATGACGGTGCGGTCCAGTTCTGCCTTGGCATTGTCGAGACCGGCCTGGGCCTGTGCCAGGGCCACCTCGACGGCATTGGCCGAATTGGCCGGAGCAAGGCCGCGCTGTCGCAGGTCCGCATTGGTGTCAAAGTTCAGTTGGGCCTGGGCCAGGGCGGCCTCCGCCTGCGCCACGGCGGCGCTGCGGGTGCCCTGGTCGAGCGTGCAGAGCAGGTCGCCGACCTCCACGCGCTGTCCCTTGGTGACATGGACGGTATCGACCGAGCCGGAGGTCTCGGCCACCGCGGTCACCGTGGCCTTGGCCTGGGTGCGGCCGCGCAGCGGCACTTCGAT
>Ga0065721_10052115_pt1 | contig 12648 bp, 18 predicted proteins | sample Mesricmetagenome_FD_59108 | JGI IMG/M metagenome (GOLD analysis project Ga0065721, IMG submission 59108) | Mesophilic microbial community from rice straw/compost enrichment Sample: eDNA_1 v2 (version 2) | ecosystem: Engineered > Solid waste > Grass > Composting > Bioreactor | place: USA: Davis... | reverse complement strand
GTCTGTCTGCGACGGAATGGACACGCCGCGTTTTCTGACGAACGATACCCGCGCAAGTGTGATCCGGCGGACTTTTGTTATTCTCCGTGGCAGTACATGGAGTGGGCGTCTCAATACCGCCACATCATCACGGACCGCCTACATCTGGCGATCGTATCTCTCGGGCTGGGACGGCGTACAACACTCCTGCCCGTGACGTATCACAAGAATCGATCCATGTGGGAAACGTGGCTCAAGGATCTCGGATGCGAATGGGCGGATCGACCGGAGGACGTGCGATGAAATGGGCAGTCGGAATCCTCTCGAACAATGGACCGACGTTGACGGAGTGTGTCCGTCGCGTCGAACAGAACGGAATCACTCCGGTCATTATGTCGGGGACGTGGCTGGATCTGGCGCGGGCAATGTCGGTATCGTCCGCCAATGGCGTAATCCTGATCAGTGACGCGATGGGACTCTCTCCGGGGACGATCGATTACCTCGACCGGATTGCCTGGCCTGCTGGCTGCGGGGCGGTCTCGTTAATGGCACCCAAGTCCTACGTTCAGCGCCATCACGTTTATTCTGGAACCGATCTTCGGGCCGACCTGCCGGGGCTGGGAGAAGCCCAACGTCAGGCGAAGGAATGTGGCGGTCGTGTCGTCTCCGTTCCGCGTCGACCCGGACTGATCCGCATCACATCGGCTTCGTGGAGGCAGTTCCGGGCACTTGCGTTTCCGCGTGATGTGCTGCGGTCTCTTCTCTCCGATTCCGAATTGCCAAACGACTTGGGACAGACACTCGCAAGACGGCGTATGAGGCTGTACGCCGTCCATCCCGGTCTGTCGGGTCATCTTGACGGCAAAGACGCAGGGAAGTTTTACCCTCAAGCGACTGATCCACTGACAGAGTGCGTTGACCACAACTCGCTGGAGTTCTCCAGCTATGCCGACCTTGCGGAGATCATCCGTCAGTGGGCATCGACGCTACCGGACGACATCTCCTGCGTAGCGGGGATCCCCCGGTCTGGACTGATTCCCGCCGCGATGCTCGCACTTCATCTGCATGTCCCGCTGGTGCCGATCGAGAGTCTGATTCATCCCGACACTCCGGCCTACCGTCCCGGTCGAGAGAAGAGAACGCTGCGGACGCTGATCGACCGACCGGGAAAACCCCTGATCATTGACGACACTGTTAGCAAAGGGGGGTCGATCAAGGAAGTGAAGTCACAAATTGCAGTCCCCGCTTATTACGGAGCGGTCTGGGTTCGTGAATCGTCACGGCATCTTGTGGATTTCTGGGCAGCGGACCATGCCTTTTATCACCACTTCGAATGGAACTGGTGGGCCACCACGCTGACAGAGCATTGCGTCTGCGACATGGACGGTGTTCTCTGTGAAGACTGGTCGGGAAATGAAGAGCAGGAACCGGAACGCTATCAACAGCACCTGATCAACGCCAAGCCTCTGTACATTCCAAGGTCGCCGATTCAAGCCGTCGTCACCAGCCGATTCGAGCGACACAGGAACGCAACAGAAGCATGGCTGAAGAAGAATGGCGTCCGCTACGGAAAACTGATCATGGAGTCGGACGTCAGCAAGAGGCGATTCGCTGACCATAAGGCCGACGCTTACAGCCGAATGCTGGAAGCAAAACTCTTCGTGGAGAGCTCGCTCAAGCAAGCTCAGCGGATCTTCGAGAAGACCGGTCGACCAGTTCTGTCGATCGAACGCAGCCGGTTTTTCCGCGTGGTGTGACGCGACTCATCATGATTTGTTCCGGATCAGCGCTCTTGCTATATCAACGCGGCGTAAGTGGCGACGCGATCCCTGCACCTGCACACTGCTCGGCAAGCGACTCAATCCAAACTTGATCATTGCGGCGGCGCCCTAGGCTGGACTCTCAGCAGGTAGTGCCTCTGCAGAGATCAATGCGCCGGTGGTGACAGCCCTACGAAATTCTATCCGCGATAGCTAAAAACGTCCCGAAAATAGACGTAAACGCAAGATTAGAAAAAGTCGCAACAGCAAGTGAGTCAATCACATGCGACGACTCATGAAGCAAATTGGCAGCGAGAAACCTAAACAGATGTTGACGATTCGCAGCAAAAACAGCATTATCCCTACACACATAAATGCGAGAAACCCCATCGCCGGCAAGCATCAGGGGTTTCAAGCGTTTGTCAAATCTGTAACAAATTTCGATGAGAGTGTTTTGTTCTCTCGGCCCTGCACTCCCCAGAGGGGCGTGCTGCATTTGTTACGGGGGGTAATACTATACAGCAGTTATATCCTAAGCAAGACCGAAAGTGCCGATTTGCCATGAAATACACGAACGCTTGATTAGGATATGACTTGAAATCAACTGCAAGTGTCGACATGATCGAGACTTAGAACAACGACACGAACAAATCAGCAAAAAAATGAGAGACGGTGCTACCAACACCGCCTCTCAAGTCGTCCTAGGTAAGCGAACTCCTCTAGGACAGCCGGAGTTGCCTCCGACAAAGGTGATTTCTGAGGCCCGGCCGGTAAGCAGTTCGCGTTCTCCTTCTAACGAGGAGTAGCGCAATGGTTTCCTTCCCCAAGGGGAAAGGGCCTCGCCGCCCAGAAGGTGATGATGGAGTCGTGCACTCGAAATACATCACCTTAAGGAACGGACGACGAATCTACGCTTCAGCCTATGGCTTGGAGTGTTTCACGTTCGTTCCGAGGAAAAAAAACGAGAAAAGGAAGTAGCTTCAGTTTCTCGATTTGTTGAAATAATCTCGGTCACATCCTGAGATTACTGCGCCATCAAGTGCTTTTCCAAGATCTCTTCAGGGTTGGAAGGCCCTTGGTGGCGATTTTTTGTACGAGTTACACAATTCAGGCTACGTTTGAAATCTCAACCTTGCAAGGTATTCCTGAGAAGTTTGATAGACAATTTGCTACGTTTCGGCGTGATTCTATCGGGCATGTTTCAATTCGCCCCCAGTTCAAACGCTCTCCGTCTCATCAGTTGATCGGCGATCCGGCGCATGACCTCTGGTCCATCCTCTCCGGACGCGTCACATTCACAGCGAATCGCCTTCGTGACCAGCCATGCGCCAAGGTCCCGCGACGAAAGCCCGTGGCGGTTGCTCCAGTCCTGCAAAAAAATGTCGAGCTCAGCCAGAGCTTCATCGCTGGGGCCAGTGTCGGAGTGACTCATCGGGTTCGTTCGTTCTCGATCAATGCAGCGGCAATAAGCATAAAGAATATCACAGCGACATCGAAGATGAATAACAGCAAAAACAGTTTCATGTGTGGCAGCATCCGTGCTCTCCAGCAAGAGGTTTAACAGTCCTGAATCTTCACAGTTCGGAACGACAGTTTCGCAGCGTCTTCGATCGCCATTCGACGCCACCAGATCTTGGACTCCGGGTTCCAACGGAAGCCCGCCGCTTTCGCCAGGTGGTTGTCGTCATAGCTGACAACAGCCCTGAAGATTGCCTTCGGCCTCATGGCACGGCGAAACAACGTTTGCAAGTCATGATGCCGGTTCAGCAGTTCCGCAATGAGCTGGCAGTCTGTCAGTGCCCTGTGAGCTGATGAGACGCCGATTCCGTGAGACAGTGCGATCGCAACCAGGGACTTGCCGTTGACGTGATCGTGCGGGCTCCAGTCGAAATCCTCCATGGTGCAGAGCCAGGGCTTTTCAATATCCCAATACCACTGCTTATCGAAATCGGCATTGTGAGCCACGATCACGTCTGCGTGGTCAACAAGAGCGTTAAAGAGGTCCCATGAGGATGCTCGGAGTTTCGTTGGTAGTGCCTCGGTGGCGGCAGCGGGAATCCGGTTTGTCTGCTCGCACGGATTCTCAGAGACCGGCGTACAAAGAAAGCTGAGGCTGGCAAGCGAAGTCTGATGAGTGATCGAGTACAGGATTGCCCCGACCTCGATTGCTTCGCTTTCATCGGGGTCCAGGCCGGTCGTTTCAGTGTCGACAATGAGACAGGTTTTCATGATCCGCCTTGCTTTACGTTTGGGTTTCCTGTGGCGCCTTTGTGTTAAGAATGCAGATGCATGCATTTAAGCACAAAGGGCGTAAGAAATTCACGTGTTGAAGTTTGCCGGTCTCTCCCGGCTGTCACGTCTGGTTCACGATCTCCACATCGGAGATCACCGCAGGCCGACGTTCGCCTCTCACATAGCGGGGGCCGTCTCCCCGTGGTCTACGGCTCAGCAAACCTCCTTCCCGCGTTTACACCGCGGTTAAGCCCCCTTAACAGGTGTTTCTGTTCAGACGCTGTTTGCGAGCGGACGAACATGCACTGTTCACGATGTCGTTAATCGCGAACTTCGCGAATTTCTTCCGCGAACGGATCGAACTCGCGGACAATCTCGCGAACGTACTCGCCAGGAGGGACATGCACTGTGTTATGCTCTTCGTGGACTACAGGGGTTCCACGGGGGGCTGACAGAGTGCGAGTTCCATCCTCTCTCTCGTACACCTTTGCGGTCTCCTCAGTGGCACGGTGCATATGTCCCGTCACCTCCCCGTAGGCAAGCGCCTTGTCTTCGCATTCTTTCATTTCTTATCCTTTAGGTGAGTTGTGCCGGACGACTCTTAAACTTCGTCGCTCCGGCGGGTTTAATCAAAACGTCTCCCTGCTGAATCCAATCGGCACCATTTGCATCATCAATCTGATCGGCGGTAAACCCGTTGCGGAAGTTCAGCGCCTCCTGAACAGTTTCTACGTACGGAGGAACGAACTCAACGTGCCACACTTCCGGCAGGCTCGGGTTTACCATCTTGAGCGCCCGGGCCGGTTGGCGCAGTCCAAGGTCAATTTCGACGAGCGAGTACATCTCACCACATGTGTCGAGGACCTTAGCCCCGAGCTTGTAAAGCAGTCGTTCGGCACCGACCTTCCGAACGCCCTCTCGCCTTTGTTCTACGTTTTCCAACGCGACAATTTGCTTGCAATCCAGTTGTTCACATGGTGTTTCCGCGAGCCATTTCGGTACGGAAACACCGTTCAGGGACCATAGTCCAAATGCGTCCGAGTATTTAACCGCTGGACCACCATCCCTGTGCAGGAGGCCATTGCGCCAGTGGACTTCCGTTGGATTTCGTAGAAGGTAGACAGCACGTTCATCCCACATCCAGACCGGACAGTGAAGGCAGTATCGTCTGAAAAGCGCATACTTCTCACTGTCGAATTGCACCCCGAGCGATGCCACCCCCTCGTACCATCCGGCCCACTCCCTCCACCATAAGCCGCAACAAAGCCAGAGTTGCGAATTGAGTTGCGAATTGAGTTGCGAATTGAGTTGCGAATTGAGTTGCGAATCGAGTTGTGAACTGAGTTGTGACCGGAGTTGCGAATCGAGTTGTGAACTGAGTTGTGACCGGAGTTGTGAACCGAGTTGTGAACTGAGTTGCACGCTGAGTTGCAAACTGAGTTTCGACCGGAGTTGCGAACCGAGTTGCGAATTGAGTTGTGAACCGAGTTGCGACCGGAGTTGCGAAATTATTGAACTAAACAACCTCGCCTCGTCGGGGCTGCTTACGCAGAAAATCAGAGGAATTTCAACCCCAATCGACCGCAAGACTGCCGTTGCCGACTCTCTTACAGTCTCGTCTGAATATTGTTCCGTTGGCTGAACGTTAATCCACCAGTCCTTAATTTGATCGACCTTGTCCCACTGATCTTTCGTCGCTTCCGTGATCATGTTTTCTCCTTGGGTTAGTGTTAAGATTGTTCAGTGATCCCGGCGATTGTCACGTCGCTGTACTTGGAGGCCAGTGCAATCGCGGCCTCCTTGGTCACGTGGTACTGAGCGAGAACTGTTGTTTCGTCAGCGTGGACTTCGATGAGTTGAGTGGACATTGTTCGATTCCTTTGTCTGGCGTTGGCACGCATAAATGAGGGTGAGAGAAATGAGGGGGCCGCCGTGCCCGAGAGTCACAGATCGTTTTCACGACGGCCCCGCTCCAGCTGCTGGATCAGCTCGCAGCGATCTTGTCGAACCGTGCATCGATCTTTTTGTTAAGATCATTTGCCCGCAGAGGCGTCAGGGACTTTGATTGCTCGGCCTCGTTGACGGCGGCTTGTATCGCTCCGAGCGTCTCTTCGTCCAAAGCCAGTTCAATTTCTTTGACGAGTCGTTGGTGGTAACCCTTTGGATCTTCCCCGGGCAGCGGGCTGAAAGAACGAGACTGCTCCCGCGGTGGTGACGGCGGTCCGCTATTCGGCTCTTTGGCTCCATCTTCACCGATATCGGCCGCGGGCATTCCATTTACTTCCGGCGTGGATGTTCTTTGGTGGGTCGAAGACTTCAAACGATCCTTGAGACTACCGTTGGCAGCGACCGGTTCTGCAGTTGTCTCAATCACATCGGAGACATCTGCATCGGACCAGGTTGTGTTCGTGATGCGGCTCATGATGCGAGCTCGGATCTTCCGGTCGGCCTTTCCAAGAATGGCGTCAGTGCCCATGCCATTGTTCACCCGGATCGGAATGCGGCTGTCCGACACGATCTTCCCGGATTCGTCTCGTTCAAGATCACATACCAGTGAGTCTCGGCGTCCACGGTAAACCCAGGTCGCCTTCACAGGGACCAGTGCCCCTTTGTCGCCAGCAATAGACGGAACACCGAACTCAATCACCAGATTATTGAGACCAGGTAGTTCCGCGAGCTGACGTGTGAAGTACTCCTTGGTCAAATATGCTCGACCGGAAATAATGTTGAACTCATTCCCAATGGGGCGTGCACCGCGCAGCAGGGCTTCGATCAGGCAATCTTTGACAACGGGAAGCTGGTATCCTCCGGAGCTGTCCTTGTCTGTCTTGAATCCCAGCGGTGTGCCCTGCAGCTCCATAATTGACGACATCATTTCGTCAGTGATTAGGCGTTTCAGGGCCCCCACTCCGGCCGCCATTCGGAAGGCCGCCATGACCCCCTGCTCCTGGGCCGACTGAATAAGGCCACATTCTCCAACGATCTCGTCAATCCTAGAGATTGATTCCGTGTTCACTTTGATCAGCGTGTCAGTTGTCATTGTCTGTGACTCCTTGGGAATGCAGTTGGGTTAAGATGCCGCCGGCAGCGACTGCGGTGCTGCCAGTGGGCTGCCGTCGTACTTGACGAGTCGAGAATCCATGTATTCGCAGGGGGCGACATAGTGCCCCTCTTTCTTGATCAGCTTTCGCCGGATCATGTGAGCACCGTCCGGCATGAGTCCGGCAGGGGCGTCACCGATTTCATGAAGAACTTCCGCCTTCAGCATGTCGCGACGTTGCTCCAGCTTTCGAATCAAGCGACCGGCTTGCTGGTATCGCTGCCATTTCTCAGCGGCGGAACTCGTCAGGGGAACCACATAACCAACGGTCTTTTTGCGACGCCGGAACAGGTCAAGATCAATCGGAGTCGTGGGGGCTGGCGGAATCCGTTTGACGATCTTGTCCCACAAATCCGCTTCGTGGGCCGCGATGATCTCGATCATTTCGTCATCACGCTCGACTGGGAATTTGTGGAGCTTCTTTCCGATCAGCATCACGACTGTGCAGACATCCCACCCCATGACCGCACACTGCTGTTGTGCCTGCAGGAAGTAATCAGGACAGGCTTCCTCAAGCCCGAGCTTCACAACGTCGATTGCAGCGGCATAACGCTCGTCGATCGTCTTGATCTCGACTCCCTCCGTTGGGCTCTCCTGAGCGTCTCCGGTGGCCAACATGAACGGCCATCTTTGGGAACGGCACATTGGCAGCGGATATGTAATTGGCTTTCCGATTTCGTCGGAGTACATCGCAACGATGGCAGGCTCCATGAACTTGCCGAAGCGAGTGTGGATCGTGTCCTCGTCGGGATCGACGCCACCAGTGCACAGCTCGTAGACCTTTCGCGGGCTCCCGAATCGACTGACACCGCAAGCTGCTCCCGCCAAGCTCGCGCCGATTCCGGTCTTTCTGGCTTCCTTCCATTCCGGTGTGTGTGCATATGCAATTGGGATCATTCGTAATACTCCAACAGTGCAACTGGTCGTTCTATCCGGTACGCCCTTACGCGACGTCCCCAACCAGGTGGTTTCTGAGACGGTCAAAAGCGACCGCTTCCAATTGGCGGACTCGCTCCCGTCCGATGTTCATGCGGTTTCCGATTTGCTCCAGCGTTTCACCGGACATCCTCGCCAGGACGACACCGCGAAGCCGATCCGGAAGAAGCTTCATCGCCTCCCTGAGAGACTCGACATCCTCTCGACGCTGAGCAACAACGGCCGGCGATTCACAGTTGCTGGGGAAGATCACTAGTTCCTGCAGGTCGATTGTTCCGCCGACTCGATCCTTTCGTGTCCTTTGTGCGGCACGCCACATTTCCCGTTTGATCCCCCACCCGGCGAAGGTCAGCAGCCGGTATCCTCGCGACGGATCGAAGTTGCGGATACTCATTGCCAGCTGTGCCAATCCGATCTGAACAATGTCCTCAATCTCGATCCCATACCGCTTCACCTTGAGGGCCTCTTTCCAGACAAAGCGATGGTGCATCTCAATCAGTTCAGCGAAGGCGGCTTCGCTTCCGGCCTGTGCTTCGACGATGAGCCGAAGCTCTCTTTGTGCGATTGTTTCCGTGGCCTGAATCATCGTGACGCTCCTGTTCTTCCTTTGCGTGTTTGGCCTCGAGACGCTTTCCAAGTCGCTCAATCAATGCCAGCTCCTCTGGAGTAAACATCTCCTCGACAGGCGGTAGCCTCGGCCTGGTCCAGCCGTCTGCGTCTGGTGTTGGGTCCGGAATGGGGTCCGGTTCCGTGTCATCAAAGAGGCTGAGCTGCATCAGATCTGTCACACTTTGAGGCACAAGAAAGCAGCTCGTTCACAAACGCTGCTGCCCTGCCAGAATTCATCGACTCAAGTCGCAGGCCGATGACGCCACGAAAAAAGCTGTGATCCTCTGGCGCCGCGATCAACGGGATGAGACGGTCCAAAATTGACTCTATCTGCACGGCATTAAGCTTCACTTCGCTCATCTGTGTGACTCCAGAAAGCATGTGCATAGAAAGCCCCCCAGCAGCCCAACGCGGGCAGGCTGAACTGCCAGGGGAACTCACCAAACGGCAACTGCCATTGGATCAGAGAAGAACGCCAGCAACGGCCTCGACAATGCGAGTCTGCATGCCAGCACGATTAATCAGGCCCCAAGCGGCAGCACCCCACGCAGAGCGAAGTGGACCGACACCGTTAGATCCCCAGCGGATATAAACAGTCATCTTCTCGTCGTCAGCTGGGGTGAGAGTGACAGAGCGGACTTTGACGCTGTCGAGCCCTGTGATTTCGCCATCAGCAGTGGCAAAAACCAGGTACCCATCGATTTCAATGATGGCGTAACCCTCCGGCGTCGGCTCACCAATAGAAGCCATGAGCCGGACGCGGGGAGCGTCGTCAGGATCAGGACGAGTGTTCCAATCCTGAAACGTGGCTGTCTCCATCAGAGACAGAGCATCCTCAAGGGTCCACGATGAAGGTGGTGACTGATGAGTGACAGGCCGGATTGCCGGCACACATGGCGCAGCAGCGCCAGAGATTGTTTTCAGCATTTGTGACTCCGGGGTTTGGGTGTTGCGAGTTTGAAGCTCGCAGACACATCTTATGTCGACGTCGACATAGGGTCAACCCTTTTCAGTCAGATTTTTCCGGAGAGTTTTCGAGGCTGCAGAAATGAAGAAAGCCCGCAGAGGAAACTGCGGGCGACTCGCTTAGATTGTTAGCGTCGGTAGACCTATGTGGCCACTGCCAGTTTTGTTGGAACAAAACGTTCTGGAGGCGCTAAAGACTCTGCAGCTAGTTCAGCTGCTGGAGACTTCAGCCAATTAAACCATGAGACATACGGTTGCCGAAGGTACTGAAATGATGCATGGAAAAACATCTCCACGATCAGACTGGCCACGCGGAGAAGCCCGCTTGCACGCCAAAAAATCACATAATTAATAATGAGTTGAGCGGCCTCTTCGTTGGCTTTGTCGATACATTCCTGCAAGAGTGGAGAGCTTGCTTTGGTTTCGTCAACCTTCGATTCGCCGAAGTCCGCATGCCTGAGAAACTCAAGGAACTTGATGCTCCAGAAGTTTGCCAAGTAGATGTGACTATTCAAGTGCTTCCTTGCCCTCTGGTAGGCATCGTCTTCTAGTGCACCAAGTTGGTACGCTTCTACCCACAACTGGTCGCGAATTGCGAACAAGCGGTCGCGAAAAAGTCGAACACGGATCTTGGCCCAGACCGAATAGGCGACACTGGCCGAACACGTGAACGACCCTACTGCAAGCAGAATCAGATCAATCATCGTGACTCGTCCCGTCCTTATTAAGATTGCTTGTTGATCTATGAGGATCTACTAGAGATTCTATCTTGTTTTTCTGCTCCGAAAGACGAGAAACTGTGCCTTTCAGCTTTTTAATCCAACCGAAAATAGCAGCAGCAGGACCGCCTGCTCCAAAAAGCAGAGTCGCGATCTGCACCCACACTGGAGTCGTCTTCACGCATTGCGAGACAGTAAAGCAGACGATGCCCAATCCGATCAAGACGGATACGGAAATAAAAGAAAGCCCACAGTTCACACTGTGGGCTTCCGGGTTTCTCTGGTCTCGGTCGGCTACTTCAATGTCTTGCCCTGCTTTTCTGCGTCTTCGCGCTCTTTTTGCCGGCGCGCCATCACGATCTGTCCAGCACGAAATAGCTCCATGCGAGCAGGAATCGATCGAATTCTAATCTCCTGCAATTCGCCATGTTCATCAACTGTTGTTGCCGTCAGTATTGCTGGTTGTGCCATTCCGTTGGTCCTTTGTAGCTGCCTTCAGTAAGTTGGCGCTATCGATTTTTGATGAGGTCGAAAACGCTCGCGGTGTGATCATTGAAAAGGTATCTCACTATAAACCACACCAGCCCCGCGGATTCAGCAAAAACTCCGACAATGAATGTGCGCGCTGTCCATTCGTCGACAGTGATGCAGCTGGCTCCAATACAGAAAAAGGCCACGTTCAGCACGACAGCCTGAAATCCAAGGAATATCAAGAGTGCGATGGCGAAGTGATTCCGAATTTTGCGCTCAGAGTCTTGCTGCTTTGTCCAAGCATCGACAACACTCTTCAGGGCAGCGCTTTTGTCCCGTTCCGACTGCTCTCGCAGGTCCGAAACTTCATCGCCGATCGTCGCAATGACTGATTCACTGTCAATTGAATCTTGGCCCGTCATTTGTCTTGATCTCAGAGGTCGAGTTCAGCCAGCCGAAATCGCATTGCGGTTTCAGATACCGCGAACATGCTTGCAAGTTGCACTGGGCTCTTGCTCACTTCTCTCGCTTCCTTGATGAGGTCCTTCGGCATCAGAAGAGAGGCGGCGAACTTGTTGGCTTGGATCTCTGCTCTACGTCGATTGGGATTGGTTTGATCATCTGGGCCATGACGATAGAAATCGGCAATCGTGTCAACCAGCTCCTTGCCCTGCTCGACCAGATGACGATGCAATGTGTAGTGCCCGAGCTCGTGAGCGATTGTGTATCTCTGGCGTTCGTACTGGTGGACGACGTTGACCAAGATCTGGTATCGCCCGTTGAGACGGCGGATAAGTCCGGAGACTTCATCATCTCGACCGGGGGCTGGGGTAAATGACGCAGTGCGCACATCAATGTTGAGATGACGGCAGATAGCCACAACATCGATTGGAGCATATTGCTGGCAAGCAGATTTCAACAATGTGTTGGATTCGTTCTCGATCGCCTGATCGCTCAGAAATGAGATTGTCGTAGACATTATTGTTGCCATGGCCCGCTCCCCATCACCATGAAAGATCTTCACCCGTCAGTTACACCTTAGTCTATAGTGAACAGAGTAACAGACATTCTAAGGAGAGTGTGTCAATTTCTCCAATACTCAATTAGCGTGACGTGCCCGCTCGCAGAATGTTGTGGCTGAATACTGATGTAAATCGTCGCTACCACCAGCGATTGTGGTTGCGCAAGCTTTCCGGACCTTACGGGCGTGCCAGTCCGCGAAAAATCGAACGGCTCTGACATAATGCCACTGGCCCTTGCTTGATGAAGACTCAGCGAGAGACGATCAACTCGCTTCTTTTCTGCGCCGATTTCGCGGACTGATATTCTCGCGGAGCCATTGAAGAGACTCGTCGGTGAGCAGATAGAACCCGCGGCTTGTGCCAGGGAACTCGTGGTACTCAGCTGGACAACTACCTTCGCGGCAATGCAGGCGCACGACCGTGGCGGACAAACCGAGGGCCTTCGCAGCTTCGGTAACCGTAAGAGTTCTTGAGCTTACCAGTGGCATTGACATGTCTCCATTATGTCGACGTCAATAAAAAAGGCAATACGCCAGCTTGACGCCTTATGTCGACGTCGATATTAATTAGGCGGCAGATGTTCAAACCTTCCCCCTCCCCGGAGTCAACCGAGTGGAGAAGGCGGACTCCCTCACGGGTGGCCCCATCTGCCTCGTGGGCCGTCTTGCGACGGCGAGACCAAAAAGAACAACCAGAGTTGCTGGCTTACTGTGCCGTTACGAGCGTCACAGTCATTCTTTCCAGTCATTGCCCGACTAGGATTCGAACCTAGACTAAAAGAATCAGAATCTTTCGTGCTACCGTTACACTATCAGGCAATCAGTGCGGAAAAATCCTATCCACTTTGTTCGGGG
>Ga0065721_10052107_pt1 | contig 12648 bp, 6 predicted proteins | sample Mesricmetagenome_FD_59108 | JGI IMG/M metagenome (GOLD analysis project Ga0065721, IMG submission 59108) | Mesophilic microbial community from rice straw/compost enrichment Sample: eDNA_1 v2 (version 2) | ecosystem: Engineered > Solid waste > Grass > Composting > Bioreactor | place: USA: Davis... | reverse complement strand
CGCCGAGCGCGACCCGGTCGCGATCGGCGGGCCGACGAACTTCAACCCGTTCAACAACACGGCCGACAGCGCCGTGGCCATGAAGGGCGACCCCGCGCCGACGCTGAAGGCGTCGCCGCAGTCGTTCCCGTCCGTGGCCGCGAACACGCCGGCCGCCGCCAACCAGAAGGCGATCACGGTCACCAACGACGGTGACGCGCCGCTCGTGTTCGGCACGGCCGCCAACGTCATCCAGATCCAGGCCGACGCCGCCGACGGCGGCGCCGCCACCGCGGCCGACTTCGCGATCGTCAGCGAGACCTGCCGCGGCCGGACGCTGGCGCCCGGAGAGACGTGCGTCGTCAACGTCGGCTTCAAGCCCACGCGCACCAACCACGTCTCGGTCGCGCGCGTCCAGTTCAACACGAACGCGGACGACGCGATGGAGCGCGTGCTGATCGCCGGCCAGAGCACCGGCGAGGCCACCACCACGCCGGGCGGCACGGTCCCGTCCGTGCTCTCGCTCAGCCTGACGCCGCAGTCCGCGGGCTTCGGCGTCTTCCAGCCGGCGATCGCCAAGACCTACGAGACGGCGGTCACGGGCACGGTGACGACCACCACGGGCGACGCCACGCTGAGCGTCAGCGACCCGGGCACCCAGGCGCCCGGCCACCTCACCAACGGCGCCTTCGCGCTGCCCCAGCCGCTGCAGGTCAAGGCGGCCAACGCCGCCACGCCCGGCAACCCGTTCGTCCCGCTGGCCGAGGCGACCGGCGCCGCGACGCCGCTGCTGACCTGGGACGGCCCCGTCAACGGGGACGTGCTCACGATCGGCTTCCGCCAGGGCATCGGCGCCGCTGACGTGCTCCGCTCGGGTGAGTACAGCAAGACCCTCACCTTCGCGCTCTCGACGACAACCCCGTAGGGGAGCGCGAAACGCAGAACGGGGCGGCCGCCTGGCCGCCCCGTCCTGTCACTGCGGTGCTAGCTGGTCGCTACGGCGTCGTGGGCGACAGGGTGAACGTGAGCACCTTGCCGTACGGGCCCGTCAGCAGCGAGTCGGTGGCCTCGATCCGCTGGCGGACACCGACCGTCACGGCCTTGCCGCTGAACGGCCCGGTCCACTTCGCCAGCCGGAGCCGGCTCGTCGGGCTGTCCGGCATCGCCGCGTACTCGCCGCCGTCCGCGTTCAGCTGCAGCGGCTGCGGCAGCGCGGTGGTGCCGTTGACCAGATGGCCGGTGGCCGTCGAGCTGTTGTCGTGGACCGTCAGCTCGGCCGCGGTCGACGTCGACGTGGCCGTCGCGGCCAGCGTCGCGTCGTAGTTGCGGGTGATGCCCGGCTGGAACACGCCGAGGTTCGCCGAGCCCACGATCTCCAGCGCCATCACGCCGGGGACGAGGCCGCCGACGCCGACGTCCACCTCGTTCTCGCTGTTGGGCTGGACGGCGACCTGCAACAGCTTCTCGGTCTTGCCGCCCTTGCCGTCGCGCACCGTCACCTTGGCGTACCAGACGCCCGGGGTCGAGTACGCGTGGATCGCGGTCGCGGTGTCGGCCTTCGCGCCGTCGCCGAAGTCCCACTCGTAGGTGAGCGTGTCGCCGTCCGGATCGGTGGCCTGCGCCTTGAACTCGATCGGGTCACCCGGCGAGACGTCGCCCTCCGGGGTGCGGAACGCCTCGACGACCGGCGGCCGGTTGCCGCCCTGCTTGCCGCAGTTGGCGTCCGGCTGCACGCCCGCTGCGATCTCGAGACCGCTCAGCAGGTGCGCCAGGAACGGCGCCTCGCTGAACGTGGCCTGGGTGTGACCCATGCCCGTGTACCACGAGCGACCGCCCTCGAAGCGCTGGCACCACGAGATCGGATGGTCGTCATCCGTCTCGTTGCCGTCCTGCTCGTCGTAGGTCGACTCGTCGACCGTCAGCAGCACGTGGACGTTGCCGCGCGGGCTGTAGTCGTCACCGCCGCCGCCCACCACCGGGTTCTCCGGCGACTGGTAGTTGTACCACTCGTCCACACGGTTCCACGGGTTCGGGAGACCCTGCGTGGAGTGGTGGTCGGGGTCGTCCACGCGCACCGTCGCGGACGGGGTCCCCGGCGGGTGGTTGCGGAAGTACGCACCGACCAGGCGGCCGTAGAACGGCCACTCGTACTCGGTGTCGGCCGCGGCGTGGACGCCCACGTAGCCGCCGCCGGCGCGGATGTAGTTCTCGAACGCCGTCTGCTGGGCGGCGTTGAGGACCTCACCCGTGGTGGACATGAACACGACCGCGTCGTAGCGCGCCAGGGCCGTGGCGTTGAACACGCCCGCGTCCTCGGTGGCGTCGACCTGGAAGTCGTTCTCGTCGCCGAGCGACCGGATCGCCGCGATGCCGGCCGGGATCGAGTCGTGGCGGAAACCGCCTGTCTTGGAGAACACCAGCACCCGGAAGCGCGCCTCCGGGTCGTCGGCGCCGAACACGGTCACGGTCACCGTGCGCGAGCGCTCGGCCTGGCCGTCGGACACGGTCACCTCGGCCTCGAACGTGCCGGCCGTGGTGTAGGTGTGCGTCGGGTTGCGCTGGGTCGAGTCCTCGTCGCCGTCGCCGTCGAAGTCCCAGCTGTACGTGAGGTCGTCGTCGTCGTCGTCGTCGGAGGCGTCGACGTCGAACTGCACGTTCAGCGGGGCGAAGCCGGCCGTCGGCGTCGCGGACACGGACGCGATGCTCGGCGGCGTGTTGTCGGGCGGGCAGCCCGTGGTGTCGCCGTTGACCCCGAAGTACTCGAAGGTCACGGTGTCACCGGCCTGCTGCACGCCCTGCGTGTAGAGGCCGAACTTCGGCGCCGTCATCGCGTTGGTGACCGTGTACCCGAAGGCGGTCCACGGACCGCTCTCGGAGGTCTTGTACTCCGCCGAGTAGGTGTTGCCGGCCTTGGTCAGGCGCAGCCAGATCGGGCCCGCGGCCTGCTCGGCCGTGATCACCGGGTCCGTCCCCGAGGCGCCGACCGTGCCGTTGGCCTCCGAGCGCAGCTCGAGCCGGTTGACCCGCGCGTTCCCGTCGTCAGAGATCGCGTTGAGCTTGACGTAGTTGTCGTCGTCGCCGTAGACGAGGATGCCGCCCTGGGAGTAGCCACCGTCCAGCGTGTTGGTGAGCTTGGTCTCCAGGACGTAGTCCGTCCCGGCGTGATCGGCGGACTGCAGGATCAGCGGACCGCCGCCGGTCGAGCCCTGGTAGATCTCGCCCGCGGTGGTCGTGACCACCAGGTTGCCGTCCTCGACCGTGTACTTGGTCGGGTCGTCGTGGGCGATCGCGTTCCAGCGCGACGCGTTCAGCGTGTCGCCGTCGAACGAGTCACCCGGGCCGTTGCACTGCTCGCAGCCGCCGCCGGGCTCATCCGGCCCGTTGAGCAGGAAGTAGTCGAACGTCACGGTGTCGCCGACACCGGGCTCCTGCGGGCTGAACCCGAAGAGGCCGAAGTCGGGCGAGACCATCGGGTTGGTGACCGGGCTGTTCGGGGTCGTCTGCCAGGTCTCGCCGTCGAACGAGTACTCGCCGATGTAGTTGTTGCCCTCCTTGGTCAGGCGCAGCCAGAACGGGCCGTCGGCCTGGGCCGCGGGGACGTTCGCGTTGGACTCGGGCTGCTGGATCACGCCGGCAACCTCGCTCCGGAGCTCGATCCGGTTCACCTTCGTCTGACCGACGTCGGTGATGGCGTCGAGCTTGATGTAGTTGTCGCCGTCCAGGTAGGCCAGCAGGCCGCCCTGGGCGTAGCCGCCGTCGTGGGTGTAGCGGTTGATCTTGGTCTCGATCACCCAGTCCTCGCCGGCGTGCGACGAGTCCTGGAGGATGAAGTTGTTGGGCGGCGGGTCCGTGTCGCCCGTGTAGATGTCGCCCTGGCTGAGGGTGAGCGTGAGCTCGCCCCCGGACACGGTGTACTGGCTCGGGGTGTCGCGGACGATCGCGTTCCACCGCTCCTTGTCCAGCGCGGAGCCGTCGAAGTCGTCGTCGTAGCTCGGCCCGGCGGGACCGCCACCGCCGCCGCCGACCTGGTCACCGGTGAGGGTGAACGAGTCGAAGGCCGCGACCGGGTTGCCGGTGCCGTCGTTGGAGAACGCGAACAGGCCGATCTTCGCGTTCGCCGGCAGCGCCGCCGGACGCCCGACCGGGGTCCAGGTGGTGCCGTCGGTCGAGTAGTGGCCCGTCACGTCGGTCCCGTCCGACGTCAACCGCAGGAAGAAGTCGTCCGGGAAGTCGCCGGGCAGGTTGGCCGTGGAGTCCGCCGCCTCGTTGCGCGCGACCCCGTTGACCTCGTTGATGAACTCGAACTTCTCGGCGCCGCCGGTGGTGTGGGCGATGCGGCCGAACTTCGTGAAGTTCTGGTCGTCGCCGTAGACCATGATGCCGGCCTGGTGGTACTGGGTGGTGCCCTTGAAGTTGAGCTTGGTCACCGCCTGCCAGGCCCCGTCGGGCGCGGCGCGCACGATCAGGTTCTTGGCGTCGTTGCGGTCCTGGTAGATGTCGCCCGGCTGCGCCGGGATCTGCAGACGGCCGCCGCTGACGACCGCGCTCTGGTCACCGCGGATGCGCTCCCAGGCGGAGCCGAGCTCCGTGCCCTCGAACTCGTCCACGATGCCGCCCGCGCCGCCCGTGCCGTCCGGGTCGAAGCGGATCCAGTCGAAGCGGGCGACCGGGACGCTCGGCGCCAGATCCGACAGCGCCGCGGGTCCGATCTTCGGGTTGTCGAACGTCGCCAGCGAGACCGGGCGGCCGACCGGCGTGAACGTCGTGCCGTCGTACGAGTACGCGGCCGTCAGCTGCTCGCCGTCGGAGATGATCCGCACGTAGTAGTCGAGCGGCGCTTCGGCGGGGATGCCGCCGAGCTTGTCCGCCGCCTCGTTGCGCGGGTTGCCGTTGACCTCGGTGATGAACTCGATGTCCCGGCCGGAGCCCGCGTAGATCATGTGGACCGACGCCCAATTGTCGTCGCCCGCCCACACGCGCAGGCCGGCCTGGTGGTAGTCCTCGGTGAGCGCGCTCACGGAGATCTTGGCCGTGGCCGTGAACTCCCCGTCCGGCATGTCCTGGACGACGATGTTCTTCGCCGTCGTGCCGGCGCCGTACATGGAGCCGTTCGCGATCGGCAGGTTCAGGAACCCGTTGGAGACGCTGAGCGGGTTGGCCGCGTCCGGCCGTTCCACGGTCCACTTGCTGTTGAGCGTGGTGCCGTCGAACTCGTCCGAGCGCACCGGGCCTGTCGGGCACTCGTCGAGCGGCCGCGTCACGCGGATGTCGACGGTGTCCGTGGCCTTGCCGCCGGACGCGTCGGTCACCGTCACGGTCGCCGTGTAGTTGCCCGGCGTCGTGTAGGTGTAGCTCGGGCTCTTCTCCGTGGACGTGTCGTCGCCCGTGCCGGGCACGCCGAAGTCCCACGCGTACGTGAGCGCCTCGCCCTCCGGATCGGTCGCGTCCACGTCGAAGCGGACGTTGAGCGGGGCCGCGCCGCTGACCGGGTCAGCCGACGCGTCGACCTCCGGCGGGGCCGTGACCGCCGCGCCCTTGCCCGCGAACTTGAACCAGTTCAGGTTCAGCAGCGAGCCCGTCTCCGTCGGGTGGCGGAAGACGACGAACAGGCGGTGCGTGCCCTGCGGGATGGTGGCCGGCAGGTCGATCGTGACGTCCGTCCACGTCTGCCAGCCGCCCGTCGGGGCGATCAGCGGGGTCTCCGCGACGAGCGGGCCGTCGGACGCGTCGTAGCGGAGCTGGATGATGCCGCCCGCGCCGGCCGAGGCCACGCGGAACGTCACCTTCGAGAGGTCCTCGAGGTTGTACGGGCTAAACGAGATCCAGTCGCCGTCCTCGATGAACGCCGCGGCGTTGCCGCCACCGACGTCCGTCGTGGCCTCGTTGGTCACGCCCGGGTCACCCGTGCCGCGGCCGTCGGCCGTGCGGCCCGTGGAGGCCCAGTACTCGGCCTGCTTGAGCTTGGGCTGCAGGATCGCCTCGGCACGGCCGGTGACCGGCGCCGCCGGGCCGTTGCCCGCGTCCGTGTAGCTGGCCGTGACGACGGTGAACACGTTCGCGTCGATGCCGTGGCCGTCCGCGCCGGTGACGGTGAAGTCACCCTCGCAGCCGGACTCGTCGAACAGCTCGTGCGCGTGCGTGTCGTGCCCGAGCTTGATCTCGATGTGGATGTCCTCGCAGTCGATCGTGCCGGCGCCGGTGGAGCCGCCGTCCGGGTCGGTGACCGAGATCTTGTACTGCACCTTGTCGCCGAAGTCGGCGACCTTGCCGTTCTCCGGCAGCTCGATCGTGACGACCGGCCGCTGGTTGCCCACCACGACGCGGACCGTGTCCACCGCCGAGGCGCCGGACTCGTCCGTCACCGTCAACGTGGCGTCGTAGGTGCCCGCCTGCGTGTAGGTGTGCGACGGGTTGGGCTGGGTCGACGTCGGTGAGCCGTCGCCGAAGTCCCACAGGTACGTGATCTCCGTCCCGTCCGGGTCGTTGGAGCCCTCGGACGAGAACTGCACCGTGGTGCCGACCGGCACGGCGTCGTTGTCGACGGTCGCGTTGGCGATCGGGGTGCGCGCGCCGCTGATGTAGTCGACGCGGTAGACGCCCGAGTCCGGGTTGTCCTCGGCGAAGCCCTGGCCCCACTCGACGACGTACAGCGAGCCGTCAGGCCCGAACTCCATGTCCATCGGGCTGATGTAGCCCGTGGACCGCCCCCACGTGGAGACGCCGGTGACCAGGCCCTGGTCGTTGAGGTCGGCCGTACGGATCCAGTCGTTGTTCCACTCGCCGATGAACCACTGGCCGTCGAAGAACCGCGGGAACTTGCGGTCCGAGGTCGAGTTCTCGTCGTAGTAGTACCGGGTGCCGCCCATCGGGGCGCCGCCCGTGCCGAGGTCCGGGAACCGGGTGTCGGTCTCCGAGTAGCCCATCCACATCGACGCGGGGACGGCCGGCGGCAGGTTCGTCAGGCCCGTGTTGTTGGGCGAGTCGTTGACCGGGGCCGAGCACGAGTAGTCGCCCTTGACCGGGCCGGTGCCGCTGTTGCCCGTGTAGTCGATGTCCTTGTACGGGACGTTCTCGCGGATGCAGTACGGCCAGCCGTAGAAGCCCGGCTCCTTGACCACGTTCCACTCGACCGAGCCCTGCGGGCCGCGGTTCGGGTTGGTGGAGCCGGCGTCCGGGCCGTAGTCGCCCATCAGGATCCAGCCCGTCTTGCGGTCGTAGTGGATCCGGAACGGGTTCCGGAAGCCCATCGCGTAGATCTCGGGCAGGGTCTTCTCGGTGCCGACCGGGAACATGTTCCCCGGCGGGATCGTGTACGTGGTCCCGATGCCCGGGGTGCCCGAGGCGTTCGGGAGCGGCCTGATCCGGAGGATCTTGCCGTTCGGGTCGTTCGTGTTGGCCGACGTGCGCTGCGCGTCCCAGTATTCGCGGCCGGGCCGCTCGTCCGTCGGGTTGAAGCCGTGCGCGAACGGGTTGGTGTTGTCGCCCGTCGAGATGTACAGGTCGCCGTTGGCCCCGAACTCGAGCGAGCCGCCGGTGTGGCAGCACTCCTGGCGCTGGTGCTGCCAGGTGTAGATGATCTGCTCGTCGCCGAGCGTGTTGCCGTTCAGCGTGAAGCGCGAGACGCGGTTCTGGTTCGACGAGTCCGGCAGCGCCGAGTAGGCGAGGTAGATGTGGCCGGTCTGGTCGAAGTCGGGCGCGAGCTGGATGCCCAGCAGGCCGTTCTCATGGCTGAGCGTGACCGGGATGCGGGCGACCGTGGTCGTCAGGCCCGTCTCCGGGTTCCACATCTGGACACGACCGTCGATCTCGATGTAGAACGCGCGCCCGTCGTTGGCGACGTCGATCTCCATCGGCGCGTTCGTGTTGTCGTTGATCGTGATCTTCTCGAAGTCGTCCGCGGTCGGCGGCGTCGTGCGCGCCGGGCCGCAGTCGCCGGCGACGCCGGCCGCGGTCTGCAGACCGCCGAGCAGGTGCGCGCGGAACTGCGGGTCCGAGAACGAGGCCTGCGTGTGGCCCATGCCCGTGTACCACGAGCGGCCGCCGTCGAAGTTCGAGCACCACGCGATCGGGTGGTCGTCGTCGACCGTGTTGCCGTCCTGCTCGTCGTAGGTCGACTCGTCGACCGTCGCCAGGACCTTCACCTGACGGGCGCGCGGGCTGTAGTCGGCGACCGTCGTGTTGCCGTTGACCGCGGGGGTCACCGGATGCTGGAAGTTGTACCACTCGTCCGTGCGCGTCCAGCGCTCGGGCAGCCCGGTCGTGGAGGGCTCGTCGCCGTCCTCGATGTCGACCGCCGCCGTGGGCGTTCCGGGCGGGTGGTTGCGGAAGTAGCCGCCGACGAGCTCGCCGTACCACGGCCACGAGTACTCCGTGTCCGAGGCGGCGTGGATGCCCGCGTAGCCGCCGCCGTTCTTGATGTAGTTCTCGAACGCCGTCTGCTGGGCGTCGTTGAGGACCTCACCCGTGGTGGAGAGGAAGACGACGACGTCGAACGTCGCCAGGTTGGCCTCGGTGAAGGCCGCGGCGTCCTCGGTGGCGACGACCTCGAAGTCGTTCGCCTGGCCGAGCGCCTGGATCGCCGCGATGCCCTGCGGGATCGAGTCGTGGCGGAAGCCGCCCGTCTTGGAGAAGACGAGCACGCGGTCGAGGCTGGGCGGCTCGACCGTGATCGAGCCCGTCATCCCCGGGTGCAGATCGCACAGGAACTCGTACGTGCCGGGCGTCTCGAACGTCCGGTTGATCGGTGCCTCGTTGGGCGCGCGGATCTCGTCGATGGGCTGGGCCCAGTTGGTGCCCTGCGACTTGACCGAATGGGCCGCGAGGGCCTGGTCGAACTCCCAACGAACGGTGTCGCCGACCTCGACGGTCACGTTCGCGGGTTGGAAGACCGAAGCCGGTGAATCGACCGCGTCGATGATCACCGTCTTGGCCGCGTGGGCCGGCGAGGCGGCCATCGCCCATGCGATGGCGGCGACGACCGCGAACAGCGCATACCGCGTCCTGCGCATCAACGGCTCTCCTCCGTTAAGGGAACTCCACTCTCCTGGAACAAAGACTTATTTCAAATGCGCGGAAATAAGTCCAGTGAGGTCAGGAAATGTTGCGAGAACATCTGAACTCAACCGGCGGAACCCCGTCGCTGGATGAGGGTTTCGATTCCGTCCAGCACCCGCTGTAGTCCGAAGGCGAACGCGTGCTCCGGTGCGTACGCCCCGTTGTGGGCCTCGCCGGCCGCGGTTCCGACGCGCATCGCCACCGGATAGCGCGTCGGATCGACCACCCGTTCGAGCACCGGCGCCCGCGCGTGCCACCACTGCTCGTCGGTGATGCCGGTGCGCTGCTCGGCGCGGGCCGCCTCGAGCGCGTGGCGGGCGGCCGACTCGGTGTGCGCGTTGAGCAGCGTGAGCGACGAGTCCATCTCCAGGTCGGTGAGCCCGATCCCCTCGATCGCCTGCAGCTCGTGCTCGTAGCGGGCGAACGTGTTCGGGCCCAGCACGGGCCGCAGCGGCATCACGTCCAGCAGCCACGGATGCCGGTGGTAGCGGTCCCAGTTCTCCTGCGCGACCCGTTCCAGGCGCGCGCGCCAGGGCACGTCGTCGTGCGGGCGCGGGGGCTCGATCGCCGCGTCGAGCATCAGGTCCAGCAGCTCGGGCTTGCCCGGGACGTAGGTGTACAGGGACATCGTGCCGACGCCGAGCGCGTCGGCGACCTTGCGCATCGACAGCCCGTCGAGCCCGTGCGCGTCGGCGAGCTCGATCGCCGCCCGGACGATCTCGTCGAGGTCGAGGCGCTGCTTGGGCCCGCGCTTGGGCGCCGGATGGACCCGCCACAGCAGCTCGAGGCTGCGCACGGGGTCGCCGCTGCCGCTGAACTCCGTCACAAATAACTCCGTATAGTGTACGGTACTCCGTATGGCGTACGGAGAGAAGATGGCAGTCGAGGCGGACGGACTGCGCAAGGCCTACGGGGAGACGGTCGCCCTGGCCGGGCTCGACCTGGCCGTGGAGGCCGGCACGGTGTACGGGCTGCTCGGGCCCAACGGGGCGGGCAAGACGACCACCGTCGGCGTGTTGACCACGCTCGTGCGCGCCGACGCGGGGCGCGCGACGGTGGCCGGGCGCGACGTCGCGGCCGACCCGGCCGGCGTGCGCGCGCGGATCGGTCTGGTCGGCCAGCACGCGGCCATCGACGAGGTGCTCACGGGGCGGCAGAACCTGGTGCTGTTCGGGCGGCTGATGCACCTCGGCGTCTCGCGCGCGCGGGCGCGTGCGTGCGAGCTGCTGGAGCGCTTCGGCCTCCAGGACGCCGCCGACCGGCCTGCCGGCGAGTACTCGGGCGGCATGCGGCGCCGGCTGGACCTCGCGGCCGGGCTGATCCGCTCCCCCGCGGTGCTGTTCCTGGACGAGCCCACGACAGGCCTGGACCCGCGCTCGCGCAGCGAGGTCTGGGACGCGGTGCGGGCGCTGGCCGCGGACGGCACCACCGTGCTGCTCACGACCCAGTACCTGGAGGAGGCCGACCGGCTCGCGGACCGGATCGCGGTCGTCACCGGCGGGCGCGTGGTGGCCGAGGGCCCGCCCGCGCAGCTCAAGGACGCGCTGCCGGACGGCGACTGGATCGAGGTGACGGTGCGCGAGGCCGGTGACCTCGCCGCGGCGGCGGCGCTGCTCGAGCGCATCTCCGTCGCCGAGCCGGAGGTCGACCCGCAGGCGCTGCGGGTCAGCGCCCCCGTGCGCGACCGGATGGGCGCGCTGGCCGCGGTCGTCGGCGAGCTCGACGCCGAGGACGTGGCGCTGCGCCGCCCGACGCTGGACGAAGTCTTCCTGGAGCTGACGAAATGACCCTGCGCTGGATCCTCTCCGACACCTGGACGCTGACGGGCCGCGCGCTCGCGCACTGGGCGCGCCGGCCGTTCGTGATCCTCGTCGGCCTGCTGTTCCCCGTGCTCGTACTGCTGATGTTCGCCTACTTACTGCGCGGCGGGTACGGGGCGGACTACCCGTCCGTGCTCGTCCCGGGCCTGCTGGCGCTCGCGACCGTGTTCGGGCTGGAGGCGACGATGACCGCGGTCGTCACGGACGGCCAGCGCGGCATCAGCACCCGCTTGCGCACGCTGCCGATGTCGGGCGCCGCGGTGCTCGGCGGCCGCGCGGTCGCGGACCTGCTGAACGCCGTGGCCGGCCTGGCCGTGCTGATGGCGGCCGGCTGGGCGATCGGCTGGCGGATCGAGTCCGGGCTGCTCGACGCGCTGGGCGCCGTCGGCCTGCTGCTGTGGCTGCGCTTCGCGCTGATCTGGGCCGGCATCTACCTCGGGCTGGTCGCGGGCAAGCCCGAGGCCGTCGCCTCGGTGCAGATCCTCGTATGGCCGCTCGGCTTTCTGTCGAACGCGTTCACCGACCCGGCGTCGATGCCGGCGTGGCTGGGCGCGATCGCGGATTGGAACCCGATGTCCGCCACCGCCGCCGCCGTCCGCGAGCTGTTCGGCAACCCGGGCTGGGGCGGCGACTCGTGGGCCGCGCAGCACCCGGTACTGCTCGCCGTGCTGTGGCCCGCCGTGCTGACCGCGGTGTGCTTCCCGCTCGCGGTGGCCAAGTACCGTTCCCGTCCGTGAACCGCTTCCGCGGATGCCTGCTCGGCCTGGCGGTGGGGGACGCCGTCGGCACCACCGTCGAGTTCTCCCCGCCCGGCAGCTTCGCGCCCGTCACCGACATGGTCGGGGGCGGGCACGTGGTCGAGGCGCTGGAGGCGGCGCTGTGGGCGCTCGCGGGCGCGCTCCACGGGCTCGAGGGCATCCCCGCCCACTGGCGCGAGCGGGTACTCATGCGCGACGAGATCCTGGCCTTCGCCGACCGCCTGGCGCCGTGATCCGCATCGCGCACACGGCCGAGCTCGACGCCGCCACGCTGGACGCCGCGCACGCGCTGCTGGAGGCCGTGTTCGAGGGCGAGCTGACCGCCCAGGACTGGGACAACTGCCTCGGCGGCCTCCACGCGCTGGCGTGGGAGGGCGAAGCGCTGGTCGGACACGCGGCGCTGATCCAGCGCCGGCTCGTCCACGGCGGGCGCGCGTGGCGCGTGGGCTACGTCGAGGGCGTCGGCGTGCGCGCCGACCGGCGCCGGCGCGGGATCGCGGGCGCGCTGATGGCCGAGCTGGAGGCGATCATCGGGCGCGCCTACGACTTCGGCGCGCTCGGGTCCAGCGACGAGGGCCTGCCGTTCTACACGAGCCGGGGCTGGCAGCCGTGGCGCGGGGCGCTACGGATCGTCACGCTCGACGGCATCGAGGAGACGCCGGACGAGCAGGGCTGGATCCTCGTCTTCGGCGGCGACCTCGACCTCGACGGCGACCTGCTGTGCGCGGACTTCCGCGACGGCGACGTCTGGTGAGCGCGGGCTACGTCGTCCTCTCGCACCAGCACCCCGAGCAGGTGCTGCGGCTCGTGCGCACGCTGCGGCGCGGGAGCCCGGACGCGACGATCGTGCTCCACCACGACGACCGCCGCGTGAGCGTGGACGAGGCGGCGCTGCGGGCGCTGGACGTGGTGCGGGTGCTGCCGCCGACGCCGGTCGGCTGGGGCGCCGCCAGCCAGCTCGAGGCGCTGCTGCGCGGCCTGCGCGCCGCCGCCGGGTGCGACTGGGTGACGGTGTTGTCGGGGCAGGACTATCCGCT
>Ga0065721_10005589_pt1 | contig 12651 bp, 10 predicted proteins | sample Mesricmetagenome_FD_59108 | JGI IMG/M metagenome (GOLD analysis project Ga0065721, IMG submission 59108) | Mesophilic microbial community from rice straw/compost enrichment Sample: eDNA_1 v2 (version 2) | ecosystem: Engineered > Solid waste > Grass > Composting > Bioreactor | place: USA: Davis... | reverse complement strand
CATTCCCAGCAGAGAAAGTAACACATCCATATCATCCTGATCTGCATCCGCATGGTTAGTGTAGCAGATATCGCATCCCATCGGCAGGCCCAAAATCTTTCCGCAGAAATGGTCTTCCAGTCCCGCGCGTAAAATCTGTTTCCCATTCAGGAGGTACTCAGGGCCAATAAACCCGACGACAGTATTCACCAGCAAAGGCTGATAGCGTCTGGCCACAGCATAGGCCCGCGCTTCAAGTGTTTGCTGATCAATTCCGTGATGAGCATCTGCGGACAGGCACGACCCCTGACCTGTCTCGAAATACATGACGTTGTTTCCCACAGTCCCCCGTCGGAGCTCCAAGGCCATCGCATAGGCTTCATCAAGCACAGAGAGTGAAATACCGAAGCTGGAATTTGCTTTTTCGGTCCCTGCGATGGACTGAAAAACGAGATCGATCGGCGCTCCCTGTTCCATGGCCTGAATCGAAGTCGTCACATGGCAAAGAATGCAGGATTGCGTGGGGATGGAATATTTCTCAATGAAATCATTTAGCACGGAAAGCAGTTCGATTGTGCGCGGAACGTTGTCGGACGCCGGATTGACACCGATGACGGCATCTCCGCATCCATAACACAAACCGTCCACGATCGACATCGCGATGCCGCGCGGATCATCCGTAGGATGGTTCGGCTGAAGTCGTACCGCCATTCGTCCTGGTAGTCCCAGTGTGTTTCGGAATCGGGTGACGACAGAGCATTTTTTGGCTGCCAGAACCAGATCCTGATTTCTCATCAGTTTCGAAACGGCTGCAACCATTTCCGGAGTCAGTCCGGGTGAGACCGCTGCAATTTCGGTGGAACCGGTTTCATACGCAAGCAGCCATTCCCGGAACTCGCCGACGGTCTTGCTTTTCAATGGTGCGAACGCCGATTGATCATGAGAGTCATAAATCAACCGAGAGACTTCATCGATCTCCGGATCGATGAGCGGTTCGTTCAGAAAGTCAACGAGAGGGACATCGGCGAGTGCGAACTTTGCGGCCGCTCGTTCTTCCTCAGATTCCGCTGCGATGCCAGCAAGCTCATCACCGGAACGTCGCGGCGAGGCCTTCGCCAACAATTCACCCAGCGAGGAAAAGGCCCATGTCCGGGCTCCAAGTTGATATCGACGGGTTGCTGTCATAAGGCATTTTCACCCACATCTGAACGTTTCAGCAGGATGAGGAAAGTAAGCGAATGTTGCAACCGGTCATAGGAGAAATCTGTCACAGTGCTGCGTCGTCGGCGAGTTGGGGGGTGGGAACTGCTCTTAATTTTGGAGCGATCACGCCAAAAAAGTACCCCGTTGCGAACACCAGACATGCCAGAAACTTCATTGACGTCGACGTCCATGGAGTTGGTCCAGACAGGTTCTCCCACAACATGGCGAACAGAATTAACAACGCAAGTCCCTGTGCGAACCTCGGGGTCCACGGGCAGAAAGGGGTTCTGTATGGTCGCGGGAGATCTGGTTCTGCAATTCGCAATCGTACAAGCGATTCCATTGAGAGTATGTATAACAGGACAGCCGCCATGGCCGAAATGATAATCAACTCTCCTGTGTCGAACATGAGAATACAGGCAACGCCAATANCCCAGTTNGCGGTTAAGGCAACCCACGGAGNGTGTGTTCGGNTATGAATGCGGCTCAATCCANCCGGAAGATAACCGGCCCTTCCCATTTCGAAAGTTGCNCGTCCTGCGGCAAATAGAATTCCGTTCAAGCTGCAGACAAGCCCCAGTCCTCCAACGGAAATGAGAAGTTGAAACAGGAAATGCCCGGTTGGCAGAACCTGCGAAAGAGCAAGTGGTAACGGTTTATCGAGTGCGGCAGCGTCGGTCGTGACTTCGACTTGTCCATTCACGACTGCAAGATTCTCCGGTGCCCAGACCACTCGTTCCCATCCGCCTACGCCCACTGAGCAGATCAGGACTCCGGTGGCTAAAACCACGAGGGTCGCCAGCGCTGAACCAAAGCCGACCAGCACATCTCGCTGGGGGTTCCGTGCTTCTTCGGCCGCATTCGCGACACCCTCGATCGCCAGGTAAAACCAGACGGCAAACGGAAGAGCAGGAAAGAGACCAGTCCAACCTTTCGGCCACGCATTGGTGACGAGATGCTCAATCCGAACATGTGGGACAGTGATTCCCATGAACAGCAGCAGCTCGCCAACAGCAAGGATGGTAATCGCCAACTCGAAGAGTGCGGTCTGTTTGACACCCCAGAGATTGAGAGCGGTGAACAAAGTCAGAGCACAGACAGCGACGAATTTAACGTCGACTTCGGGCCATTTTGTTGAAACGTATGCGCCCAGCGCCATCGCAATTGCCGGTGGGGCGAAAACAAACTCCAGGAGCTGGGCCACTCCTGTAATAAATCCACCAAAGTGCCCGAGTCCACGGAGAGCATAAACAAACCCGCCTCCTGCTTTCGGAATGGCACATGCCAATTCGGCATAGCTCAGCACAAATGCGATATACATCAGCGTGACGAGAAAGAAGGCCGCCAACAGGCCCCCCGTTCCTCCCGCCGGAAGTCCCAGATTCCAGCCAAAGTATTCTCCAGAGATCACATATCCGACGCCCAGTCCCCAGAGTGTCCAGGGACCGAGCTTTTTGGTCAGATGAGGTGTCTCTTCGCCAGATTGTGCTGATGAATTCATTTCGCTCTAATCAGTTTGTCCCAGAGTCTCGTCATCTCAATGAATTTGGAGACCGGGAATTTCCTTGCCGGATGTGCGATGCAAATCTGGACCTGCGAATTCACGGGTCGAATTGAAAACACAGTTCAGAACCGCCTCTTTTAATCTTTTGAATTTCCTCTCGCAGGCGACTTGGGCGCCAGAATCTGAGAGAGCACATCAGGCTGACCTTCGATTCTTTCGAGTGTCGGAAATCGAGCTCCTCCATCGTAAGAAAGAACATGTGTTTGAAAGAAATCCTGCTTTTCGAAAAGCAGGGTGACCTTGCCATCCTCAGTCTTCGCAACAGACTTCTGAATTACTTCTGGTGTCCATCTGCGGTTGTTTACCGCGACCAATTTCATTCCGCTGCTGATGCCAGCGACTGCTGCAGCAGACTTTGGAGCCACGTCTTCTACGGTTCCATCTTCCAGCAGGATCAATCCCAGCGTGGATGACAAGTCGATCTTACCTGTGTCTGATTCGTTGGCTGAATAGAGTTCTGTCGGTGCTTTCTGATAAATCAGTCTCCATCCACTCTGTTCTACCCCTCGACTCAGTGAGGGTGCTCCGGGAAGTTTGACCCGGATGTCAAAAAACTTTTCCCAGTCATAAGGCTGTACCTGCTGCAGCGTCTCAACAACATCTTCAAACCGATAAGGTGCGACCCGCGGAGTCAGATTTCCACCTGCGTAAAAGACCTTACAGAAATCATCGAGACTTTTGGTTCCATCGCTCTGGGTTCGAATAATCGCATCAGCTTCCAGCCACACCATTGCAGCTTCGTCGTAGAAATCAGTTCCACGTCGACGATACCAGCCGTCCGGACGTGCAGCACGAAACTGATAATGTGCTGCAATCGCGGTGTCTTCCAACGATCGCCATTCTCGGCCGGTTTCATCATCCGCTCTGGCCGCAATTCTGGCGAAGTTGTCGCGTGCAATCTCCGGCTGCCAGATCCCGGATCGAGCCGCCAGGACAAGACCGTAATACTGGGTCAGCCCCTCATAGATCCATAGAAGATCTGTTTGTAGAGGCTGTTGATGATCCGAATGTGCCATGCCAGCAGGGCGACGATACTTGCCATTCCAGGCATGAACAAACTCATGACAAAGCAGCCAACCATGCCACGTCTTGCGATAAAGTGGATCGGTCAGCATCCCCTCTGGTCCTCGATTATCGCTCGATTCATGGTGTTCCATTCCATAGTGCCCAATGTGATCGCTTAGAGTTACGAGGAATCGATAAGAACGATATGGGGGTTCCCCGAACACAGCGTGTGTCTCAGTGACGATCTGGTCCAGCGCCTGTTTCATTTCTGCTGAAACATCCAGCGAGGCCGGATCGTCAGCGACGACACACAATGTATGGGCAGGCTTGCCTGTGGGGCCGATGGCCAATTCGCGGTAATGCTGTCCAAGGTTGACCGGAGAATCGCAAAGCGTTTCTATGGAAACGGGCTCAAAATCGATTCTGTTGCCGGTCGACTTCACGGGCGAGAGGGCGGTGCCAGCTTTCCATCCGGAAGGAAGGGTTAGTGATGCAGAAACCATCTGCTCGGCAATCGGCTGGCCGACCGGGTGCAGCACCAGCTGGTTCCAGTTAACAACTCCCAAGGCTTTTGTCGTGGAAGCAGACCGGGAAAATCCTGATTTCTCCGACGGCAGAAGGAATTCGACTTCCCCAGTCAGCGCGGTCACACCGGCGGGAATTGTCAGATGGAAGGCATGTGCATCGTAGTCATCCCGCCGCCACCTGATCGGCTTCTCATCCACCAGAAACTTCACTCCGACCAGATCCACGACAGGCCCCGTAGGCCCATGCTCCCCTTGAATCCACTTGGGATAGGCAAGTGTGAGATCTCCCGCCTGAACGGGAATGGCAAACTTTGCCCGGAGCAAATTGCGTGTAATGGCGGTTGCATCCACATCCAGGATAATGTGCTGAGGAGTTTCTCCAGATTGCAGAGGCAACGTCTGCAGCAGACTCACAGCCCAGGCAACTCCGAAAACGAAGCTACGAAAGCCGGACCGGAAAGAAAGCGTCATTCTGCTGATTCCAATTCTGTTCGAATCATTAAACATTGTGCGAACATCTCATAGGAGATCTCGCCAGCGTCACGAAAACGCATTGCTCCCAGCGCCCATTTACGGAGTCATCGACGATGGTTCGAATCCGCGTGGACCACTCGCAAACGCGTCCACTTCAAAAATCAAGGCATTTCCCAAACGGCAACTACCTGACGAAGCTAATGAGTTGCTCCCTCATCCATCCCGGGCGGTTCGTTGTGATGCCATTGACCCCCGCTTCGACTAACCGCCGAGCTTCCAAAGCATCGTCGACTGTCCAGACGTCGACACGCAGGCCTGCTGCACGGAGCTGCTCCACAAATGCTCGGTCGATCAGCGAAGATGCGGAAAGATCAACGCCATCCGCACCCGCCGCTTTAGCAGACGCAATCAAACTGTCCACTTTCGGGGACACATCTTCAACGACCCAAGTGGTTGACAGTTCCGGCCGTGCTTTTTTAATTGCTGTGATTGTCTGTACTGACGAGGAAATGATCCGGAGCTGATCGAGAGAGAGACCAGAAGCGTCAATCACATGAAGGACAGCTGGTACACCTTCTGGGCCGCACTTAAGTTCGACGAGAAGTCGCTTTCCGGTAGGGACCTGTGCGAGAGCTTGAGCTAATGTCGGAATCCGCTCCCCCGCAAACTTGGACTCCTTCCACTCTCCGACATCCAGTTGTCGAAGTTCCTGCAGCGTCTGCTCGGCGACAGCCTTCTTCACCCCGACAAGACGCTCAGTCGTTTCATCGTGAAAAAGCACCGGATGCCCATCTTTACTGAGAGACACATCGCATTCAGCCCATTCAGCTCCCTGCTCCCAGGCTAATTTCAACGATGCCAATGTGTTCTCAGGAGCATCAGCAGAAGCGCCACGGTGCGCGATGATTTCCACGCCCAAACGAGGACGTGCCACCCAATCAATGCTGCGGTGGACAATTTCATGGAGCCCTTCAGTCATTTCCGGATGTGGGCTGAAACAAATGACTCGCCCGCCCCCAAATTGTCCCGAAGCGACAGCTGTCGTTCCGATCATCACCCCCTTGGGGGCGCCGTTCTTTGCAATTTCCGTTTCAAAATCCGCCCACGATTCATAAGCGGGGAGATCATTGCGCCCTGCCGCAGCTAACAGCGGTCCCTGATGGTAATAAACTGAAAGACGATCGCTGGGCAGTCCGAGAACCTGTTTGCCGTTCTCTGAAAGACTCAATTCCACCGTGCCGACCCCACGTGCCCAGTGCTCTTTGTCCACAACTTTCGCATTCAGAATATTGAGTGACCATTTGTAGTCTGCATCGCATGTGGCGAGGTAAGCTCCAGCGCAGAATCCGATGTACCCACCACCGTTGCGAACGAATGTGCGAACCTGCTCTCGTCCATCCTCGCCGAGTGCTCCTCCTTGGGAGGAACTCATTCCACCCGGCATAATGATGACGTCGTAGTCATCCAGTTTCCCGTTACGAATATCCGCAGCTTTGACTCGGCCAACGTGCACGTCCGGACATTTGGCCAACGTGGAATACAGTCCATTTAATGCATTCAACCCGCTTCCGTGGTCGTCATAGACTGCAACGTTTTTTGATTGAACTGGGGGGACTCCGCATTCGGCCGCTACTGGAATCCAGAGCGACACTGCGAAAAGCAGGACGCTCGATTGAACGCATCGCAGAAAGACCATTCTCAACCTCGTTATAGATGCAGTTGGCGAAAGTTCGACGCACGGTAACTTTAAATGTACATGCCTCAGCAGAATTGAAACTTTTTTCACCCCATCCCGGACCGATACGGTCGAGGCCATTTCAAAATCGCAAACTTGGGTTCGGTCAGGTTGCCGTGTGGGGCAGGGCGGATGTGTGACGGAGTTCAATGAACGACATCGCTTCCACTCCGAGTGTTTCTTCCTGCTCTGAAACCCTCAATTCCCGACTCTGGAGCAGCTGGTGAACGCGGCTCATCTGCAATGTCCGACTTGTCGAACATCGGAAGATCATTTCGACTTCAGCGAGAAATCAATAACGTTCTTTCCAGGCTTCACCTCGGCAGTCAGTTCCGACTTCTCGTGATACTTTTCCGGGAGCTTCTCGGGTACAGCGGGACTGATCATTTCACCAGCCGCATAGTTGCCCTCCTGTCCGGTCGTAATTTTCACTTTATACGTCCCCACAGCCGCACCATCGGCAGACTGTGAATAGACCAGCGAGTACCTCCCGTCAGCGTCGGTCCGACCGAAGGCGGGGCGACCGGACTCAGGATTAAATTCCACCAGTGCATCGGCCAGTGGTTGCCCGTCAAGTTCCACCTTGCCGGAGACCGGAGCGATTTTTGGTCCGGCTGCCTGGCCGCCACATCCAGAGAGAAGTCCTGCGACAATGAACGTCCCCAGACAGATCGACCTGAAGATCTGGTTCAATCGAATAGTTACCAACTCTTGCCACTCCTTAGAACGTAATAGTCAACTTAGTAACAATTACAGACAGGGTATTCGAGAAACGAATGGTCAGGCAGGAAACAAATGCGTCCTGTCCCGGTTCATCTCACCCAATGACATCTTCAGTGCATAATGAAAGCTCGGTCGCCGTCAAGGCTGCGACTCAGAAGGAGCTACACTGGTCCGGTTTGAAATTCCATCTCCCAGCCCCGTGTGATTCACCAGCCTCAATACGCTGGGGCCGCCAAATCACTGAGTCCGATGTATGTAGAACCTATCGCGAAGATGCGTCTCTTACCCTCTCCTTAGGCGGGCTCTCTAAAAACGTACGTCCTGCCCGTCGTTATCAGATGTCAATAGATGCTCACCGGAGCGCCGTCCGCCCGTTTGCCAAGATTTTGATAAACGGTAAAGTCAATATGCTCGCTGACGAAATGAACGGAACCGTCGCAGAGTGCAAAATGGCAGCCGCCCACATGCTGACTCCCGAAGTTTGCCTGTAGATCTGCGAAATTTCCTGGAGTATCGCGATTCATGGGCTGCGCGACGATTCGACCACCAAAACCTCCCCAAACCCAGTATGGGCCATCAGGAGGATAGATCACATTTTCTGTCTGGGTCGTTCTCTTTTCCCCCATCATGAAGACATTGGAGGCTCCGTCTTTAATATGCTTCATTGAAAGTGACGAGTTGTAATTGGAAATGCCTGTCCAGTACGACTGAGTCGAGTTATGCACCGAATAATGCCCATTGTTTGTCGCGTAATCGCTCGCGGATCCGATACCCCATTTCTGGGAGTATCCGGTCGGTGTCCGGATCTTGCTGTCGCGCACTGCAGAGGGGCATAAATAGTTCGGGATAATCGTCGTCATTGCCTCATAGTTGGGGTGATTCTGGTAATCCGGAGCATCAATCTGATTATTCAAGTTAGAGCCGGCAGGAAGATCGAAATGCCACTTGTTAAAGAGGTTCGCCTGATCAACATACGGCAACAGCATGACCCAGCCGTTCGTATTGCTGACTGTGAACGATCCGGCAGGGAACACCTTGTGGGCATCGAGATAATTGTGCATTCCCAGTGCGGCCTGCTTGAGATTGTTTTTGCACTGGCTGCGCCGCGCTGATTCCCTTGCCTGTTGAACTGCTGGCAGCAACAGTGCAATCAACACCGCAATAATCGCAATCACGACCAGAAGCTCAATCAGCGTAAAGCCACTGGATCGAACCAGTGGAGATTTTTCATTGGAAAGTTCACTCATCGGTCTATCGCCTTATGGACGCTACGTTTTCAATTTGTCGGTCAACGGATTTACGTCAATGAAACTTGGATCACAGCAAGATGCGCTGATTGACGCATGACATGGCGTACAACGCGGTCATCAGAAGCTGACGGGTTCGCCATCTGATTTCTTCGCCAGGTTCTGGTACACCTGAAAATTCATATGTTCGCTGAGGAACTGGACGGACCCATCGCAAAGGGCAAAATGGCACCCGCCCGTATGTTCGCTCCCGAAATTCGCGGACCCGTCATTAAATGTACCCGGAGTGTCCTGGTTCATGGGCTGCGCCACGATCCGTCCGCCAAATCCCCCCCAGATCCAGTATGGTCCGTCACTCGGATAGCCCAGACGATCCTTTTGAACGGTACGTTTTTCTCCCAGCATGATCACATTTGATTGACCATCCGTGACATCGCGCAACTGAACCTTCGTATTGAGATTAGAAATTCCAGTCTGGTTTGCCGCGTTACTGGTGTGAACGGAAACGTGCCCGTTGTTTGTTGCATAGTTGCTTGCAGTCCCCACACCCCAGTTTTGCGACCATCCTGTCGGGGTTCTCATGTTTGTCGTTCGGGAATCTGAAGGGCAAAGGTAAACCGGAATCAGGGCCGTCATGGCTGGGTAGTTCGGATGGTCCTTATATCCCGCAACGTCGACTTCGTTATTCAGGTTGAATTGATGGGCGACATTGAATGTCCATTTATTCCAGACATTCGTCTGATCGACAAACGGCAACAGCATGACCCAGGCATTTGTGTTGCTGTTGGAGTAGGAGCCAGCCGGAAAAACGCGGTGAACATCCAGGTAGTTGTGCATCGCCAGTGCACATTGTTTGAGATGGTTCTTGCATTCGCTGCGGCGAGCTGCTTCCCGGGCCTGTTGAACGGCAGGAAGCAGCAATGCAATCAACACTGCGATAATCGCAACGACCACGAGCAATTCAATCAGCGTGAACGCACGCTTGGTCTCACGTGGACGAACAACACGTCCAACGGCACGCAACATAGTGAGAGCTCCATGCAAGATGACGTCGTATGAATCGACGAGGAGCCGAGAGCGCACGGTCTCGAAGAAGTCATTTCGATGGTGCCTACAATAGGGACCTGGTGGTCAGGGAGTCGTTGACGGAATTTGCAAAATGGAAGACACTTTTTCCTCCGTTGATCTGACGCCATCTCTGGCAGGGGACGACATTGTCCAGAGGAACTGAGACCGGGTCACTTAGCCATGTTGATCTTGATGAAAGAGTTGTGGCAAGTGGGGGAAAGTTTTCCCATCGTGTGAGTCCCCCATCGTTTTCTCGCTGGAGAACTGCATTGTGCTTTTAGTCAGGATCGATCCGCAGGCACATAAGCTCACGTTTCTCTTCGTGGGCAGATCGGAGCCGTGCTCCTGGCTCATCAGGCATCCACGCAGCCTGAATAGGTGCTCAAGTTGATCGCTGATTGCAGGGGACTGCACAACGAAAGTGCGACGGGTTGCGATAATGCCCCACTGACCCACTCTCTAGTGGCTCTGGTCGCATCAACTCGCCACGCTTCACGGTGAACACTTTCCCGCTCAATTTCCATGTGAGGAAGAACTTCACTTCGTCTGCATCAATTGAAAAGCTGGGGACAAGAGCATTGATGGCCGGTCAACGAGACGCCGGGGCCCGCCGGGAGTCGGAGAGGGATGGCTAGAATTCTACCAGGGTGGTAAAGAATAATCCTTTCGATTCATTCCTCTTCTGTTTCAACAGATCGAACGACCTGAATGTTGAGTTCGCGCAATCTCACGCGGAGCGTTTGCCGGGCAATTCCGAGAATTTTTGCAGCAAGTGCCTGGTTTCCTCTGGTGTGTTCAAGAACATCACTGAGAATATGGCGATCGAGATACTTGTGCATCTCTTCGTAGACATCATTGGAACCAGATTGAAGTTGTTGTCGAAGATACTCGGTATAGTCGACCAATTCTCTGTCAGATTTGTTGGACTCAGGTGGCTGCGCTGGAAGGTCGAATTCCGGGAGGAACGAGGGGAGAAGGATTTCCCCAGTTGAGCAAATGATTGCCTGTTTCAAGACCCCTTGAAGTTCTCGAATGTTTCCCGGCCAGCTGTACTCGCGAAGGCGTGACATTGTATCGGGAGCAACCTCTTTAATTTTCCGGCCGAACTCCTGGCTGAAGCGATGAACGAACATGTTTACCAGCGTGACAAGATCGTCGCCACGATCTCGAAGTGGGGGGAGATGAATTGTGAAGACTCCAAGGCGGTAATACAGGTCTGCCCGAAATTTCCCTTCGGCAGCAAGGGCTTTCAGGTCCCGGTGCGTGGCAGCAATAATTCGCACATTCGTCGAGATGGTTTCGTTGCCTCCCACTCTCTCGAAGGTTTGTGATTGGATCAGGCGCAAGATTTTTGCCTGCAACGAAAGTGGCATATCGCCAATCTCATCGAGCAGGATCGTCCCGCCGTTGCATTGTTCGAACTTTCCGATACGACGCCGATCCGCTCCCGTGAAGGCTCCCTTTTCGTGGCCAAAAAGCTCGCTTTCGAGAAGATTTTCCGGAATGGCGGCGCAATTGAGTTCGAGAAACGGTGCATTCGACCGGGGACCATACTGGTAAATCGCCCGGGCGATCAGCTCTTTACCGGTCCCGCTTTCTCCCGTGATTAGCACGGGGACGTCTTGAGGAGCGACGCGTCCCACCGCCTTGTAGACCTCGCGCATCGCGGAACAGCTGCCAATAATGGAGTCTTCCGAATCATGCTCGGTGGGAGCGTCCTCAGCAATGACCGCTGGCCGCCGCATTCTCTGGACGACTTCCAGAGTTTCTTGGGCCACTTCTTCCAGCTGACGAAGATCGAGAGGCCTGAAGAGATAGTCGTAAGCCCCATCCTTCATGGCCTCAATTGCCGTTCCAGCTCCCTTGGCCATCGTGACGAAGATGACAGGAATCCGGGCGTCAATTTTTCGAATCTGTTGAAAGAGCTCCAGCCCGGACTGATCCGGGAGTCGCTGATCCAGAAGAATGATGTCAGGGGGACTCGAGGCGACAAGTGCCAGCCCTTCTGCCCCCGTAGTAGCGATATCAACACGATGCTGGGGGCTGGGGAAGACCTGACGGACCTGTTCCGGAATCAGAACAGGGTCGTCGTCAATCAGTAGTAGATGGGCCAAGTTAAACTCCCAATTAGGTCTGTCCCCTAACGGGTATCAGTTAACATCTTGTGAAAATCCATCCCAATTGTCCAGTGATGCTGGAGAGTGAACTCCAGCGATCACTGATCATCAAAATTCAAGAGAAGTTGACTGCCCATTGGCACTGAATTCGCTTTGGCAGGACCATTGGAGTAAGCTTCATCCCTGTTATCGATACTCTTCTCAGTCACTCTTCTCAGTCTCGAAGGGGCTCACATTATCTTTGACACGTGAATTCAGCCCGAGGCCGAAAGCCGCGTGTCGATGTCGCGATTTTCCCACGCCATTCGAAGTCAATTCACTTCGAACCGAACATTGCCGGGCAATTGGATCACGATTGAGGCCTGAAGTGAATTTGAATCGGGGGGATGTGGTTCCGGGCATTGAATCCCTGCCATGAATTTTTCGCAGCATTCAATGGTGGCGCACCGAAGTTGATGAGCATAACATGAGAACGAATAAACTGGCCTTCCGGTTCTTCCTGGCCGGCGGCGTCCTGATTGTAACGATACTGGCCTGTGGCATCTGGAGCGTACTCACATTCGACCGGTTGGCCTCGGCGCTGGTCGATACCCTCGATGATAATCAGGAAACGATCAACGTTGCAGTGAAAATTATTTACTCGCTTGAGAGTGAAGACCGTTTGCTTCTGGAGCACCTTCAAGACCCGGAGTCGTCGGCCAAATCAGTGATCAATGAAGAACGACTGGAATTTGAGCGTTTATTTCGTGAATTAAAAAGTCATATGAGGTAGTTTCACAACCCTTTGATAATGGTGTACAGGCAGGCTAAGTGGACGAATCCTTCGAACAGTTCGGCGTAGTACTCCCAGCGGGTGATCANNCGGCGGCAGTTCTGCAGCCAGCTGAACGTGCGTTCGATTCGGTAACGTCGTTCATAGCGCCGTAGTGAGCGGCCGTCCTGCANAGACGGCTTCTTTCGATTTTCCCGGTGTGGGCAGATGAGCTCGATGCCACGAGACTGAAGATGC
>Ga0065721_10052114_pt1 | contig 12652 bp, 15 predicted proteins | sample Mesricmetagenome_FD_59108 | JGI IMG/M metagenome (GOLD analysis project Ga0065721, IMG submission 59108) | Mesophilic microbial community from rice straw/compost enrichment Sample: eDNA_1 v2 (version 2) | ecosystem: Engineered > Solid waste > Grass > Composting > Bioreactor | place: USA: Davis... | reverse complement strand
CGTGGATCGTTGACCTGTCTCCGTCTTCCTCGTCAGCATCGTCGTCGACAGGCTCCGCTGCATCGACCTGGTTAGATTGTGCCGAGGCCCGGCTAGTCGACGGGTAGCGGCCCCGCAGAAACCCTGTAAACGGTGCCAGAGCCAAGAACCTTGATGTCCGCGAGTCTTCGCTTGCAGCTGTCGGTATTGGCGTGGTCGCACCGCTCTGCGGTGGTGTCCGCGATGTCCCCACCTGGTGATCACGATCCGTCCCTCCAGAGGTCTTGGGTGTTGCGGAGGAATCCGATTGAGGCTCTGTCCCGGGAGATACCCCTCGTCCGTTCTGTCCATTGACCTCCGAATTCAAGCTGAGGAGAGATAATGTTGACGATGAGGGACCCAGCGCCCTGGGTCTTCTGCAATATCAATTCTATCAGCAACCAACAAATGAACGCCAGAGCACTGGCACTCACGATAACTCCAAAGTCCTCGCTCCCTCGTGGCTCAGAATCAGGAGCAGGTTTTTCAGGTTCGGTAAGGTATGCCGCATGTCCAGCGCCCTCAGGTCCTTCTCCACCATCAACTATCCATTACGCCAATCAGTAAACGAACAGCCTCTGAAGACGCCCCAACACATACCAATTCGATATTCTTATTCAACAAGAAAACCGCATATTCGAATCGATAGGTGTCTACCCCTTTCGAGTATAATGGAAACCTGAGATGGATGTGATGAGCGAATGTGAATTTTAAGCGCCAGACAAACATACATGCGAGGCCCAATCATTGCCGAAATTCCATCGCGTACCAAACTGCGGCTGCCGATGCATGTAACCGGATACAGAAGATTCGTCCCCAGATATGCTGCAAGAAGTTGCAGGACTTGGGCCACATATCCAAGCGCTGTGGCGACCGAGTCTTCGTTGATCTCCTTGTGTTCTGGGACCGACAGTGGCGGCGCTGGGTCAGTCGCAGAGAGTGGAAGTGGAAGGGCAACATCAAAGATTGTAAATAGGAGATCCGGTGGCGAGTAGAGTTCGATTGGGAAGATTTCCGCGAGCATTGCAATTAAACTTGATCGCACAGATGCCATTGTCGAGCGTAGACTCATGAGTTGTGCCCTGAGCCGTTTGTTAGCTGACTTCGACCAAATTGATAAAAGACGACCTGCCGTTGTTCATCCACGACCTTGGCAATCTCTGCTTCTGCCACTTCATTGTCAGAAATAGAATGATGGGCGAGTGAGAGGTTGTCCCGTCTCTGCTTCAACAACTCTATGCGCTCTCGAATCTGCTCTCGTTTCTGAGAACATGATTCAAAAACCTGATGGTGATGGAGATGCAGCTCAGATATCCGGTTCTGCCTCTCAGAAATTTCGCGTCTCTGGACAGAGTTGGTATCCTGAAACCAAATAAAAAGCTACCAGACATACCAATGGCGAAATTTGGTCCTCTGCGATGATTCGATCGACCTTGGCACTGATCGCAGAGAGAGAGTTCTCGTTATCGTAGATTAAGGCCTGCAAGGTGGCAAGTCTAGAACCTGGAATCAGCCGTTGGTGGCGTTGCATGGCCAACGAAACATACTGGAATAAGTCAGGCCATGGTGCGGTCTTCGCTTCGCCTTTCGAATCGCTGATGTTGTGGCCTCTTCGCCTCCGACGTGAAACCTGGAACTCCCCTGAGATATTCGACTTGTCTTGAGAGCGATTTAATCTGTGGAGCTCGCTTTCGGGATCGGATGCATATCCGCCTGAAGGACTTGACGCTCTCGAAGTTATCCGTGCGGTGTGAGGCAGATAATATGTGGTGCCATGAGGGTCGAGTGTCAGGAGGCAAGTGTTGGAAGGTAGACTTGAAAGTTTTGTCTCCAGTGAACGATCAGCGTAATGCGTTATAAGCGGCTCAAAAGACAACCGACCTCTTCGGGCAGCGGAATCAGATCATCCAAGTGAACATCCCACTCTTGAATAACTCTCCATCTATATCCCTCTTCCTCGGGATAAGGGGGAGGCTTGTCATCATCCCAACCTGCCAATTGGACATCCTGGGGCAGTTTCCCCCAGATGGCGACCCTCAACACCTGGGCATTCAATCTTGTCCACTCAAGGCCCTGGGACAACATGCCGTCATCCAATGAAAAGGTCGGGTTGGTGGATGGTCGATGAATGGGTGAACGATAGGTCAGCAGAGTCGCCCTGGGTTGAATAGAGTTTTGAAGGGAAGCAGTGTCGACCAGCTGATCTGGTTTGGGACGTGGCTTGAGTGGGGGGGAGGGGAACACCTTCGGTTTGCCGTTGATGGAGGGTTGCAGCCGGTGTGCTAGCCTCTTGCCATCTGCGGCTGGTGCAATTTCATGAGACTCAAGATTGGGGCTTGGGTATCTGTCAAGCGGTGTGCTATTACGTCCACCATGACTGTCGTTTGTTGAAGAAGTCGAGTTCTGTCGGGAAGGCGGGAGGGGGGTACGGATCCGAGATGGAGGTGCAGATTTGGGGGGTTGTCTGTCGTCGACTTCTTTGAATGCGCGAGAAGGTGATGCTGCGGATGCAGGTGTGTACAGTCCAAGAGACAATAGCTCGGGTGCATGTTCGGTGACAGAGATGACCAGGCACGTCTCGAGCAGGCGGGCATGAATGACCTTCTCCAATCCTTTCTGAGTATGATCTGGCAAGAAAGAAGAGGTGCTGCTGGTGGTCGTGCTTGCTCCGAAGAAAGAAGTGCGGTATCTTGAGCTGGTTGATGATGCTTTCGAGTTGGTGCGAGGGCGCTGGAACTTGGAGAAAGTGCTCCGTGGCGAGCTTGGGGATATGCCTGAACCAGAAGCACCAACTCCACCAGAGGATGCGAAATTGACCCTCGTGGAGCCAGAGGTTTTCCGTCCTCTGATCGTCGCTGTCGGGGTGCTCAGGTCTTCTTCTGGTAGGCCATCTTCCCACTTCAGACTGGATCGTGTAGTACCGATTGAGTTGGCTGATATTTTGCGAGTGCGCCGTCGAATTGGAGGCACGTTCAGGTCATCGCTATACGTGACAACTGAGTTGATCGAGTTTGGAGCCTCAGATTGGTGGAAGAGTGCAGATGTGAAGGCATCTCGCACAGGGAATGGAGTGAGATTCCGAACTTGGATCGACGTGATATGTCGAAGACGCCTCTGCAACCCCAGTTCTAAGTGCCCCCAATCGAATGAGCATTCGATAGACGCGACGTACTACTAGTAGACTCGGGCTAGGTCCGAAATCAGAAATCGCTGAAGAGGCCTCTGGCATCTCGTGGACCTGACTGGGGGACTTGTGGATTTGAGGGAGAGGGTAACTAAGGTGAGGGGTTTGAAGGGAAAGCGCAATGATAGTCAAGCGTCAAGGGCACGGCGAGTCTCATGCATCAGACAGGTATGAGAGGTCAGATGCTAATGGCTGAGATGAGGTCGAGAGCTTATGAGACCATGAATGCGGAAGCCAAGGCTCGCTCGGGTCCTTGACAGTGTAGTAATCCCGAATCGGGCCCAAAGATGTTGGCGGTACCTGACGGTCCGCCCTATTGCGCTTGATCCTCGACCACCACGATCCGCTATGACCTCAACAGAACCCACTGCGTCCGCACCGACGCCCAAGACCGCAAAAGAAATCGAAGACAGGCTTGCAATGCCTCCCCCACCAGCACCCTCAAAGAAAGTAATCCTTGAACCAGAGCTCAACGGCCTCAAGGATGCACTCAAGGCATGTCGCACTCTTACAGGGAAGTTCGCTTCAGTTGCTAACACAATTCCAGAACGTTGCAGCTCAGACAGGTCTGCTGTATAAATTTTATGCGACTACCACCAAGAAGTGCGTTGTCGCCCATTACACCAGGACACTGCTAAATTCTACTTAGCGGGCTAAGAAATGTCCGCCCCCCACAATCTTTATCTGCTGCACTTGGTCGCGAAGTCGAGAAGTATGACCAAATCTGTGACGCCATGGAGGCACGCCTGGTACGCGGGCCCATGTCTTGTTCCTCGTAGATTGCTTAATTTGTGGTCAGCTTCGCGCAATTTCTGTTCTGCAACGAGATCTCCAGCGCGAAGAAAAACGCATAGAGGAAGAGCAGGCTGCAAAGGCAGCCGCTGAAGAAAGGGTAGCTTCACCCGACCGCATGATTGAAGACGAATCGCAGAAGGCTTTCCCACCGACCCAAAACAGTTCTCCTATGTCTTCGACACACACGGGGCGTCGACCATCAGCAATCTCGATCTCTTCCCTTCATCGACCATCCTTCCCACTCAAGCTGGACCTCTCGGCTGTATCGTTTCGCATGCCAACAGAAGACAACGCAATCATACCCAGCGGGCTTGCATCTCCTGTCACCCTTGTTCCGAAGTCGGCACGCCCAATGGGCACTAATGAGCTTCCGTCGGACTTCATGACAGCATTTGGTGGTTCCGATACAAACAGTCGACAGGGGGACATCGACTTGACGCTTTCTGACAATATTCATAGCAGCAACGAAGCAGTTTCAGGTGGACCTGTCGATCTCACGGCAGGAGGATCGGCCGACAAACCAATTGAACTAGACCTCGATTTATTTGGGGACGACGTCGAGAGTGGGACTGGCGATATCGATTCTGACACTCTCCTCTACCCAACTATGGTGGAAGAAGGGGCTGCTGAAGTCAAAGCTAGCGATTTCTTCAAGCACCTCGAGGACAACGCAATCTTTCCCGGACTTGGGTCAAATTCATCTGGAGAACCTTCCGGTTCCAAAATTGCCAACGCAGTGCAGGAACTTTCCGTTCCTTCTCCAGGATCCATGCTTGCTACTTTCCCCTCTCCGTCGAACCCACCTGATATGGGGATGGGCGAGCAGACCTTCGACTTCAATGCGATAGATTTGACAAACCTAGACTCCACGTTCTTCTCAGGAGCGGAAGGGCAACCCGTTGACTTTTCGTCTGTCGACTTTACAATGGGGGAGTCATCCGAACCTCCTCGAGGCGCCTCTGGAGATGACCAAGGGTCGTAACGTACTAAAGACGAATATACAATGCTATCCCTTGCGCTACGGTGTGTCAAACAGTGGACCCTAGGAAACAGCAGAACAAGTTAATCATCGCCGGCTCTCGATCTTGCCACTCGAACTTGACCCAATATGCCTCTTATCAGAGCCAGCCAAGTCCTTCTCTATTCTCTTTTTTAGGGCGTGGTCAGGTTTAACCCCTGTGGTCGAAAGAGCGTTGGCGATCCCCGACAACAGTCGTATTCGCTCTTCTTCCTCAATATCGCTTGCTGTCGTGACATGCTGAACCGCACGAGCAAGACGACCTTTCGGACGGTACGGAGCGGCACTGGCAGGTGCTTTCGGTATTTTGTGTTTTGCCTTGGTCATTCCTTTGGCCTTGGGTGAGACGAGCAAGGGTTCGAGGACCTCGATCCTGAAACGTCGGTAAGCGAGGGAAGCCACTGGAACAATTCGGTCAGGAGAGCTAGCAGCTTCAGACCGTGCCTCGGCGAGTGCAAGGCGTTCAGAGGTATCGCCCTCTGAGAATCCCCATCGTTTGAGCTCTTCAGTGCGCTTATCCTTGAGCTTCCTCCCAATTTGTTCCCTTGTGTCGTCTATGGTGATTGTTTTAACGACCGACTCCAGAACGTCACTAAGGCGGAGCCAGCCTCTATCTTCGTCAACCGCACGCTTGACGTAGTGGCGGTTGACGTAGGAAAGGAGGCGGTTTGCAGACTGCGCCCCGGAGCTGTACCGGTTGAACGCGGGGAGGAGGTAGTGAATGAGGGTAGTATCGTCGTCGGGAGCGTTGAGGGCGATGTCCTGGCAAACTTCGGAGAAGTAGCGGTCAAGCTGCTCGTAGATGTCGGACCCGCTGATAGGAGCCTTTCCCCTCGCGGTCGGCGAGGATGCAGCGTTGGAATTTTCGCTCTGGGCTGTAAAGCTACTAGAGCGTCAGATGAGCACGCAGACGGATGAGGAGATGAACTTGCTAGTTGTAGAGCGCGGTGTGAACACCACTGTACAACACCACGTCGATAGACGGAGCCTTGCCATTCGGGTCGTTGGTGGGTGAGCGCACGATATGGTCCAGAGCGGGTTTGATATAGGCCCAGAGCGCCCTGCTGGAGCTAGATGGATCGGAGCTCGATGATGCGAGCATTTTGTTGGAGGAATAATGGGAAAATATTATGGTCGTGGTCCAAAGTCGAGCGCGCCAACAAACCCGGACAGACGCTCAAGCGGAAGTGCCAAGCAGGAACACTGCAGCCAGCGGCTCAATCTTCCGAAAGGCAGGTCGGAGCTTCAAATCCCAGATCCCTTCCCGCGATATTAGCCGATTTAGCGCCCAAGGTCCTCAGGACCTTGGTCTCTCGTCTCGTAATTAGTGGAGCGAGAAAAGAGCTCAGGCTTAATGATCCGGGGTATGATATGGCATCTTTATTCAGAATTATGTTTGGTTGTATTCCTTTGAATGACTCGAGAGAGGAGTAACCGCTCGGGTCGTGGTGCATGGCGCAACTCGCACCATTGCCCTGTGCTGCTTCCCAGTATTGATTCAGTGTACCTGGGTTAAAGGGCGTCCAGGAACGCTTGGAATTGTGCGATGCCTGTTAATATCTTCTGACTTTGACTAACGTTGACTCTGGTCGCGATCGAGGAGATCATTAAGAGATCATTCCCTCCACTTGGTCGAGCCACCTTCAACTCAGGAAGCCTGACCAAGCAGGCTCAATGAAAGAAATCACCGTCTTGTGACATCCCGCAAGAATGCATGATGTGGTTGAAAACAGGGTCAATATTCCTTCGGCCCAGCACATCAGTCGAATGTTGAAAGTCCGCGATGGATATTGCCATACCTCCCTCGAATCAATCACTAGCGGCGTCTATTGTGACGACCAGAGGTCTTGCCAAAGCCCAAACGGGACTGGGTGAGATCGCCTTTGAAGCATGAATATTCCAAGAGTATAAAAGAATACTTCAATATTTGTGTCCACCACTCGGTAACTCTTTTACTCGACACGCGATGCACAACCAGGATCCCTCTCCAGAAAGCCGCTCATCCCAGCTGCAGTATTTCTCCCTCCCAACTGCGAGTAGAGTAAACTCTCCCGTCCTTGAGCCACTCAATCCGCGGCTTCAGCTGGACTATTCGCCCACCGACCACCACTCAGAACTGCGAAGACATGACCTCAAAGCGACATGTACAGAAAAGCGTGTCCCCCGACCCCGCAATGCATTCATGCTCTTTAGATCTGCGTTCTGGAAAGAACAGAGGATAAAACGCAGCGTGGAGCATGACCATCGCCATATCAGTCGCATAGTGGGTCATTACTGGAACAAGATGTCCACAGAAGAGAAGAACTACTGGCATAGGAAGGCAGACGAGGAGAAGGCCGAGCACGAGATGAAGCATCCAGGGTATCGTTTCTGCCCTACGGCCAGAACGAAGAAGCCTGTTAAGCGTCGGGTCAAGCGCAATGGTGCAGACGACCTTCGTCGCTGCCAACAGGTCGCTGAGCTCCTTCTGTCTGGGAAGCAAGGCGACGATCTCGAGGAGGCAGTTGAGTCTCTCAATGTCGAGGGCGGCCACTTGGATCCCAGCACGAACCCAGCAAGCGCCAACAACAATGAGAGCCCTGATCGGAGGGCATGGGACCTAGATCACCCAACGTTCCGCAGTTCATTTCTTCCGCCTTCCATCTTGACAGACCCCATACCTCAGCCGTCCATCTCATCTGCAGGGTCATCTCCAGTGGTATGTGTTTGCCAAGATGACGTTTCTTTGTGACTTATATGTCAGCCACAAATAGACCTTAGCATTTCCTCCAACACCTCCATCGAACACCATTTGCTTTGACTCTCGATACGTCATGCTATCTGATGCCAACAACACCTCTATCGATCACCAACCCATTCCTCAACTAGTGTACTCCCTCTATCAAGCGCAAGAGGCTACAGCGTCCCGGCAGCTTTTAAGGTCGTATGCTGAACTGTGGGGATGTGCCCCCGAGGATCCTTCGCAAATCTACACCACCACCAGCTGCGAATCCAGTGGACTCTTACCAGCTCCACTGCCTGCTCCACTATCCCAAGCTGCTATCATGTCTGAACCAGTGCGCTGGACAGTGCCTTACCCGTTTTCATCTTGAGATCTTAGATGACCTAGCGCCCTGATCTTCACCTGTCCCTGCATCTTCGCACCTGGATCGCCCATTTCATTCCTTTTATGTCGTTATGCTTCCGTCCTTCCCACTTGGACACTTGCACGGTAGATGCCCTTGTCCCGCTTGTCTGATGATTCATAATCTGCCTCCTTGGACCACCATTAATGCTGAATATAATTGGCGAATTCTATGTGACACACACTAAACATTGATTCAGTTAATACATGGAACCAAACCCAGCAATCAAACCCTCAAAAGGCAGAGGGAAATGACTATGACCATTGTTCTGCTTTGGCGTTCATATACGAAATACGCCTATAATGGATTCATTCGTTTTCCGACTTTCCCGACCCGATTATCTCGAATGCCCTGACCCCTTCCTTTCCATAGAGAGTCGCGCACGCAACCGCATTTGCCCCTGCCTTTCGCATCCGGTCGAATGCTGGCTTCGACGTGACACCACCCACACCAATGATACGGATCCCTGAAAGCGCAGGCACGAAGCGTGCTTCACGAAGGAGCGTCGAGAATGTATACACGTTGCCTAGAGCTAAAGCATGTATTGATTCTCCTGAAAGGCCGCCGGTAGCGGTCGGCACCGCGAACTCCGAGTTCGCAGCGTTTGAGGCCAGAGAAGTGGTGGTCTGGTCAGGAAAGAGAAGAGTACTCCCCAGAGTATTCGTGCATGTCAGGAAGGCTACAGGGGTGGGGACCCCAAGACTTGAAAGCACTTCCAACACGTCGGTGAACTGTTCCCGATACACGTAGGGAGGAAGCTTGAGGCCGATGGTGAGGGTCTTGTCCGCTGCGTATTCAGTTGCCAGGACCTTCAGTAATGGTGTAAGGAGCTTGAATGAGTATCCAGAAGGAGATGTGTGCTTGATGTTTGGACAGGATGTGTTAACTTCGATTGCAACCCGACTTGGAGTGCGCGATAGATCGTTCAGCTCACGGCGGAGCGTCTGAATTGCGGCCACCATTGAAGCTAACTCTTCGGGTTTGGAAGAGGTGATGCTGATAATCACGGGCTTATCAGAGTCAATGTTTTTGTTGAGTATATCTCTGACCCATGAGAGGTATTGTGCCAGAGGGTAAGGAGAATATCCATAAGAATTGATTGCGGAAATGCTCGATTCAGCGAAGACCACCTTTTATGGATGGAGTTGAGATGATGAAGCTATGAACAGTATCGATGACAAGGCGAGAAGGTGCGCACCTTGTGTGATTCATCTTCATCGAACCCGTTCAGCGTTGCCGTTCGAGTGGTAATGGCGCCTGTGAAAGCAGAATCGTACAGTTCTTGGAGATCGCGGAGATTAGATGACCATGCACACGAGGAATTGAGCAAAGGCGGTGAAATCTGGATGCAGTTGATCGTCGCCATGATTCTGGGATGGACGAAGAGCGAAAGAAAGAGATAGAGCGAGGCCAAAGAGGGAGAATAAAGGAGATTTCTTATCAGCTGACCTGATAGTCATGCTGAGTGTGATAAGGTAGATGATACGATTGATTTAAAGGGAACTGCCAGAGCATTGGGGGTGGTATCAAGAGGTATCACACATGTATTGAGTTTTGTGAAGGGTCGCCGTCAGATAGACAGCAGTGCTCCGGTTTACTTCAGAAGCTCCTCCCGCTCCAGAACCGATTTCTCGAGCTTGATGAGGATCGTAACTTTAGAAGGGTACTGTGCATTTGCTGTGTTGTGGGCTGTGACCCGTGCTGGCTAGAAAACGCGTCAAAAGTGGTTCATATTGAACAGAAACGAGGCGCACAAAGTTGAGGCCATCCAATACAGCTTCAACTATACCAGCAGTGAACGATGAGCAGCTCAGTTGACTGATATCACGAGGGACAGATATATGACGTTCGAAGAGAGGATCATTGTCAATTATCATATCTGAAATATATTTAGTACAGTTCATTGGCAACAAGACAAGGGAAGACAAACATTCGTCGACATTCGCGCTACTTTTTTCCAATCCATCAGCAGGCTTCCCAAAGATGGCCTTCCAAACTTGAGATTGAATCATGAGTAGAACAGGTAGCAAACGGATCTCTCGTTTCGGCGTCTTCGATGACGACTCAGCCCTCCAGACCAGCATCTCAAGGACCCTCGTTCCAATACGATAACCAAGGGTGTTCAGCCTGGACGGAGGGGATGTCAGCAGATGTTGGTGTTCGGTTAGAGACCTATGTGCGCACCGCCGTTCAAAATCGTTGATCCCACTGACGCGTTTCTGCGTGTACTGGACGATCTCGGAAAAAAGGAAGGCATATGCGGCAACTGAAACTTCTATTGAGCGACTTTTGTTGAGATTGCGTTCATATATGTTTGGCACAACACGGTTTGCAGGGTTTTTGCTGCTTGCAAGTGTTGACTGAATCGAGGGTGCTCCAGGAAGAGAGAAGCGGGTAGAGCTAGTCGTTGGCGAGAAGTGGTCGCTTGATGAAGCTTGTGATGTAGTCGAAAGCACGGATTGGCGGGGATGAGGTGGTGCAAACTGCTGCGTGTAGGCCATGGCAGTATGAGCGCAACTGGCACAAGCAGAATCAGAGCCGTATTAGGCGCCTTGCACTGCCCCTGAATGTGCGGCGATAGGGGCGCAGGTCCGCTACTTAGAATGAACGGATATCTGCAATTCCCGAAGAGTCGCCTTTCCTCTTTCCCCCATGGTCGCATCCGCCATCAGGCCCAGCGACATACAGAATCACCTCTATACTGCGTTTCTCGAAGGCATCACACCAGATGTTGTCCTTCGCATCTCTGGCAGATGGAGAGCGCTCTATCGACTGCATCGAGTGATCCTCATACAAGCGGTCAGGCTCGCAACGCATGAGATAGAAGCTCTGTCTGACTAGGCATATCTAGGACTTCTTCCGCACGCTTTTCACTGCAGGATTCCTTGAGTCGTCCATTCAAAGGCATCCTCTCCATGGCATAGAAGAGGTTGACATCACATTTGACGACCCCAATATCACGCGAGCGGGTATGGTCTGCTTGCCCTGCCAGGATTTATCCCATGCTGACGCCTTTCGCTAGCATTCGAGTATGGTTTGAGACCAAAACACTCTCCTAGCAGACCCTGACTTTATATCTAGGTTATGTCTGGCACGCCTGTACGGTGCAGGTCCACCTTTACATGTCTTTAAATCCCTCATTCCCACTGCTGCGCAACCACTGTCTCCCTCCTTCAGGGTTGGCCTTGATTCTGAGACGGTGCCTGATGGCCACCATCCAGCTACGCCTCGCTTCACCCTGTCCCTTTGGCCACATCCATCTACCTCGGGATGCCAACAACTGCATCCCAAGCGCTCTCGATCATCTTCAAGACCATTGGACCCCACACTATCATGCTTTACCTGAACTTTGCGCTCGGCAGATCCATCGACTCATGCCCACCTATCCTTCAAGAACCCGAAGCAGCGGTTGGACTGGAGAAAGTTGCAGAGCTTATCGAGGAACCAGCCATCCCTTGCCGTCATACCCCCTCACCTAGCGAGGACAAAGCCGAAACGGCGTCGTCTACCCAGGACACGGATACCTCAGACGATGACGATTCGTATTCTATGCCCATATCTGCACACAGCTACGGCCCCATCTCGGATAAAATTGGGGAGGCATGTGCTTGTTGGCTCACTCGGTGGGCGAAGGACATGGTGTCCTTTGAACAACACCAAGTGGAATCAAACAGACACACCAGGGACTATGAACTTCAAGCGAGCATCCCCGAAGGTCCAATTATATGGAGACGCGGGGGATTAGACCCAGCCTGGATTACAGCCATTGTGTCTGCTGATACACTTTTTGTCAAGGACGAGAAGGCACGGTATGAATTGGCCCGCTCTATCGTCGAACTCAGAAGAAAGGACGGCATTCTAGCCCTTGAGGAAGCAGAGTGGCAGCGTCTCTTCAACGAAGCCATATACTATTCCAACATGGTAAGCACTCCCGAACAATGCTCTACCATGACACTGAGTATTGTTTCAGAGTGCCGACGATATCATTGGCATCTCCCAGGACCTTTCTCCGACCACAGGCCAACCCTTTGTCCCAATGGCGACCCTCCAGTCAGCGCTGTGGAGTCACTCAATCCTGCGCAATCATATCACAAAGCCCAAAAGCGGATCACCAACGCCTTCGCATTCATCATCCCCACCATCTCCTCCACACCTTTCCACCGTCAACAAAGACAAAGACCTCGGCCTTGCCCTTGCCACGAGCGACCTAAGGTTAAATTCAACCAAAGAACTTGGCGACAGGGATAAACAGGTATACTACGCAGTCCCAGGTGATTCCACATGGCGGATGGGGGATAATGGAGAGGATGGCCAGGAGCCATCCGGTCATGTACCGACCATGGATGACCTTTTTACCTTCTCCCATTCCCCGTGCGTTGCCTCGGCTCGCCAAAGCCACTCCAGCCGGTCGGCAACTCGGAAGGTTGCAACAGACAAGGACGCGGAGATATGCTCCACTGAGCAAACTTTCTTCGGGCTCAAGCGGGAGCGACGCATTCTAGAGGACTGCAT
>Ga0065721_10052113_pt1 | contig 12654 bp, 10 predicted proteins | sample Mesricmetagenome_FD_59108 | JGI IMG/M metagenome (GOLD analysis project Ga0065721, IMG submission 59108) | Mesophilic microbial community from rice straw/compost enrichment Sample: eDNA_1 v2 (version 2) | ecosystem: Engineered > Solid waste > Grass > Composting > Bioreactor | place: USA: Davis... | reverse complement strand
GTGGGCCGCCTTTATGAATCAGTCCCTCGAGTTCATAAAGCAGCTCCTGTGTGCGGCCAATACTGAACGCCGGCACTATCACTGTACCGCCATTCGCCAGTGCTGATTCGACAGCGGCCTTCAATTTCAGCTGCCGTTCACGGCGATTCTCGTGCTGGCGATTGCCGTAAGTGCTTTCTATCACCAGACTGTCAGCTCGACGCGGCGATCTGGGCGCAGGTAACAGCGGCGCATAAGGCGCCCCTAAATCCCCGGAGAATATCGTTACATGTTTGTTGCCGCTGGCTTTATGCCACAGCTCTACCTCTACATAAGCAGAGCCGAGAATGTGGCCAGCGCGCTGCAACTTAATCCGCACACGAAACGCGGCATCATCAACCAGCGTATACCACTCTCGATAAGGAAGCGGCACCAGCTGCCGGTCAACGGTTTTTAAAAATTGATCGATCAGACGGCTGTCGCGGGTAAAGCCCATCTTCAGCGCATCCTCAATTACCAGCGGCAGTAAACGCGCAGAGGGCTGAGAACACAGAATGGGGCCATTAAAACCCGCGGCCATTAAATAGGGCAAGCGACCGATGTGGTCGATATGGACATGCGTAACAACTAACGCGCGCAGATCATCGAGGGCAAAATTAATCTGGTGCTGAACCATAACATCCGCACCAGCATCCGCCCCCTGAAACAAACCACAGTCCACCAGCAGCGACTCACCCGGCGCCCAGTTTAATCGATGGCAACTGCCAGTAACGCTGTCGGCGCCGCCGTGATGGGTAAAGGATGGGAAAAACATTGAAACTCCTTTTAATTAATATTCCTAAGTGAGCTTGTGTGTTATCGAGGTTGAGCTTTCAGCTGCAATTGTGTTCAATTACACAATCTTAATAGCAATTTGATTACCATCTAATAATCTACCCTACCAATTTACTGCTCTCGGCGTCCAATAACCGTATGCCCAACAATTACGTTTGGGATCAATAAGCTTTGGGAAAATTTTAAGCACATCACCACAATCGTCGGGCGAATGGGAAATAAGTTTGTAATTGGCTCCATTGGATTTATATAGATATTGATGTAAGCCAGAATCACTCATTCTAGGATCTCTTGGCAAGTTAGCCATAAAGTCGGGAACAAGCCCTTCAATCCAATTTTTTTTACTTTCACCAAAATTGGAATACAACCCATCCCAATTTCTCCCTCGATTTGAACTCATTGGATACTGGTTATATTTACGTTTATATTTCTCGAGCGCGAAAGCTATGGAGCTCAAATCACGAAGTCGAACCAGCTCCGTTTCATTAGGGTTAACAACAGCATGCTGCGTCGTAGGAAGCAACTCCGCCCCCTTTTCAGGCGGCTTCTGCGAGCAGGAAGCAGTAACGAAAAGGGCAACAACCAACAGGAGATACCAAAGTAGTTTCTTTCCTGTATTCACGATTTTCTCAGTACCGGATTAATAATTTTCAGAATTGTCTTAATAATAATAATAAAATCGTTCCATAGAGAGTGTTTTTTAACGTACTCCAAGTAGTACCTCTGTTTTAATGGCAAAATGATTTCAATATATGCAACACGTGGATCCTCGTACCTTGCCAGAAGTTCGTTCTCATCCATCATCTCTAGAGATGCATTGTCAGTAATACCTGGACGAACGGAAAGAACCTGCGTTCTAATCTCTTGCGGATAACATTCAATATACTCGGGCACTTCAGGTCGTGGTCCGACAAGACTCATGTTTCCTTGAAGCACATCTATTAACTGTGGCAACTCATCCAACTTATACCGTCGCAAAAACTTGCCAGCACGAGTAATCCTAGAATCTGTACCAATTGTTAACCGCCCAAACTTTTCCGAGTCGACACGCATGGTCCTAAATTTATGAATAGAAAATAATTTTCCGCCAAGCCCTACTCGAGTTTGCCGAAAAAAAATAGGCCCAGATGAATCAATCTTTATCCAGAGTGAGATAAAAATAAATAAGGGAGCCAATAAGATACCCCCTATTGCAGCACAAATAATATCAAACAACCTCTTCATCCAAGCAATACCTTTCTTATTGATTGGATAACCCTTGACAGGTCTGCCTCACTCATTTTTGTAAATAGAGGAATAGACACCTCTCGCTCATACAACGCTTGTGATACAGGAAAATCTTCAATATTTAAGCGGCAGCTTTCTCTCCAGTAGGGCTGAACATGAAGAGGTATAAAGTGAACTGAGCAACCGATACCCAATTCCGACATCTTATAGATAAATTTTTCTCTTGAAATTCCCGCCTCTTTGTTCAATTGAATAGGAAAAAGATGCCAGGCATGCAAATCTCCATTAACTGGTTTAGGTGGCAACGTAACAGGAAGATCGCTCAAAGAACTGAAGTAAACATTTGCTATACTATCCCGATATTTTTGGAACGCGGGCAAACGGCGCAGTTGATGTATTCCCATTGCAGCAGCAACATCACTCATATTGTACTTGAAACCCGGCGCAACGATTTCATAGTACCAGGACGGGGTTGTAGAATTATAGCGGTCAAATGCATCTCGACTTATTCCGTGAAGCCGCATTATTCGACAACGTTGTGCCACCTTGGAGTTACGGGTCACTAGCATTCCGCCCTCTCCTGTTGTCATGGTTTTATTCGCATAGAAACTAAATACAGTTACGTCAGAATCTAAAGTACCAATTAGCCTTCCTTTCCACGTGGTTGGTAAAGAGTGCGCAGCATCCTCAACCACGAATATTCCATGCTTTTTAGCAATGGCTAGAATTGAATCCATATCGCACGAGAGGCCAGCAAAGTGCACAGGGATGATAACGCGCGTTTTTTGAGTTATTGCAGCTTCAATGCATGCAGGAGATATGTTAAATGTTTCTTCAAGTACATCAACAATTACAGGCTTAGCACCAAGATACCGCACTACCTCAGCAGTAGCTGTAAAGGTATATGATGGCACAATGACCTCATCCCCCGGCCCAACGCCTAATGCCTCCAACGCCAAGTGTAAGCCGGAGGTCGCAGAATTAACCGCAATCGTTTGGATATCATTGCCGCCCAAAAAATCAGCAAAATCAGCCTCAAATTTTTTGGTTTTAGGACCTGTTGTCACCCAACCCGAACGTAGGGCGTCTACAACCTCTGCAATTTCCTCTTCTCCTATATCAGGTAACGAAAAGGGTAAAAAACTTGAAGTCATATTATTTAATCTCTAAGTACTTTGATATATCGATACATCAACCTACCACCTGGCTTATGTAGCGTACCGTCAACTTGAAACCCATTAGATAAATAGAACTTATGGACGTAATCGTTATTCTCTTGATCCGTAGTTAAATAAATGCAATCTGCCCCTCTTTTCTGTGCATTTATGGAAAAACTGTTAATCAGAGATTTTCCGACCCCCATACCTTTACTAGCCGGGTCGACACCAATGCTGCTTAGAAGAATAGGATTGGTTGTGTCTTTTATTGCAGGCATATCTCCTCTATAAAAAAGAGCAGAGACCATCTTTTTACAAACAAAGGCTGGATTTTTAACAAGAGAAGGCACGGCTGCAATAAAAAAACTATACCAACGCTTAACAAGAGCTCTTTTGAAGAAGACATTAGGTGCAAGGGTGCCTATTGCGAAACCCACTACTTTTGCGGTGTCATCTTTAGCTACCAGACATATAGAGTCATTCTGCAAGACAAATTCCTGATAAAGGAGATACAGAAATTTATCACCTAGGCTCGTTAAGAAGAAACCTTCGAATGCAGCTATATGTAGCGACACTATATTTTGCAAATCCGAGCATGTTGCGATTTCAATTTTTATCATAAATGCGCTTCAAAACATTTGATATCTTGGGTTTCACCGATTCAAAAGAATAATGAGCCATAGCATACTCTCTTGCCAACTCCCCTGCCCGACCAAGATCCTCTTTCGGCATATCGGCAATCCGCACTAACAACTCGCTTACTGCTTCTTCCCCTGCTTGAGGACACACAAACCCACCTTGAGATCTGGAAATTTCCTTGGCGGTATCCGAGCCCGCATCAACCACCGCAAACACAGGCCTCCCCGAAAGCATATATGTAATAAGCTTTGAAGGAACGGACACCAGTGATTGCCCAGGTGCGGTGGGCAAAAAGAGCAGATCGGCTGAAGAAAAAACAACAGATGTATAACTTTCAGGCCAGGGAGAGAAAAAAAACACTCTTTTTTCATAGTTGAGATTACTTATTCTTCTCTTTAGATCCTTCAGCAAGACACCATCTCCAGCGATTAAAAATTTGATATTGGAAGGAAGTTTATCAAGAAGCTCAGGCAAAACATCCAAACCAGAAGCTACCCCAATATTCCCACCGTATACGATGAAGAACGCCTTCTCATCGGAAAAAAAATCCTCAGTTATATGTGCAAGCTGATTTCGAGCGGCTTTTTTTTCTAAAGATGAGATCTTACTTGTATCAATCCAATTTGAAATTATTGACAATTTTTCCGGATGAGCATCTCTGTCGTCAGAATATGCCTTATGAAACCTCTCGGATATCACAATAATGTGATCGACCAGCGATGATACTTTTTTATCCAACCAAAGTAAGAATCGATATATGAGGCTATCTGACTTAACTCGTGACTGTTGAGCCAGCGATTCAGGATAGAGATCCTGGACACTTAGAATTACTTTTGAGCCCCTTAGCTTCCCAGCGGCAGCAACTAAACCTGTTGCAAAAACGGGCCAAACATTAGAGTATATAACATCGTATTTTTTTGAAAAAAGAATATGAAAAAATGCAGAGAGCCCGAACGAAATATTCTCCATGAATCGAGATATAAAGGTTGAACGATTTGATTTAAGGGAGAACAACCTATAAGTCTTAACTGGGTCTGTATATATTTTACTTTTTTCGGCTTGATAATTCCTAGTCGGTTTTGGACATACTACGATAGTTTCGTATCCTATCGACTTAAAAAAAACAGCTACATCCCCGCTTGTTTTAGCGCTAACAACAGGCTCAGGAGGAAAAACACAACTTGCAACCAATGCTCTCATTAAACTAACTCTTATTTTCGCATCAAAATAGGATATGGAAAATCAACCTCTAGCACTATCTTTATTTTTCAGAAACCATTGATACACACTGCGCAAACCGTCGTCCAATTTGATACTAGCTCTCCACCCTAACGATTGCAGCCGGGAAACATCCATAAGCTTTCGTGGGGCCCCATCGAGTTTAGATGAGTCGAAAACCAACTTACCATTAAAACCCGTAACGCAAGCTATCGTCTCTGCAAGCTCGCGAATGGTGCAATCTACGCCTGTGCCTACATTAATATGGGAAAGCATAGGTTCGGTATTTGCTTGATATACTTCCTTATCCAAATTCATGACATAGACGCTCGCCGCGGCCATATCGTCTACGTGCAAGAACTCACGCATAGGATTACCACTACCCCAAATCACAATCTGGTTGGCATTTGTAATTACTGCTTCGTGAAAGCGGCGAATTAACGCTGGAATTACGTGTGAGTTTTCCGGGTGAAAGTTGTCATTAGGGCCATACAAATTCGTAGGCATCACGCTACGATAATCTCGACCATACTGACGATTGTAGCTTTCACAAAGCTTAATTCCAGCAATCTTTGCTATGGCATAAGGTTCATTGGTTGATTCTAGCACACCGGTAAGCAATGCCTCCTCTCGCATAGGTTGACCTGCGAATTTCGGATAAATGCAGGATGACCCTAAAAAAAGCAATTGTTGCACCCCTGCCCGATGCGCAGCACTTACAACATTTGCTTCAATCATCAAGTTTTCGTAAATAAATTCTGCGGGATATTCGTTGTTCGCATGTATTCCTCCGACTTTTGCCGCTGCTAAATATACCTGTGCAGGCTTCTCCTTCTCAAAAAAAGAATTCACATCCGCCTGGTTAGTCAGATCAAGCTCTTCGCGGGAGCAAGTTAAAATATTTGTGTACCCTAAGGACTCTAATCTACGAACAATTGCAGAGCCAACCATCCCCCGATGACCTGCAACGAAAATTGGTTGATTCAGTTGGCTCATGTACGGCTCTCCACAGATATCGGCAATTCATATCCATGCTGTTTCAGTAGAGCATGACGCTTGGCAATTTTAAGGTCTTCTACCACCATTTCGGCACACATTTCTTGAGCAGTAATATGTGGCTCCCATCCCAGTTTTTGTTTAGCTTTGGAAGGGTCACCCAGTAATGTCTCAACTTCTGCGGGGCGAAAATAGCGTGGGTCAATTCTCACGATAACATCTCCTACTTTCACCGCTGGGGCATTTTCACCCTCCACCGCTGCAACGACCGCCACTTCGTCAACACCTTTGCCTTGGAATTGAAGAACAATACCCAGCTCAGCTGCAGACCATTCTATAAACTGGCGAACTGAATGCTGTACTCCCGTCGCAATCACAAAATCTTCTGCTTGATCTTGCTGCAGCATCATCCATTGCATGCGCACGTAATCTTTAGCGTGCCCCCAATCACGAAGCGCATCTATATTTCCCATATATAAACAACTTTCCAATCCCTGAGCTATATTTGCTAAACCACGAGTAATCTTTCGGGTCACAAAAGTCTCACCACGACGAGGGGACTCATGATTGAACAAAATGCCATTGCAAGCATACATTCCGTATGATTCTCTGTAATTAACAGTGATCCAGTAGGAATATAGTTTGGCTACCGCATATGGCGAACGAGGATAAAAAGGCGTAGTTTCCTTTTGTGGAATCTCTTGTACCAAACCATAGAGCTCAGAGGTAGATGCTTGGTAGAAACGCGTTTTCTTTTCGAGCCCCAGAAGTCGAATTGCCTCAAGAATTCTTAACGCCCCAACTGCATCGACATCAGCCGTATACTCTGGAGATTCAAAACTTACAGCCACATGAGATTGAGCTCCGAGATTATAAATCTCGTCTGGCTGAATTTGCTGAATAATGCGCGTAAGATTTGATGAATCAGTTAAATCGCCATAATGAAGTATGAAATGCTGATTCTCTACATGTGGATCCTCATAGATATGATCAACACGCTGTGTATTAAATAATGATGCACGACGTTTAACACCATGGACTTCGTAACCTTTCTCCAACAGAAACTCTGCTAAATAGGAGCCATCTTGCCCTGTTATTCCTGTAATCAATGCCTTTTTCATCTGTTTAGTCCGCTACTGAATTTGATTTTTTAGTATGTCTTCGTATAATTTTAGGTATTTAGCACCAACTGTTTCATAGTTAAAGTTACTGACAGCAAAATTTCTAGCATTATCACTTAAATTTCTTGCCTCCCCTCCAGACAGAACCCATTCAATCCCTTCAGCCAAACTTTTAGCGTTGTTAGCATCAGCCAAGTAGCCATTGAGCTTATGTTGGATAAGATCTGAATTTCCTCCTATATTGAAGCCCACTACAGGAGTGCCGCAAGCCAGCGATTCCATGATTATATTTGATAAATTTTCCTGTAGAGACGGCACAACAACAACATCGGCAGCGCTATATAGCGCTCTAAGAGTTGCGTCATCGGAAACTTTTCCCAATGATTTAACCTCAATGCCAAGAGAGGGGAGACCATTCATGTCTCCGCCAAATGTCGCTAACTGAAAATTATCAATATCATTCAAACTTTTTAGCGCATGAATAAGTTGAGAATACCCCTTCCTAGGATCATCCGCTCCTGACATCGCCCCAAACAAGATTACTTGTTTTGAATCTCGCAGACCAAATTTGGCTCTCGATGCAATCTTCGATTCGGGAAAGAATACTGAGGTATCTATAGGGTTAGGAAGATTGACTACCTTTATCTCCTTCATCATGGCACTAGACTTAGCGGACGTTGCTATCCACCGGCTAAGCCCCACTACAGTAAGATTTGTTATTCCCATTACCATTTTATGCTTGGCTTCGTAATTTCTTTTACTTAGATCATTTTTACCCTTAGATCCTAGCTGCGGGCAGCTTCCACAACCTTTCTTAAAAGCCTCGCAATTTCCGTCATAATGACAGCCCCCTGTAAAGAGCCACATATCGTGCAAGCTCCATACTATAGGCTTATTGATTCTACTAATATCTGAATATGATAACGCCCCTGCGTTTATCCAGTGCAAGTGCACAATATCCGCTTCAGAAGCGTTGACGGCTTCTATAAAAGTTGGGTTGTTGAAACCCCCGGATGAAAAATAAATTTTTCTTCTACTTCTAAGTATTGCCGGCAGCCTATCTTTCAAAACCCGTAGAAAGTAGCGAATTTTTCTCTTCCAATCTGGATTATCCTGATAGACCGTCAAGTATCTAACATCAGCTCCCACACAACATAATGCTTCATAAAGCCTCAATGCAGCACGGGCAGCCCCGCCTTTCATGTTATATGTATTGACCACAAGGACTTTCACTAAAATTCCTTAAAAACATAGCAAATGGAATTGCGAAAAATTACATCTCGCATCCATGAAAAATAAAGACGCGGCCATCAGCAAGAGGGCCTTCTACTTAAAATACCTATGGTACGCATCTCTAGTTTTTTCAAACCAACCGATTTGCTTTAAGAACCATTTAACAGGTGACAAAAGAAATTTGAACAAGCGAATCCGAAAATATACAAGTTTGTGCCTCATTTCACTAAACTTTAACTTAAAACGCTTGCCAGACAACATCGACTCCATCAGCTGAATATCCACGCTGTCCTTAGCTTCATTCCTTGTGCTTTTCATACTATATAATTGCTGAAATGAAACAAATTTCAATCCATCATACATAAAATGCAGATCAGGATCATAAATAAGATCTTCTTTTCTTTTTTTATGGTAATGCAGATGCTCATCATGAGATTCGAAGACTTCATCGCCAGAAGGAATTGGACTTAAGGATATGTAGTCTACATCAGAACACTCGCGCAACCCGTAAACTGCTAGCACCGCACTCCCATCAACAACCACATCATTTATATTCACATCTAAACTTAATAGATAATCCTTAAACTTCCCAATTAAACCAAGAGAACGTTTAAACCTCATAGGATTCGCATAATTTAAAAAATGGATCGCGTTCTCGTTAAAAATTAAATTACCAATCCGGTCCGCTTCCTCTTTAGTGTCAGTTATGTGTATTGAACTATATTCAAGATCGAAATTTTCTCTTACGGCAGCTTTTATTCTTCTCACTTCGTCAAGCCCCGAGGCTTGAAAAGCAACAACTTTTACCGGTAGGTTTCGAGGAAAGCACTCAGAGACTTTAACCCTGACACCAGCAAAACCATCCTTTTCTGTTCCGACCCAGCCCATGTGCTTGTACAGCTGATAAATCAGGTTGTATGCACCATTTAGATTCAGTTCAATATCTTTCTGAAAAACTATATTAGGGAAATATTTTTCTGCCGCCCCAAGCTTTCCATTCGTAGATGGCCATATAAATGCAAGATATACATTGTCTGATGAGAGTATAAATTGCAAAGCTGCAGCATCAAGTATACGCAGAGGCACTCCTCTATCCTTAAAATACTGATAATCACACACCATAGGATTCATACATGTGTTAAGACAACTGACGGTTTTCCCACATGCTAAAGCAGCTGCCACTCGATGAGCTCCATTAAGTATGGTACCAGACGAGCTTATCGGCACAAAGGTCTTACCGTGATCAAACCCGCCTGAACCAATAGATTCATATACAGAAATAAACTCAGACACGTACTTATCAAATGAATTCTTTGCCTCATTACCGTACTCTGTAAATGACCCTAATGTTTGAGATCTAATATCTTCATAATAAATTCTTTCTGCTAAACATCTGTTCTTTTTGAAGTTTTTTAGAAAGAATAATTTAAATCCCAAATCGAATCTATTAGATGACAACAGATCTTTAGCTTCAACTCTAGTCACCTCATACAACTTATTATCTGCAAGCTTCTCTACGATAAAACTTTCCAGCTTATCCATCATCTCACTTTTTGAAAGAAATTCCGTCACGCATTCACCTTTAATTTTTTCACATGCGAGCTAAGCCAACCTACTTTTTACACTTCAGATCTACTTCACTCTTGACCACCGATGGATGGATATCCTATTAATGAATCTGTAAATCAGAAAAAAAACAATAAAGAACGCAGAGTAAAGCGCACAACTGAATATATGAAAATTAGTAGGAACAAAATTGTATCCGACGTAATACATCATAAAAAACAGAAATAACTTTCTACCTGAACAAAGGAATAGTTTATAAAACGCACCTTTTATTACGCCAACCAAAAATGAAAACATAAATAACCCGAAATACAAGAATTGCATGTAGCCGAACCATAGCCCTGGGGGATAAGAACTACCCGGAAGATCCTCTATGTACTCCACAGGATTTACGAAACCATACTGAATCAACCCCAGAACATATCGACCATCATCAAGCGGAACCTTACCTCCAGCATCAAGAACACCTAGAAAATATAACAAATTGATATAACTGTACCCATTCCAAGCATTTTCCGTATCAAAATAATCATATATAAACATATATGTTCCGATATGGCTCATATGGGAGAAGGTTTCAATAACATAATCCGCAAAACCGAGCTCTCCAGCCCCATTATTTATCTGAGATTTTCTTATGAACGCTACGATACCAATAAACAGTACGGTAACGAGGCCTAGAAAGGTAAATTTTATAAGTACCCGGTACGAAAGCGTGATAGGTTTAGAGTAATAATGATGAATAAAGATGAGTAGAAATATCATTTTTATTGCGGGTCCTCTTGCACCGAAAACAGCAAGAGAGAATGTCGAAATTATGAACATTACCCAAAATAATGAGTAATTGGTCTTGATGCATACCGTTCTCATAAAGACAATCGATATACCAACCAAAACGAAAAAATTACCTAATAAATATTTAGCACCATTTCCCGCTAGAATCTGAGTCCTCATGCCAATATTGCTCCAAAGAGCAACTATCCCCCCGGCCTGCGTATAAACAATACTCAAAACCATATAAAAACCAAGACATACTGAGGCCACACCTACGATCAAACTTTGATCATAGACCACGGACATATTTGGCATTCTCAACCCATATCGCGCATTAAAGCCCTCTCGATATAAAGAAGAAATAGCGGCTTTCCCAAAAAGAACTCCGGCCAAGACCAACAGAAAAACGACAATCTGTAGATACACCACCCTTGGAAAGACGTCCTCATAGGAAGACTTACTAAAATAACCCATATAATTTGCGTGATCAGGAAGAATTGAAGCTATGAGGAGATAAGGAATCGGTAATGCAAATCCTAATGACACAAGCATCTCAGGAGAAAGCATCTCTTTTTTCCTTACGAAAAATAAAACTGCGAGGACAACCACTGCAGTGTATAAAAGAGTAGCTGCCAACATTGGAATAGACACGAGAACCTCTCAAAGCGACGATTTTTTAGCTTCCAATAATCAAGTTTTCGGGGTACACGTAGCGGCTTTTTACATGCGCCCCAGCTCTCCATATGCAATAGGCCATAATTTTGCACTTCTATAAGCTAAAACCGCCACCTCAACTAAAAGTAGTGCGACAGCTAAGTACAGTGGCTCTACCATGCCGAACAACCATAGAAAGATAATACAAAGGATATATACAACAGATGCATAAATGGTCGACCTATTAACTACATCAGTTTTTCCTAACGCCGCTGCTAACGGATAGCCTGATATAACGCCTATAACATTAACGATTACTACACAGAAAAATATGTTCAGGACAGGCAATATTGCTAACCATTCGGCGCCGAAAACATATAGAACCAAATATGGAGAAACGAAGTAGCCTATAAGTGAACCAACCACGACAACCGCAAAACATGCAATAGAAACCTTCAAAAGAAACTTATAATTTTTTTCCTTAGCCATGTAAGGGTGAATAGCTTGAGTAATTGGCACAAATACCGATTGCATCACCCTGTAAAGCTGCTCTGACATAGAGTATACAGAAACGGCTGCTGGGGTAGACATCAAACCCAACGCAAAAGCTCCACCAGTAGAATAAATGGAAACAGAGGCCCTAGAAAGAAAGAATCCAAGAGAGCTCTTAAATGCATAACACACGTAACGAGTTGTTGGCGGGGATATAAAATATCCATTCTTGTATAGAAAAAATAAACCTAAGGCAGCTGCAACCAATTGCGACGCACCATTAGCAATAGGTACCCAAAGATAATCCTCCTCGCTCATAACTGTGATAAGCACTATACCTACAAATAGAACCTTGGAAGCCACCATGGAAATAGTTATATAGCTCATCCTCTCTATTCCTAGAAAAAACCATAACGGCTGAAATGCTTGGCAAAATATTGGAAGAAGAGTGAGAGCTAGCAACAAGCGGTGCTCAATATATTTTTCTGTAGTAAAGGCATAATACAAAATGCACCCAGCAACTATTAAGAAAAATATAAATTTAATTACAAAAATTGCCCCTATATAAACCGATATAAATTTCTTTTTTTCACGATAAAGTGATATTTTTTGTATTGCTGATAGAGAAAATCCAAAATCCAATAAAATATATGATATCTGAATAATACTGGTACTGAATGCAACCACACCATATAGCTCAACACCCAACACATTTGTCAAATATACCAATACAATTAGTGGTGCTGCATAGTTGAAAGCCTGCA
>Ga0065721_10052103_pt1 | contig 12654 bp, 7 predicted proteins | sample Mesricmetagenome_FD_59108 | JGI IMG/M metagenome (GOLD analysis project Ga0065721, IMG submission 59108) | Mesophilic microbial community from rice straw/compost enrichment Sample: eDNA_1 v2 (version 2) | ecosystem: Engineered > Solid waste > Grass > Composting > Bioreactor | place: USA: Davis... | reverse complement strand
CATTGAACAAAACCGGTGCGGGAACGCTCACGCTCGACGGCGCCAATACCTACTCGGGTAATACGGTGATCAGTCAAGGTACGTTGGTCGTCGGTGCATCCGGTTCTTTGCCTAACAGTCCGCAGATTATTGTGGGGGCAGGGACGACTTTCGATGTGTCGGCTGCTGTTGGATTCACGTTAGGCTCGGCGCGAACGCTGGCGGGTGACGGCACGGTTGTGGGTGAAGTGGCAGTGGACAGTGGCGGAATTATCAGTCCCGGAACGAGTGTTGGAACGCTGACCTTGAGTGATTCCTTGACGATGAACGGCGGCGCCGTGGCGCGATTTGAATTACCCACGACACCCGGGCCGGGTAACGATTTCTTGATTATCAATGGCGATCTTAACGCCAGCGGTGTGAACACGATTGAAATCGTCGGCGGAGAACCGGGTGCGGTTCATACGTTGATTCAATACGGCGGAACATTTAATGGCGACCTTGCGAACTTCGATATCAGCGGCGCGATTGGCGTTCTGTCCAACAACCCGACCACAAAAACTATCTCGCTTGTTGTTGAAGGCCTCGTGCGTGATCCCGGCAATGTGGTCTGGGTGGGGAACAGTGAAAATAACGGCTGGGATAATGTCGGTCTGACCAACTGGATCAATACGGGTACTGGTCTGCTGGATTATTTCGTGCCGGGTGACAATGTGCTGTTCAGCGACGCTGGCGCGGCAAATTCCGTTGTTAATATCATCGGCAACAATTCCCCGGCGACTGTGACGATCGGTAGCACCGCGCCTTACACGTTTACCGGTTCGGGTTCGATTGCCGGAAGCGGTTCGTTGATTAAAACAAATACCGGTACGGTGAGAATTGAAACAGCCAACACCTACACCGGTCCGACGATTCTGGCAGGCGGTGTTCTGGAAGCGACAACGCTGGACAATGGTGGTCTCGCGAGCAGTATCGGTGCGGCTTCCATTAATCCAGAGAACCTTGTGTTTGATGGCGGTACACTGCGTTACTCCGGCGGATCTATTACCTTCAATCGAAGTGCCACTCTCGATGATGACGGCGGCACTCTGGAGATACAATCTGAAGGGACGACCATTACGCTCAGTGGTTCGTTGACGGGAACGGGGCAGTTCAACAAAACCGGTGACGGCAGTCTTATCTTAACCGCTGCGAGTGATTATTCGGGCGGAACACGAGTTGCGGCAGGTACGTTGCGGGTGAATCTTCCGGGAGCGGCCGGCACCGGCACGGTTACGCTGGATGGCGGCACACTCTTCCTGGGACTGGCCAGCGATACGGATATTCCAAACCCGATTGCGGTGATCAGCCCGAGCAGTCTGGTCATGGGCAACGCCAACAACCGTGTCAACGGCGCGGTTTCTGGTGCAGCGGATCTCGACGTCACGGTTAACTCCGGTGCGGTGCTGACGTTCAACGGTAACCTGACCAATTACACCGGAACCTTCAATCTGGGTAACAGCGGTGGCACATTCCGTTTCAACAGCGGCGGTGGTAACACGACGCTCGGTGCTCCCAATGCCACGATTGATCTGGGTAGCAGCACGGCCGCTCTCCAGGCGCGCAATGCCGGGACGATGTACGTCGGTGCGTTGCGCGGCGGTCCGGGAACGTTCCTGCGCGGTCAGGGCAGTGGTAGCGGCACGTTGACCTGGGAAATCGGCAGCAGCACAAACAATCCATCCACGACATTCGAAGGAACGATTGAAGACGGCGCGGCGAGTCGCCTCGCCGCGTTGCGCAAAGTAGGGCCGGGCGTTCTGACGCTCACCGGAAACAGTACCTATTCGGGAATAACCACGATCAGTGAAGGCACGTTGAAGGTGGATGGCTCATTGGGCTTCGGCTCGGTATTCGTTTCTGGTGGAACGTTGGCCGGTAGCGGAACGGTCAACGGCTCGGTGGATGTGCAATTCGACGGTACGATTGCGCCAGGCAGTGAAGTCGGTGCGCTGACAATAAATGGCTTCCTCACGCTGGGCGGCAATACGGTGATAGAAGTCGATCGCAGTGGAAGCTATGACCAGATTATTGCCAACGGCGGCGTGTTTTTTGGCGGCACGCTGACGGTGGTGAATGTTGGCGACCCATTGCAGGTTGGTGATAACTTCCAGATCTTCACGGCAGGTTCAGGAGAGTTCTTTGAGATCGTCGGCTCGCCGGGACCGGGATTGTCGTGGAACTTCAATCCGGACAACGGCGTTCTCACGGTGGTTTCTGCCGGACACGTATTGAACTATACGCAGGTCGGAAATGCGCTTGAGTTCAGTTGGGATGGCAACTTCTTCCTCGAAGTGCAGACGAATAATCTGAGCACCGGCTTAAGCGATAATTGGGTCGCGTATCCGGGCGGCGATGTCAGTCCGGTGACGGTGACGCTTGATCCGAATGCGCCTGCGGTCTTCTTCCGACTGCGATCAGCCGACTTGCCGGGCAGCATCGCTCCAGTCAAATAATCGGAGACAGAATGAATCACAAACCGGCGGGCTCTCCCGCCGGTTTTTTGTTGGAGTGAATGATTGAAACGGTGATTCAGCCTGTAGCCGTCAACGCGAGGAGGCGGAACATTCGGATTTTTCCATATCCGCCTCGTTACCTCGGCGGCTACCAACGCTTTCAGTTCTTACTCGAACCAATTCGCCACGCGGCGGCGATGCCAAATAGACCCCAGAGAAGCGTGAAAATTCCGATGCTGTCAGACAATTGCGGGCGGGGACGTTGTGCTTTTTCTGCGGCGACGTATTCGGATTCCGTCGGCGTTCCTTTCAGCAGGTTATGAAATCGCGGGAGTTCGACGTCACGAAAGTGTTTGATGTCATCTTCGCTCACCGTTCCGGCGCTCACGTCGTTGCGCACAGAAAGGAAATAAACGATGTCATCGCGGTTGGTGGCTTCTACGGCGGATTGCGCCCAGCGTAATTCGCGTTTGTATTCTTTGATCAACGTTCGCGTGAGTTCCTGATCCACGATGGCGTTCAGGGCGAGATATTGTCCGAGGACAATCGCCCCGAAAGCACACGCAGAACAGACGAGACCTTGCAATCGGTTGCCGCCGCGCGACAACAGTCGCGCCCCGAAGCCGCTGAGCGCACCAACCATCAAAGCGGCGTAACCCACTTCGGTTCGCGTCCATTTGATCAGAAGAAACCAGCCAACGGCGCCGAGAATGCCGCCAATCAATGCACCGATGACTCCGCGCGTGACTGAAATTGAAGAGTGTTGATCGTCCTCTGAATCGGTTTCCGTGAGGAGCGGTTCAGACGGTGTGGTTTGCGGCGGAGCAGGGGGACGAGGTGGAACAGGTGGGATTGTCGGTCCTACGTTGGCCACCATGATGTGGGCGCCGTCGGCCGGAAGATTTACTGCATCGGGCAGCACCGGCAGACCGGGGGATTCGAAAATCATCTGGACTGCGCCGAGTTGCAGGCGGTGCTGATGTTGCAAAGAGAATTTCTTGACCGCGACGCGTTCGACGAACGTGCCGTGAGCGGAATCCAGATCGCGAATTTTGACTTCCGCATCGGAAACGATGATTTCGCAATGGTGCGGCGAAACCGTGGGATGAACAATGCGCAGGTCGTTATCATCCGCGCTGCCAACGCGGTTCAGGCCGGGATGAAGAGTGAATTCCCAGCTTTGCGGTGTTCCGGGATTGACCAGAATACGATGACTCATTTCACGCGTGGAAGCGCCCGATCAACCTGGCGGTTACGCTTCCGTCAGGCGCAAATGATGGCAATAAGTCAATGGGCAAACCAGCCAAACTTGTGTTTCTTGGAGATGTAAAGCAGGCCGAGAATGCGCATGCTGACGGTCAGAAGATAAACGCTGATCAACGCCCAGACTCCTTGCACTCCCAACGAAATCATGAGGGTGGACATGTCGCGCGTTGATAAGGCGACGTCGCCAGCCAGGCTTGAGGCCATGTTGCCGAGAAGGCGGACTCCGTACACGCCGACGACCAGGATCGACGCGACGAGATATTCCAACGGAATGCGTAGAATGGTTGGAATAACGATCATCGGGTTGGCCGCCATGACGGTGTCTTTCATTGCAACAGCGAGGAAAGCCATCGGGAAATAAAAACAACCGAGAATCATTGAGGCGATGATAGCCGCCGGTGGAATATCCACTTCGCCAAATGCTTTGGCGGCGAACAGCCCAATGGGCAGGCCGAACGAAACGAGAATTGTTCCCGCGAGTTGGAAAAAAGCGCCGAACAATCCGTCAGCACTTGGAAAGCTTAGCGGCTCTTTCTCGTCGGCAACTGTCGTGTGAATGATGTTCTGCATGAACAGAAAAACAAATCCATACACGGCCATTGAGAACAGCAGGGTGAAAATTCCTGCGCTAATGAAATCAAGCGCAAGGAACGCAATCGTGGCGAGGATCAGGACCAGCGAGCCGACGCCTTTGAATGGGTAGATGAAGGCGCCGGGAAGCCGGGAGAAAAATCCCCGTTCAGCAATCGGCCGATAAGCCTGGACGCGTAATTGGGTGAGGGGTTTGCCGCAGCCGCGACAGAAGCGCGATGTTCCGCGCGTCGTGACGCATAGCTCGCAGAAGTATTTATTGCATTGCCTGCACAGAAAACGGGCGGGGCTTTTGGGGTGCGATCGGCAAACGTTGTTACCGGCATCCGCTTCTTCTTCCTCGCCATCCTGATCGCCAGCCATCGGAGGTGGCGTTTCGGTTTCCTCGTGTTTCGGGAGGTTGAGACGCAATCCCGCGGGTCGAAGAGGATTAGCAGCGGGAGCAGGGGAACTCACGGCGGCCAAGACGGGGACTTCGGCGACGGCGGCAACTGCGGTTGGCGCGGAGGCTGGTGCATCGGATTCAATCGCCAGAGCGACTGCGCCCAACTGAAGGTTTTGGCCAGAACTTAAGCGTGCTTCTCGGACGGGAGCGCGGTCAAGAAATGAACCGTTGGTTGAGCCGAGATCACGAAAGAGAATGCCATCATCGGAAACAGTTATCTCGGCGTGATGGGTGGAGATGGAGGGATGATTGATGACAAAGTCATTGTCTTCGCCACGACCGATGCGGTTGGGGCCAGGTTTGAGTTGGATTTCCCAGGCCTGTGGGGTGCCCGGATTCACCAGGAGGCGATTGTTCATAGGACGAGTAGGGTTGGTTTTCGTCTGGAATGGCCCTCGTCTTACGCCGTTCGTCGAGTGAAGTCCAACAAAATTAGTCAGCTTGCGCCAACGCTTCGCGCCGTAATCAGACTGATTCGATGCGCCAGCACATTTCGCGACGTGAAAAATCCGTGCCGCGATTCATTAAAAGCCGCGCGGCGAAAGTATGTCCCGCTGCCGCGCGCGGCACAGAAAAGAAATCGTTAAGTAGCGTTGGTCGGATTAATCACAGCCACCACGCCGATTTCCGGACGCAGATAACGTTGCGCCGCTGCTTTTACTTCGTCGAGCGTTACGGCTTCGATGCGAGCGTCTTCAGTTTCGCTGTGCGCGAAGCCGAGGCCGTAAAGTTCGTCGAGTGCGGTTGAAGCGGCGAGGTCGCCGAGGTCCTGGCGGGCAATTTTACGTTGGCCGATAATCTTATTTTTCGCCCGGCGCAACTCGTCTTCGGTCAATCCTTCGGTGCGGAGTAACTCCACTTCCTGGAACATTTCCTTTTCAACGAGCGCGGCTTTGTCCGGTTCCGTGCCGGCATAAAACGCAAAGAAACCCGGCGTAAGTCCAAACTGATTTTGCGCGCCGACGTAGTAAGCGAGCCCGAGCTTCTCGCGAATTCGCAGGAACAATCGCGAGCCGAGATCGCTGCACGTTTCCTGTAACAATTCCATCGCCGGACGATCCTCAGCAGTCAACGTCGTGCCGCGGAATCCCACCACGACCACTGCCTGTTTTTTGTCGCGCGACTCAGTGATGCGTTTGGCCGATGGCGCGGGTGAATTGGCGATTTGAAGGCGGAACGGACTTTTGTTCCATGCGTCGAAAGCCTTTTCCACTGCGCGTTGCACTTGCGCTGTGTTCACGTCGCCGTAAATCGCAAGCACGCAATTATCCGGGGTTGCAAGTTGTTGATGAAACTCAGCGAGGCTGGCGGATGTCAGTTGATTCAATGATTCTTCCGTTCCCAGTGAATCGAGACCGAACCCGACGCTTCCGAACAATTCGCGCCGCATCGCTTTGAACGCGCTCTTGAGCAAATCATCGCGATGCGAGTGAATGCCGGCGATTTGAACTTCGCGTTCGCGTTCCAACTGCGCGGCAGGGAAGGTGGGATTGAGAATAACGTCGGCGACGAGGTCGAGGCCGGTCTGAAAATCGGAATTCAACACTTCGGCGTTGACACCGAAACTGTTGTTGCCGCCGTAACTGTCGAGGCTGCCGCCGACCGATTCGATTTCGCTGGCGATCTGTTCAGCGCTGCGGGTTTTTGTGCCTTTGATCATCAGGCGCGCGAGCAATTGCGTGATGCCGTTATTTGCGGCCGTTTCAGCAAGCACGCCCCCTTTGAACACGGCACGAAATTCCACAAACGGCAGCCGATGACTTTCTTTGACCAGTAATGTCAGCCCGTTTGGTAAAGTGAATTTCTGGATCGGCGAATCGCTGTTGCTTTCGACGGTGACAGAACTTCGCGGCGAAGTGCCGGTGGGCAACAGTGCGTAAAGCGTGCGGTTGTGTGGTGCGAGATATTCGCGGGCGACACGTTGTAAATCCGGCGGCGTGACGCGTTGCACCGCGGCGAGATAACGTTGCGAGAAATTCAGATCGCCCGTCGCGAGCCAATTGCTGCCGAGGTCTTGCGCCTGGCCTTGCATGGTTTTGCGCGTGGCCAGTGTGCCACTGATGAATTGTTTGACGGCCTTTTGCACTTCTGCCGCAGGCACGAGTGTGGTTTGCAGTTTTTCGATTTCCGCAAGCAACGCTTCGCGAGCGGCGGAGAATTTATCCGCGTCCACTACCGCGCTGATGCCGAAGAGGCCGGGGTTGCCCGGGTTATACGTCCACGCATCGGCAAAGTGAACGAGGCCCTGTTTCTCGCGCACTTCCTGATAAATTCGAGAACTGCGACCGCTGCCCAATACTGCTGCGAGCACATCGAGAATCGGCACATCAGGATGACGCAAATCCGGAATGTGCCACGCGAAGTGCAGGTGACCGAGTTCGATATTTGCTTCTTCGATGACTTCGCGCGCTGTGGTCTGGCGCGGTTCAGTCGGTAACACCAACGGCGGAAGTGAACGGGCGCGAGTCTTTTCATAAGCCTTGCGAATTTGCGCAACAACGTCGGCGGTTTTCACCGCACCGGTCACGACGTAGAACACGTTGTTGGGCGCGTAACGCTGTTGATAGTAATTGCGAATGTCTTCCGGCTGGAGCTGATTGAAAATATCCAGATAGCCGATAATCGTGTAGCGATACGGGCTTTTCGTGTACGCCACTTCAAACAGGCGTCGGCTTGAACGTCGTCCGGGATCGTCCTGGCCCATGTCCATTTCGCGCCGAATGACATCGAGTTCTTTCGCAAGTTCGTCCGGTGGCAACGACGCGTTTTGCATGATGTCGCACAGGATATCGATGGCCGTCGTCGCGCCGGTGTTGGGCACGTCAATGTGATACACGGTGCGATCGAAGCTCGTGTAGGCGTTCATGTAACCGCCAACTTCCTGCACTTCCTGATCAATCCGACTCCCGGGTCGCGTTGTGGTACCTTTGAACAACATGTGTTCCAGCACGTGCGACAAACCCGCGCCGAGCCAGCGATCTTCGTGAATGCTGCCGGTCATCGCCCATGCTTGAGCGGAAACCACCGGTGCGCTGTGATCTTCGCGCACGATGATGGTGAGGCCGTTGTCGAGTGTGGTTACGGTGACGCCCGGCGGAACAGACGGGATGTCCGTGGCAGGAGACGAAACAGCGGTGGTAGGGTGAGTCATGGATTTTTTGCGGCGACGATGGAGCTGCGCTCCGTCGGCTAGGCCGGATTGGATGAGGGTTCAGTCGGCTTACTGCTGGCGGAGGAGGGCAGGAACGGTTTGCGGAACGCGTCGTCAAACGAATAGCCGTTTTTAAAATCGTCCCGGCTGTCCGATTCCGTTTTTCCCAATAGACCGACTTCCACCATGTTGAAAACAATTTCGCCAAAATCCTCGCAACGGGTGACGCCCCATTCTTCGAGGACGGTTTTGGTCATCGGCCCGTATTGTTCAAGGCCGTACTGCCGGATTCCTTCCAGCAGTTCCTGTCCGGTAACATGCTTGCGGGTCAGACGGGTATCGCGCCGCGCAACAAGCTTTTGGGTGAATTCGAGGGCGTCTTTGACAAACAAATAGGCATCGACGTGATACCGGGTATCGACGGCGAGAATCTGCGCCAGTTTGCTTTCAAAGGTTAACTCTTGCATATCAAGGATGAACTGATAGCTCCGGGTTGGCCGGTGCAGAACGTGCCGCGCGATAGGACTTTACGCCCCAGCCCACGAGCAACAGCCCCAAAATGACGCACAAAACGAATTGCTCCTGTTTTGTCAGCACGTTCACCGGGTCACTCTAGCGACCAACCCGACGCCCCGCAACTGTGCTGATTGATCTGAGGTTTGCCGCCCCCCGGCGAACAGCCAAGCAACTGCCGAATGGCGACCAATCGAAGGCTTAATGTTGAATGTTGGATGACTCTCGGCATCCGTTCACTTGTCAAAAAGCATTTAAAACTAGCTACTGGTTTTTCTGACATCCCGGCGCGAGTTTTTGCGCGCTTGAGCAATAATTTCCTCCAGATCTATTTCCAACGCCGTCGTGATGCGAAGCAACGTTTCAAGAGTCGGATTTCTTAGCTCCTGTTCAATAAAGGTAATCGTCTGCCGAGAGAGACCGGCTCGTTCCGATAATGCATTAAGCGAAATCTCCTGCGCTTCGCGCGCCTGCTTCAATAGGCGCGCTACTTCGGAACAAATCGTTTCGTAATCTCGATTAACCGGCACGGGCTAGTGCATACCGAGAAAATCAGTTGACGCTGGATGCTACACTTGTAGCATTGCGGTCTCCCGTGGTTGGGGCTTCGGTAATCAGAAGAAACGCTATGAAAAAATCAGGGCTCGGGCTTCTTTTGTTGGCGTCTATCCGTCCAGTCGTATCAGCCGATCGGTTGCGTTATCTAAGGAACATTCTGTTTCTGACGATCTGGGCTGCGCTGTCGGTTCCGACGCAGAACGTGAGTCCGTTGGAATCAGCTTTGGCTAGAGGAATCATTGATCGTGCCCAAGCTGGAATTGACCTGGACTAACAAGGGCGACAATCTCGCATTGGACACCCATACGAACGCCATCAATGGAGAGGTTCGGGGCCAACGCATTTTTGTGGGCGCAAAGACGCCAACGGAAACCAATCCGCGCAACACCGTGCTGCTGCATATCAAAACCATCCCGCCGTTGATTGGCAGCAACGTCTGGCTACGGTCTTTTGATGTGGACGACACCACGGATGACCGGCGGTTTGACCAAGAAAACCTCGTGGATGCGAACGGACGACTGGGGGAGGATAACCTTCCGGATTATCTGAGTACGCCGAAAGCGGGACTGTTCGTTGGCAGCGGTAGTTCGATGTTCGGTACAAATCTAAACTCCAGCGGCGAAGCATGGGTGGAGTTCCGGGTTGGAATGCAGCCAGGCAACAACTACCGCGTCGCCGCGACGGTATTCCCAACCAGCCAATTGAACAGCTTGCAATCCGGGACAGCCGGTGAAGGTTATGTCTCCGCTTATACCGACCAGATTCGCGGTGGCTTTAACGGCGTGTTGTCGCCGCTGCTGACCGTCTGGCGCAAACTGCATCTGGAAATTGATTCTATGACCGCGCCCCCTACCAACGGTCCGCAGGCGAATTTTGTAAGTCTAAAAATTCTCAACGTGAGAACAAACTTTCCAAATATTGGCCAAACGGCAGTGTATTTCCGTCCCACTGCTCAACCGTGGCAGGCCAATAGATACGAGAACGGCACGTTGACCATTCCCAGTATCGCTACGAAACAGGTCATTGTAGGGCAAGCGGCAGAGTACGTCTGGCAGGCCAATAATTACCTGAACTATCTGGTCGTGCCAGGCAATATTCCGGCGCACACCGTCGGCATGGAGGCCCAACTGCGGGATGATGACGACCGATTCTTGGCGGAGTTAAGCCTATTTCCTCCTGGCCAAAGCTCCCCGCTACCACGGGATCAATTGAGCGGGGAGACAGTGAATGGAGTGCGTGCCGCATTCTTCCCAGCCTATGTTGAGTTTGTGGATGCCAATGCCATCGCTGGATTGAATCCGCGACGCACCATACCATTCCAACTCCACGCGAACATGTCGGTGCTGGACGGCAACGGTGGGATTTTTAACAACGCCAAGGATCTGTATGATTCCAAGTTATTTTGGGCACACACGGCAGTCTTCGGCTACGAGCCCAGGATGTCCGAAGACGGAGATCCAGATAGAGTCGAGGGACTTAAAAAAGGCGTAACGGCGAAAAAAACCACACTATATCATGGAGGCGTCAGCGCCATTTTTTGTGAAACCGTCCGAGAGGAAGCGGCTAATCTCGGTTTATATCTTAACCAAGGAGATACATTGAAGGCTCGGAATGAATATAACGGTTGGCTTTGGGGAACAGTGGCACATGAGTGCGCTCATGCGCCTGGCAATCAATCGGAGGGACAAGACCACGCAGAAGACAACATCATGATTGAAGGTGGTTCAATAATGGACGTCAATAGACCGCAAGACAGCTTCTCAACGGAAACGATTAAACGAATTCGAGTGACCAAACAATGGGCCGAGTAAGAAATGCGGTTTTTTGCAGCTTGCTTCTGGCGGGATTTTCCGGGCCGGCAAATCTTTGCTTGGGCAGCGGTAAAAGTCCGCCGGAGTTTGGAGCGATCAATAATATCGCCGGAGGTGTCACGCTTCGCTTGGAAACTAATAGCAACGCGTCGCTGAGCTGGCAACAGGTGGCGCAATACGTTGATATCACCAAGTTGAACCGGCAACTTTCACGACCGGGGAAAATTTTTGTTCTGCAAGAACACTATGTCTTTATCACCAATACGTGGGTCATCTCCGAACTTCGCAACCAGCAGGCAATCTTGGTCCGGAATCAGCCGAGAACCAGCTACGAAGGCAGAATCGGAAGATACTTGGTTTGTTGGAATGGGAGTTTCGCACAAACTTTGAGCATCTCTGAAGATGATTTTCAAAAGCGTCTGAAAGAATCTGGCGTTATTCTTCCACTTCCCGACTCCGAGGAAGTAGCGGCTGCAAAAGCGGCGGTGGAGCGCCTTATCGCGCGGGAGGAAGTTGAGCACGAAATGCTGCGGCAAGCGGCCCCGAAGCTAAGCGGCGCGGAAATTGCCGAGCTTTGGTGGCTGCGCATCAAAAGTTGGTTCTTGGCCTATGATGAAAACGGTCATTTCACCGGTCGCCCGCGACTGTTGGGCGTTTTAGCCGGATTGGGAGTGGTGGGATTAACGGTCTATGGCTGGCGCTGGTTGCGGACAAATGATTCAAAACGGAAGGTTAACTGAACTATGAAAATTCAAGTGCTTGGGTTTTTAGTATTGAGTGCCGTTACCGCTTGGCAAACTGATGCTGCGCCGGTGTTCAATCCTGAGAATGGAAATTATTACGAAGCGGTGCGGTCTGGAATTCCTTGGACCTTCGCGCGTGACGCTGCGGCTGCTCGGACCCATCTGGGCATGTCGGGCCATTTGGTCACCATCACTTCCCAAAGTGAAAATGCTTTTGTCTGATAACGAGGTTTATCTGACGACGTTTACGGACCGCGGGGATGCCACTCGATTCGATTGGGTCTGGTTGGGCGGGTTTCAGCTGCCCGGGTCCGTAGAGCCGGGAGAAGGATGGAGTTGGGTGACCGGTGAGCCGTTTTCGTATTCGAATTGGGATCCTGGACAACCAAGCAATTCTGGCGGCAATCCCTGGGGGGCGCACCAGGATTTGCTCATTATGTGGTCGGGCGGCACTTGGAACGACATCACGGGGCCGGATGGTGCCGCTGGCTACATCATCGAATACGAAGCCGTGCCTGAGCCGAGCACTTTCGCGCTGAGCATCGCGGGTTTGTTTATCTTCGCGCAATTGCGGAGGCGGTGAACGGAGGGGCTCGCTGTTGGTTTTGTCGGTTTTACGGCATCAAGCGATCATCGCTTTAGGTCTTGCGACAAGCGATTGCGCCTTGGTAGCTTGCGTCCGCGACTATGGCGGCCATCGGGCGATTCCAGAAAGGCGACGACGTCTTCTACGCGAAGATCGTGGATGGGGAAATCTTCAGGCTGCAAGGCGACGTTTTCGGATCGCCGACCTTTGATAAGAAACCCATCCCGCGCAAAGGCGTGCGCACGCTGGTCCCGGTTTCACCGTCGAAAATCATCTGCGTGGGATTGAATTATTCCGACCACGCGCGCGAGCAGAACAAACCGCTGCCCAAAGAACCGCTGATTTGGATTAAGGCAACGACGTCTTTGTTGCCGGATGGCGGGAAAATTGAGATACCGCATCTTTCGCATCGCACGGATTACGAGGCGGAACTCGCAGTCGTAATCGGACGCAAAATCCGCAATGTTCCCGCGGCTTCGGCGTCGCGCTATATCTTCGGTTACACTGCGGCGCAGG
>Ga0065721_10001576_pt1 | contig 12654 bp, 14 predicted proteins | sample Mesricmetagenome_FD_59108 | JGI IMG/M metagenome (GOLD analysis project Ga0065721, IMG submission 59108) | Mesophilic microbial community from rice straw/compost enrichment Sample: eDNA_1 v2 (version 2) | ecosystem: Engineered > Solid waste > Grass > Composting > Bioreactor | place: USA: Davis... | reverse complement strand
CGTGTCGCCAAGCGCAAGCTGATGAACCTGTCGATCAGCTGCGACCACCGCGTGGTCGACGGCTACGATGCGGCGGCTTTCGTGCAGGAAGTGAAGCGGCTCATGGAGACCCCGGTGCTGCTGCTGGCGGGCTGAGCGGAGGGACGATGCCGCGCGATCCGCGAATCGACGATAAGATCGCCAGGGCCGCCGATTTCGCGCGGCCGATCCTCGAACATCTGCGCGCACTGGTGCACAAGGCGGTTCCCGACGCCTCGGAAGCGATCAAGTGGGGCATGCCGCATTTCACCTACAAGGGTAAGAACATCGCCGGCATGGCGGCGTTCAAGGCGCANTGNGCGTTCATGATCCACGGCGAGGGCCGCCAGGGCGACGAGGACGGGATGGGCCAGTTCGGCAAGATCGCGTCGCTCGACGACCTCCCGCCGGACGCCGAGCTGATCGAGAAGCTGCGCGCCGCGCAGGCGCGGATCGACGAAGCCGGCACGGCGCAGAAGCGCAGCTCCGCCGCGCCGCGGGCGGCAGCAAGGACCATCGAGGTTCCCGAGGATTTCGCGGTCGCGCTGGCGGCCAACCCGGCGGCGGCGCAGTTCTTCGACGGGCTCGCTCCNTCGCACCGCTACGAGTACCTCGAATGGATCACGGGCGCCAAGCGCGCGGAGACGCGCGCGAAGCGGATCGGGCAGGCGCTCGAATGGCTCGCCGAGGGCAAGCGGCGCAACTGGAAGTACGAACGCTAGCGGACCACCGCGCGGTAGCTGAGGCGGCCTTCGCCGCCGCGAATCTGCCAGCGCAGGTGCGTGGCTTCGCGCGGGATCCGGCCCGACCGGCCGATCCGCTGCCACGAACGGCCGCCGTCGGTAGACACCTCGAGACCCGGATTGCTGGCGCTTTCGGGTGCGAGGCCGACGGGAACCCGGCTGATCGCAGTATACGCACCGTCGTGCGGGGCCTCCCAGCGCAGGATCGTGACGATCCGGTCTCCGCGCGCGAGGCGATCGGCGGGAACGATCACGCGCGCGCCGTCGTCCGTGACGGTTTCCGCGTAGACCGCGCTTTCGACGGTGACAGGTTGCGCCCGGGCAGCACCGGCAGCGAGCAGAGCTGCCATGACCAGGGTCCAACGCATGCTATCTCCCCCATTGCACGGGCGGTGCCGCGGCCGTGGGCCCATGCGCTGCAAGGCGCCAAAATAGGGTTAACGAACCGATCATTTCCGGCAGGCAAGGACCGCGCGGCCAGCGGTGCGGGAAGGGCGGTTGACAGCCCCGGGACGCTGCCCTAGGGGCGCGGCTCCCAAGCGGTGCAACGCCCGATTGCGCGGGTGTAGCTCAGTTGGTTAGAGCGCCGGCCTGTCACGCCGGAGGTCGCGGGTTCGAGCCCCGTCACTCGCGCCACTTGGGACCTTCCGACAGCCCGAATCTCAGACGGCCGAAACCCTGCGCGGATATCGTCGTCCGTTGAGCAGCGCGCCGATGAACGTCGAACGCACGAACCAGCGGTAGGTGGCNAGCATGATCGCNACTCCGGCCGCGACCACCAGCACGAGCTTGATCCCGGCCGGCAGCGGCCACCTGGCGACGGTCGCCTCGAGCGCCACGATCAGCGGCAGGTGAACGATGTAGAGCCAGTAGGAGGCATCGGCGAGGTAGCGAATCCGCGGGCTTTCGGTGCGGATGAAGTGCAGCGCGGCGCCGATCAGCCCGAATGTCCACAGCCAGAGGCTTGCGGCGTAGAGGCTCGCGTAGGCGGCCCTGACATCGCCTTCGAGCTGTGGCGCGAATTCGGCCCCGATGGTCAGCACAAGGCAAACGACGGTGATGGCTGCGGCAACCGGGAGATGGAGGGCCCACTGTCTCGCCAGCGGCGCGAGGCCGCCTTCGAGCCGATGCAGCAGCCATCCCAGGGCGAAAGCGAGCCCGAAGCCGCCGAACGCGGCCGCATTGGGGACGAGCCCCACGTCGGGCGTCGGGATCCCCCACAACTCGGCCCAGCCTTCGTGGCGCAGAAGCAGGGCCGTCACCGGCACGGCCAGCAGTACGGGCAGCGCAAACGGAAGACCGAGCAGTGCCGCCAGTGCGCGATCGATGAGAGAGCGCAGCCTGCCGTTGCGGTCGAGCGCGCCAACGGCGGTGCGTCCGAGCAAGGTCGCCGCGTAGAAGATCAGGAGCACGTAGAGGAACCAAAGGTGCGTCAGCGGCCAGCCCTCGATCGTCAGCTGCGGCAGGGGCGGTGGCTCGTCGGGCACCGGTACCGCACCGATCGCGGCTGCGAAGGCCATGGTCAGCCCGAACAGGATCATCACCGGCAGCCAGAAGATCAGCAGCGGGGCGAGGATGCGCCTCGCCCGGTCCCTGACGAACCCTGCGGTGCCGCGGCGCCCGAGCATCATGTGCCCGAAGAACCCGGCCAGCAGGAAGAAGGTCGGCATCCGGAAGCTGTGCAACCAGAAGGCCAGCCAAGCGACCGGCCGGCTGCGGATGTCGTCCATCACCAGCCATGCCTCGTAATCGGGGATGAACGGGAGCGCTGCATGGAAGACGATACCAAGCAGCGAGGGCCGACGCGCGCACGAGGTCCAGCGCGTGCAAGCGTTCGGCCGGTGCGGGCGGCCCTTTGTCTGTCATGGATTCAGCTCCTCCCATCGCGGCACAGGCTGGCGGGAGAGGGGGCAGTGGCAAGCGCGCTTCAGCCCCAGCGGCCGGTCTCCATCCAGATGAGGAATCGGCGAAGCGGCAGCAGCCAGGCGACCCCGAGCACGAGATAGACGCCGCCCTGGGCCAGCGCCGGTAGCCGCTCGATCCATTGCGAGGCCCACGCGACGACCAGCGCGTAGGCGGCGAGNCCGACCAGCAGCATGAGGATGCCGAANGGNATCCGCAGCGTCGGCTTGTCGCGCATCAGAACGGGCCGAGCACCCGTGTGGGCGTGACGATCGCGCTGAGGCGCATGTCGTGCAGCTCGGTGGGCAGCTCGGCGACTTCCTGCACGTCCCAGGCCATGCCGATGGCGACGACCTGGGGATGTGCGGCGAGGTAACGGTCGTAGTAGCCGCCGCCCTGGCCGAGCCGGTCGCCTTTCGCCGTGAAGCCGACCAGCGGCATGAAGAGAACCTGGGGGACCACCACGGGTGCATCGGTACGCGGCTGCCGCAGGCCCCAGACGCCGGCCTCGAGGTCGCTTTCCTCATAGGGATCGGTGTGCCGGCGGAATTCCATCGGCTTGTCGAGCGTGGTCACGCGCGGAAGCGCGATCGGGTGGCCTCGCTCGAAGAAGAAGCGGATGTAGCCCCGCGACGGCGCCTCGCCTTCGTCGGATCGGTACAGCCCGATCGTTGCCTCGGCCGGAACAAGCTCCAGGACCTGCTGCGGCGGCCGGCTGAACACGAGCGCGCTGACTTCCGAGGGGAGCGTCGCGGCATGCTCCTTCCGCTTGCGACGCAGCTCGGTGCGAAGCTGCCGCTTGCGCTCGGCGATGGCTGGATCGGTCATGCCGGTCCCTTAGCCGCCGGCACAATCAGAAGTCGAGCCGGCAAACCGGCGGTCGTCCGCGGCTAACTGCCGTTGGGGAACAGCGGCAGGATCGCCGCGTAAAGCTCCTCGCGCGTTTCGGCCACGGCCTGGCCGCCGGCTTCGTCGACGAGCTTGCGCTGCGCGTCCGAGGAATGGACGGTATAGAGGAAGAACGGCCTCCGGTCGCCGCGGGCGCGCATCGCCTTCAGCAGGTCGAGCCCGGCGAGCGGCCGGTCGCCGCGCCCCATGTCCGAGATGACGGCGCCGTACTCGTACATCGGCAGCAGCGTCAGCGCTTCCTCGGTCGTGCCGACCTGGTAGACGGCGATCTTGCGCCCTTCGAGTTGACGGACCTCGGTGACGTTGTTCTCCGGATGATCGTCCACCCACAGCACGCGCCCGATCGCATCGGGCGCTTCGCCGTTGCGGACGCGGAATTCGGGTTGCGCCTCGCCCGGAAGCGTTGCCACCGTCAGCGCGGCAACCGCAATCGCCGCTACGCCCGCCACGAGTACCGCTGGGCGCCGGGATCTCGGAGCCGTCGCCGGAGCCTTTGTCCGAGGCTCGGTTCCCTCAGGTTCCACGGCCAGCCGATAGCCGAAGCCATGAACGGTCTCGACCGCGTCTCCGTCGTCGCCGAGCGCGTGCCGCAGCCGGCTGATCGCCTTTGTCAGCGAGTTCTCGTCGACGACGCGATCAGGCCAGCCGATCTCGAGCAGGTGGCCCTTCGGCACATCGTGGCCGGTTTTCGCCGCCAGCTCCGCGAAAATGACGCGGCAGGCGCGGTCGAGCGTTACGACCCGCCCGTCGACCGTGAGCCTGCCGCGCTCCCGGTCGAACTCAACCTGGCCGAAGCGCCACACTCCGTCGGTCATGTTGCCCCCGTACGCCAATCAGTATGCGTGCGCGGTGCGCAGCGTCAACAACGAGGTGAGGGGGAGGGTGGCGGAACCACTATGGGTCGTTTGCCGGGAAATCCTCTGACGCCTCAACGTCAGGTGGGCGCCATATGCACCGGCCCTCGGGACGAACCCGCGAACCGGGCAGGGACAGCTCCCATGGATTGCTTATAGCCTCAGGGATATTCTGACGGCTCGTGCCGAGCAGTCCCGCCGCCGCCTATCTAGGATGTCGGACCGGCGCCCGCAACTACCAGCCGCCGCCCCCGCCGCCTCCGCCGCCGCCTCCGGAAGACCCGCCGCCACCCGATCCGCTGCTCGAACCGGGCGCCGTCGATGCGGACGCGACGCTGCTGGCGAGCGACGCCCCGACCGCGCCGGCGAAGCGGCTGGGGTTGGCCCAGGCGTTGCTCGAGCCCGAATACCAGCCAAAGGTCTGGCCATCGCGCCGCGAGGGATCGGCCGAGGCAGCGGACAGCACTTCGGCGAACTTGTCGGCCCAGCGGTTCTCGACCTCGAGCGCGATGGCGTAGGGAAGGAAGCGTTCGAACAATTCCGGAGTCTTCTCTGGCGGGNGGAGCGCCTCGAGCCGTTCTTCCTCAGTGATCGACAGGTAGTGCTTGAAGCCTTCGATACGGTCCATGACCTCGCGACCTTCCCGGGTAGGCGCGGCCATCCAGACGAACGCCGAGACCACCACAGGCAGCGCGACCAGCGGAGCGAGCATCCAGCCCCAGCTCGTAAACGGCACGGCCTGCGACAGCAGCGCGATCGACCCAACCAGCAACCCGAGACCGCCGAGCACGCAGAGCCCGCCGAGCGCGAGCAGCGGCCAGCCCGTCGCGCGGCGCCAGAGAAGCGCAATGGGTATCAGCGCGAGCCCCAGGCCCGCCGACGGAACCAACCGCTCGAACGGTGTCACGTAGAGGTCCGTCCAGGCGACAACCGTGCCGACGAACAGCATTGCCGCGAGCAGCACGAGCAGCCCTATCCAGGCCCACGCGAAGTTCCTCAGGAACAGCTTGCCCTTGTAGTCACGCTCCAGATGCTCCTGGAGCGCCTTGGAGGCGGCGCTGAACCGGGCATGGTTGGCGTTGTCCATCTCGATGCTCTCGCCGCCGCGGAACAGCGCATCGAGCATGGCCCGCTCGCCGGGCTGCAGGCCGCCGCGGCCGTGGGTCCGGAAGAGGGTGGTCTTCGCGCTTCCGAGACCGAGGAACGCCTTCTCGCCCTCGACCAGCTTGAGCTCGCCGTGGGTGCCGCATTCGACGATCGCCGCAGCGAAGCAGCGGTTGTCGAAGCCCATTCGTCTGACGTAGCGCACCCCCGCAGCGGACATTCCTTCAGGCGGGGCGAACAGTGGCACGACCGTGCCCGGACGCGGGCCGCGCCCGGCCTTCTTCCACGCCATGAAATAGTATCCGAGCAGTCCGAGCAGAGCCGCCACAAACCCCGCGCGCGGCCCCTGGTCCTGCAGTTGGAGCTGCGCTGTGGACGGCTTGGGCGGTTCGGCAACTATCCCCTTGGGCCAGCGTACCGCGACCGTGAGCCCTTCGTAAGGTCCGAGCGCCCCCGTGGTTGCGACGACGATTTCTCCTGGGCGCTCGGAGACCACTGCCGCATTGCCGGCCGTCGAGCCCTGCGGACCGGTGTAGACCGCACGCTCGGGGCCGAAGGGGACGGGTTCGGGCAGGCGGATACGGGCTTCTGCGCGGTCGATCGGGAATGCCCAGCCGTTGCCGGTCACGTTCCAGTAGAGCTCGTCGTAGCCATCGAAGAAGCCGAGCTGGCGGGTCGTCGTGTAGCGGATGACGTAAGTGTGCTCGCCGTACGGGAGAAGGACGTCGGCGTCGCCGATTCGCACCCGGACGCCATTTCCTATGCCCTCCAGCGCATAAGGTTCGGCCCGCCCGTCGCGTTCGACGTCCTCGACCTCGAAGCCCACGCGGACGCGGCGCCCGTTGCGCTGGTAGATCGTCGGGAAGTCGCGATAGATGCCGCGGCTGATCTGGTAGCCTTCGACTGCGACGCGGATCGTCTCGGCCACTTCGAGCGTGCCGTCGGGGCGGATTTCGATGTCGCTTTGCCACGAGAGAATCCGCTCCTCGGCCAGCGCGGCGCCGGGGGCGAGCAGCGCCAGTGCCGCGAGGAGCAGCGCGACCAGCACCCGTGCCCCGCGCGGCATCGGTCAGGCTTTCGCGGAGCCGAATGCGACCTTGGGCGCTTGCTGGATCGAGGTATCGCCGTCCTGGTAGAACTCGGCCTCGGTAAAGCCGAGCGGACGCGCGAACAGCAGGTCCGGGAACGACTGGATGCGCGTGTTCAGATCGCGCACGGTCGCGTTGTAGTAGCGTCGTGCGCTCTGCAGGTGATCCTCGATCTCGCTGAGCTCTTCCTGCAGCTGGCGGAAGTTGGCGTCGGCCTTGAGGTCGGGGTAGGCCTCGACGACCGCCATCAGTCGCCCGAGAAGTGCGGTAAACGCGTTGTCCGCCGCGGCGGTCGCGGCGACCCCCCGGGCCGAAGTGGCATCGCCGCGGTGGGCGATAACTTCGTTGAGCGTGCTGCGTTCGTGCGCAGCGTAGCCCTCGACCGTACTGACGAGATTGGGAATCAGGTCGGCGCGCCGGCGGAGTTGCACCGTGATGCCGCTAAAGCCCTCGTTGACCAGCGCTCGCAGGCGAACGAGGCGGTTGTAGATCGACACGCCCCAGACGGCCACGACGATGAATACGGCTACGAGAACGATGCCCTCGATCATGGATCGGCTCCCCCGCTGCGTTGCGCCATTCATAGAGGCCGGCGCCAGAATGGAAAGGGGAACCTCAGCCGTTGCTCTCGAGACGCTCTGCAAGGGCTTCGAGTCGGCTGGCCAGCCTCTCGAGGTTCTCGGCCACTTCCGGCGAAGGGTCTGCCGCGGCCGGGGGAGCGCCCGCGCGGGCATCGTGAAGCTCGTCGGCGAGGAGCAGAGCGGCGAACAGCAGCGTGCGCGCCTCCGACTGTCCTGTAAGGTTGGGCAGATCCTGGAGCTTGTCGTCGATCAGGTCGCCCAGCCTTTCGACGTGCGCTTCCTGGCCCTCATCGCAGGCGACCGTATAGTGCCGCCCGCCGATCGTCAGGGTGACGTTGCTCATCGCTCAAGCGCCTCGATCAGGCGATCGAGCTCGGCCAGGGCCGCGCCTGCCTCGTTGCGCAGTGCCTGGTATTTGCGGGCGAGTTCGGGATCAGCGGCACTGGGCCGTGGCGAGTCTGCAGCGGCTTCGATCCGCTCCGCAGCAGCTTCGATGCGCGCGAGCGCCCGGGCAATCCTATTCCCCGACATGATCGAGGGCTTAGGGGAAAGTACCTTTGCAGGCAAAACCTTGCTTGCCGGAGCTGTGAATAAACCTCTGCCGCGGGCGCCCACGCCGCTCGACCCGCACCGCTTGACGCGAAGGCGGGCGTTTCTCAAGGAGCGGCGCATCCGACTCGGGGGCGACTCGTGGCCCCGTTTCCAAGCTGTCCGGAGCCTTGCCGCATGAGCCTCGATCCCGCCCGTCTCGCGCCCATGGCCAACGCCATCCGCGCCCTGTCGATGGACGCGGTGCAAAAGGCCAACATCGGCCATCCGGGCATGCCGATGGGCATGGCCGACGTGGCCACGGTGCTGTGGAGTGAATTCCTCAAGTTCGACCCGGCCGATCCCCAGTGGCCCGACCGTGACCGCTTCGTGCTGTCGGCCGGACACGGCTCGATGCTGATCTACGCTCTGCTCCACCTGACCGGCTACGCTTCGCCGACGATGGAGGACATCCGCAACTTCCGGCAGCTCGGCAGCCCCTGCGCGGGGCATCCGGAGAACTTCCTCATCGACGGCGTCGAGGCGACCACCGGCCCGCTCGGACAGGGCCTGGCGATGGCGGTCGGCGATGGCGATCGCCGAGCGGCACCTCAACGCGGTTTTCGGGGGACGAGCTGGTCGATCACCGGACCTGGGTCGTCGCCGGCGACGGCTGCTTGATGGAAGGCATCAACCACGAGGCGATCGGGCTCGCCGGGCACCTCGGACTCGGGCGCCTGATCGTGCTGTGGGACGACAACAAGGTCACGATCGACGGGCATACCGATCTTTCGACCAGCGAGGACATCCCGGCCCGCTACCGCGCCACCGGTTGGCACACTGTCGACTGCGACGGCCACGATCCGGCCGACGTCCGCCGTGCGCTGGCCGAAGCCGTCGCCGATCCGCGCCCGTCGCTGGTCGCCTGCCGTACGGTGATCGGCAAGGGCGCGCCGAACAAGCAGGGCACCAGCGCGGTCCACGGCAACCCGCTCGGCGCAGACGAAGTCGCAGCAGCGCGCGAGTACCTCGGATGGACTGCGGAGCCTTTCGTCGTTCCCGAGGACATCCTTGCCGACTGGCGCTCGCTCGGCAGCAAGGGTGCCGAGGCCAACCGCGCGTGGCGGGACCGCCTCGCGGCCTCGCCGCAGAAGGGCGCGTTCGAGCGGCAGCTCGAGCCGGTCGGGGCGGCCGCGGCCTCGGCGATCGAGCCGCATCTCGCCGCGCTGGCGCAGGATCCGCCCAAGGTCGCCTCGCGCAAGGCGTCCGAGATGGCGCTCGGTCCGCTGACCGAAGCCCTGCCGCAGCTGATCGGCGGTTCGGCCGACCTCACGGGCTCGAACAATACCAAAACTTCGGCCACCAAGCCTTTCACGCGCGAAGATTACTCGGGCCGCTATCTCTATTACGGGATCCGCGAGTTCGGGATGGCCGCGGCGATGAACGGCATGGCGCTGCACGGTGGCGTGGTGCCCTACGGCGGCACCTTCCTGATCTTCAGCGACTACGCGCGCAACGCGATCCGTCTCTCGGCCCTGCAGCGGGTGCAGGTGGTCTACGTGCTGACGCACGATTCGATCGGCCTCGGCGAGGACGGGCCGACCCACCAGCCGATCGAGCAGGTGATGAGCCTGCGGCTGATCCCGAACCTCAACGTCTATCGCCCGGCCGACGCGATCGAGACGGCCGAGTGCTGGGCGCTGGCCCTGTCGACGCCCGGCACCCCCTCAGTGCTCGCGCTGAGCCGGCAGAACTTGCCGCCAGTGCGCAGCGACGCGGGCGGTACCAACCGCTGCGCGAAGGGCGCGTACCGGATCAAGGCCGCCGAGGCGGCTCGGCCAGGTCGTGCTGGTCGCGACCGGGTCCGAGGTCGCGGTCGCGCTCGACTGCGCGAAGGAGCTCGAGACGAACGGCATCGGCGCCGACGTCGTCTCGATGCCGTGCGTCGAGCTGTTCGAGAAGCAGGATGCGGCCTTCCGCGCCGAGCTGCTTCCGGACGACGTGCTCAAGGTCTCCGTCGAGGCCGGCGTCACCCTCGGGTGGGAGCGCTTCGTCGGCAACGACGGGCTCACCATCGGCCTGGATCGGTTCGGCGCTTCGGCCCCGGCCGAGGTGTTGTTCAAGCATTTCGGCTTCTCGGCCGAAGCCATCGTTCCCAAAATCCTAGACAGACTGGGCAAGTAGCAGGAGTTCCTCCCATGGCGGTGAAGGTTGCGATCAACGGATTCGGACGCATCGGGCGGCTCGTCGCCCGCGCGCTGCTCGAACGCACCGACCACGATTTCGAGCTGGTCGCGATCAACGACCTCGCCGATCCGAAGTCGAACGCGCTGCTGTTCGCCTACGACAGCACCCATGGCCGCTTCCCCGGGACGGTGACCGCCGACGAGGACAGCATCCAGGTCAACGGCCGCGACATCGCGGTGACCAAGGAGCGCGATCCCGGCAAGCTGCCGCACAAGGAGCTCGGCGTCGACTTCGTGCTTGAATGCACGGGCTTCTTCCAGTCGGACGAGGCCAGCCGGCCGCACCTCGCTGCCGGCGCCAAGCGGGTGCTGATCTCGGCCCCGGCGACCGGCGTCTCCAAGACCATCGTGTTCGGCGTGAACCAGGACACGCTGACCGCCGACGACGTGATCGTTTCGAACGCGAGCTGCACGACCAACTGCCTCGCGCCGGTGGCCAAGGTGCTGCACGAGACGGTGGGCATCGAGCGCGGGTTCATGACCACGATCCACAGCTACACCAACGACCAGCGCATTCTCGACCAGATCCACAAGGACCTGCGCCGGGCCCGCGCCGGGGCGATGAACATGATCCCGACCACGACCGGCGCGGCGCGCGCCGTCGGCCTCGTGCTGCCCGAGCTCAAGGGCAAGCTCGACGGCTCCTCGGTCCGCGTGCCCACGCCGAACGTGAGCCTGGTCGACCTCGTGTTCACGCCGTCGCGCGACACCACCAAGGAAGAGATCAACGCCGCGCTCAAGGCTGCTGCCGAAGGGGCGATGAAGGGCGTGCTCGACTACACCGACCAGCCGCTCGTCAGCAGCGACTTCAACCACCAGCCAGCGAGCTCGACGGTCGACAGTCTCGAGACCGCTGTGCTCGAAGGCAAGCTCGCGCGCGTCGTGTCGTGGTACGACAACGAGTGGGGCTTCTCGAACCGGATGATCGACACCGCCGGGGTGATGGCGAAGTTCCTCTGACCATCCGTCACCCGGCGAACGCCGGGATGACGGGGGAGGGGTAAGCTATTCTGATGACCACCGCTCACCTCGCGGGGATCGCCCGGCACGACCGGCCCAAGGGCCCGATGGAGACGATCGACCGCGTCGCCGTCACGGTCGCGGAGGGCGTGCACGGGGATTACCGCGGGGCGCTCGCGGCAACCAAGCCGAGCCGCAAGCGGCAGGTGACGCTGATCGAGGCCGAGAGCGTTTCAGCCGCGATGGCGGAGTCCGGCGCGGTGCTCGACTGGTCGGACTGCCGGCGTAACCTGTTGCTGCGGGGGATCCGCCTGCCGCGCGCGGAAGGGACCCGCGTGCGGGTCGGCGACAGCCTGGTGCGTCGAGATTACTTGCGAATGCGACCCGTGCGAGCGCATGGACGAGCTTCATTCGGGGCTGCGCGCTGCGCTCACGCCGGACTGGCGGGGCGGGTTCTGCGCCCGCGTGATAGATGACGGCGAGATCGCCGTCGGCGACACTGTGAGGATCCTGTGATGGCGAAGTTCCGCACTCTCGACGACATCGGCGACGTCCGCGGCAAGGTCGCGCTGGTGCGCGTCGATCTCAACCTGCCGATGGCCGACGGGCGGGTCACCGACCTGACCCGCGCGCGGGCAGTTGCGCCGACGGTGCTCGAGCTCGCTGATGCCGGTGCCAAGGTGCTGCTGCTGGCGCATTTCGGCCGACCCAAGGGGCAGCGTCACTCGACGATGTCTCTGAGCCTGATCCAGGGCGCGATCGAGGACGTGTTCGGGCGCGAGGTGATGTTCATCCCCGAGGTCGAGGGGCCGGTGGTCGAACAGGCGATCGGGATCCTGCGCCCCGGCGACATCGGCCTGCTCGAGAACACCCGCTTCTGGCCCGGCGAGGAAGCCAATGACCGGCAGTTCGCGGAAGCGATCGCCGCCAATGGCGACGTCTACGTCAACGACGCCTTCTCCGCCTCGCATCGCGCGCACGCCACGACTGAGGGGCTGGCGCACCTGCTGCCGGCCTATGCAGGCCGCGCGATGCAGGCCGAGCTCGAGGCGCTCGACAAGGCGCTCGGCAATCCGGACAAACCCGTCGCAGCGGTGGTCGGCGGCGCCAAGGTCTCGACCAAGCTCGCGGTGCTCGAGCATCTCGTCGCGCGCGTCGATCACCTGATCATCGGCGGCGGCATGGCCAACACGTTCCTCGCTGCGCGCGGGATCGACGTCGGCAAGTCGCTGTGCGAGCACGAGATGGCCGACAAGGCCGAAGCGATTCTCGACGCTGCCGACAAGGCCGGCTGTACGGTGCACCTACCCTACGACGTCGTGGTGGCGAAGGAATTTGCCGCCAATCCGCCGAGCCTGCGCACCTGCAACGTCCACGAGGTCGCGGCCGACGAGATGATCCTCGACGTCGGCCCGCAGGCGGTCGAGGCGCTCGCCGACGTCCTCAAGACTTGCCGCACGCTGGTGTGGAACGGCCCGCTCGGCGCCTTCGAGACCCCACCGTTCGATGAAGCCACCGTGGCGCTGGCGAAGACCGCAGCGGCGCTGACTCGCGAAGGCTCGCTGGTGTCGGTTGCCGGCGGCGGCGATACCGTGGCGGCCTTGAACCACGCGGGGGTAGCGGGGGACTTTACCTACGTCTCGACGGCCGGTGGCGCGTTCCTCGAGTGGATGGAGGGGCGGGAGCTCCCCGGCGTGGCAGCGCTCCAGCGCGGATAGACC
>Ga0065721_10052095_pt1 | contig 12655 bp, 14 predicted proteins | sample Mesricmetagenome_FD_59108 | JGI IMG/M metagenome (GOLD analysis project Ga0065721, IMG submission 59108) | Mesophilic microbial community from rice straw/compost enrichment Sample: eDNA_1 v2 (version 2) | ecosystem: Engineered > Solid waste > Grass > Composting > Bioreactor | place: USA: Davis... | reverse complement strand
ACGTGAAAGGCCAAAATAAAACGACATGTTAATGAGCTCTTCAACAATTTACCCGGTGAAAAATTTAAAAACTTGTCAGATACATGGTGTCTGACAAGAATTGGAATAAAAGACGGCGGGGAAACGTGAAAGGCCAAAATAAAACGACATGTTAATGAGCTCTTCAACAATTTACCCGGTGAAAAATTTAAAAACTTGTCAGATACATGGTGTCTGACAAGAATTGGAATAAAAGACGGCGGGGAAATGTTAAAAGCCGAAATTGAAACGTCTTTACAATGAGCTTTTCAACAACTTACCCGGTGAAAAATTTAAAAACTTGTCAGATACATGGTATCTGACGAAAATTAGGAAAAAAGACGGCGGGGAAACGTCAAATATCGAAATTGAAACACCCCTTAAATTGAATCTTCACCAGCTCACCCGTTGAAATTTCCAAAAACTCGTCAGATACATTAAGTATCTGGCTAAAATCACAATAAAAAACGCTCTGTTACGGGGCTTTAAATCCTGAAGTCTGTTTATTATTTTGTGAGAAAGCATTAACATGGCCACCCCAAACAATCCACAGGAAGCACAGGAAAGCGTAATCGCCGATTACGCGAATGAACTAAAACAAATCGAAATGGAAGGCTACGAAACGGCCGTACGAAAAGCAAGAAATGCCTTATTCTGGGCCGGCGGCCTGATTTTTTTCTGGGAAATGATCGCCATGTTCCGGGATTCAGTGGGTTTTGATCCTGTCATATTTTTCATTGCCCTTGTTGAAGGAGGGATTTTTGTCGCTCTCGGTTTCTGGACTAAACAAAAACCTTATACAGCCATTATTTGCGGCCTGATTTGCTTTCTCGGGATCATCTTACTGAGTGCTGTAATCTACGGATTGACCGAAGGAGGCCCGGGTATCGTTAAGGCATTGTTTAGTGGCATTTTAGTCAAAGTACTTATCCTGGTCAACCTCATACGACCCATAAAAGATGCAAAAGCATTGCAGGAAGCTAAAAAACAAACCTTCTAGGATTGCTGAATTAAGGCGTAAAAAAAAAGAGAATTGAACATTAAGATTAGAAAATGCTCAATTCTCAAAATGCTGTTTTCAATTTCTATTGAAGTAGAACTACCAGCCCAGCACCCATGCAAAAATCAATGGAGCCACAATCGTTGCGTCGCTTTCAACGATATACTTCGGTGTCTTTATATCCAGCTTGCCCCAGGTAATTTTTTCATTGGGCACCGCACCGGAGTATGAACCATATGAAGTGGTACTGTCACTGATTTGGCAGAAATAGCTCCAGAAAGGTACATCATGCCATTCCAGGTCCTGGTACATCATCGGCACAACGCAGATTGGGAAGTCGCCGGCAATACCACCGCCAATCTGGAAAAAGCCCACCCCCTTGCCGGAAGAATTGTTGCGGTACCAGTCTGTCAGCCACACCATGTATTCGATACCGCTTTTGACGGTTGATGCTTTCAGCTCATTCTTCACCACATAGCTGGCAAATATGTTTCCGGTAGTGCTGTCTTCCCAACCGGGAACCACAATAGGCAGATTTTTTTCTGCTGCGGCTACAATCCAGCTGTCTTTTGGATCTATCTCATAGTATTGTTCCAGTTCGCCGCTTAATATTGTTTTATAAAGAAACTCGTGTGGGAAATATCTTTCTCCTTTGGATTCCGCATCTTTCCATTGCTTAACGAGGTGTTTCTGCAGTCGGCGAAAAGCTTCTTCCTCAGGTATACAGGTATCCGTAACCCGGTTGTAATGATTTTCCAGGAGATCCCATTCCTGCTCGGGTGTCAGGTCGCGATAATTGGGAATGCGTTTGTATTTGGAATGGGCTACAAGGTTCATCACGTCTTCTTCCAGGTTAGCACCGGTGCAACTGATGATATGCACCTTATCCTGACGGATCATTTCCGCCAGTGAAATACCCAATTCGCCGGTACTCATTGCGCCTGCCAGTGTAATCATCATCTTACCTGATTCGGCCAGGTGGTTTTCGTATCCTTTGGCCGCGTCAATCAGCGCAGCCGCGTTAAAATGCCGGTAATGATGTTCAATAAATTTCGAAACGGGTCCTCTGTTCATGATCGGTGATTTTAATTCCTGATTGTCAGAAACGAACAATGATAAAGCTGCGAAATTAAGACATTGAAAAATAATAAGCCCCGCCTACGGAGCGGGGCCTGGAAAGCCTGAACCATTCTTTCACTTATTTTCTCACTCTGGCCTTGTCAATAAGACCGCCCAGGCTGTCATAGCGAAGTTTATAGCGCTTGCCCTTGTGTTCAGATATCAGGCTGTATGATACGCCTTCATCATTTGAGATCTCACGAACTTCAAGTATCATGTGATCAGCATACTGAGTGTTTACAGAACGGATCACACTTAATGGAAGCTGGGTGAAGAAGAGACCGCGGATGGAACCAAGCAAATTACCCTTGTTGTCGAAGTAAGCAACTGTATGATGCTGACCCCAAAGAAAAGAAGCTTTTACCAGGTCACGGCTCTCTTTTGACCAGGTTACATTGGATGCGCCTGTAAACAACTGGCGAAAGGTTTTTTCAACTGCCGGATCTTCAGAAACCGGACGGGCAGCGACGCTAAGTACCGTCACAAAGGATAAGGTTAATGCTAAAAAAAACTGTTTCATAATTAAAGTTTAATGGTTGTTGGTTAATGAAATTTTTATGATCGATTTATATTGACCGCCTGGCGGAAGGTTATAAAAACCCCGCTTCTGAGAAGCAGAAAACGGGGCCTACACACCAAAACGAACTGCTTACAATTTTGCTGTTTTCCTATAGGTTTCCCACTTGCCGGATTCATCTGATTTCAACACCTTCTTGGAATCTGCATTCTCAAGTGTGATATAATAAGTAGTGCCGCCATGAGTTGAATATTCAAACAGCTCAGAGATCCAATAACCGCTGTATTGATTTTTCAGGTTTGCCTGAAGACTGATGGGCAACTCAAGCGAGCTGATGTTACGGGTCATCGCAATCAGCTCACCATTGTGCTGATAAAATGCATTGACGAATTGACCATTGAACTCAAAAGAAGCTTTTACAAATTCTTCTGATGAAGTCCATTGAACATTTTTCACACCGGTGAATTCGCGGTTAAAAGCATTCAATACGGCTGTACTTACGTTTTCTTCCCCGGCAAAGGCAGCGATGCTGCTAAACGCGATGGCCAGTGTGACTAAAATCTTTTTCATGACTGTTAGTATTTTTTTACGGTTAGGTTGTTTTAAAAAAATCATTTGCTATCTATGACGGTGTAAAAGTATTTTAGGTTACACCCTGCGGCAAGCGAATTTGGATCAATGGAAACGCCTGTTAAACGCTATTAACAGCTTGTAAAAATCATTGACCGTACATCCTCAGTTTTCCACCATTTATAAAGCCCAATTCCGCAATTGATACACATTTTATTTGTTTAATAAAAAAATTAATTAGATATTTGTCTAAATAACTAATGAATCAATTGTGGAATGAATACCATCTTTAAGGCACTGAATGACCCTACCCGGCGGCAAATTCTTCAGCTTTTACAGGAAAGGGATATGACGGCCGGGGAGATTGTGGAGCGGTTTGAGATGACAGCTCCCAGCATTTCCCATCATCTGGACCTGTTGAAACAAGCCAACCTTGTGATAGCTGAAAAAGACGGGCAGTATGTGTATTATTCCCTTAATACCACAGTGGTGGATGAGATCCTGAAATGGTTTTTACAGTTCAAATCCAAAAAAAAATAGCTTATGAACAAATATTTCAAATACCTCGTCTGGCCGCTGGCCGTGGCACCGCTTGCTTACCTGGCTATTGTATGGAAAGATTTGCCTGAAACAATTGCCATGCACTTCGACCTCGAAGGAAAACCCGACCGTTATGGCAGCAAAAATGAACTCCTGGTCATGACTATTATACTAAGCGCCATGTGTGCCGGCCTGTATTTTATCCTGTCTAACATTTATAAAATAGATCCGAAGAAATATGCCGCGGAAAATAAAGATCGCCTCCAGCGGATTGGCTTTATATTGAGTATATTCTTATCAGCCCTCACCTGCTTTATCATTTACACTTCTTCGAAGGAAGGATTTGAAATGAGTGCCAGCTATGTCTACGCAGGTATAGGACTGCTGTTCAGCGTAATTGGCAATTACATGCATAATATAAAACCAAACTATTTCGCCGGGTTCAGACTGCCCTGGACTTTACACAGCGAAGAAAACTGGCGGAAAACACATTTACTCGGCGGCAAGATGTGGTTTGTGGGCGGAATTGTTCTGACAATAGTAAGCCTGCTCATACCAGCCAAAGCAGGAGCATTCGTATTCTTTGGCTTTATTGCGGTCATGGTGCTGATACCCGTTATCTATTCATACCGAATGTTCAAAGCCGAACAACTGCTTAAAAAATAAGACTACCACTCTCTTTAATAAACTTAAAAGCTTTAACAATGAGAAAACTTATCCTTGTCCAATCCCTCATTCTGGCTGCTCTTGCCGCAGTGGCACAAAATGCAGGATCATATACAGGTACCTGGGAAGGAAAACTGAATCCCGGCGTTGAACTAAGGATCGTGTTTCATATCAAAGACGAAGGTGCCGGTAGGATTTCAGCTTCCGCAGACAGCCCGGACCAGTCAGCCTTCGGATTAAAGTGTGACACAGCATATATAGATGCAAATGGCCTGACCATTGAAATGAAAAGCCTGCGTGCTTCTTACAGGGGTAAACTGGTGGGAGATACCTTGATCGAAGGTGTATTCAACCAGGGCATGGATCTGCCTTTGAATTTGAAGAAAGCCGGGAAGGCAACAGCAAAAATTCGTCCCCAAACACCAAAGCCACCCTTTCCATATACATCGGAAGACGTTAACTATGACAGTAAAAATCCTTCTGTAAAACTGGCGGCAACCATTACCATCCCACAAGGTAAAGGACCATTTCCTGCAGCCCTGTTAATTACCGGTTCCGGTCCGCAAAACCGCGATGAAGAACTGATGGGCCATAAACCATTTGAAGTACTGGCAGACTATTTATCCCGTCAGGGCTTTATTGTACTTCGCGCCGATGATCGCGGTGTTGGCAAGAGTACGGGTGATTTTTCCAATGCCACCAGTGCAGATTTTGCAGATGATGTGCACGGTGGCATCGAATACTTATTATCACGTCCTGAAGTAGATCGCAAAAAAATAGGATTGATCGGCCACAGCGAAGGAGGTATGATCGCACCTATGGTTGCTGCTACGAGAAAAGACCTGGATTACCTGGTATTAATGGCAGGTCCGGGTGTAAAAATTACCCGGTTGATGGAAGCACAAAATGCCGCTGTCCTAAAAAGCTCAGGCGTGAGTGAAGCAGCCATCATTGCATATATACCATTTTACAGTAAAATGATGAGTGTACTGGTAAATGAAACTGATTCCGAAAAAGCCAGCGCTGCAGCCAGGAATACACTGCAACAGTTTGTATCAAAAACGGACACAGCTTTGTTATCAGAACTGAATTTAAAAGATACATCCAGCCATAGTACTCTTTTGAAAACAATGGACCAGCAGTTCAGGACACCCTGGTTAAAATATTTCTTAAAATTTGACCCCGAACCATACCTGAGCAAATTAAAATGTAAGGTACTCGCCATCAATGGAGGTAAGGATATTCAGGTACTCCCCTCTCAAAACCTCAGTGGTATAGAAAAAGCACTCAGGAAATCAAAGACGAAAACCTGGGAAGTAGCAGAATTGCCCGGATTGAATCACCTGTTTCAGCAATGCACCAAGTGCACCGTCCAGGAATACCAGGAGATTGAAGAAACCATTTCACCTGTTGCACTCGAATATATTGGGAAATGGTTAAACGCGCATGTCAAATAAGTTTAAATATTTATTGATCGCAGCTACTGCCGGAGCGGGTAACTTTATATCATGAATTACCTGGCTCATGCGTATTTCTCATTCAATGATCCGGAGATTCTCGTAGGCAATATCATTAGCGATTTTGTAAAAGGGCGAAAGAAGTATGACTATCCCGCGAGAATTCAGGCCGGTATCATCCTGCATCGCATGATTGACCGGTATACCGATGATCACCCGGCAACTAAGTCTGCAAAGGAATTTTTCAGACCATACTACAGGTTGTACAGCGGTGCCTTTATGGACGTGGTCTATGATCATTTCCTGGCAAATGATCCGGGTATATTCACCGAACCCGAACTATTACAATTTTCACAAAGGGTCTATTCCTGGCTTGACCTGTACCAGGAATGGTTGCCGGAAGGCTTTGCGAATTTATTTCCGTACATGCGGTCTCAAAACTGGTTATACAATTACCGTCTGAAATCCGGCACCGAAAAAAGTTTTGGCGGTCTCGTACACAGGGCTGCTTACCTCTCCGAAAGTGAAACTGCTTCCCGCGTTTTCAACGACAACTACCAACCATTACAGGAATGTTATCGTCAATTTGTGAAAGATGCTTTGCCGTTTTTTCAGAAACAGTATGAACTGCTGTTAAAGCTGACCTGAGGTATTTTCAGCGCCAATCGAATCATTATTTTTGCATATCGCTATGACTTTGAAGAAAAACATCTTATCATTGACTGCCGGGCTCTTCGTTTCCATTGCCTTATTGGCTCAAGCCCAACTGCCCGGGATGGATAAATCGCCTTTGGATGTTTGTTACTATCCTTTAAGATATCCTAACCTGAAAGTGCAGGAAACAGTAAAAGAACCTCCTGTTGCCCGGGTTTTATACAGCAGGCCCAAAAAAGAAGGTCGGCCTGTATTTGGAGGGTTGGTTGAATATGGCAAGCTTTGGCGACTGGGTGCCAACGAAGCGACCGAAATCGAATTTTACCGTCCCGTAACCATTGGCGGTAAAAAAATTCCGAAGGGACGTTATACACTGTATGCAATCGTGCAGGAAAAGGACTGGACATTTATCATAAACCGTGAGACGGATGTTTGGGGAACTTTTAAATACGATGCGGCAAAGGATCTGGTCAGGGTGGATGCACCTGTAGAGCAGCTTAATGAACCGGTTGAATTTCTGGCAATGACATTTGAAAAGAGCGATTCCGGAATTGACCTGGTTGTTGCCTGGGAACAAACTAAAGTTGCTTTGCCCATCGCGTTATAATGCTATCGATATGAAAGGATATTTCAAGCAACTGGCGTTTGCTTTTATTGGAACGATTGCCTTTGCCTGCAACCAGGATGACCAGTCAGGTGCGTCTAAAACACTCCAGCCGCGTCTTCCTGATTCGATCACCAGTCAAAAGGCCGAGCCTGAGCCAAACATGTTTGCATCGGTGGATGTGTCTCCCATGGATATGAGCTATTTCCCGGTTGATTATCCCAAACTTAAAATGGCAAACATCAAAGTCGCGCCACCTGTGGCACGCGTGATTTACAGTCGTCCCCAACTCGCACGCCGTCCGTTGTTCAATGGAATTATTAAATATGGTGAACCCTGGAGACTCGGAGCCAATGAAGCTTCAGAAATTCAATTTTATCAACCAGTCAGGATACAGGGAAAAAAAATAAATCCGGGACGATACACTATTTATGGTATTCCCCAGCCTGAAACCTGGACCATTGTTCTCAACTCCAATGTAGACACGTGGGGTTTAAAGCAGGATACGACACGCGATGTGGCGCGATTCGAAATTCCGGTTGTAACCAATGGCGCCTCACTCGAATACTTTACAATGGTGTTTGAAAAGGCAGAGAACGGTGCCAACCTGGTTATTGCATGGGCTGATGTGGTAGCCCGCCTGCCACTCGAATTTTAAACAGCAACGCAAAGCTTCCGCCCGGCTGCATATTATTTTCGATATTTACAGCATGTGTGGGATTGCCGGCATCATTCAGAAAGTATCAGATAAGTATGGTATTGACCATATAAAAAAAATGACCGCTGCCCTTTCTCACCGGGGCCCGGATGGAGAACATGTCTGGTGCAACAGGGATTCCGCGGTCATGCTGGGGCATCGGCGGCTTGCCATAATAGATCTCAGCCCCCTGGCCGCCCAGCCGATGCATTTCCTCGAACGATATCATATCGTTCACAATGGTGAGATCTATAATTACCTTGAATTAAAGCAGGAACTCGCAAAAGCCGGTTATACTTTTGAAACCCGGTCCGATACGGAAGTCATACTGGCAGCTTACGCGCATTGGGGAGAATCATGTGTTGATCATTTTGATGGCATGTTTGCCTTCGCCATCTGGGATGAACAGGAACAGGAACTTTTTGCCGCACGTGACCGTTTTGGTGAAAAACCCTTTTATTTTTTTCAATCGAAAGATGTATTGCTTTTTGCCTCTGAATTGAAAGCATTGTTTGCCGCCGGCATACAGCGGCAGATGAATCTTAAAATGCTTTTTAACTACATTACGATCGGCTATACCGATAATCCTGAAATACCTGAAGAAACATTTTTTGAAAGCATTTCCCGCCTGCCTGCTGCGTCGAGGTTATTCTACTCTCCATTTGATCAAAACCTCGAAATAGAAAAATACTGGGACCTCAACAAGGATACCCTGGAATATAAAATAAGCGATGCTGAGGCAGTTGAAAAATTCAACACATTATTCCGTGAATCGATACGGAAGCGATTGAGAAGCGATGTAAGCATTGGCACGAGCCTGAGTGGCGGCCTCGACAGTTCTTCCATTGCAGCAACACTGCATGAATTGAATTCAAATAAGCTGAACGCATTTACCGCTGTGTTCCCCGGCTTCGAAAAAGATGAGTCGGCGCATGCATCAATTGTCGCGAATAAATTTGGCTCTGATCATACCACTGTAACCGTTACTGCTGCAGAACTGGTGAAGGATTGGGATAAATTCCTGTCATGCCAGGAAGAACCTGTAGGGTCGGCAAGTGCCTTTGCCCAATACAAAGTATTTGAAAAAGCAAAAGAACATGGAGTAACGGTTTTGCTGGACGGACAGGGAGCCGATGAAACACTGGCCGGCTATTTCAAATATTACAAATGGTACTGGCAGGAATTATTTTACAAGCGTAAACTTTTTTCCAGCGGTGAAATAAGGGCAGCCAGGAAACTTGGGGTCAATGAACCATTTAATATAAAAAATGTTATGGCTTCCCTGTTGCCCGAACTGGCATCGGTGATCCTGGAGCGACAGTATCTGTTTAACGCACTCAATCACGAAGACCTGACACATGAATTTGTCAAATATCAAAGCAGGGAAGCCTATTATACCACGCCGGAATTGAGCAGTCTAACGGGTCTTTTGTATTTTAATACATGCATCCATGGATTAGGTGAATTACTTCGTTACGCTGATCGCAATTCAATGGCTCATGGCAGAGAATTGCGTTTGCCTTTTCTGAATCACGAGCTGGTTGAGTTCTTATTCAGCCTCCCCTCAAATTTCAAAATCAGGAATGGATGGACCAAATGGCTGCTCCGAACTGCCATGGATCCAAAACTACCACCGGAGATTGCTTGGCGACGTGATAAAGTTGGCTTTGAACCGCCGCAGAAACAATGGATGCAGGATCCCGCCATTCGCGAGCGGATCATGGAAGCAAGAAAAAAACTGGTAGATGAAAGAGTGCTAAAACCTGATGTGCTAAATAAGCCTGTGAGAGGAACGGATGCCTATGTAAGCAGGCCGGATGACTGGAGATACCTTACAGCGGCTTACTTTATGTAATACACTTTAAATGCAAAAGCCGGCGACCTGGTGTCAGTGACACAAAGTTGCCGGCTTCATAATTTTTTGTTGGGTTCAAGGTCGATAATCCGCGGACGTTTCATTACAGATCAGCCCGTTTGAATTTATCAGTTTGTTCAAGATTGCCATACACATCGGATTTCACAATGTACCAGTGTTTGTCGTCACGAACATTGATTACAAAACTCACTTCCGTATCAGAAGACACTTCAGTCACACCAGTGATTTCCTTTCCGGCATATCTTTTCTTCAGCTTAGCAACCACGCTCGGCAATAATTCCTTTTCGCTGTAATAACGGATGGTGCGAAGCAGGCGTCCGTCTTCAGCATACTGCGCCCGTATGCGTACACGGTCAAGAACAAAATTCGCCTGGCTATAGTGTTCGTATTCGTGCCAGGTTACATCTTGCGCATCACCAAAAGTAGCTTTAAAGGATTTCAGGATTTTTTCGTTGACATCGGGAGGCGTTGCTGCTGCTGTTGCTACAAAACCTGCCAGCAGGAAAGCCAGGTAGATAAACTTTTTCATGATTTATGGTTTTTGATTGATTAGCAAATCGCTGGTGTAAAACTATCTGTACAACGACGCGGATACAAGTGATTATCCATTATTGGCAGGCCCTCTATGTTGCATTATGTTACTTTAATTAGTCTTAAAACACACTGAGGCGTTTTAAATGCATCTTGAAATTGCCTATAAGAGGTATGAAACATGATTTAGTTTTTGTGAAACATGATGCTAACCAATTGTTAAAGGAAATTCTGTGAGGATGAATGGTAAAAGCTTCTTTCCAAGCCGGTTGATTTTTATTCCTCATCTTTGCTGAAAACCGACAGATAGTATGAAAACAGCTACTAAGTTTATACATGCAGGCACTGTACCCGACCCGAGTACAGGGGCGATCATGACTCCGATATACCAGACATCCACTTATGTACAGGAAGCGCCGGGAAAACATAAAGGCTTCGAATATGCACGAAGCCAGAATCCAACCCGCCGGGCATTGGAAGAAGCACTTGCCGTAATTGAAAATGCAAAGTTTGGTCTGGCATTCAGCAGTGGAGTCGCTGCCACCGACGCGGTGATCAAGCTGCTCGAACCCGGTGATGAGGTAATCGCAGCCAGCGATATGTACGGAGGAACCTATCGCTTATTCACCAAAATATTTGAAAAGTTTGGGATCAAATTTTTGTATACAGATACCACTAATACCTCAAACATTGAGAAATTAATTTCTCCACAAACAAAACTCATCTGGCTGGAGACTCCGACCAACCCGCTCATGAATATTACCGACGTGGCGGCTGTATCTGCGATTGCCAAAAAGGCCGGAGCAATTTTGTGCGTCGACAATACTTTCGCTTCGCCTTATTTACAAAACCCAATGGATCTTGGCGCAGATATCGTGATGCATTCATCAACAAAATACCTGGGTGGCCACAGTGATGTAATCCAGGGTGCACTGGTGATGAACGATCCATCACTTCGCGAGAAACTGTATTTCATTCAGAAAAGTTGTGGTGCTGTTCCGGGTCCAATGGATTGTTTTCTCGTATTGCGGGGAATTAAAACCCTGCCGGTAAGAATGGAACAACACAGTCGCAATGGGGAAAAAATTGCCCATTGGCTTCGTAACAATCCAAAAGTTGCAAGAGTATATTGGCCAGGCTTTGAAGATCATCCCGGGCACGCAGTTGCAAAGAAACAGATGCGCAGTTTTGGCGGCATGATCAGTTTCACATTGAAGGATGATAGCGTGGAGAATGCAAACCGGGTATTGTCATCTACACATTTATTCTCACTGGCAGAAAGTCTGGGTGGCGTGGAGTCACTCATTAACCATCCTGCATCGATGACACATGCATCCATCCCCCGCGAAGAAAGATTGAAAAACGGGCTGGTGGATTCGCTTATAAGACTGAGCGTAGGCATCGAGGATGCAGATGATCTTATAGCCGATTTACAACAGGCCATTGGCTAAGTGGTGGCATCGCAACACACCCCAATTTGGCATTGTATCTGCAAAGTATAGTGTGGAATAGAATTGTGAACTAAAATTTCATACTATGCTTTACCTTATTGCTGTGATCCTGATTATTGGCTGGCTGTTGGGATTCTTTGTTTTTTCTGCCGGTGGACTTATCCATATTCTTCTTGTGATAGCAGTCATTGCAATTTTGCTGAGACTTATCAGGGGCGATAGGGTGGTCTGACAAAAGCCTTAATTTTATGAATGAATAAAGAAAGGCTCAGGGAATTTTTCGATCAAAAGGTTGATGAATATGATCAGCCTTTTTTTATTGCCGGTGACCCTGTAAGTGTTCCGCACCAGTTCTCCCTGAAACAGGACATCGAAATAGCCGGTTTCTTTGCCGCCACTTTTGCCTGGGGCAACCGCACTACCATCATCCGGAAATCAATGGAGTTGATGCAGCGAATGGACATGCAACCTTCTGAATTTTGCCTGCAAGCCGGGGAAAAAGAATTGCGTTCACTGGAAGGCTTTACTCATCGTACTTTCAATACGACAGATCTTTTGTATTTCGTTGAATTCTTCAGGCATCACTACAGACTTCATGATAGTCTTGAACGGGCTTTTATAATGCATGGTTCAGACATGAAACAAATGCTTACCGGTTTTCATCATTATTTTTTCTCCCTGGAACACATTCCCGGTCGCACGCGGAAACATATCGCCAATCCTGAAAAAGGTTCTACCTGCAAACGGCTGAATATGTTCCTGCGATGGATGGTCAGAAAAGACGATCGGGGAGTTGACTTTGGAATCTGGGAAAAAATCAGCCCGGCGCAACTCATCTGCCCTATTGACCTGCATGTGGCCAGGGTAGCGAGGCATTTTGGACTATTGCACCGCAAACAGGTTGACTGGAATGCTGCAGAGGAATTGACATCATACCTTCGTACCCTTGACGAGC
>Ga0065721_10052112_pt1 | contig 12656 bp, 11 predicted proteins | sample Mesricmetagenome_FD_59108 | JGI IMG/M metagenome (GOLD analysis project Ga0065721, IMG submission 59108) | Mesophilic microbial community from rice straw/compost enrichment Sample: eDNA_1 v2 (version 2) | ecosystem: Engineered > Solid waste > Grass > Composting > Bioreactor | place: USA: Davis... | reverse complement strand
CGGACGACGGCCCGGACCCCGACCCCCCGGCCCGGCCCGAGGCCCCGGCCGCGAGGCCCGACCCGGTGCTGCCGGATCTGGGCGGCGAGGCCGGCGAACGCCTCCGTCGCGAGGTCGCCCGGGCCGACCGGGCGGGGATGAACCCCGCGGTCTTCGCGAAGGTCGGTGACTCGAACACGGAGTACCCGCAGAACCTGTTCGGGCTCGGCTGCCGGGAGGTCGACTTCGGCGCGAACGCGGACCTGAGGGCGGTGGTCGCGCGCTACCGGAGGGTCCGGTTCCCGGAGCTCGTGACGTTCCCGGAGTGCGAGCCGGTCAACTCGCTCTCTCGCCGCTCCACGGCGGCCGTGTCGGGGGTTTGGACGGAGTGGCTGATGACCCCGACCGCGGAGCTCCCGGCGACCGGGATCTACCCGCCGACGGACGAGTGCGAGCCGGAGCAGACGCCGGTCGAGTGCGAGATCGGCCTCATCTCGCCCCGCTGGGTCTTGATCATGGCGGGCACCAACGACGCGCTGCTCGGCCTCCCGCTCGGCGCCGAGTACCGCGGCCATCTCGAGCGGCTGGTGGCCGGGGTCCGGGAGCTGGGCCCGGTCCCGGTGCTGTCCACCCTGCCGCCGATGGCGACCCCGGCCCACACCGGCGAGCCGGGCGAGGAGAGGATCGGCGAGGCGAATCGGATCATCCGACGGGTCGCCCGCCGGGAAGGAGTGCCGCTGATCGACCTCCACCGGGCGCTCACCGGCCCAGGCATGGTCCACGACGGGCTCGGCCCGGACGAGCTCCACCTCAGCGTCTACGGGGGCGAGGAGCAGCCGGACGTGATGGCGGGCTCGGCGGTGCTCACCCCTGCGGCGCTCAGGTACGGCGCGAACCGCCGCAACCTGATCTGGCTCCAGGTGTTGGAGAAGCTGGATCAGACCGTGGGAGCCGGGTAGCATGGCCGCTCTGCCGTAATCGAGTACGACGACCTGGGGGGATTGACTTGAAGGCTATGTGGGGAATCGCCGTTGCCGCGTTCGCGGTCGGAGCTCTCGCGTTCGCGGCCCCGCCCGCCTCCGCGACGACGTTCTGCGTCCCGACCTTTTTCGAGGGTTGCCCGAACTCGAACGGCAACCAGGCGGCCGCGCTGCAGACCGCCCTGAGCATGGCGGGATCGGACGGGTCGGCGGACACCGTTCGGCTCGCGCCCGGCACCCACGGCCAGAACGGTGCGTTCACCGCAGCGGGCAGCGACGATCTCACCATCGTGGGCGCTGGCCGGACCGAGACCGCCATCACCAGCACGGCCACCGTGGCCGGGGCGGTCCTGAACCTGTACTCCGGCAACACCCGGAAGGTCACGGTCCGGGACCTGTCGATCGTGGTTCCCGCGTCCTTCCCCAACTCCGGCGGGGTCGGCTCCGCGCTGATCCAGTCGAACGACACGATCGAGCGGGTCGACGTCGTCAGCAAGAACTCCCAGGCCAACGGGGTGACCAGCATCATCCAGGGCGGCACCTTCCGCGACGTGCGGTTCTTCGGCCGGGCGGGCGGCAGGTTCGGTTACGCGCTCGGCAACACGGCGGGGGACGCCTGCCCCAACGCGCAGTACGCACTCGTTGCGGACGACGTCACGGTCCGGGACTCGTCGATCGCGATCACCGCGGACTGCCCGAAGGTCGAAGCGAAGGTCACCGACTTGATCACGCGTGGCGTTGGCAACTCGATCTACCTGCAGGGGGGCGCCAAGATGACGGTGGAGAACGCCCTGTTCGAGAGCGGTGACGGCAGCCCGATCCAGGTGCTGAACTCGACCGACGATGGCGATACCGAACTCCGTGCCTCGCACGTCACCGCGATCGCCACCGGTGACGAGACGGCCCCGGCGATCCACGCCAGGGTCCCCAACCTGACCCTCACCGACGACGTGCGGATCAGGATCGACAGTTCGGCGTTCGTCGGCTTCGCGAGCACCTGGTTCGCCGAGGCGGCCGACGATCCCCAGAAGGGCGACTCGTACCTCGAGATCTCGTACTCCAACTACGCGGTGCCGGGCACCAAGACCGGCAACTCGTACGTGACCGCGGGTCCCGGCAACGTCGACGTGGCGCCGCGGTTCGTCGACGCGGCCGCCGGCGACTACCGTCCGGCGCCCGGGTCGTCCCTGATCGACGCCGGCCAGCCTACCGTCGACCCGCCGGACGCCGATCTCGCCGGAAACCCGCGACCGGTCGACGGCGACGGCGACGGCTCGGCCATCCCGGACGCCGGAGCCTTCGAGTACCAGCCGCCCGCCCCGACCTGCGAGACAGATCCCGCGCTCTGCCCGGACCCTCCGGTCCCGGACACGACCAAACCGAAGATCACGAAGGTCAAGTTCTCCTTCAAGCGCGGCAAGGGCGGCTCGATCCGACTGAACCTCTCGGAGCCGGCGAGCGTTCGGGCGGTCCTAGCCCCGCTGCCGAAGCGCGGTAAGCGCAAGAAGGTCGTGATCGTCCGGAAGTCCGCGAAGGCGGGGAGCTTTGCTCTGAAGCTCGGGAAGAGGAAGCTTTCTCCCGGCCGCTACAGGCTCACGATCGTTGCTACGGACGCCGCCGGCAACGTGTCGAACCCGCTCGTCCGAAAGGTACGCGCGAAAAAGCGCTAGGGAAAGGGGACCGGCTCACGCTCGGGCGAGCAGCTTTTCGGCGGGCTGCCCGCGGCCCTTCCGCTACCAGGCGCGAACCGACCGGCTCCCCTCGGGAACCGGTTCGGATCACTCCCCCAGTGTCGGCTGGATCGCGGCGGCACCTCTTGTCATCCGACGGCCACCCCGCGAGGGGCCCCGCCCGACTTCAGAGGTGCCGCCGCCCGCGACGCCTGACGCTTGGGTCGGGCGCCGGCCAGTCGAAGGTCAGGCGGAGCTCGTCCAGATCGACCAGCGGGCCCGGCTCGCGGACCCGGTAGGTGGCAAGCTCGCTCTGCACCGCCGACTGGAACATTTCGTCCCGGTCGACACCGCGTATGGCGGCCTGCCGTTCCATTCCAGCGAGCAGTCCCTCCGGGATCTGTCCCTCCGTCCTCTCCATGGCCCGAACATAACGCCGCCACCGTCCCCCGTGTGACTTATGTCAAGCGGTCGCGACCGTTTTTCCCGGGTTTTGCGGAAATTGTGGGCGACCTGCCCAAAGCTTCAGGCGCCCGGTGCGCCGGGCGCCTCGGTGTGGACCCGCACCAGCAAATCCTCGATCCGGTCCAGCTCGATCGGCCCCAGGCCCTCTTCCTCGAAGAAGACCTGCTCGTCGAACAGCCCGTAGAGGGTGCCGAGCACCTCGCCACCGTCCTTCAGCTTCAGGTTGATCCGCGCACCCCGGCCCAGGCGGGGAATGATGGTCGCGATCTCTTCCTTCGATGGCATCGGAGAAAAGGTAGCGGCAAGGGGGGAGAGTTTCGTCGCGCCGTCCCTTAGAGGCCCCACGAGGGCGCTTCGGGCTCCCTCCCCGAAAGGTCGTGGGTCCCTTATTGGTCGAGGGACTTGAAGTATTCGGCCGGACGGGGTAGACATGTTGATGAAGTGAGAAAGAAGTGGGGGACTCCATGAGGAGAGTCACAGTTCCAGAACGGTGTCCGGATGGCGCCGATCGAGAACCGAGCGAGGCCGCTCGCAAGCGGGCGGCGGTGGAACTGATCCGCCGACATGACCGGCCACTCAGGTGGACGGCCCGCCGATTCTCGATCTGTGCCGAAGACGCCGAGGACGCGTATCAGCGTGGGATCGAGATCCTGCTCTCGAAGGCCCCGACGACCGACTCGAGTCAGCTGCTGCCCTGGACCCGGACGGTGATCAAGCACGAGGCACTTGCGATCCGCAAGACCAGGGAGCGGACCATGGGCCGACCGGGCCCGCCCCCGGACCCCGATCACGTCAACGAGGACTGGGTGCAGCTGATCCCGGCGGAGGGCGACGGCCCGGACGAGCTCACGGTGCGTCGCGAGAGGGTGGCGCGGAGCAAGGAGGCCCTCGGGCTCCTGAAGCCGGCCGAGCTCAAGGCGCTCACCCAGCTCGCCGAGGGGTTCAGTTACGCCGAGATCGGCGAGATGAACGACTGGACCCGGACCAAGGTCAACCGGTGTCTCGCGGAGGGCCGGGCGAGGTTCAGGAGCGCCTTCAGTGAGAGCGAGCAGGGGGAGAGGTGCCCGGACTTCGAGCCGCTCATCTCCGCCTGCTGTGACGGACAGCTGGAAGATGACCGGCTCGAGGAACTCGAGAACCATCTCGCCGCCTGTGGGTACTGCCGCACGACCCTTCGTGCCTACCGCGCCGCGCCGCGCGCGGCCGCCGCGCTGGCGCCGGCGGTGCCGTTCGGCCACGGGGCCTGGGAACGGGTCCAGGAGTTCGTCCTCGGCCTACAGCTGCGGCTGCAGGGAATCGGGCGCGGGGCCGATTCGGGCCTGCAGGGCGCCGTGGCCTCGGGCGGATCGGGCGGTGTCGCCGCCACCGTGAAGCTGGCCGCCCTCTGTGCCGGAACGGCGGGCACCGCGGCGGTCTGCGCGGCGACGGGAGTCGTACCGGCGGTTGACCTCGCCCCGCGGCACGCGAACGAGACGCCGGTCGAGCGAACGGCCGGCGTTCCGAGCCCTGCCCCGCCGCGGCCCGAGGTGAGCGGGACCGACGACGCGATCGTCGCCCCGGCTCAGGATCCCGAGCCGGATACGCCGGCGAGCGCGGAACCCTCCAAGGACCAGCCGGAAGGTCCGGTCCAGGCGCCACCGGCGGTGCCGGAACCGACCCCCGTCCAGGCCGAGTTCACCCCGGAGGCGGCGGGCACGCCGGCACCGTCCGCGCCCCCACCGCCGAAAGCAACTTCGAGTCAAGTGCCAATCGGAAACGGAGGAGGGGAGTTCGCGCCATGAAACGAGTTCTGGCGGTCATGTTCACCGTCTTGATCGGATTCGTCGCCACGGTCACGACGGCCCAGGCAGGCGAGTTCACGGTGAGGCAGTGCTTTGGGGCGGAGCAGCAGGGGTTCGTTGGGCAGTTCGAATTCTTAAACAACGAGTCCCACTTGGACATTGCTAACGGTTGCTCTCCCACTGGGTCCGGGAGGATTGGCGTCTTCCAGAACCTCAGCGGGTCAAGCCTTACCGCAGGGGGCGGCGGACGATTCAGATGGACAACTCCGGCCGCCGTTAGTGTCATCGGGACGAAGTTCACCAACCGACTCAAGGACGCCAACGGGATCCAGGCCGGGCTGTTCGGGCAGAACGGCGCCACGGTGATCGACCTCGACCAGGGCTACGCGCACGACGGCACAAACCGGGTGAGCACCTGGCGGAACGAGTACCTGCCCCAGCAGTCGATCGTCGCCTCCCTGGTCTGTCACGCGAGCGGGCCCTGCGCCAACAACCCGAGCTCCGCCAAGGCGTTCGTGGAGGTCACCGACGTCGAGTTCGACGCGGAGGATCGCATCGGACCGACCCTGAACCCCGGCGGCTCGATCTGGGAGTGGACGACCGACGGCAAGTTCCACCGCGGCGAGGGCACGATCCAGGTGACCTCCGCTGACACCGGGACAGGCATCTCGACGGCCTGGGTCGAGGTCAACGGGCTGAAGATCAACTTCGCGCCCCCGGCCTGCCCCGGCGCCGCGGTCGGGTACGCAACGAGGTTCGACCCGTGTCCCGCTAGCTTCTCGCGGAGCCGCACCTTCGACACGTCACAGTCCCCGTTCCAGGAAGGCGTCAACACGGTCCAGGTCTGCGTCGCCGACTACGCGGACACCTACGCCGGGACCAACAAGGCGTGCTCCGCGACCCGGAAGGTGACCGTCGACAACAAGGCGCCCGCGCCGCCGGTCGGACTCCGCGTCCGGGAGGGATCCGACTGGCGGCCGACGAACGGGTTCAATCTCGAGTGGCGCAATCCCTCGGACCAGGTGGCACCGATCGTGGCCGCGGTCTATCGCATCACGGACCCGGATACGGGCGAACAGACCGGGGCCGGTTACGTGGACGGAGAGGATGTGCAGGAGGCCGGGCCGATCGAGGTCCCGGCGGTGGGGGAGCACACGGTCGAGGTCTTCCTCCTGGACGCCGCGCTCAACTGGGGTTCCGAGGCCAGTGCCACGCTCAAGTTTGATGACCGCCCACCGAGTGACGTGAAACCGGAACCGCCCTCGGGCTGGGTCTCCGGCGACGAACTTCCCCTGCGGCAGGAGATCGAACGGGCCGAAGCGGGCGGTCCCTCCGGAATCACCGGGTACTCCCTCGCCGTCTCGCAGGACGGCCCGACGCCACCCTGCGCCACCGGCATCTGCCTGGCGCCCGAACTCACGCTGAACGATGGCCCCGAGCAGCGGGTCGGCTCGATCGGCGGGTTGGAGGAAGGAACGCACTGGGTCTCCGCGGTGGCGGTGTCCGGCGCCCGCAAGTCCTCGCTCGAACCGGGCAGCACCGTCGTGGAGGTCGACCGCACGGCTCCGCAGGTTTCGATCGGCGGACTGCCGGGCAACTGGGTGAGCCATCCGGTGACGCTGAGCGTCAGCGCGAGCGACGAGCTCTCCGGCATGAGCCCTCGGCCCGGGACCGACGACGGCCGACCGGCTGTCTTCCTCGAGACGGAGGCATATGGTGTGCGTGAGTCCCCCGGGCCGACGGGTTCCTTCGCGATCGCGAGCGAGGGGACGAACCAGATCAGGTACTGGGCCGAGGACCTGGCCGGCAACGCGAACGACGGCGCCAGAGGCCCCAACGGAGACCTCCACGCGGCGCCCGGGCGGGCGACCGTCCGGGTCGACATGACCGAGCCGGAGGCAAGCTTCCGGACGGGCGGAGACCCCGAGCGCCCGGAGGACGTGGTGCTCCTCGCGACCGACGGCGATTCGGGGGTGGTTTCGGGCTCGATCGGGATCCGCCCCGCTGGTGGGGACGTGCTCACCCGGCTGCCGACGACTCGTCGTGAGGATTCCTTCGTCGCGACGGTACCTTCGGACGACATGTCCCCAGGCACGTACGAGCTCGTCGGCGAGGTGACGGACCGCGCGGGCAACGTCGCCCGGGTGGAGAGGAACGAGAAGGGCGGGCACGCGACGCTAAACCTCCCGCTCAAGGCCTCCACCGCCGTGACCGCCGGGTTCCGCGGCCGGCGGAGCAAGCTGAAGAAGGCATACGGCTCGAGGCCGGCGGTCGAGGGCCGCCTCACCTCCGGGCAGGCCCCGCTCGTGGGCCAGAGCCTGATCGTCACCGAGACCTTCCAGAAGGGCGGCACTCCCGCGAAGCGCACGTCCACCGTCCGCACCGATGGTGCCGGGCGGTACCGGGCTGTGCTGCGCAGGGGCCCCTCCCGGACGATCCAGGTCCGCTTCGCGGGCAGCCCCAGGTTGGGTCGCGCCGCCAGCCGCGAGCTGGCGCTCACGGTCGCCGGCCTCACCAAGTTCAAGATCAAGCGGAAGAGGATCTTCAACGGCTCCAGCGTGAAGATGAGCGGGCGGGTGGGGTTCACGGGGGCGCTCAGGCCGTCACGCGGCAAGCTGGTGGCGATCCAGTACCTCGATCCCGCGCGAGGCAAGTGGAGGCCGGTCGAGGTGCTGCGGACCCGCCGCTCGGGCAAGTTCTCGTACCGCTACCGGTTCCGGACGATCGCCACCGCGCAGAGGATCGTGTTCCGCGCCGTCTCGCTGCCCGAAGCCGGCTGGCCCTACGCGCTCTCGACATCCGGGCCGAGATCGGTCACTGTGTACCCGAGGAGAAAGTAGTCGCCCTACCTAAGGCAGGAGGCCCATGAGACGGATACCAAGACCATCCCCCGCCATGGTGGTGGCGCTGATCGCCCTCACGATCGCGATCGGCGGCACCGCATTTGCCTTACCGGGAAAGTTCACCGTGGGACGCGACGATTTGAAGACATCGTCCGTGGGCGCCAGGGCGCTTGGAAAGGGGGTATTGGAACAGATTGCGCTTATGCCGTCTCGAGATCTGACAGCCGGCGACGGTCATTTCACAGAACTCGAAGGTGTCATTACATGTCCGGCGAAAGCGCCGTTCGCCTTTGACCCTTCAGTTGGTCCAATGGGACCGAGCGCAATCGAGGTAAGCCAGATGTCGATTCCGAACAGATGGAAGGGCCCCGGGGGATATCGATTCAGGGTCTTGAGTGACCGTGGACCAAATGTGGCCTTCACCATGAGAGTCAACTGCCTGCCCGCCCGTTAGAAAACCCGTCGGCGGCGTGCTCTCTGGCTCTGAGGGTCGGCCCGTGGGCCAGGCGCGAAGGTGGCGCGAAGGTTCTCACCATCGTTGGCGAGGAAAATGACGGGAATGATCGGACGGCTAGAAGGCCCTGAAGCCCGGAGTGCGGACCAGCTTGACCGGTTTCAGGACGCTGGCCGATTCGACCAGGAACCTGACTCCGTCCCGGCCCTCGATCGCGAGGACCGCGGATTCGCGGTTTCTCCAGGCGAGTGAGACCAGGAGGGCGTAACCGGAGCCGACCACCGCGACCTCCGGGAAGATCACGCCGATCGCTCCCGCCACGCCGACCGCGGCGAGGATCGGCCAGAGACGCCCCCACGCGACCCGGTTCGGGGAGGGCATCGCCTCTCCCGGTGAGTCGCGAGTGATCGTGCGGGCCTCGGCGAGGGTCTTCCTCATCGCCTCGTGGGAGCGGTCGGCGGCGCCGAGGCTCAGGCCGATCCAGCCGGCGACGATCCACCAGACCGCGCCGATCAGAAGGATCGTCGTGTTGTCGGAGTCGCGGACCCCGACCACCGCGATGAACGCCAGGGCGGTGGCGCCGCCGGCGGTGAGGAAGACCGTCGCCCTGAGCAGGTCCGCGAACGGCAACGGCTACTCCGTCGGGGCAGCTCCGGCCGTCGGCTCCGACGCCCTCGCCGCCAGGTCCTCGATCAGGTCGATCCACTCCTCCGGCTCCGCCACCACCAGATCCGCCATCTCGACCAACTCCGGCGGGCCCTCGTCCGAGTCGATCGCGACGATCACCAGCTTCTTCAACTGGCCGGCCTCGAAGAGCTTGCGGAGGCGGATCGCCGCCTCCAGGTCCGTGCGGTCGTCGCCCGCGAACACGACCGTGTCGATGTCCGTGCCGTCGAGCAGCTCGTCCACGGCCCCCGCCTTGCCCTCCATGCCCGGCGGGCGGAGCTCCAGGACCTTGCGCCCCCAGTGGGTGGCGAGGCCGGCCGACTGGGCGTGATCGGCGATCGTCCGCATCACCTCCTCGGTGCGGCGGCCGGCGCCACGCCAGTGGAGGGCCTGGATCGGACCCTTGTCCTCCACCCGGATCTTCGCCGTGACCCAGAACGGGTTGTCGTTCACCCGGATGAAGTTCTTCGCGCGCGCCGCCTCCTCGCCCTCGATCACCACGGTCGGGCGGTCCTGGCCCGGCTTGATGTAGCTCAGCCCGTGATTGCCGAAGTACGTGATCTTCTCGGCGCCCACCATCTTCCTCGCGACGGGCGAGGGGCGGCCCGTGATGCAGGCGACCAGCGCGAGATGGTCGGCCAGCGTCTCCAGGCTCTCCCTCGCACGAACCGGCACCCGGGCCTGGTCGGGGCGGTCGACGATCCGGCACAGCGTCCCGTCCACGTCGCTCATTAGCGCGGACCTCGACGGGTCTTCCAGCAGTACCGAGAGGGGAGAGTCTGAGTCAGCCATGCGCGTAGTATCGCGCCATGGATGCGCGGCGCATATGGGGGCTGGCCCTGGTGGGCACCGTTGCAGGTGCCTTCAGCGGCCTCTTCGGGGTCGGCGGCGGCGTCGTGATCGTGCCGATGCTGATCGCCCTCTACGCCTACGGGGACCGTCTCGCGACCGGCACGAGCCTCGCCGCGATCGTCGTGATCGCGATCCTCGCTGCCGCCATGCAGGGCGGCTTCTACGGCAACGTCGACGTCGGCACCGGGCTCATCCTGGTCGGGCCGGCGGTCCTCGGCGTGGTCGGCGGCACCGCGATCCAGCAACGGATACCCGAGCGGGCGGTGTCCTTCATCTTCGCCCTGATCCTGATCGCCGTCGCGGTGCAGATGGTGGTCGGCTGATGGACATCGCGCTCGCCTGCCTGGTCTGCTTCCTGGGCGGGATCGTCGCCGGGCTGATCGGGGTCGGCGGTGGGGTCGTGTTCGTCCCCGCGATGACGATCATCCTCTCCAAGGGGCAGGTCGAGGCGGAAGCGACCTCCCTGCTCATGATCGGGCTCGTCTCCGTGATCGGCACCTGGCGGCAGATCGGGTACGGCAATGTGAACGTCAGGGACGCCGCGGTGATCGGCCTGCTCTCCCCGGTCGGCGTGCTGATCGGGGTGGTGGCCGCCAACGAACTCCCGGAGCGGGCGCTCCGGATCGGGTTCGCGATGCTGGCGCTCTACATGGCCTGGCGGCTGCTCAAGCGGGTCTTCAAGAAGGACCCGCCGCCGGCGGAGCCCGAGGTGGCCGCGCCTAAGACCCCATGAAGGCGGGGATCCGGCCCCGCGGCGGCCCGTTCATCCCGGTGTCCGAGATCACGGTCCGAGCGTCCCGCTCCTCCGGCCCCGGCGGCCAGCACGCGAACGTCACCGCTTCCCGGGTCGAGGCGGTGTTCGACGTCGCGGCGTCGGTCGTGCTCGACGAGGCCCAGAAGGCGCGTATCCAGCGCAAGTTGGGCCCGGTCGTGACCGCGGTCAGCCAGGACGCGCGCTCCCAGGTCCGCAACCGCGACCTGGCGCTCGAACGGCTGGAGGCGAAACTCGCCGGGGCGCTCGAGGTGCCCAAACGCCGACGCCCGACCCGGCCCACCAGGAGCTCGAAGACGAAACGACTCGACTCGAAGCGCCGCCAGTCCCAGAAGAAGCGGGACCGGCGGCGCCCCGACGCCGACTACTGAACGGGAACGGCGATCAGCTTGAGGTTGTTCGCGGCGGCGTTGCCCTCGAACGCCATGCAGCGGAGCTCGACCTTCTTCTCGACTTCCGCGACCGCCATCATCGCGAGGTTGTAGGTCGCCGCTGAGGTGGAGTCCATCTGTCCCGCGTCGACTCCATCCACCTCATCGGTCCAGATGGTGCAATTCAGGTAGTTCCAGTTCGTCGTCTGAGACCACACGTTCAACTTGGCCTGGAGCATGTACGTGCCGGGCTCGACCTCGAGGGTCAGGGGGATCGTGGGTTGGTCCCGGGGCAGGAAGAAGTCGTTCACCTCCGCGTAGTACGGACTCACGATTCCGTTGGCGCCCGGTGCGCCCGCGGGTCCCGTTGCACCGGTCGCGCCCTTCTGTCCCGCCGGGCCGGCCGGGCCCTGGGCCTCCTCGAGCGACTTGATCGCCGCCGGGGCCAGCTTGTTCTTGGTGATGCTCTTGTTCTTGATCTGCTTCGCGGTGATGGTGCCCGGCTTGATCTTCTTGCCGTTGATCAGCCCGGAAGCTGCCGTCGCTGTGCCGCCGATGGCAATGAAAAGCGCCACCACGGCGATGACCGTGCCCGGTCGAAGTTCCCTCATATTCGGCTCCTCGTTGTGAACTCGTCCCTGTGCCTGCCCTGGAGCCGAACTCGGCCGTGCCGGCAGAATCGCCGGGGAATCTACCGGTTGTGCAGGGGTTCTTGCGAACACGTGTTTGGCGTCCTGACCCCGGCCTAAGCTGATGAGTCCATGATCGTCGTCGGTCTCATAGTCGGCATCGCCATCGGCGCGCTCGCCGCCTACGTCGTGTTCGGGCGAAAGGCGGGCGAAAGCGAGCTGGAGTTGCGCGCGCTCCGGGGCGAGCTGCTGCACAAGGACGAGCTGCTGAGGACCCAGGCCGCCAACCACGCCCAGCAGGTCGAGGCGATGCGGGCCGACGAGGAGCGCCTGCGGGAGCAGATGACGGCGATCTCCAACAGCGTGCTCGAGCGAACCACCCGCCACCTCGAAGAGCAGCTCGAACAACGACAGAAGCTCGAGCGCGAGCAGGCGAAGAACGAGTTGGAGAAGCGCACCGTCGAGATCAAGACGGCCGTGAGCCCGGTGACCGAGAAGCTGGCCGAGGTCCAGAAGAAGGTCGAGGAGCTGGAGGCGCAGCGCATCAAGGCGCAGAGCGAGCTGAACCAGCAGCTCAGGTACCTGAAGGAGGGCACCGAGGCGCTCGCGAGCGAGGCAGGCGGGCTCTCCGCCGCCCTGCGCAAGCCCATGGGCCGCGGCTCCTGGGGCGAGGTGCAGCTCCGGCGGGTGATCGAACTCGCCGGGATGGTCGAGCACTGCGACTTCACCACCCAGGTGACCGTCGAGGGCGACGAGGGCAGGCTGCGCCCCGACGTGGTGGTCCACATGCCGGGCGGGCACTCCGTGGTGATCGACGCCAAGGCACCGATGGAGGGATTCCTCGAGGCGCTGAACGAGACCGACGAAGCCAGGCGCGAAGAGCAGCTCAAGCGCCACGTCCGCCACGTCCGGGAGCACGTCAACACCCTGCGCAGCAAGAACTACCAGTCGCAGTTCGAGCAGAGCCCCGACCTGGTGGTCATGTTCGTGCCGAGCGAGGGCATCTACCACGCGGCCCTCGCCGAGGACTCGCTCCTGCTCGAGCACGGGATCTCCGAGAAGGTCCTGATCGCGACCCCGACCACCCTGATCGGTCTGCTCCGGGCCATCGAGTATGGCTGGGGCCAGGAACGGATCGCCCAGTCGGCCCAGGAGATCGCCGAGGTCGGCCGGGAGCTTCACAAGCGGATCGCG
>Ga0065721_10009735_pt1 | contig 12656 bp, 7 predicted proteins | sample Mesricmetagenome_FD_59108 | JGI IMG/M metagenome (GOLD analysis project Ga0065721, IMG submission 59108) | Mesophilic microbial community from rice straw/compost enrichment Sample: eDNA_1 v2 (version 2) | ecosystem: Engineered > Solid waste > Grass > Composting > Bioreactor | place: USA: Davis... | reverse complement strand
CCTTTGAAGTCATGCTGGATATTGCCGGCCTTATCCGTGAAAAGTACATCGGCCACGCCGGCACCTTCGCTCCCCGGATGCCAGATCACCGCGAATGCATCCGATGCATTTAATTCGCGATTTACCCACAACGGACGCCCGGTAATAAACAGGGAAACCACGGGAATACCTTCTGCTTTTAACTTTTTAAGCAAAGCCAGATCATCGGGATTGTTGTAGGCAAGGTTTTTAACATCGCCCTGCATTTCAGCGTAAGGGTTTTCACCAAAGACGACGATAGCAACGTCCGGTTTTTCGGTGTACTCACCATCGACACTCAGGGTAGCTGTGCCTCCTGCCACTGCAACAGACTCCGCGATTCCCTGATAAATTGAACTGCCACCCGGGAAGTCATCATTGGTGTTACCGGTGCCCTGCCAGGAGATGGTCCAGCCGCCGGACTGCTTGCCAATATTGTCAGCGCCGTCGCCGGCCACAAGAACATTAGCCTTTGGACTTAACGGCAGAAGCTGATCTTTATTTTTTAACAGCACTAGAGACTCACGTACAGCCTGACGGGCGACGGCACGGTGTTCCGGTGCGCCGATCACTTGCTGCTTACCCGCAAAGGCTCTGGTAGACGGCGCACCTTTTTCAAACAGCCCTGCACGAATCTTCACGCGCAGGATACGACGGACAGCATCGTTCAGACGCGCTTCGCTGATCTCGCCGCTTTTAACCTGCGCAAGTGTATTGGCATACAGTTCCTTCCAATCCGCGTCGGGGGCCATAAAAATATCCAGGCCCGCATTGATGGCGTGGGGGCAGCTCACTTTGGTGCAGCCTGGAACAAATTCGTGACCATTCCAGTCACCTACGACCAGACCATCGAAGCCCATACGGTTTTTGAGAATGTCCGTGAGCAGATAATCATGGCCGTGCATCTTCCGACCCTGCCAGCTGCTGAAGGACGCCATCACTGTCTGCACGCCAGCTTCGATCGCTGTGAAATATCCCGGAGCATGAATCGCCAGCAATTCTGCCTCGGTGATGTCGGCATCACCGCGATCCACCCCACCCAGTGTTCCACCGTCCGCAATAAAATGCTTGGCAGTGGCGATCACGCGATCCGCCGCCATGAACTCAGCCGTATTCGCGCGCCCCTGCAACCCCTCGACCATCTTTCCGCCATAGGCTTTGACGATGGCAGGGTCCTCAGAATAAGACTCGTAGGTACGCCCCCAGCGATCATCGCGCACCACCGCCAGCGTCGGGGCAAAGTTCCAGTCAATACCGGTTGCCGCAATTTCACGGGCGGTGACTTCGCCGATCTGACGAACCAGCTCAGGATTGCGCATTGCACCCAGACCAATGTTGTGGGGAAAGATCGTTGCGCCAATGACATTGTTGTGCCCGTGCACTGCATCCGTGCCCCAGAAGATCGGAATAGCAATGCCACCATCGCTGTCGTCCATGGAAGCGTGGTAATAAGCATCAGCCAGGGCAACCCAGTCTTCCACTCGCGCGTATTTGTTATCACCAGGAAACGCACCGCCACCATTCAGCACGGCCCCGACATGATATTTCTTGATATCCTCCGGCGTGATCTGACGCAGCTCCGGCTGCATCAGCTGGCCAACCTTGTGTTCCAGTGTCATCTTTGCCAGCAGCGCATCAATACGCGCCTCTACTGCCGGATCTGGAGCGACTGCGCTGGTTAATACCGGCCACTCCACCGCAGCGGTCTCGCTCACCGCAGTCTTATCCACCGATTCCGTTTCGGTACAGCCCACCAGTGCGCCGAGGAAAAGGGCACTGCCGCCCACCATGAACTTTAACTGCTGCTTCATAACGTCTCTCTTGTCTGGTTCGTGATAACCGCACAACTACCGCGAAGGTCAGCAGCAGCGCGTAAAATGAATTGAATTGGATAAACTCTGTCAGCGCCTCAAGCCCCGCTCACAAAAATTGCCCCCGAGGACATTCCCCGGGGGCCAAGCAAGGAGAGCTAACAAGATCGCATGGGGTTGGCATAATCCCAGCATCACCTGTTAACACCTGAAGACGACCTGACATCGCCTCAAGGCTCGGGCACAGCTCTGCGGTCAACCGCAGTCGCTGGAGATTCGTTACAGAGCTATAAGTTGTAAAAAGTGATAAAAATTCACCGGAACCACGCTTTATCGTTTTATTGGTCACATAGACGGATTTGATGAGTAGATAATTGCAGTGGACGCCATTTACTGTCGTCCCACTTTGTGAAAGCCAGCCAACATGGGCGATTCACTTTTTTTGGGATAAAAATGGGAATGTCGAGAGAGCAGATATAAAGCGGGATTCAGCAGGGGGAGCACGAACAGCGCCCTCCATGGGAAAGCGGACATCCGGACCAGCCTGTTTCAGCCCGCTACCTAATTAAACTTCTGGTAATTCAGGCGGGCGTCCCATCCACCAGAAGTTTACGAGGATATTAACTGGGTCCAATGATTGAACGTGGTGCCACCAGTTGGTCGGAATATAAAGCGCATCACCCGGCTCCAGCTCCGCAACCTGTGCGTGCGATAAAGCCTGCTCAAAGAGAGGAAATTGATCCAAATCGGGCGCATTCAAATCTACTAAACTAATAGGCCGCCCCGCAGGAGTCAGATCCCGCGGCCCCAGATAGAGGTTGGATTCCTGATCCGGCGGAAATAAGGTGAAACGCCGCCTTCCAACCGCAACGCAGGCAATGTTTTCCGAATTGTCGTTGTGCGTAGCCACGGTCACCGCATTTCCTATCCAGATGGTCGGCGGAATTTCCGGGGAAAGAAAATCAAGCTTCGTTTCGCCCTCCAGCCCAGGCAAGCACTCAGGCACCGGCTTGGAGCCAATATAAAATCCGGGCGCAGGAGAAAGTCGGGAAAGCGCATCAAGTATCTGCAACGCGTCACTCAGCCGCCCCTCTTCACAGTTAAAATTGAAACCCTTGAGGTCTTCTTTATAGAACAGGCGTCCCTTGACCGATACTGGAGCAATCATTGCTTCAAAAATATTTCCATTGTCAAACTGCAGCAGATAGGGGGCCAAATAGTGCATACCCTGTAATCCCTTCTCTACCAGGGGCCAATGACGCACCAGCCCACGCAGAACTACTGGCAGCTTTCCTTCCCGCACCAGTTCGCGATCAGCCTTGTCGGCAGCCCACCAGTCAACAACCTGCTTCATCTATCTCATTGCCTTAGCCATACGCTTAAGAATTTCATTGACTGCACCTATTGAATGGATATGTGCATAGGTCCAACCAAGCCAGCCTCTGTTAAACCAATCGACAATTTCTTCATCTGTCAGCGCGTCCTGAAAATCATGCTCGTTGACTACAAAAAAACTATCCAGCTTTACCTCTCGGTCCAGTAACTTGACCGTACTCTTACAACGACTTAACAGGCCCTTTACCTTGAGAGCTTTCACATACTCCAATGTCTGACTATGCCCTTTGTTCAAAGCATCGAGGTACTCAAGAATATCGCGCAGCTCGGGCGTCGGCTCGCCCTGATCATCGAAGAGCAACTCTCCACCGGCTGTTTTAAAGTGAGGCGCATCCTCATCAATCATGACAACATCTTGATTCTCAGCCAATGCAAAAGGATAACGTTTGACAAAGGCAGGAACGTAGACGCCCTCCCACCGATCACCAAGCTGGTGGCTGTTTGCGGTTATTGACAGCAAGGCTACAGGAAGGAAACCTCCCGCAGAAGTTTCTACAAACATTACAGGATAGTGGCGACTGCAATGAAAGAACTCATGGCCAGACACTGGCACGTTATTAACGGTCGAGGCGAAACTGTAGTTGTCCGACTTCTGATAACGTAAGTCTCGGTGCTTGTCTTTCGCCAAAGGAGCGGGCTTATGGTAAAAAAGTAATTCAGTCATATTCTTTTCCTGCTTAATAATCGCCGCATACGCAACATGAATTTATAAAATTATTTGTATTCAATAAAAATATTGGCCGTTAGACGCTTGGTCGCAGGATCGTCTCCCAGATCCCGGGATTCATCAACCAGCGCACTGTGCAGCAGATTCCCTGGATAAACAGCCAGACGATTTTTTCTATAATCAACCTGGCCGATCATTTCGTAATGCTGATTGCTGCCTGCAATATACTGAGGCTCGGGCAGCCCCCGCGTGGCCATAAATGCCAAGGAAGATTGGTTATAAATGGGCCGTTTCTCTTCCGTTATACGCTCAAAGCCAGTAGGGCGATGACAGAAAAAACCCGTGCCACCAAAATCACCGTTATTCAAGTAGAGTAATATCGCGTAATAATACTGCCGGCTGGTATCAATATGCGGCATACACTGCTGAATCTTCAGCTTCGATGCTGGCGTTGTCAGCAGAGAGAAATAAGCCAGGGCAACTGTGGGTTTGAGATTCAGCGGTATCTTGTAGCTCTTGCGCAGCAAGGGATTAAGTACCTCCACTATTCGGGCTGACCACTCGCGAGGAAAATCACTTCTGACACCGGGGTAGGCAGTTACACCATCCGGGCCAAATGCTCCGGCTTCTAGTGCCTGCTGACGAACAGCATCTAAATCACTTAAAAACTCATCCAGAACCAATACATCGGTCTGCTCTCGACCTACACGTTGATAAGTAAGTTGGTTGATAGAGAAAAGCGAGTTCATCGTCAGCCTGTTAGATCGCTGTGGACTTGCAGTAGTAATCAATGAACTCTTGATGCTCCGGAAAGCGATCTACCTTGTCGCGAGTAGTTTCTCGTAACTCCTGGAGATAAGCTCTTAGAGCATCATCGCTCATGGCATCAGCTACTGGATGGTAGGACTCTGGCATGATTCCTTGTCCAAGCATCACCTGAAGCCAAGATTCCTCCGCAAAAAGATCCATATCCCTCTTGAAAATTTTTCCGGTTTCTTTAAAAAGATTAATTTTGTGTTTAACCGTCTCAGGCACATCCATGGTACGGCAGTAACGCCAGAATTCGCTGTCGTCACGTTCCGTCACATGGTAATGCAGGATGATGAAGTCACGAATATTCTCCGCCTCAATCTGCATTTGACGATTGAACTCATCAATCTCTGTCTGCTTTATTCCATGGACAGGAAACATTTGAATGAGTTTAGTCGCACTTCTCTGGATCAAGTGAATGCTGGTCGACTCTAATGGTTCTAAGAACCCGCTGGACAACCCAATTGCCACGCAGTTTTTATTCCAGTGCAACTTACGCGTACCAGTTCTGAATTTTATAACACGCGGGTCGTTAAGTGGTTTCCCTTCAACGTTTTTTTTAAGTAACTCCTTAGCATCATCATCAGAAATATACTTGCTGCAAAAGACCAGACCATTTCCTACCCGGCTTTGCAAAGGAATTCGCCATTGCCAGCCCACCGGATGAGCGATTGATCGCGTATAGGGGATGGGCGGACGCACGGTTTCAGTCTGCATCGCAACGGCACTGTCACAAGGCAACCAATGAGACCAGTCTTCATATTCTGTCTTCAATGCGTCATTGATCAACAGCCCACGAAACCCACTGCAATCAATAAATAAATCGCCATCGACAACTTCGCCAGAGGCCAGCTGCAGGGATTTAATATGACCAGAGTCAGGATCCAGATTAACCTGAACAATCTTGCCTTCCTTACGAACCAGCCCATATTTTTCACTGTACTCCCGCAGGTGTTTAGCATAGAGGCCAGCATCAAAGTGATAGGCATAGTTGACGCCATTTTTAGGCATCACCGCAAACTTTTCATGGCGACAAGCCAGGTGTTCTGCGCAATAGTCTCCGTATTCCGCAGTTGCAAGGCCGCGCTTCAGCCCTGCCAGCCAGAAGTGATGGAATCCTGCTGTCCAGTTTCCTCTTCCCGCAAAGCCAAAAGAATGGATGTATTTCTCGCCCACATTACGCCAGTTTTCAAAGGCGATGCCCAGCTTAAACGTCCCGTTGACACGGGACATGAATTCTCGTTCGCTCAACTCAAGGGTCCGATGCAAGTTAAGTATCGGGGGAATAGTGGCCTCACCAACGCCAACTGTCGGTATATCATCCGATTCTATGAGCATTAAATTCAAGCTTCGGCCAAATGCTTTTGCAAATAGCGCCGCTGTAATCCAGCCTGCGGTTCCACCACCTGCAATAATGACCCGGTTTACCTTGTTCGCATTCATAGTTGTTTATCTATTAAGTAAAGCAAAAGTTCAGCGCTTGAGAACGTTGGCGAGATGTGATCTAACCTTCCGACTCAGTAACTCATCCGGTTCACCAAGAACCCCACGAATGTGCTCGGGAATATGGGACACTGCAGCATCAGGTTCATCAAATACGTAGTAATCAAAAATATGCTTCCATATATCCCGCTGGGATTTAGGCAGACTCCGCAGGCTTAGCAAGGCATGGTGCAAAACATGCTCCGGGTTTCCCATGTATTCCGGAACCCTTCTCCACCAATAATTAACCAGAACATTAAATTTCTCGACAGACCGAACGTGATGCCACCACATGCTGGGGATATATATTGCATCTCCTGCTTCCAACTCAGCCGATAATGAAGCATCAAGTGCATACTGAAATTTTGGAAATTTTTCCAGATCCGGATTCGCCAGATCGACCAGACTCACCGCGCGCCCCGATGGAGTAATGTCTAGAGGTCCAACATAGAGATTTTCCAGTTGCTCCGGAGGGAAAAGCGTGAATATTCTTTTCCCAACCACATTACAGGCGATGTTGTCAGGACAATCATAGTGGGCCGCGACAGTACTTTGGTTTCCCAGCCAGACGCTCACAAGCGGGTTTTCAAAGGGAAGCTGAAGATCGTTTTGTGCACGAAATCCCGGCAACCACTCATCTACACGTGTTGAGCCCACGTAGAACGTGGATGGATTGTTATTGTACTGCTCCGCCAGCATCAAGTTGAGCAGCGACCGCAGATCGCCTTCGGAACGCTGAAAATTAAATCCGGTAAATTCTTCGTTATAGAATAATCTTCCTTTAATTTCAGCAGCGCCATAGTAATAATTTACCGGCTTACCACTGTAAAAATTCTGGAGGTAATCAACGGCCTCGTCACAGGAGTGAAGCCCAGCTTTAACCAGGGGCCAGCGGCTAACCAGCCCCTTTAGCACCAAAGGTTCNCTGGATTGAAACACCCAGGCGGGAATGCTTTGGGCGTCGCAGCCCTNCACAACTTTCACCGACGCATGAGCTGCACACATAGCTGATTCACCCAATCAAAGGTCAGNTNGTCACCTGCCGGCTCTTCAGCTTAGCCAGCGTATTGATGTTGGAAATTGATGCTATAGCCATGTAAATTGGCTGCAGATAATTTTTTTCCTGGAGCTGCTGGAGAGCACGCCCATCAAGTCTGGCAAGTGCGTCTTCATTGATAGTACTGAATCCCAGCAGTTGCCGTTGGACTCCGTTATCGAGGGTAATATCAAACGCAACCTCTTCCAGCAAGTTGTGCTCTGCCAGAGCGAGATCAAAATCTTTTCCGTGTTCACTCCAGTTGTACATCGTTTCGAGCATCGCCGCCATGCGATCCAGATACTCTGTTGTACCACCCTGCTCCAGGAATAATCGTTCACCTTCTACCNGGCTTACGCGAGGACTATNCATATTGATATGCATAACCCTGGTTTTATCTGACGAGCTTCCGACCGGGGCCGCTTGATAACCTATATGAAACGGCAGCCGCTGAATCATCAATGGAATATAGGTGGCGCTCCATCCCGCCTCTGTCAAAAACAGATTCTCCTCATCCTCAAACCCAAAAAGTGCAATGGGATTAAAACGACCNGTCTCCCGGTTCTTTTGAAACAGAATTGGGTAGTGCGCCTGAACAGCCCGGAACTCCATCGGGAATGTGCTAGCGAACATTACATTATCGCCAAACTCAGGCGACCGTCTGGTAATGATACGGGTGTCTTTATGGGTGACGCTGTTAACCAGTTGAATATTATTCATAACGTTGATGACTCAAATCAGGAAATCATTTAGGGGCAGCTGCAACCGCTGATATCTGGTTTAACAAATAACTATTTTCTGGAAGGCGCCCCAGGAGCCTGCGTGTCTGTTGAGCATTTTTTTCCAGCAACGCTGAGGCAAGACGTCTTTCATTCTCCGACAGTGCTGGATACTCAAAAGCATCCGTTTGCGCGGAAGCCATTCCGTAAAGTACATATTGAAAGCTGGCTGATGAAAATAGTTCTTCGCTATGGGGATTATCGTATGCCGACGGCGGCTGATTGCGCCACAACCCGACCAGCTGTTGTAAACTTTCAGGGATGCTCTCTGGCAGTTTGTTATCCCGCCAGTAATTAGTGTCTTCCCGAGAAGACATTATGTAGTGCAGTTTGAGGAATTCAATTAAACGTTGCCAGTGATAAGTAAATTTCTCATTGAAACGCTGCGCCAGCATGGGCATGGTCTCAAAGTCAGCCGGCATCTGCTCTGCCAGCCGCTTTGCGGCAAGCTCTATCATCACCAGAGCAGACGCTTCCAATGGCTCAATAAACCCCGCTGAAACGCCGACTGCAACGCAGTTTTTAATCCAGAACTTTTCTCGATGCCCCGGTCGAAACGTAATTTTTCGAATCTCGGACTTAAGCGAAACATCTCTACCTGATGAAGCAATCAGATACTCCATCAGCTCACGCTCTACCTCTGCATCATTTGCGTGCGCTGATGAGTAGGCATACCCCACCCCCCGGCGACTTTGCAAACCAATATCCCAAATCCAACCGAACGACCGAGCTGTTGACCTTGTACAGCTGGCGACAGGTTCCCCTTCCTGGTGGTGAACTTGTACGGCCATTGCCGTATCGTTGAACAGCACATTGCGACGCTCGATAAATGGCACCTGGAAGTGATCACCAATCAGCAGCGAAGCGAATCCGGTACAGTCAATGAATAGATCGCCCTCTATCACTCCGCTGCTGGTTTTCAAACTGGTTATATATCCATTGTCACCTGCACCGACTTCCTCTACATCAGCGATGATGTGCTTGACTCCCAGTTTGGAACAACAGTGCCGTTTAAGAAAATCTGCAAACTTCCCCGCATCCAGGTGGTAACCGTAGTTCAACAGATATCCATATTCCGGTGTGGCGATATCTTTTGGGGCCAGATGTTGTTCACTGNTACTGGCTTGAGGACACACGGCCTCCGCAAATGAAACGCGGNNGCNGAATAAGGGCCAGGCCAGNGCAAGATTGATCTCACCCCAGCCTTCTGGCAANGTGAAAGGGTGGTAATAACTTTCTCCTGCCCCGCGTTTCCAATCCGTGAATTTTGAGCCTTGCTTGAAACTCNCATCGCACTCGCGAATAAACTCCGATTCACTGATTCCTATATTACGCAGGGTGTCGCGCATGGAGGGCCAGGTTCCCTCACCCACGCCCAGTATTTTTATGCTGGCTGATTCAATCAGTGTGACAGACAGATCCCGCCCTCTACCTTGAGAGTGAGCAGCCGCTATGGTGCCAGCTGTTAACCAGCCAGCTGATCCGCCGCCAACTATTACAATAGATTTGATCCGTTTATTCATATTAATTTGTCAGTCGGTTTCGTGAAGTTGCCGACTCGTTTGTCAGGTATATGTAGTTATTAGTATATGTTAAAAAAAAGCCGCTGATGGTCAGCGGCTTTTTTTACAACCACGTTCTAAAACCAGATGGTCTTAGAAGGTGTAGCGTGCGCCGATGTTGTAGCGAGGACCGGTTGTATATATTCCTTTAGTCAACATCTTGTCCCGGCCATAAGTACGAATATATTCGTCGGTCAGGTTAATACCTTCGAAGAAAATCGTAAGATTGTCGTTAATGTCATAGCTGGCATTAAGGTCAAACTGATGATACGCCTCGACATAGGTTGGGTGAGCACCAATACCATCTGCCGTTCCCGACAGATAATCGTCACGCCAGTTATAGCTCAGACGCACTTGAACACCATTTTTGTCATAGAACGCGATGAAGTTTGCACTGTCACTCAAGCCAGTCAGCGCAAACTGTGAGCCATCCAGACTCAAGTTATCGTATTCGGTATCTGACGATTCACTGATGGTGTAGTTGGCAACGAAACCAAATCCGCTTTCACCGAAGGTATGCTGAACGGCCAACTCGTAACCACTGAAGGTTGCGTCTCGCTCGTTCAGGAACTCGGTGATATTGAAGATTACGTTGGGATCTTCACCTGGAATACCGTATACCCATGCTGGGTTCTTATCTCTGTCAACGTATGGATCGTTGGCATCGGAGTTTTCGACAATCCAGCCTTTAACAGCATCTGTGCTCCATTGGTTGTTTGGATCAGCAGCCACTGCAGCATCACGACGAGAACCCTGCGATGGATCAGGCAGATCAAAGGGCAGCTCCTCCTGAACAACACGCGCACCAATGAAGTTCTTCACATCTTTGTGGTAGTAACCAACAGAGATGTAACTGCTGTCGTTGTAGTACCACTCTGCGGAGATATCAAAGTTGTCCGCGATGATCGGCTTCAGACCCGCGTCACCACGGCTGCCGCCGCCACCTGGAGAGCCCGGGAACATAGATTGCGGGCCAACCTGACGTCCAACAGCCAGAGCACTCAACTGGTTCCACAGCGGACGACCCAGACTGCGGCCGTAGGAAGTGCGCACAACTACGTCATCAGTCACATCAACTGCTACGTCCAACGAGGGCAAGAAGTAGTCNTAGCTGCCTTTGCTCTGAAGCACCGGGCTGACTTCNTAATCGTCGGCTGCAACCAGATACATTTCGTTTGCCGCCACCCAGGCGATTTCACCGGTATATTGCAGCTCAAGCGGTGTCGCATAGGAACGTACGGAAGTATCTTCGTAACGGACACCTGCAGCCGCACGAACCGGGCCGACGTCCAGGTTCAACTGAACCCATGCGCTGTTAGACTCTTCTTCTATCACACGCAGATCGTCCGGCTTGGTGGCCATACAGTAGTAGGTACTTCCGTTAGCGCACTGGGTGAAGCCGCCGCCATCGTCGAGGTTCTTCGCTGCGTAATCAACGACCGCATGGAAATCAGCAACGATAAACTGGCTCAGCGCGCTGGCGTGGCTGGGGCTGCTGACACCATCGAAGTAGCGGGCAATATTGTCCAGCTTGTAGGTAGACTGCGGAGTTAAACCTTCTCCGAGACCACTCCAGGTGTTGCGCTGGTTAACAGCGATGCTGGAGCTGTTGGTCTGGTCGATGGTTGATACACCAAAGTCCAGGCTCAGGATATCGTTCAGTTCCAGGTTACCTTTGAACTGGAATTGATCGATCTCGTGCTTCATTTGAGCATTACGGAAGGAGCTGCCACTGATCTGGAGCTCCGGGATCAGGTCAGCAATTGCCACACCACCTACCGTATCGACGAGCAGCAATGGCAGGTCGGCTCCCAGAGCAACGCCTGAGCGGTCACGAACATAGGCCGAAGTAGTAATGACGTTGTTGTTACCGTAAGGACTATCGGGTTTTGATTCAGCTTCTGAGGTATGGGCATCAAACTCCAGAGTCAGACGGTCAGTAGCCTGCCACTTAACATTGAAGCCAATGGATTTGTTTTCATGAACGCTGGTGTTATAACCGGCCCCGAAGGTCAGGTCTGCACCGTTCTGACCGAGTTCCAGATACTCCAGCGGTGCCTCAATTGCACCAACACCATTGTCAGTCCAAGCAGTTTGACGACCACCAAAGTTGAACCAGGCTCCTATGTCAGAGAACTTGGCAGCTTCCTCTTTCTTGGTGTAGGTGTAATCCAATGTAGTAGTTAAATCGTCAGTCGGTGCAAATTGCAGGACTAACTGCCCATTCAGACGGGTACGCTCGTATTCATTAAAGCTGTAGCCAGCTTGCTGTGGAACAGCATAAATGTCAGCTGGGGGAACGCCGTCGGGACCTGACGGGCTGGGCGGGTTGGTATGGACATTGGTATCCTGCAGATCAGCGATTGCTCCCCAGGAGCCGCTATCATCGGCATCGAAATAGCGCCAGCCGCCGCCACCAATTTCAGCGTTTGCACTTCCGCCTTCACGCTTTTGATAGCTCAGAGATAATCCCACCCCAAACTTATCTTCGGCAAAGGTCTGGCTGAAGAGACCGGAAATCTCCGGAGTCAATGAACTGTCACGGGCTGAATCGTCATACACGCCCTTGATGCCAAAGGATGCTTTCTGACCAGGGTTGTCCAGTGGACGGCTGGTCAGGATATTGATTGTTGCGCCCACACCACCCGCAGGATTTGCCGCGCGAACGGTTTTAAACACTTCTACACCGCTGACACCTTCTGAAGCCAGGTTAGAGAAGTCGAATGAGCGAGACCCAGATACACTGGTCGCTTCAATGGTTGTGCCTGGCATCTGGCGGCCATTGAGGGTTACCAGGTTGTAGTCAGGACCGAAACCACGTACGGAGACTTTGGCACCCTCACCATTATTCCGATCAATAGACACACCGGTAATACGCTGCAGCGATTCTGCCAGGTTAGTGTCAGGGAACTTACCGATGTCTTCTGCAGAGATCGCATCCACCACACCTTGTGACTGGCGTTTAATGTCCATAGACCGCTGCAAGCTGCCTTTAATACCGGTAACGACGATTTCTTCAACCATGTCACCGCTTTGTGCGAAGGCGGTACCGCTCAGCCCTACAAGGGCGTAAGAAGCCACTGCCGTCGCAATAAG
>Ga0065721_10052111_pt1 | contig 12657 bp, 9 predicted proteins | sample Mesricmetagenome_FD_59108 | JGI IMG/M metagenome (GOLD analysis project Ga0065721, IMG submission 59108) | Mesophilic microbial community from rice straw/compost enrichment Sample: eDNA_1 v2 (version 2) | ecosystem: Engineered > Solid waste > Grass > Composting > Bioreactor | place: USA: Davis... | reverse complement strand
CCCGGCGGCGGGCTTCGGCCAGGATCGGCTCGACATCGGTACGGTAGGCGCGCTTCAGGATTTCCGACGCCATTAGGGCGTCGTTCTCCTCTTGGAACCCGTCGAGCGCCCCGCGATCGACGAGCAGCGCTTGGGCATAGGCGCGGCGGATTTCGTTGGCGCTGGAAATCAGGCTCTCGATCGGATCGGTCACGTTATGCGACTGATCGATCATATGGGCCGGATGGAAGCCTTTGACGCCGCGATGTTCCGCATCGACCAGTTCGTTGAAGACGAGGAAGAGCCGGTAAGGCTCGATGGCGCCGGCGTCCAGATCGTCGTCGCCGTATTTCGAATCGTTGAAATGGAAGCCGCCGAGCTTGCCGAACTGGATGAGCCTGGCGACGATCATCTCGATATTGGTATTCGGCGCATGATGGCCGAGGTCGACGAGGCAGAAGGCCTTCTCCCCGAGTGTGTTGGCGATCAGGTAGTTCGTGCCCCAGTCCTGCACCACCGTCGAATAGAAGGCGGGCTCATACATCTTGTGCTCGGAGAACAGCCGCCAGTCGTCCGGCAGCGCCTTATAGATCTCCGCCATGGCGGCGAGATACCGTTCGAAGCTCCTGGTGAAATGGCTCTGGCCCGGAAAATTCGAGCCGTCGCCGATCCAGACCGTCAGCGCCTTGGAGCCGATCGCCTTGCCGATCTCGATGCATTCGAGATTGTGCTCGATCGCCTGCCGCCGGGTTGCGGCGTCCGTATGGCTGAGCGAACCGTATTTGTAGGAATGAACCTGCCCCGGCGCATCGGAAAACGTGTTGGAGTTCATCGCATCGAAACCGAGGCCCAGCGCATCGCCCTTGGCTTTCAGCTCCCTGGCATCCGTCTTGTCCCACGGAATATGCAGCGAAACGGTCGGCGTCGCTCGGGTCAGTTGATGGATGACGGAGCAATCGTCGAGCTTGTCGAAGATGCCGCGCGGCTCCCCCTCACCCGGAAAGCGGGCGAAACGCGTGCCCCCCGTGCCGACACCCCAGGAAGGCACGGCAACGAAGAATTCCGAAACCTTCTTCGTGACTGCTTCGATATCGATACCCCGGCGCGACAGGCTTTCCCCGAGCGCCTGGTAATCGGATTTGAGCGCCGATGCGCGTCTCTCGTTTTCCGCGGCAATCACATCCGCTGCGATTTTCAGCTCAGCCATGCTCTCCTCCTTATTTGCCCCTCATCCGCCCTGCCGGGCACCTTCTCCCCGTAAACGGGGCGAAGGAGATTCGCTGCAGCCTCTCCTTCCCATCGGCCTCGATCAAGGCACGATCCCTCTCCCGGCCTGGCGGGGAGAGGGTTAGGGTGAGGGGCAAAACCACTCAGCGCGTAAAACTCTGAGCGTTGCCGGCATCCACGTTGATGATGTTGCCGGTCGATTTCGACGACGCCTCCGACGCAAGGAAGTAGATCGCCTCCGCGATATCCTCCGGGAAGACGTTGAGCTTCAGCAGCGAACGCTTGCGGTAATGTTCCTCCAGGTCGGAGACTTCGATCTTCGAGGATGCCGCACGCTGCTCGCGCCACTCGCCGCTCCAGATCTTGGAGCCACGCAGCACCGCATCGGGATTGACCGTGTTGACGCGGATGCCGGCTTCCGCGCCTTCGAGCGCCAGGCAGCGGGCGAGATGGATCTCGGCAGCCTTGGCCGTGCAGTAGGCCGAAGCGTTCGGCGAAGAGGCAAGCCCGTTCTTCGATGCGACGAAGACCACGTTGCCGCCGAGTTTCTGGCGCCGGAAGAGCTTGAAGGCCTCGCGCGAAACGAGGAAATAGCCGGTCGTCAGGATGTCGATATTCTTGTTCCACATGGCGAGCGTGGTTTCCTCGACCGGCGCCGAGGAAGCGATCCCCGCATTGGAGACGAGGATGTCGACGCCGCCGAATTCGACGCAGGCTTCCGCGAAGGCTGAGATGACGGCGTCTTCCTTCGTGACGTCCAGCACGACGCCGCGCACCGCATCCTTGCCGAACGACTTTTCGAAATCCGCCCTGGTCTCAGCGAGCGTGCCGCCGTCGATATCGGCGAGCACCACGCAGGCTCCCTCGCCCATCAGCCGCGCAGCCGTTGCGCGCCCGATGCCGCCGGCGCCGCCGGTGACGAAGGCCACCTGTCCGGCAAGGCTCTTCGGTTTCGGCATGCGCTGCAGCTTGGCCTCCTCGAGCAGCCAGTATTCGATGTCGAAAGCCTCCTGCTCCGGCAGCCCCTGATATTCCGAGACGGTGGAAGCGCCGCGCATCACGTTGATCGCGTTGACATAGAACTCGCCGGCGATGCGGGCGGTCGCCTTGTCCCGGGCGAATGACAGCATGCCGACGCCGGGCACCAGGAAGATGACCGGGTTCGGGTCGCGCATCCTCGGCGAATTGACGTGCTTGCAGGTCTCGTAATAGCGGCTGTAGTCGGCCCTATAATCCTCCAGCGCCCTGTCGAGCGCGGCAATCACCGCATCCACATCGGGCTTGGCCGGATCGAAATCGAGGATCAGCGGCCGGATTTTCGTGCGCAGGAAATGGTCCGGGCAAGACGTGCCGAGTGCGCCGAGAGGCTTCAGGTTTTTCGAATTGACGAATTCGAGCACGGCATCCTGGTCGTCGAAATGGCCGAGCTTGCGCTCCGCCTTGCCGATGCGGCCACGGATTTCCGGCATGAGCCTGGCTGCGATCGCGCGCCGTTCCGGCCCCGGCAGGCTTTGCGCCGCGGCACCGCCGAAGATCGTCTTGCCTTCGGTCTGATGGGCGAACCATTCGATCGCCTTGTTGATGATTTCGAGCGTCAGCTCGTAGCAGGCCTTGGCTTCGTTCGCCCAGGTAAACAGGCCGTGGCTTTCCAGCACGACGCCCTTGGCGTTCGGATTGGCCTTCACGAAGGCTTCGAGATCGAGCCCGAGTTGGAAACCCGGCCGCCGCCAGGGCAGCCAGCCGATCTCGTCGCCGAAAATCTGCTTCGTCAGTTCCTTCGAGTTCTTCGACGCGGCGATCGCGATGATCGCATCGGGGTGCATGTGGTCGACATGCGTATAAGGCACGAAACCGTGCAGCGGCGTGTCGATCGAAGCCGCCCGCGGATTGAGATTGAAGGTGCAGTGTGGCAGGAAGCCGACCATCCGGTCCTCGTCCTCGACGCCCTCGTAGAGGCCCTTCAGCGCTTCCAGCCTGTCCATGTAGAGGGTCGCGAAACCGTCGAGCTTGATCGTGCCGACATCGCCGCCGGAGCCCTTCACCCACATGACGCGCACCTTCTCGCCGGTCAGCGGATCGGTCTCCATGACCTTGGCCGAAGTGTTGCCGCCGCCGTAATTGGTGATGCGCTTGTCGGCGCCGAGAAGATTGGAGCGGTAGAGCAGCTTGCCCGGCTCGTCGAGCTTGGCGGCATGGGAATCATCCCAGCGGTTTTCGAGAAGGCGTGGTTGGCCCGGCATCGCTTTCCTCCCAACATGTTTGCGGCTCATGGCGAACCTGCGCCGCCATATCCATGCAGCGGGATATCGCGCATTGTTTCGCCACATGTCAATCAAAAACGATCATAAACTTTCATTGTGCAGCGCAATAAAATCGATTTTGATCGTTTCTGATTGACAACACGAATTTTCCAGCAATAGTTGAGCCTCAGGAGGAACCCGATGCACGAACGTGAACGCCACCGCATCATTTTGAGCGCGATCCAGGAAAAGCCCGTCATCACGGTGCAGGATATCGCCGAGCTGACCGAGGCTTCCGAGGCCACGATCCGGCGCGACATCGCCTCGCTGCATGTCCAGGGCAAGCTCCGGCGCGTGCGCGGCGGCGCAGAAGCGGTGCACCCGCCGCAGATCGGCCAGCTCGCGGCCCGTTCCTTCCGGGTGTCGGAATCGGTCAATATCGACAAGAAGCGCGCGATTGCCCGCCGGGCGGTCGAGCTTTGCGAAGAAGGTGATTCCGTCATCATCAACGGCGGCACGACCACCTTCCAGATGGTGCATTTCATGTCGGCGCGGCGCCTGCAGGTGATGACCAATTCCTTCGCGATCGCCGAGCATCTGGTCAAGCACTCGAAAAGCACCGTGACGGTTCCTGGCGGCGCGATCTACCGCGAGCAGAGCCTGATCCTGTCGCCCTTCGAAAACGACGCGATCCGCAATTTCTATGCCCGTCGCATGTTCATCGGCGCGCAAGGCGTCGGCCCGCTCGGCGTCATGGAGGCCGATGCGCTGGTGATCCAGAGCGAGCAGAAGCTCATGCAGCAGGCCGAAGAACTGATCGTGATGGTGGATTCGTCGAAATTCCACCGCCGCTCGAGCCTCATTCTCTGCCCGCTGGAACGCGTGACGGCGATCATCACCGATGACGGCATTACCGAAGAGGCGACGCGGATGATCGAGGACGCCGGCATAAGGCTCATCGTCGCCGGCTCCGCCGCGGCGGAAATCGCTGAAGAGGATTCCACGTCGGCGGCGTGACGCGCCGTCGGCAGGAGGAAAATCGGACTATCAACTGGGAGGACTGACCATGAAACTTGCAAGGAAATTGGCTATCGGCGTGGCGCTCGCCTTCGCCGCCATGACGACGGCCGCAGGTGCCGCCGACATGAAGATCGCGCTCGTCGTGAAATCGCTCGGCAACGGCTTCTTCGAAGCCGCCAACAAGGGCGCACAGGAAGCTGCAAAGGAGCTCGGCGGCGTCGAGATCATCTATACCGGTCCGACGACCACGACCGCCGAGGGCCAGATCGAAGTCATCAATTCGCTGATCGCGCAAGGCGTGGATGCGATCGCCATCTCCGCCAACGATCCGGATGCCGTCATTCCGGCACTGAAGAAGGCCGCCCAGCGCGGCATCAAGGTGATCTCCTGGGATTCCGCCGTCGCGCCGGAAGGCCGCATCATGCACCTGAACCCGTCGTCCAACGAGCTCATCGGCAAGATGTGCCTGACGCTCGCGGCAAACCATCTGGAAGGCGGCAAGGGTGATTTCGCGATCCTGTCGGCCACGACGACCTCGACGAACCAGAACACCTGGATCGCGGAGATGAAGAAGCAGCTCAAGGACTTCCCGGGCCTCAATCTCGCCACGACCGTCTATGGCGACGACCTCGCCGACAAGTCCTATCGTGAAGCGCAAGGCCTGCTCACCTCGCAGCCGAACGTGAAGGTCATCGTCGCTCCGACCACGGTCGGCGTGCTCGCCGCCTCGCAGGCCGTCAAGGATGCCGGCAAGATCGGCCAGGTCTACGTCACCGGCCTCGGCCTGCCGTCCGAAATGGCCGGCGCCATCAAGTCCGGCGCGACCAAGGAATTCGCCATCTGGAACCCGATCGACCTCGGCTATTCCGCGACCCAGATCGCCTATCACATCGTCAAGGGCGACACGGATGCCAAGCCGGGCTCGGAAATCGAAGCCGGCCGCATGGGCAAGATCAAGGTGGGCGACAACGGCGAGGCCGCGATGGCCGACCCGTTCGTCTACAACGCTTCCAACATCGACGAGTTCTCGAAGATTTTCTGAGCCTTGAGTGCTATCCGCCAGCAGGTGCGTGTGGCCCCCTCATTCGCCTGCCGGCACCTTCTCCCCGCTGGGGAGAAGGGAAATTGCCGCAACGCCTCCGTCCTCCTCTCCCCTCGGGGTCCGGAGGACGGGACGGGGCCGCCGACCCGGCCTCGGTTGGTGGCCGAGCGTAGCGGAGGCCGGGTGAGGGGCCAACGGCACGACGCCAACGATTTTTGCAGCTGAAAAACAGTCAGACGTGGTTACAGACTCGTCGGAAATGTCCTGATGAACGGCGTTACGAAAATTCAAGATCGATCCCCTCACCCGACGGCGATGACGAAGGCTGCTCCGATCCTGGAAATGCGCGGCATCAGCCAGATATTCCCCGGGGTGAAGGCCCTCGACGGCGTCAGCATCAAACTCTATCCGGGCCAGGTGACCGCGCTGATCGGCGAGAACGGCGCCGGCAAGTCGACGCTCGTCAAGATATTGACCGGTATCTATCGCCCCAACGAAGGCGAGATGTTCATCGACGGCCGGCCGATTGCGTTCCATAGCGCACAGGCCGCAATCGATGCCGGCGTCACGGCCATCCATCAGGAAACCGTGCTTTTCGACGAACTGACGGTCGGCGAGAACATCTTTCTCGGCCATGCGCCGCGCACGCGCTTCGGTACGATCGACTGGCGGCAGATCAACGATCGCTCAAAAGCGCTCATGCGTGAACTCGAAAGCGAGATCGACCCGACGGTCCGCCTGCGCGACCTCTCGATCGCCCAGCGCCATTTGGTCGCGATCGCCCGGGCGCTTTCGGTCGAGGCGCGCATCGTCATCATGGACGAGCCGACCGCCGCCCTTTCCCGCAAGGAGATCGACGACCTCTTCCGCATCGTCGAAGGCTTGAAGCGGCAGGGGAAGGCGATCCTCTTCATCAGCCACAAGTTCGACGAGGTCTACGAGATCGCCGAAAACTTCGTCGTCTTCCGCGACGGGCGCGCCGTCGGCCAGGGCAAGCTCAAGGACACGCCGCAGGACGAGATCGTCCGGCTGATGGTCGGCCGTGACGTCAAGGACGTCTTCCCCAAAGTGAAGGTCGAGATCGGCGCTCCGGTGCTTGCCGTTGAAGGCTACAGCCACCCGACCGAATTCCGCGACATCTCCTTCGAACTCCGCCGCGGCGAGATCCTCGGCATCTACGGCCTGATCGGCGCCGGCCGTTCCGAACTCTGCCAGTCGCTGTTCGGCATCACCCGCCCCTCCTCCGGCCGGCTGACGCTGGAAGGCCGGCCGATCGGCATCCGCTCGTCCAGCGACGCGATCCGCGCCGGCATCGTTTATGTGCCGGAAGAACGAGGCCGTCACGGTCTGGCTTTACCCATGCCGATCTTCCAGAACATGTCGCTTCCGTCTTTGAGGAAGACCTCCCGCTCCGGCTTCCTGAAGGCCGCGAACGAACTGGCGCTTGCCCGCAAATACGCGGAACGGCTCGACCTGCGCGCCGCCGCCCTCTCCGTGCCCGTCGGCACGCTCTCCGGCGGCAATCAGCAGAAGGTGGTGATCGGCAAGTGGCTGGCGACCCGGCCGAAGATGATCATCCTCGACGAGCCGACCAAGGGCATCGATATCGGCTCCAAGGCGGCGGTGCACGGCTTTATCAGCGAACTCGCCGCCGAGGGCCTCTCGATCATCATGGTCTCCTCCGAGCTTCCGGAAATCCTCGGCATGTCAGACCGGGTAATGGTGATGCGCGAAGGCTTGTCGGCCGGGATTTTTGAACGTGATCGCCTGAGCGCCGAAGTCCTCGTGCGCGCCGCGACCGGCAATCAGTGAGGAAAGCCATGAACCGCCTCCTGAAGAACCGCGAAATCCTGCTGCTCGCCATCATCGCGATCATGGTGATCGGCTTTTCCACCCGTGCGCAGGGTTTTGCTTCGCCTGGCAATCTCGCCAACATCTTCAATGACACGTCGATCCTGATCATCCTGGCGCTCGGCCAGATGACGGTGATCCTGACGAAGTCGATCGATCTCTCGGTCGCCGCCAACCTCTCCTTCACCGGCATGGCGGTGGCGATGGCCAATGCGGTCTATCCCGACCTGCCGCTGGCGCTCCTGATCGTCATGGCCATCGGCATCGGCGCCTTCCTCGGCGCGATCAACGGCTTCCTTGTCTGGGCGCTGCAGATCCCGCCGATCGTCGTAACCCTCGGCACGCTGACCATCTATCGCGGCATGGCCTTCGTGCTGTCCGGCGGCGGCTGGGTGAACGCGCACCAGATGACGCCCTCCTTCCTCAACATCCCGCGCATGTCCGTGCTCGGCCTGCCGATCCTTTCCTGGATCGCGGTTCTCATCGTGCTCGGCGCATGGTTCGTGCTGACCCGCCTGCCCTTCGGCCGCGCGGCCTATGCCTCCGGCGGCAATCCGACGGCGGCCGTCTATGCCGGCATCGATATAGGCTGGACGCGCTTTCTCGCCTTCGTGACATCGGGCGCGCTCGCCGGCCTCTGCGGTTATCTCTGGGTATCGCGCTATGCGGTCGCCTATGTGGACATCGCGATCGGCTTCGAGCTCGACACGGTCGCGGCCTGCGTCATCGGCGGCATCTCGATCGCCGGCGGCATCGGCACGGTGGCGGGCGCCGTGCTCGGTTCGCTCTTCCTCGGGGTCATCAAGAATGCCCTTCCGGTCATCGGCATCTCGCCTTTCGCGCAGATGGCGATCTCCGGCATCGTCATCGTGCTCGCCGTCGTCTTCAACGCCCGCGCCGAGAAGAAGGCCGGCCGTATCATCCTGCGCGATCGCGCAGCCCAGGACCGGAATACCGGGGAGGTCTCCGCATGAGCGACGTCGTTACCTCGAAACGCGTGATCCCGGATCGGATCGGCACGAAAACCTCGCGCATCCTTGCAAGCTGGGAAGTGCTGCTTTTCGGCGTGGCGGTGCTGATCTTCGTCTTCAACTCCTTTGCCTCGCCTTACTTCCTGAACGCCTGGAACCTCTCCGACGCGACCTTCAATTTCACCGAAAAGGCGATGATCGCCTTCGCCATGGCGCTTCTGGTGATTGCCGGCGAGATCGATCTTTCGGTGGCGGCGATCATCGCGCTCGCCTCGACCGCCATGGGTGCGGCAGCGCAGGCCGGCATCGGCACGCCCGGCCTCGTGGCGATCGGGATCGGCGTCGGGCTTGCCTGCGGCGCCTTCAACGGCCTGCTCGTCGCCGGACTGCGGCTGCCCTCGATCGTCGTGACGATCGGCACGATGAGCCTCTTCCGTGGCATTTCCTATATCGTGCTCGGCGACCAGGCCTATGGCAAATATCCGGAAAGTTTCGCCTATTTCGGCCAGGGCTATGTCGCCTGGGTCTTCTCCTTCGAATTCGTGCTGTTCATCGTACTTGCGATCGCCTTCGCGGTACTGCTGCATGCGACCAATTTCGGCCGGCAGGTCTATGTGATCGGCAACAACGAGTTCGCCGCACGCTTCTCCGGCATTCCGGTGGAGCGGGTGAAGTTCATCCTCTTCCTGCTGACCGGTCTGATGGCGGGCGTGGCGAGCGTCTGCCTCACCTCGCGGCTCGGATCGACCCGGCCGTCGATCGCTCAAGGGTGGGAACTGGAAGTGGTCACCATGGTCGTGCTCGGCGGCGTCTCCATCCTCGGCGGCGCCGGCACGATCGCCGGCGTCGTCATCGCGGCGTTCGTCATGGGCCTGGTCACCTTCGGCCTCGGTCTTCTGAACGTCCCCGGCATCGTCATGTCGATCTTCGTCGGTCTGCTTTTGATCATCACCATCGCCGTGCCAATCGTCGCCCGACGCATCAAGGAAATGAGCCGATGAGTTCGGAGAAATATGCCTTCAAGATGAAGCTCAATCCGGGCATGGAGGCTGAGTATAAGAAGCGCCATGACGAGATCTGGCCTGACCTGGCCGACCTGCTGCGCAAAGCCGGCGTCAGTGACTATTCGATCCATCTCGACCGCGAGACGAACATCCTGTTCGGCGTGCTGACGCGACCGCGGAACCATACGATGGAAAACCTGCCGGACCATCCGGTGATGAAGAAATGGTGGGCGCATATGGCCGACATCATGGAAACCAATCCGGACAATTCGCCGGTCGCGACCGATCTCGTGACGGTCTTCCATCTGCCATGACGATGCCGGAAAAGATCGTCGTCCTCGATATCGGCAAGACCAATGCCAAGGTCGTCGTGCTCGATTGCATGACTGGCGGAGAGATTGCCGAGAGGAGGACGCCGAACCGCGTTCTCCCCGGTCCGCCTTACCCGCATTACGATATCGAGAGCCTATGGGAGTTTGCTCTGGACGCCTTGGCCGGGTTCGCCAGGGAACCCGGCTTCGACGCGATCTCCATCACCACGCACGGGGCTTCCGCCGTACTGCTCGGCACCGACGGAGCGCCGGCATTGCCGGTCCTCGACTACGAGCATCGATATCCGGAAGATATCCAGAAGGCCTATGCTGCACTCCGTCCGCAATTCTCCGAAACCTTCTCGCCTGCCCTTTCCGGCGGGCTGAATGTCGGGGCGCAGCTTCATTACCAGAAGACGGCCTTTCCGGATGAGTTCGCCCGAGTGCGGGCGATCCTGACCTATCCGCAATATTGGGCATTCCGGCTGACCGGCGTCGCGGCGAACGAAGTGACCTCGCTCGGTTGCCACACGGATCTCTGGCGGCCGCGCGACGGCTCATATTCCTCGCTGGTCGACAAGCTCGGCATTCGCGATCTGATGGCGCCTGTCCGCTCCGCCTTCGATGCGCTCGGCCCGGTCCTGCCGGAGATCGCGCAAAGGATCGGCCTCACGAGCCCCGTGCAGGTCCATTGCGGCATCCACGATTCCAACGCCTCGCTGCTTGCCCATCTGATCGGCCGCGAACCGCCGTTCGCCGTCGTCTCGACCGGGACCTGGGTCGTGAATTTCGCGGTCGGTGGCGATCTGGATCATCTGGACCCGGAACGCGACACGCTCGCCAATGTCGATGCCTATGGCCGCGCCGTGCCCTCGTCCCGCTTCATGGGCGGCCGCGAGTTCGAGATCCTGATCGCGGAACTCGGCAGACTTGATCCCTCGGCAGCGCTCGCCGCCATGCCGAAGGTCCTCGAGAAGCAGGTCATGCTGCTGCCGAACATCGCGACCGGTTCCGGCCCCTTCCCCGGCCGTGAGCGGCAATGGATCAACGATGCCGACGCTTCGTCCGGCGAGCGCTGGGCCGCCGCCTGCCTATACCTCGCGCTCATGACCGAAACGTGCCTGGAACTGATCGGTGCAAAAGGACCGGTTCTGGTGGAAGGCCCCTTCTCCTCCAATCCGGCCTATCTGCAGGCGATGCGCTCTCTCCTTCGACAAGACGTGATCGCTCTTCCGGGTTCGACGGGAACGAGCCAGGGTGCGGCCTTGCTCGCCGGAGTTTCGCCGAAAACAAAGCCGGGATCTCCCGCTCCGATGCCGTCGTGGGATATGCGGCGCTACAGGGCTATCTGGCGCAACAGCCTCGGAGGCTGAGTTCTACGCGGGGCGGCTCTGCTGAGGCCGGGCTGCCCGCCGAAGCGCCTGGGGCGGCTGCCCGAAATTGCGCAGGAAAGCGCGTCGCATCCGCCCCGGATCACCGAAACCGGCGGCTTCCGCAATGTGCTCTAGCGGCGTATGACCGGTCTCTATTGCCGCTCGCGCTGCCTCGAGACGCAGGCGTTCCACGGCTTTTGCCGGCGTCGTCCCCGTCTCCGCCGCAAATGTCCGGGCAAAATTGCGGGGGCTCATGGCGACATGATCGGCAAGCCGTTCGACGGTCAGCGGTTCTGCGAGATGCTCGCGCATCCACGCGATCAGGCCGGAGAAGCGGCCCGTGCGCCCGCCCAGCTCCACGAGCGCTGAAAACTGCGATTGGCCGCCGGGCCGCCGTTGGTGGATGACGAGCTGATGCGCCGTCCGTCGCGCAATCTCCTGGCCGAGGTCGTCCTCGATCAAGGCAAGCGCCAGGTCTATCCCGGAGGAGATGCCGGCCGAGGTCCAGATGTCGCCGTCCCGGATGAAGATGCGTTCGGCATCCAGCCTGATCTTCGGGTAACGGCGGGAGAAATCGTCCGAATTGGCCCAATGCGTCGTGGCGCTGCGGCCATCGAGCAACCCGGCCTCGGCGAGAAGATATGCACCCGAACAGACGCTCGTCATGCGTCGCGACCCCACCCGCCTGAGCCAGGCCAGGATTTCCTGCAACGCCTCCCGCGAACGGATGATATCGCCGCCCGACATGACGACCGTGTCGAGCGCGCCCTCCTCCAGCGGCCTTGCGGAAAGCTTCAGCCCCGAAGAACTCTCGACCTCGCCGCCGCCGGGTGCCATCAGCACCAGGTCGTAGCTTCCGGGGCTGAACCGCTCCGCGATTTCGAAAGCCGCGGCGGGGCCGGCTGCATCCAGTATCTGGAAGCCGGGAAAGATGACGACGGCAACGGTTCGGATCATGGCAGCTTTTGCCCGATTTATGTCGTTTCGGACAGAAGATAGCGGCGGTAATCTTCGCTTCAAGCCATCGATGCGGGAGGAAAATCGGGGCAGATGTCATGAATTGGCGGCTTATGCTTTGGAGCGGCTTGGGTCTCGCGGCGGTCTTCCTGGTGCTCGCTGCCGGCTGGATTGTCTCGCTGCCGCCTGCAACGGCCGCCGCAGCAGCCCAGCCCGTCCCGAAGGAGGAGGCGGATGCAACAATCGCGGCGCTGAAGCCGCCGAAACGCCAGCGCCCGGTGGTGACGGTGATCGCCGTCAACGACGGCACGGAAACCACCGATTATCTCATGCCCTATGGCATCCTGCGGCGCGCCGGTGTCGCCGAAGTCGTGGCTCTGGCAACGAACCCGGGACCGGTGACGCTTTATCCGGCGCTCAAGATCGAGCCGCAGGCCACGACCGCCGACTTCGATGCACGTTACCCCGAAGGCGCCGACTATGTGATCGTCCCGGCGATGCACCGCGACGACGATCCGGCAGCGCTTGAATGGATCAGGAGCCAGGCGGCCAAGGGTGCGATCGTCATTGGCGTCTGTGCCGGCGCCAAGGTCGCCGCCGCCGCAGGCCTGCTGGACGACCGCCGGGCAACCACCCATTGGTATTACCTCGATCAGCTGCACGAGCGGCATCCCGCAATCCG
>Ga0065721_10005787_pt1 | contig 12658 bp, 9 predicted proteins | sample Mesricmetagenome_FD_59108 | JGI IMG/M metagenome (GOLD analysis project Ga0065721, IMG submission 59108) | Mesophilic microbial community from rice straw/compost enrichment Sample: eDNA_1 v2 (version 2) | ecosystem: Engineered > Solid waste > Grass > Composting > Bioreactor | place: USA: Davis... | reverse complement strand
GCGCGCTGACGTCGGTAGCATGGCATCCATGTCGGACAGCGAAGACCCGGATGTCTCGACGGAGCTGATCGATCGCCTGCGTCTCATCGAGGAGCAGCCTCTGCACGCGCGCGCCGACGCCTACGCCGCGGTGCACGACGAACTGGCCCGGCGCCTCGCGTCGGCGCCCACCGATCCCGCCGCGGCGTCGCGCCCGTGACCTCCCGCCTCGACGCCGAGCTCGCCGCCCGCGGGCTCGCCCGCTCGCGTTCGCACGCATCGCAGTTGATCGCCGCCGGAGTCGTCAGCGTGGACGGGAAGCCGGTGGTGAAGCCGTCGACGCCCGTCGGTGCCGCGAGCGACATCACCGTCGCGGGTGCCGATCACTACGTCAGCCGGGCGGCGCACAAGCTGATCGCCGCGCTCGACGCCTTCCCGATCGAGGTGGCGGGGCGCACGGCGCTCGACCTCGGCGCCTCGACCGGCGGATTCACGCAGGTGCTGCGCGAGCGCGGTGCCCGCCCCGTCCTCGCCGTCGATGTGGGGCACGGACAGTTGTCCACCGTCGTGGGGAGCGACCCCGACGTGGTGTCGGTGGAGGGGTATAACGTGCGGTTCATGACCGCCGACTCCCTCGCCGCCGCGACCGGCGTCGACGAGCGGCCGAGCGTGGTCACCGGCGATCTGTCGTTCATCTCCCTGCACCACGTGCTGCCGGCGGTGGCGACCACCGCGGCGAGCGAGGCGGATGTCGTGCTGCTGATCAAGCCGCAGTTCGAGGTGGGACGGACCGCGGTCAAGGGCGGCCTGGTGACCGATCCCGCCCTGCGCTCCGATGCGGTGCACGGCGTCCTGTGGGCGGCGTGGGACACGGGGCTGCGCACGGCCGGACTGATCGCGTCGCCCCTCGTCGGGACCCACGGCAACCAGGAGTATGTCGCGTGGTTCTCGGCCGTCCGGGGCGGTGACCCCTCAGAATGGGAGAGCACCGTGACCGAACTGACCGGAAGCCGATGACCCCCAGCGATCGCCGAATCCTCCTCGTCGTGCACGCACGCCGCGATGACACCGTCCATGCCGCCGAGCGCATCCTCACCGCCGTGCGCGCCGCGGGGGCGACTCCCGTCGTCTCGGCGGAGGACCGACCCGAACTCGCCGAGCGGCTCTCGCTCGAGGGGGTCGAGACCCTCGGCGTCGATGTCGACATCGCCGACGTCGAGCTCGCGATCGTCCTCGGTGGCGACGGCACGATCCTGCGCGCGGCCGAGACCGTGCGCGGGGGGCGCGCTCCGATCCTCGGGATCAACATGGGCCACGTCGGCTTCCTCGCCGAGATCGAGCGCGACGACATGGACGACGCCGTCCGCCGCGTGATCGCCCGCGACTACACCGTCGAAGAGCGTCTCGCCCTGGCCGTCCGGGTGCTGGATGCCGACGACACCGTCATCTTCGAGACCTGGGCGCTGAACGAAGCCACCGTCGAGAAGGCCAGCCGCGAACGCATGCTCGAGGTCGTCATGGAGGTCGACGGTCGTCCGCTGTCGTCCTTCGGGTGCGACGGCGTGGTCGTCGCTTCGCCGACGGGGTCGACGGCCTACAACTTCTCGGCCGGGGGACCGGTCATCTGGCCCACGGTCGAGGCGATCGCCGTGGTGCCCCTCTCGGCCCACGCGCTCTTCGCGCGCCCGCTCGTGGTGAGCCCCGACGCGACCGTCGCCGTCGAGGTGCTCGAGCGCACGAGCGGGAGCGGCATCCTCTGGTGCGACGGGAGACGCTCGCACGAACTGCCGCCCGGCGCCCGCGTCGTGGTGCGGCGGTCGTCGCGCCCGGTGCGTCTGGCGCGACTGCATCCCGCGGCGTTCACCGATCGGCTCGTGCGCAAATTCCGCCTGCCCGTCGCGGGCTGGCGCGGCGCGACGGGAGGCACCGCGTGATCGAGGAGATGCGGCTGAAAGACCTCGGGGTCATCGCCGACGCCACCCTGCCGATCGGCCGCGGGTTCACGGCGATCACCGGCGAGACCGGCGCCGGCAAGACCATGGTCGTCACCGGACTCGGTCTGCTGCTGGGGCAGCGTGCCGACTCGGGAGCCGTGCGTTCGGGGGCCGCACAGGCCGCCGTCGAGGGCGTCTGGCTGGTGCCCGAAGACGGGCCGGTCGCCGCTCGCGTGCGCGAAGCCGGGGGTGACGTCGAACCCGTCGGCGAGGGCGCGGCGGAGCTGTACCTCGGCCGCACGGTGTCGAGCGAGGGGCGCGGACGGGCCACCGTGGGAGGGCGGACCGCCCCGGCCGGGGTGCTCGCCGATCTGGCCGACGACCTCGTCGTGGTGCACGGGCAATCCGATCAGCTGCGTCTGCGCTCGGCATCCGCCCAGCGCGATGCGCTCGATCGCTTCGGCGGCGAGCCGGTGGCGACGGCGCGGGCGACCTATCGCGCCGCGTGGGACGCCTGGCGTGCGCTCGACGCCGAGCTGTCGACCCTCACCGGTGATCGCGACGAGCGCGCGCGCGAGGCGGAGCAGCTGCGCGCGGCCATCGCCGAGATCGAGGCCGCGGCGCCGCTCCCGGGCGAAGAAGACGAGCTGGCCCGTCGCGCGGAACGACTGGCCAACGCCGAGGATCTCCGCGTCGCCGCGGTGACCGCGCACGCGGCCCTCTCGAACGAAGACGGGGCCCCCGACGTCGTGTCCCTGCTGGCGGAGGCCCGCCGCGCCCTGGAGCGCATCTCGGGCAGCGACGCCGCTCTCGCCGCGATCGGCGAGCAGATCGCCGATCTGGGCTACCGCGCCACCGATGCCTCCGTCGCGCTGTCGGGGTACCTCGCCGACCTCGACGAGTCCGGCCCGCATGAACTCGCGGCCGTCGACGAGCGCCGCGGGGTTCTCGCCGCCCTCGCCCGCACCCACGGCTCGGTCGACGCCGCGATCGATCTGCTCGCGACCGGGTCGGCCCGCCTCGTCGAGCTGGACGACGACGGAGACCGTCTCGAACGCCTCGCGGCCCGACGCGACGAGGCGGCCCGCGAACTCGACGCCGCCGCCGACGCCCTGACCTCGGCCCGCCGCGAGGCGGCGGAACGCCTCGGTGCGGCCGTCACCGAAGAACTGCACGCCCTCGCGCTGCCCGATGCGACGCTCACGGTCGACGTGGCTCCCGCCTCTCCGGCCGCGCACGGGCGCGACGACGTCGCCATCCTGCTCGCGCCCCACCCCGGGGCCGACCCGCGACCGGTGTCGCGAGGCGCCTCGGGCGGCGAGCTCAGCCGCGTGATGCTGGCCATCGAGGTCGTGATCGCCGGCGTCGACCCCGTGCCGACGTTCGTCTTCGACGAGGTGGACGCGGGAATCGGCGGCGCCGCGGCGATCGAGGTCGGTCGACGCCTGGCCCGCCTGGCGGAGTCGTCGCAGGTGATCGCGGTCACCCACCTCGCCCAGGTGGCCGCCTTCGCGGGCAACCACCTGACGGTCGTCAAGGGCAACGACGGCGCGGTCACGGCATCCAGCGTCCGACGCCTCGACGGAGCCGAGCGCGAGGCGGAGATGGCGCGACTGCTCTCGGGACTCAGCGACTCGGATGCCGCCCTGACCCACGCCCGCGAGCTGCTCGAGACCGGGCGGGCACGCTGACCCGACCGCGCCCGACCCCTGATCGACACGCGGGCGTGACCCGGATGTCGGAAGGGGCTGTCAGACTCTGAGGCGAACCCCCACACCCGACTGATAGGATCGAAGCCCGTGATGCAGACTTCGGACGCGGGACATTCAGACAGCACGACCTTCACGACGAAGCACATCTTCGTGACCGGAGGAGTCGTCTCCTCCCTGGGCAAAGGCCTGACGGCGGCAAGCCTCGGCAACCTCCTCACGGCCCGCGGACTCCGCGTGGTCATGCAGAAGCTCGATCCCTATCTCAACGTGGATCCGGGCACCATGAACCCCTTCCAGCACGGCGAGGTCTTCGTGACCGACGACGGCGCCGAGACCGACCTCGACATCGGGCACTACGAGCGCTTCCTCGACATCGAGCTGAGCCAGGCCGCCAACGTCACCACGGGCCAGATCTACTCGCAGGTGATCGCGCGCGAGCGTCGCGGCGAGTACCTCGGCGACACGGTGCAGGTGATCCCGCACATCACCGACGAGATCAAGCGGCGCATGCGCCTGCAGGCCAGCGAGAGCCCGCAGCCCGACGTCATCATCACCGAGATCGGCGGCACGGTCGGCGACATCGAGTCGCAGCCGTTCATCGAGTCGGCCCGTCAGATCCGCCACGAGCTCGGTCGCAAGAACGTCTTCTTCGTGCACGTGTCGCTCGTGCCGTTCATGGGCGCCTCGGGCGAGCAGAAGACCAAGCCCACGCAGCACTCCGTCGCGACGCTGCGATCCATCGGCATCCAGCCCGACGCCCTCGTGCTGCGCAGCGACCGCCCCGTCACCGAGTCCAACAAGCGCAAGATCGCACTCATGTGCGACGTCGACGAGGACGCGGTCGTCAACGCGATCGACGTGCCGAGCATCTACGACATCCCGTCGATGATGCACGACCAGGGCCTCGACGCGTACATCGTCGACGCGCTCGAGATCGCCAAGGCCGCCGACGTGGACTGGACGCGCTGGAACCGCGTGCTGCAGGCGGTGCACAACCCCAAGCACGAGGTCACGATCGGCCTGGTCGGCAAGTACATCGACCTGCCCGACGCCTACCTCTCGGTCACCGAGGCCATCAAGGCCGGCGGTTTCGGCCAGGAGACGCACGTGAAGATCACGTGGATCCCCTCCGACCTGTGCGAGACGCCCGAGGGCGCCGCGAAGGCCCTCGGCGCGGTCGACGGCATCATCGTCCCCGGCGGCTTCGGCATCCGCGGCATCGAGGGCAAGCTCGGCGCGCTGCGCTTCGCCCGCGAGCAGGGCATCCCCACGCTCGGCATCTGCCTCGGCCTGCAGTGCATGGTCATCGAGTACGCGCGCACCGTCGCCGGGCTCGAGGGCGCCTCGTCGAGCGAGTTCGACCCCGACACCGCCCACCCCGTCGTGGCGACGATGGCCGAGCAGGTCGACATCCTTGAGAGCGGCGACCTCGGCGGCACGATGCGCCTGGGTCTGTACCCGGCCGCGCTCGCCGAGGGCTCGCTTGCGGCGGAGGTCTACGGATCGAGCTGCATCTCCGAGCGCCACCGTCACCGCTACGAGGTCAACAACGCCTACCGTCAGCAGCTGAGCGACGCGGGGCTCGTGTTCTCGGGGCTCAACCCTGATCTCGACCTCGTCGAGTTCGTCGAGCTGCCGCGCGACGTGCACCCGTACTACATCGCCACGCAGGCGCACCCCGAACTGCGCTCGCGGCCGACCGAGCCCCACCCGCTGTTCCGCGGGCTCGTCGGGGCGGCGCTCGAGCGTCACCGCTCGAGTGAGCTGTTCGACGTCGAGGAGGACTGAGATGGAGTCGCTGCGCGACGAGCGGGTCGACCTCGAGGTCGTCTCGACCGACCTCGTGTACGAGGGCGCCGTGTGGGACGTCCGCAGCGACACCGTCCGGTACGGCGACGGCGAGATGACGCGTCAATACGTCGAGCACCCGGGCGCCGCGGCGGTCGTCGCGATCGACGACGAGGGTCGCGTCGTGCTCATTCAGCAGTACCGCCACCCCATCAAGGAGCGCGACTGGGAGATCCCGGCGGGGCTGCTCGACGTGGCCGGTGAGCCGCCGCTCGAGACGGCGAAGCGCGAGCTGACCGAGGAGGTTGACCTCGAGGCCGACCGCTGGCAGCACCTGCTGTCGATGCACACCACCCCGGGCGGGAACGACGAGGTCGTGCACCTCTTCCTCGCCCGCGGGCTGCGCGAGGTCGAGACCGACTACGAGCGCGAGCACGAGGAATCCGACATGCGGGTCGAGCGCGTGCCGCTCGACGACGTGATCGACGGGATCATCGCGGGGCGTCTGCGCAACGGCATCCTGGCCGCGGGGGCGCTCGCGGCGGCCGAGATCCTGCGCCGCGAGGCCGCGTCGGCCTGACGTGGAGCTCGAGCGCGCGGTCGACACCTACCTGCGACACGTCGCGCTCGAGCGGGGCCTGTCGGATCACACGGTCGCCGCCTACCGGCGCGACCTCGAGGTGTACACGGCGTGGCTCCGCGCGCGCGACGTCGTCGAGGCCGAAGCGGTGACCGCCGAGTTGGTCGCCGCCTTCGGTGCGGAGCGGGCCTCGGCCGACCCTCCGCCCGCGGCGTCGTCGCTCGCGCGTCTGCAGTCGTCCGTGCGGGGGCTGCACCGCTTCCTCGTGCGCGAGGGTCGGACCGAGGTGGATCCGAGCGGGCGTCTGCGGCCGCCCAAGACGCCCCGGCGCCTGCCGAAGGCCCTGACCGTCACGCAGATCGACGAGCTGTTGGATGCCGCGGGGCCGGCGCCCGGATCGCCCGATGCGTCAGTGGCGGAGCCGGTGGCCGTCCGCGACCGGGCGCTGCTCGAACTGCTCTACGCCACGGGCGCGCGCGTGTCGGAGATCGTGCAGCTCGACCTCGACGACCTGTCGCACGGCGACCTGCTGCGCGTCCGCGGCAAGGGCGACAAGGAACGCATCGTGCCGGTCGGCTCCTACGCGCGCGCCGCCGTCGAGGCCTACGCGACGCGCGTGCGCCCCGCCCTCGCGGCACGGGGACGCGCGACGCCGCGGCTGTTCCTCGGGGTGCGCGGCGCCCCCCTCTCCCGGCAGAGCGCGTGGCTCATCATCCAGGCCGCGGCCGATCGTGCCGCCCTCACCGCCCACGTCTCGCCGCACACGCTGCGCCACTCGTTCGCGACGCACCTGCTGCAGGGCGGTGCGGATGTGCGCGTCGTGCAGGAGCTGCTCGGTCACGCCTCGGTCGCGACCACCCAGATCTACACGCACGTCTCCGTCGACGCCCTTCGCGACGTCTACGCGACGGCGCACCCGCGGGCGCGGTGAGGGGCGACGTGCCGGCGGGGCGGCAATGCGGATCACGAATGCGGGGAGGGGCTCGGCCGAGCCCGGAGGGGGGATTCCGATGAGCGCATCGGACGCATCGACCACCACGAGGAGACTGCTCGACGGCGGGCTGGCCCTCGCCGCACTGGTTCCGTTCGCCGTGCTCGGTCTGATCGGGGCCGTGGTGTGCCTCTCCTCGCTCGCGGGAACGGGCTCCGGCGGCGAGGAGGGGGAGACCCTGGTGCTGAGCCTCCTGCTCGGGGGCGTGTCCGTCGCCTTCTGCCTGCTGGCGGCGGGGGCGTCGGCGCGCAGGGGCCGCCTGTCGTGGCCGCGCGCCCTCTGCCTGGTCGCCTTCGTCACGATCCTCTGGACGGCCGCCACCTTCGGCCTGTGGGGCACCGGCGCCTTCCTGCTCGTCGCCGATCTCCCGTGGGTGTTCTTCCTCATGGTCGTCACCGGGTTCACGCTCCCGGTGGCGGGCCTCGGCATCCTGGGGCTCGTCGTCGTCGCGATCGTCCGGCGCGCTCGGGGCCGAGGCGCGCCGGACGTCACCGAGGGGCCTGGGAGACTAGGGGGGATGACCGCCACCCTCGTCGCCCAGAACCTCGCCGGGGGATACGGCCACCGCACGCTCTTCGAGGGCGTCGACCTCACCGTCGCTCCGGGCGACGTGGTCGGACTGGTCGGGGCCAACGGCGCCGGGAAGTCGACCCTGCTGCGGCTGCTCGCGGGCGCCGACGAACCCCTCGCCGGAACCGTGGGCCTCGCTCCCGCCGACGCCTTCGTGGGCTGGCTCCCGCAGGAGCACGAGCGCGTACCGGGTGAGACGGTCGCCGCCTACATCGCGCGGCGCACGGGCTGCGCCGAGGCCGCCCGCGAGATGGATGCCACCGCCGCGGCGCTGGGCGACCCCACCGCCGTCGGCGCCGACGACGCGTACGCGACGGCCCTGGAACGCTGGCTCGCGAGCGGCGCGGCCGACCTCGACGAGCGCATGCCGCAGGTGCTCGCCGACCTGGGGCTGGAGGTGGGGCCGGATGCCGAGATGACCGGCCTCTCCGGCGGACAGGCGGCCCGCGTGGGTCTGGCGGCCCTGCTGCTGTCGCGCTTCGACATCGCTCTGCTCGACGAACCCACGAACGACCTCGATCTCGACGGACTCGAGAGGCTCGAGGCGTTCGTCCGCGGGCTGCGCGGCGGGGTGGTGCTCGTCAGCCACGACCGCGAGTTCCTCGCACGCTCGGTGACCCGCGTCCTGGAGCTCGACCTCGCGCAGAACACGCACCGGATCTACGGCGGGGGATACGACTCCTACCTCGAGGAGCGGGCGACACTGCGCCGTCAGGCGCGCGAGAAGTACGAGGAGTACGCCGAGACGAAGGCCGACCTGGTGTCGCGGGCGCGCACGCAGCGCGAGTGGTCGAGCCAGGGCGTGCGCAACGCGATGAAGAAATCGCCCGACAACGACAAGATCCGCCGCAAGGCCGCGACCGAGTCGAGCGAGAAGCAGGCGCAGAAGGTGCGGCAGATGGAGAGCCGCATCGCGCGCCTCGACGAAGTCGAGGAGCCGCGTAAGGAGTGGCAGCTCGAGTTCACCATCGGGTCGGCACCCCGGTCGAGCTCGGTCGTGTCCACGCTCTCCGGCGCGGTGTTCCGGCAGGGGACGTTCGTGCTCGGCCCGGTCTCGCTGCAGGTCAACGCCGGGGAGCGGATCGGCATCACCGGGCCGAACGGTGCCGGGAAATCGACGCTGCTGCGTGGCATCCTGGGCCGTCAGTCACCCGATGAGGGGACGTCGTCGCTCGGGACGAGCGTGGCGATCGGCGAGATCGATCAGGCCCGTTCGCTGCTGGTGGGGGAGCGCCCGCTCGCCGAGACCTTCGAGGCGCTGGTGCCCGAGATGAACGCTGGCGAGGTGCGGACGCTCCTGGCGAAGTTCGGGCTCAAGGCCGATCACGTCACGCGGCCCGTCGACGGTCTTTCGCCGGGCGAGCGCACGCGCGCGGGCCTCGCGTTGTTGCAGGCTCGGGGCGTCAACGTCCTCGTGCTCGACGAACCGACCAACCACCTCGACCTGCCCGCGATCGAACAGCTCGAGCAGGCCCTCGGCTCGTACACGGGGACGTTGCTGCTGGTGACGCACGATCGGCGCATGCTCGCGGCCGTCGAGACCGATCGTCGCTGGCACGTCGAGGCCGGGCGGGTCACGGAGCTGTAGCCGCGAGGCGCTCGCGGGTGCTTCGCGCAAACGGGCTCAGCGGCGGGAAACGCCCCGAGTCTCGGACCGTTCAGTGTTCGTCGCGGCGCAGGGGGCCGCGGATCAGCGGCCCTGGCGCTTCTTGTACGGCTTGGGCTGGCCCTTCACGATCGGGGCGCGGCCCTTTCCCTTGTTGGCCTTGGCCTTGCCGCCCCCGGGGGCCTTCTGCTTGGGTGCGGGGGGAGGAGCGTCGGCGATGCGGCGGTGGGCCTCCTCGAGCAGCAGGGCGCCCGCCGGGAGCAGACGCGTGGGAGCCGTGCGCTGGACCAGCGGCTGGCCCACCTCCTCCTCGAGCTTGTCGAGCGTCGTGTAGAGCGAGGCGAGCGGGATGCCGAGCTTCTCGGCCGCGCGAGGGAAGTGCAGCTCCTCGGCGAGGGCGGCGAACCGGACGAGGTGCTCGAGCTTCATGGCATCCATTCTCCCGTGCGCGTGCCGACATCACACGATCGGCCCGAGATCACCCGCCGCGGTCGGTCCGTGACGTGTGGCCTCGAGCCGGTCGTGTGATCTCGCGAGGGGGAGGGGGCGTGCCCGCCCGGGCGGGGTCAGGCGGCGGCGGATGCCAGGAAGCGGTCCGCCGTGCGCAGCGACAGCGCCATGATCGTCAGCGCCGGGTTCGCGGCGATCGCCGAGGGGAAGACGGAGTTGTCGCAGATCCACAGGTTCGGGATCTCGTGCGAGCGGCCGTCGGCGTCGACGACGCCGTCCGAGGGGTCGGTCGACATGCGACAGGTGCCGATGGTGTGGGCCGTGCGGGCCAGCACCATCGTGTCGCGCGCTCCGGCCGCCTCCATCACGCGCAGCATGAACGCCGTCGCGTGCCGGTCGATCGCCTTCTCGTTCTCTCCCGCGGTGAAGGTGACGCGCGCCCGGGGGATGCCGAACTCGTCGGTCTCGTCGCTCAGCACGAGGAGATTGTCGTCGGAGGGCAGGCAATCGGCGTTGATGCCGATGCCGGCCATGAACCGGTACTGATCCAGCCGCTGCATGAGCTCCGGACCCCACAGGCCGCCGCCGCGCACGAGCGTCGTCGACAGCGTCAGCGGCATCACGCCCAGGCTCTGGACGAGGTACCCTCCGGCGAAGTCCGCATCGGCGGGACGCATCATGTCTTCGGAGATGAGCGAGGACGGATAGCCGCGGTGCCCGCGCACCGGCTCGTCGAAACGGCCCCACACCTGCGTCGCGCCGTGCGCGAGGAAGTTGCGGCCCACCTGGCCGTTGCCGTTGGCGAGCCCGGTGTGCAGGAGGAGGCGGGGGGTCTCGACGCCGCCGCCGGCGAGAACGAGCGCGCGGCACCGCTGGCGACGGTCCACGCCGTCCTTGCGGTAGACGACGGCCGCGACGTGCCCGCGCTCGTCGAGTTCGATGCCGTGCACCATCGACTCGCTGCGGATCTCGGCGCCGGCCGCGACCGCCGCGGGCAGGTAGGTGTTGGCGGTGGAGGCCTTGGCATCCGCCCGGCATCCCTGGTGGCACTCGCCGCAGTTGAGGCACGCCCCGCGCTCGCCGTGGTGATCCTGGAGTCGCGCTCGCGTGAGCACGGCCGCGGGGGCGTCGGCCCAGCGCACGCCGAGGGCGTCGCAGCCCTTGGCGACGAGGTTCGCCGGCGCGTTGCGCGCCGCGGGGGCGTACGCGTAGCTGCGGCTCGGGTCCCACGGGTAGGGCGTCGGGCCCGAGACGCCGATGTCGCCCTCGACGCGCTCGACGTAGGCGAGCAGTTCGTCGGGGTCGATCGGCCAGTCGCGGCCCACTCCCGATTCGCTGCGCAGCGCGAGGTCGCGTCGGTCGGGACGGGGGGTGAAGGCGCCCCAGTGCAGCATCGAGCCGCCGACGCCGCGACCGCTGTTGTTCGGGCCGAACGCCGTGGGGTCGTCACCGCCGCTCAGGCGCTCCGACATCCAGTTGATCTCGACGGCCTCGGTCTCGTCGGGCGTCAGGTCATCGAGCGCGAAGTGGCGCCCGGCCTCGAGCGCCACGACGCTGAGTCCCTTGCGGGCGAGTTCGTTCGTCAGCGGCGCGCCACCGGCGCCGGTTCCCACCACGACGACGTCGACCGTCTCGTCGTCGGTGAAGGTGCGCATGCCGTCGAGGTTCATGCGGCGTCTCCTGTCGCGATCGTGCCGCCGACGTTCGACGGCTCCCAGTCTTCTCGGCGGCCCAGCCGCAGTTCCACGTAGCCGCGCATCGGCGAGCCGCCCGTGGCGAATCCGTCGTAGCCGACCCGCGCCATGCTCGCCGGATGCGCGAGCCACTGCCGCACGAGGTCGTTGCGCACGTCCTCCAGCCACACCTTCAGCTGAGCCGCGTCGAGAGCGCCCTCGGCGGTGCTCTCCCCCTCGATCGCCGCGCGCAGGACGCGCGTCCGGTCGGCGGGGTCGGTCGGCCAGTGGCGCGCGAGCGTGTCGAGCCCCGCCCGGTACGCCTCGGGGTCGGTCGGCAGGTCGGCGTTGCGCCAGCCGTCGCCCTCGCCGCGCGCGAGCTGCGCGTCGACGCGCGCGGCGATGTCGATCGCGGGGCCGTCCTGCGGGACGACCAGGTCGGCGATCTCGCGCAGCAGGGTGAGCTGGGCGAGGTCGAGCACCTCGGGGGCGTACCCGCGGTCGTCGGGAAGAGCGCGCCGGGCCAGGATGCCGCGCACCCGGGCATCGACGCGATCGCCGGCGATGAGGCGGACCCACTCGTCGGCGACCACGGGCCCTACCCGGATCTCCTCGTCGACGAAGCGTTCGATGGCCTCCGCGGCCTCGGCGTCGCGCTCGAGCGGGATCAGGTGACCGGTGTCGGCGAGGGGGACGAAACGCGCGCGCGGGTACACCGAGGCCAGCAGGCCCGGCTGGGCGGCCGCGCCGAGGTCGGCGTCGTCCTCACCGGCGAGCACGAGGGCGGGGAGGTCGAGCGTGCCCACCTCGGCCGTGGCGTCGACGCGGCTCCCCGTCTCGAGCCAGGCGCGCCAGGCCGCGGGGGAGGTGCGGCGGAGGTCGTCGATCGCGGCGGTGTGCGCCGCGTCGTCGAGGGGCTCGGCGGTGTTCTGCGCGAGGAAGGCCGCGGCATCCTCGTCGGAGAGGCCGCCGTCGGACACCCACGACAGCATGCGCTCGCGGCGCTCCTCGTCCATGGGTTCGGGGCGCGGGGGCGAGGGGGCCATCAGCACCACGCCGGCGAGGCCGAACAGCCGCGCCTCGCCTCGCAGGACGCGCGACGCCACGAGCGCGGTGACCTTGCCGCCCATGCTGTGCCCGCCGAGCAGCCAGGGGCCGCCCGTGTGGGCCGCCAGCGTGCGCTCGACGTGCGCGACGGTGGAGGAGAGGTCGGTCTGCGTCGCGGACGCCTCGGAACCGAAACCGGGCAGGTCGATCCCGACGAGGCGCACGCGGCCGGCCAGTCTCTCGGCCACCCGATCGAACGAGCGGGCGCTCGCGCCGAGCGCGTGCAGCATGTACAGGGTCAGGGGCGCCTCGTCGGGGACGGAGGCGG
>Ga0065721_10007088_pt1 | contig 12659 bp, 15 predicted proteins | sample Mesricmetagenome_FD_59108 | JGI IMG/M metagenome (GOLD analysis project Ga0065721, IMG submission 59108) | Mesophilic microbial community from rice straw/compost enrichment Sample: eDNA_1 v2 (version 2) | ecosystem: Engineered > Solid waste > Grass > Composting > Bioreactor | place: USA: Davis... | reverse complement strand
CGACTTGCTCCCCGCACCGAACTTTGCATATTCAGGCTTGCGTTCCACCCACAGCATGATGAGGCCGCCCACGATCAACGTGAACACGAACACCATGGGGCTATGGAACAGCATCTTGATGTACTTGATGAAAAGCGCCCCAATGACCGCAGCCGGCAGAAACGCAATCAGCAGATTGCGCATGAAGGCGACTTCCACAGGGTCACGAGCAAAGGTACCCCGGATCAGCTGGAAGATTCGCGCGCGAAAGATCCACATAACGGCGAGAATGGACCCGAACTGAATCACCACTTCGAAGACCTTCTCGTCACTGGACGAGAAGTCGATCCAGGACCCGATCAACAAAAGGTGGGCAGTGCTGGATACGGGAATGAACTCCGTCAACCCTTCCATCAGGCCCAGGAACAGGGCCTTCAACATGAACCAAGTAGATTCCGTCATTCGTTACTCGTGTCAGAGATATCGTCGGCATCAGAGCTTACACGGTCAATCAGCACAGACGCGATGCGTCGTCCTTCCATCCGCTCGACGGTGAATATGAAAGAATGGTGCTCGCCCCTGAGGGTACAGCGATCTCCTTCCTTGGGAAGGTGCCCGAAGCGCGACAGCATGAACCCCGCGATCGTCGTGTAGTCCTCGCTTTCGTCCACCAGGCCGCCTGTACCCAGCAGCAACTCCATATGCATCAGATCCGCCGCACCGTCCACGCGCCAATGGCCGCTCTCCAGCTTCTGGATATCCGGAGTTTCGTCTTCGTCGGGAAATTCGCCAGCAATTGCCTCGAAAAGATCAATGGCCGTCACCAGACCTTCGATGGCCCCAAATTCGTCAGTGACCAATACCAGCTGCCCGCTGGAGCGCTTCAGGGTCTCCATGAGCCGCAGCACGCTCATCGATTCATGGACGATCACAGGCTCACGCAAGTGGGATACTCGTATCACGCCATGCTGGATCAAATCCGCCACTACTTCTTTGGCGCGCCCGATTCCAACCACTTCGTCCAGCGACCCGCGACACACGGGGAAAAGACTATGCGGTGATTCGAGCACCTTCTGCTTGAGGGCTTCAGGAGGGTCCTCGAGATTGAGCCAGACCACTTCGACGCGAGGGGTCATCACGGAACGGATGGAACGTTCTGCCAGCGTCAATACGCCGCTGACCATGTAACGCTCCTCGTCCTGGAAGACCTTTGCCGGCTGATCCTCCGATACAGAACGATTAGCGCCCTCTGCCTCGGACAACTGCATGCCAAGCATGCGCATAACGCCTTCCGCAGTCCGTTCCCGCAAGGGTCGGGTGGCTGCCAATCGCCGCAGATTCCTGCGGGCCAGTTGGTTCAGGGTCTCGATCAGCACGGAAAACGTGATGGCGGCGTACAAATAGCCCTTCGGAACCGTGAATCCAAAGCCTTCGATCATCAAGGTAAACCCAATCGTCAACAGGAAACCCAGGCACAGGATAACAACCGTCGGATGCGCGCTGACAAAGCGGGCAAGCGGCTTCGATGCAAACAGCATGATACCGATGGCAATCGTCACCGCCAGCATCATGATGGGCAGGTGATGCACCATACCCACGGCTGTGATGACGGCATCCAGCGAGAAAACGGCATCCAGCACCACGATCTGCAGCACGATGACGGCAAAGCCGGCATGGATGCGCGAGCCTGAAGCGGCCGAACCCTTGCCTTCGACACGCTCGTGCAGTTCGATCGTGCCCTTCAGCAGCAAGAATAGGCCACCGACGATCAGGATAATGTCGCGTTGCGAGAACGACAGCGATCCGACCGTAAACCAGGGATTCGTGAGCGTGATCAGCCACGACATCACGGAAAGAAGGCCGAGCCGCATAAGCAGCGCGAGGCTCAACCCCACCACGCGCGCACGATCACGCTGTTCGGGTGGAAGCTTGTCGACCAGAATGGCGATAAAAATGAGATTGTCGATTCCCAGGACAATCTCAAGTAGGACGAGGGTCAGCAGGCCCGCCCATGCTGAAGGATCGAAGACCCATTCCATCATGCCGGACCCCTGCCCAGGCTAACGTTCACCCCTGTAGGTGCCCCAACATCTGAGGAAAGATCTTCGGGGTACCCGCGACGACGCGACCTGTGCTCATCCATTGCTGCTCTCCGTCGAAATCCGACACCAGCCCACCGGCTTCGAGGATAAGCAAGCTGCCGGCAGCGAGGTCCCAGGGCTTCAAACCCACACCGCAGTATCCGTCGATGCGGCCCGCTGCCACATAGGCAAGGTCCAATACCGTGGAGCCCATGCGCCGAACGGCAGCACATTCGTCCAACAATGAGGTGAAACGCGGATCGGCATTGGTGAAGGACTTGCCCAAGTGCACGGCCAGCAATGCATCGTGGTAGCGACGCTGCCCACTGACACGTATGCGACGATCATTCAGGAATGCACCGCTCCCCCGACTGGCTGTGAACAGCTCATTGCGGACAGGGTCATAAATCACTGCCTGCGTGATCTGGCCTTTCTGCGCCAAGGCGATGGAAATGGCGTACAGCGGTAGACCGTGGATGAAGTTCGTCGTCCCATCGATGGGGTCGATAATCCACTGATGCTCGGGCAACTCGCCATCGGAGTCAGCGGTTCCGGCCGTCTCACCGGTTTCTTCCCCGAGGAAAGCGTGAGTGGGATACGCAGTGCGCAAGACATCGATAATAGCTTCTTCAGCTGCGTGGTCCACTTCCGTGACATAATCTTTGGGACCTTTGCGTGCAACCTGCAAGCGTTCCAGGTCGAGGCTGGCCCGATTGATGATGGTGCCGGCGCGGCGAGCCGCCTTGATGGCGGTATTGAGCATCGGGTGCATAGATTTCCGTTTTTTTAGAGCGCAAACAGCTTATTTTAGATGACTTCAACGCCGCGGTCCGATTCGATCTCTCTCTTTGAACGCGTTCGCTTCATCATGGTACGCCCGTCCCACCCTGGAAACGTCGGTGCGGCGGCCCGTGCAATCAAGACCATGGGCTTCGGCGAGCTATGCCTGGTCGCCCCGAAACTGGACGCCATGACCTCGCATCCCGAGGCCGAAGCGCTGGCCAGCGGTGCGACGGACGTGCTGGCCAATGCACGCGTAGTGCCTACGCTGGAAGAAGCACTCGCTCCCATTACCCTGGCGTTCGCCTTGACGGCACGGCCCCGGTTCTTGGGCCCGCCAGCCGGCGACATCCGCGACTCTGCCGCGCGCGCGCGCGATCATCTGGCGTCGGGGCAGGAAGGCCGCGTGGCCGTGGTCCTGGGTACAGAGCGCTCCGGACTCACCAACGAAGATATCGCGCTGTGCCATCGGGTCTGCCATATCCCGGCCAACCCCGAATACAGCTCTTTGAACGTCGCGCAAGCATTGCAGCTTGCCGCGTGGGAAATGCGTTATGCGCTGCTGCTTGAATCGGGTGGGGCCACCTTGCCCGTCACGGCAGGCAAGCCCGACGAAGGCGCAATGCCGGCAAGCGGGGAACGAATACAGGCCTTCCTTGCGCATTGGGAAGAAGCCCTGGTATCCGTCAAGTTCCTCGACCCGGATCACCCGAAAAAACTGGTTCCGCGCATGCGCCATCTCTTCACACGCAATGCCCTGACTGCCGACGAAGTGGACATGTTGCGGGGGGTGTGCACGGCGATGATCAAGGCCGCGCGAATCGCTTATGCCGACGATCCCCCGCGCGGCGCCGGCGAGAATTGGAAACGCAAATAAGAGTTTCGTAAACGAAAACGTGGCGCTGCATTGCAACGCCACGTGTCTGGTTTACCGACCAACATTGCCCCGGCTCGGCGAGAATGCCGAGCCTAAGCACTTGTGATCAATCGACCTGCGCACCAGAGGCCTTCACAACCGGACCCCAGGTCTCGACTTCGGTCTTGATGAAAGTGCCGAATTCCTCGGGTGAAGTATCAGCCGGTACGGCTCCTAAACCTTCAAGGCGCTCGCGCACTTCAGGCTTGGCCAACGCCGCCCGGATCGACTTGTTCAACTTTTCGACCACATCGTCGGGCATGCCCTTGGGACCGATTACCCCGAACCATGATGACACATCGAAGTCCTTGAAACCGGCTTCCTGCATTGTTGGTAGGTTGGGCGCCGTCTTGGAGCGTTCCGCCGTAGTGACGGCCAGTGCGCGCAGCTTGCCGGATTCCACATGCGGCCAGGCGGAAGGCATATTATCGAACATGAATTGCACCTGGCCACCGATCAGGTCGGTGACTGCGTTGGCGCTGCCTTTATAGGGAATGTGAGCAACATCAACGCCAGCGCGCAGCTTGAACAATTCACCTGCCATGTGAATGGAAGTCCCGCTGCCGGAAGAGGCAAAGTTGATCTTGCCCGGATTCGCCTTCAGAAGGGCTACCAGCTCTTCTACCGTATTGGCTTTGACTTCTGGATTGACGACCAGCACATTAGGAACTCGCACGGCCAGCGCGATGGGCGTGAAGTCCTTCACGAGATCGAAACTCAGGTTCTTGTACAGCGTGTGGTTGATGGCGCTCGTGACGGCAACCATGAGCAGTGTGTAGCCGTCCGGCTGAGCGCGCGCGACCATCTCGGCGGCAATGTTGCTTCCTGCCCCCGCGCGATTCTCGACCACAACCGGCTGGCCCAGTGCATCGCCGATTTCCTTCCCGATGACGCGTGCCACGACGTCTGTCGTACCACCGGCCGAGAATCCCACGATCAGGCGTATGGGCTTTTCCGGATAAGCAGCCATCGCGGCGGTAGCCGTCATCAGCGCCGCAGCGGCGCAGACAGCCGCAAACACATGCCGAAATGGATTCCTGGTGAACACCTTCATTTTGCTTCCTCCTTAGTTTTTATCAGACCTGCTTTCAGTAACGCAGATTCAGTTTGCAGCCTTGCGTTCGCGCACTTGGCGGATCGTCGCAAGGGCATTGCGGTAAAGGTCGATACGTGTCGCAGAATAGTGCTGCACCTCCGCCCAAGCCTGGATTGTGACAGATGTGTAGGTCTCCATGGATGCCGACACCATCACCTGCGGTGCGGGTGCGTCGAGTACATGCTGGTGTGCCACGACGAGTTCTTGCAGCGCCACCAGGACCGCCTCCAAATCATCTGACCGAGGGACCTGAACCACCAACTCCATACGCCGTTGCAGGTTGCGGCTGTAGTTGATGATGGTATTGCCCCACACCAGGCTGTTTGGCATGTGCACGATGATACCGTCCGCTTGACGAAGGCGCGACATGAATAACCCGACCTCTTCCACAGTGCCCTCGGAGCGCCCGACTATAGATACATATTCGCCGACGCGCAACGGCCGCAGAACGAGCAGCATGATGCCGGCGGCGATGTTCTGCAAGGTTCCCTGCAGTGCCAGGCCGATGGCAAGGCCGGCGGCACTCAACGCAGCAATCAAGCTCGCTGTTTGCACGCCGAAACGGGCCAAGACGGCAATGATCACAAACACACGTATCGCCCATACTGCAGTGGCCTCAAGCATGGGGATGATTGTGGGATCGAGATGCGTCGAGCGGGATGCGAGACGATGGATACTGCGCCCCAAAAGGCCTGAAACGGCCCAACCTACAACAAGAATGAGCGCAGCAGCGATGAAGTTGATGATGATCGCCTGGAGTACCGGATAGGCAGCCCAGGCATCTGAGAGGCTAGTCCACATGCGTAGATTCCGAGAATTGTGAAATCGAAATCATACGCCGAAGAGGCCGCCCGCCCAGGTTGTACTGGGCGGCGCGGCATAGGCGCTAAGGAGCGCGACCGCTGATGAGACGGATCAGGATCATGATGATCGCGACCACCAGCAGAATATGGATGAAGCCACCGATTGTGTACGAAGAAACCAGGCCGAGCAGCCAGAGTATGACGAGTATGACGGCAATGGTATATAGCATGGGTACTCCTTTTAGTCGTGTTCAGTACATTCAGCCGCGGCGCTTAGTGCTCTCACGGCCGCCGCGCTTACTTGCTGGCTTCGTGCCCGACAATACCGCCGATGGCCGCACCGCCCAGCGTACCGACCGTGCTTCCCCCTGTGAGGACGGCACCCCCAACCGCACCTGCACCCGCGCCTATAGCGGTGTTACGCCCCTGGCGCGACATGCCCGAACATGCAGTGAGACTCACTAATAGCACTGCAGTTAGCGCACCCGCGGCAATTCGTTTCCCTGTTTTCATATTTAGCTCCTGATTTGGCGTTGTCACGCGATTTGTTGCAAACCGCTCTCAGCAACAACCGTACCCGCATGCCCGCCCACCACATCAGGTGGCGGCACAGGGATTGCTCAGACCTAACTGCATCACCCAAATAAAAGGAGATTCCAATGAAGATGAAATTGCTCGCAACCATGTTCGCTGTCAGCCTTCCCCTCGCTTTCGGTGGCGCGCATGCACAAACAGCCACGACCACTGAATCGGGGAATAACCGTTCCGCAGATGGGGGGGCCGTCACCACGAACCAGACGCCAGCTGCCGGCGGAGCCGCGAGCGGCTCAACGGGCACCTCCAGTACTGCAGGCCAGGGCTCCACGGCACCGGCTTCGGGTGCCAGCACGAATAGCGGCGCTTCAGGCGCTACCACCGGTGCCGGCACTGCGGGGTCGGGAGCGAGCATGTCGGGGACAGGGACATCGACCGGTACAACACAGCCTGGATCTTCGACCGGAGCGGGCACTGGGACCACGGGGGCGGGCTCAGCCGGCACCTCAGGATCTAGTATGGGCGGGACCGCATCTTCAGGCAGTGCCACGGCGCCGGGCATGGACAAACCCGCTGATGCGGCAGCGTCGACAGAAGCCATTACCGGCTGGAGCGCCAAGGACGACATCATCGGCAAGAGCGTCTTCAACGAAAACGATGAAAAGATCGGCGACGTGAGCGACATCGTCGTCGCCTCGGATGGCAGAAGCATGTTTCTGTTGATCGGGGCCGGGGGTTTCCTGGGAATGGGCGCCAAGGACGTAGCCGTGCCGTTCGACCGTTTTGAACGCTCGAATGATCGCATTGTTCTGACGGGTTACACCAAAGAGCAGCTGAAGGCGCTGCCTGAAGTCAACACGAAGCGCTAAACGTCGCCTGCAGCATGGGGGGCGGGTCCGTTCGCCCTCCTGTCCACCTCTGCTCCAGCCAGAATTAAGGAGTACATCATGACTGACAAAACGAGACCAGGCACTACGGACCAACCGCCGTTCCCCACGCGCGATAACCCACCGAAGCCTGGCACTGATAAGAAACCTCAAAAACCTGTCTCGGAAGAAACGCTGGACGAGGCGATTGAAGATACATTCCCCGCCAGCGATCCCATTTCTGTGGATACCCGTAAGCCGCAGGAAGATAAATGAATGGGCGCCGCCACTGCTGTTTTGCCTATGGAGGCAGGTTTGACGTTGGCCCCCGCCGGCGTTCTGCTCTACCCGGCGAGGGGACCACTGCCCGATCACGAAACAGTGGTCCATCTGGATATTGCCCGGCGAATTGCCGACNTGCTGGACCTGCCGTTCGAGGGCACGTTTGACCCNGGGATCCATGGAGGCAAACCCTATTACTTTGTTCCNTCNGGGACGATCGTGGGTCCCGAGCTCAAGCAACGGCTAGGGCTCCANGATGAAATGAGTCTATTTGGCGGCTACTGCGAACATGCATTCATGCCAACAAAGGCCATTTCGCACGGTTTGGTGGATGCGTCTTCCGCGCACCCGCCCGGCTGGTCACACGAATTTGAAACGCTGAGCCGCGAGGCCGTACTACCCGGGTACACAGCTTTCAGTCTCGAGGATTTCCTCGTTGCAGGTAAACGGTTGCTGAGGGATGGCCCCTTGCGGGTGAAGCCGGTCGAAGCAACGGCGGGGCGAGGCCAGATCGTGGTGCCGGATCTGCACGAACTGAACCGGGCTGCGGACACGCTTGATCGCGATCGGCTCTCACGTTGCGGCGTCGTGCTGGAACGTCACCTCGACGAGGTGATCACCTATAGTGTGGGCCAAGTGCGATTTCCGGGCCTCACCGCCAGCTACATCGGCACTCAGAGCCTCACGCAAGACAATGACGGCATCGAAGTCTACGGAGGCTCGACCCTTCAATTCGCACGGGGCGACTATGAAGCCCTACTCGCCCTGCCTCTTCCGCAGGACTATCGCGCCGCAGTGAAATTGGCACAGGTATACGACCGTGCCGCGGGTATTTGCTATCCAAGCTTCTTTGCCTCGCGTCGTAACTATGACGTCGCGGCGGGATACGATCAACGAGGCAACCGACATGTCGGCGTGCTGGAGCAGTCCTGGCGCATTGGCGGCGCCAGCCGCGCCGAAATTGCGGCGCTTGAAGTGATGCACGCCGACCCGGCCTGCCAACAGCTCAAGGCGGCGACCCTCGAACTATACGGGACTAGCGCCGTGCCGCCCGCCCACGCCATCGAAACGTTTTCCGGCCAAGACCCGGATTTAGGGCTGATCAGAAAATATGTCATGGTGGAGGCCTATGGGTACACGTAGCGAAACCCTGGAAATCGTCGTAGACGAAGAAAGAATGGCGGCAACCTTCCTGGCACCGCCGAACAAGGTGCCAGGTGTCCTGTTTGTTCACGGATGGGGCGGCAGCCAGCAGCGAGACTTGGAACGTGCGCGAGGCATCGCCGGCCTGGGCTGCGTATGTCTCACCTTCGATTTGCGCGGCCACGTCAAGAACTCCGAACGCCAGCAATCGGTAACACGTGAAGAAAATCTGCGTGATCTGATTGCAGCCTACGACTGCCTGCATCGCCATCCCGCCATCGACACGCGCGCGATCGCCGTCGTGGGTACGAGCTACGGCGCGTATCTCTCGACCATCCTTACCTCTTTGCGCCCCGTCCAGTGGCTTTCATTGCGGGTTCCGTCCATTTACCGGGATGAGAACTGGGATACGCCGAAGCGCAAGCTGGATCGTGCCGATCTTGCCCGCTATCGCAGCAGCTTCATCCCTGCTTCAGAAAACCGAGCCCTGACCGCATGCCTGCAGTTTCGAGGCGACGTCCTCTTGGTGGAGTCCGAAAACGACCACCTCGTACCGCACTCCACCATCATGAGCTACCGTGCCGCATTCCAGCACGCCCATTCAATGACTCATCGTGTCATCGATGGCGCCGACCACGCGCTCAGTGACAAGACGGCGCAAGATGCCTACACGTCGATCCTGGTGAACTGGATTACCGAAATGGTCGTCGGCGCACGGGTGGGTGGGACACTCTACCAACATTGAAGTCGTGTCCTGTACTATTTGTGCATGACCACACTTTCCGTACTCGACCTCGCACCCATCACTGAAGGCAGCGATGCGGCCACTTCTTTCCGCAACAGCCTGGAACTGGCGCGCCATGCAGAAAAACTCGGCTTTCATCGGTACTGGCTCGCCGAGCACCATGGTATGCCCGGCATCGCCAGTGCAGCAACGGCCATTCTCATCGGGCACATCGCAGGCGGGACATCAACCATACGCGTCGGGGCGGGCGGGATCATGCTGCCCAACCATGCCCCCTTGATCATTGCAGAACAGTTCGGGACACTGGAATCCCTGTATCCCGGTCGCATCGATTTGGGGCTAGGGCGCGCACCTGGGTCTGACCAGGTCGTCGCACGGGCCATGCGCCGCAATCTCGACACGGATCCTGAGGCTTTCCCACAGGACGTCATGGAACTGATGGAGTATTTCTCTACAGAATCGCGCCTGCCCGTGACCGCCGTACCCGGCAAGGGGCTGTCGGTCCAGTTCTGGATACTGGGATCCAGCCTCTTCGGTGCGCAGCTCGCTGCCTATCTCGGGCTGCCCTACTCCTTTGCGTCGCACTTTGCGCCGCAGATGCTGATGCAGGCCATCCAGGTGTACCGCAGCAACTTCCGGCCTTCGAAGCATTTGTCCAAGCCGTACGTCATGCTGGGTTACAACGTGTTCGCGGCTGACACCGACGACGAGGCACATTTTCTTGCCTCATCATGGCAACAATCGTTCGTCAGCTTGCGTAGCGGGCGCCCTATCCGTCTTCCCCCGCCCGTTGCCAATTACCGGGAATCGCTCGGGCCACAAGAGCAAGCCCTGATCAATCACGTGCTGTCTTGCACCGCTATCGGGTCGGCCGACACCATCACAACCACGATGAAGGACTTCATCTCCCGAACGGGGGTGGATGAACTCATCATCACATGCAATATGTACGACCACCGCGCCCGTATGAGGTCCTACGAGATTGTGGCCGGCATCAAGGATGCATTGAAACCGACACCTTCCCTCTGATTTACGCAGCATGAAAGAACCATCCACCATCGCAACACGATTGGCCGCCGTGAAGGCGCGCATCGAGCAACTGACTCTCGAAGCGGGACGTCCAAGCGGGAGCGTCACGCTCCTGCCCGTCAGCAAAACGTTCGGTGAAGACGCCATCCGGCAGGCGCTGTCTGCGGGCATGTATCGCTTCGGTGAAAACAAGGCACAAGAAATCCGGGACAAGTCCCGCGCCTTATCCGATGCGCAGGTGAAATGGGTGATGATCGGTCACCTTCAAACCAACAAAGCGCGTGACATCGCGCGCTATGCGCACGAGATCCAGTCACTCGATCGACCCGAGTTGGCGGAGGCACTTGAATCCCGGTTGCAGAAAGAAGGCCGCAGTCTGGACGCCCTGGTACAAGTGAAGACGTCGACTGAGCCAAGCAAATACGGGCTGGATCCCACGGCGCTCAAGGACTTCCTGGAATATCTGTCGACGGAAGCGCCGAATCTGCGCGTGCAAGGTTTGATGACCATGGCCGCCAACGACCCCGATCCGCAGGCGGTGCGTGCCTGTTTCCGCCGGCTCCGGGAACTCAGGGATGTCATGCAGTCTGCCAATATCCCGGGCATCAATCTGCATCGCCTCTCGATGGGCATGAGCGGCGACTATCATCTGGCCATTGAGGAAGGGTCCACCGAGGTTCGGATCGGGTCTGCCATTTTCGGCGAACGCAGCTATACTGATTCCTGAATACGTAACAGCGCCCCGCCGGAAGTCGGGGCGTTTGTATGTTGCCCTACTGTTCGCCTCCACCCAACATGTCTCATTCCGCTGCCTTGATTGCCGGCGTCCGGCGACTGTTCCATGACTCGTTCAGCGCCTATCTTGTCCTGATCAGGCTGATGATTCCAGCCTTGGTCATTGTCAAAGTGCTGGAAATGGTCGGGGGGACACACGTTCTCGCTTCGGTGTTGTCTCCTATCATGCAGGTGGTGGGCCTTCCCTCTGAAATCGGGATTGTATGGGCCGCCGCGATGCTAACCAGCATCTACACCAGCCTGGCCATTTTTGCCGACATGAGTCTTAACATGCCCCTGTCGGTTGCACAAGTGAGTGTGCTGGGCACCATGATCCTGGTGGCGCATGCCCTGCCTGTGGAAGGTGCCGTTGCCAAGGCCACCGGCGTACCGTGGCCGGCGACACTGCTCATTCGCATTGGTGGAGCCCTGACGCTTGGTGCCCTGCTTCACCTCTACTACTCCACGACGGGGTCACTCCAGGAACCCGCCGTCATGCTGTGGCGTCCCGAAGCCAGTGACCCATCCTTACTGGCATGGGCTCTCGGCCAATTGCGCTCGCTTGCAATGATCTTCGTGATTATCTTGGGCCTCATGGCCTTGCTCCGAATCCTGAAAGTGCTGGGCATAGAGCGCCTCATGCACGCTCTGCTTGCCCCCCTCCTGAGGCTGATCGGCATTGGCCGCGAAGCGAGCAATGTAACGATCATCGGCTTCACCCTCGGTCTGAGCGTCGGTGCAGGCCTACTGATTCGTGAGGCCCGCACGGGGAAACTATCTCGTCGCGACATCTTCCTGACCATGGCGTTCCTGGGGCTATGCCACAGTGTTATCGAAGACACCCTGCTCATTGCACTGATGGGCGCCGACCTCTCGGCGATCTTGTGGGCGCGCTTGGGATTCGCCATTGTCATCACTATGATGCTTGCCCGGCTGGGTCGTCTGATTCCCGTTCCCCAGGCCTAGCCCATTCGTACAGGAGTTTTCATGCAATTCATTATCGAGAACATGACCTGCGGTGGCTGCGTGCGCGGCGTGACCAAGGCCGTACAAACGGTTGACCCGCAGGCCCAGATCAATGCCGATTTGCCTACCCATAAAGTCGAGATTTCCACAAGCGCCAGTCGAGAACAGATTGAGGCAGCGTTGAACGAAGCAGGCTTCCCCGCAAAAGCGGCATAAGCCGCTCACCCGCGGTGCACGAGGCGTGGCCGGAACATTTTCCACGCCTACGCATTGCTCGCATCACTGACCGCTCGCGCTACGCTTCTCGAGCCCTTCCAAGATCGGGCAGTCCGGTCGATCATCGCCTGCGCAACGGTCCACCAGCGCCTGCAACGTGCCGGCCATGGCCGACAGTTCGCTGATCTTGTTCTGAAGCTGTTCAATATGGGCTTCGGCGATTCGCTTGACCTCGGCACTATGACGTGAGCGATCGCTCCAGAGGCTCAACAACCCGGCGATTTCTTTTACCGAAAATCCAAGGTCACGTGCGCGCCGGACAAACACCAGACGGTGCAAATCTTTTTCGGTGTAATACCGATAACCGGAGTCCGTGCGTACCACGTGGGGGACGAGGCCAATCTCTTCATAATACCGGATCATCTTGGCGGACACGCCCGACGCCCTGG
>Ga0065721_10052110_pt1 | contig 12660 bp, 5 predicted proteins | sample Mesricmetagenome_FD_59108 | JGI IMG/M metagenome (GOLD analysis project Ga0065721, IMG submission 59108) | Mesophilic microbial community from rice straw/compost enrichment Sample: eDNA_1 v2 (version 2) | ecosystem: Engineered > Solid waste > Grass > Composting > Bioreactor | place: USA: Davis... | reverse complement strand
GAGCCGCTCAGTCTGGCGGAACTGGCGGACGAGTTGGGCGCAAGCGTCTCTCGCATCAGCCGCGCCTTTGTGGAGACGACAGGATACCGCTTCTCCGACTACGTCTCCCTCCTGCGGGTCCAAGCCGCCAAGCAGGAGCTGCTGGGAACGGACAAAGCGGTAGCCGATATTGCGTTCGAATGCGGTTTCCAGAGCTTGCCGACCTTCTATCGGGTGTTCAAGGACACGGTCGGCGTATCCCCCGTCGCTTATCGTCAATCTATGGGCTCAGTGCAGCAAGCGGACGAATAAGACGTCTGGCCGGGACAGGTCAATAAATGTATATGGAATGTAAGCAACGATCTCTTTTTCCTCCGGAGCGCCCCCCTTACAATTGGGATACGCAGTAGGCGCGCACTAAGGAGGAATCGTTGTGAAACAATTAACGGCGGTATTGCTGGGAGCCGGCAGCAGAGGAAGATACATTTATGGACCGTATGCGGAGAAATTCCCCAACGAGCTGAAATTCGTGGCCGTAGCCGAGCCGAACGAGGAGCGCAGAGGCAGGTTCGCGGAAATTCACGGCATCGCCCCCGACCGGGTATACGACTCCTGGGAGAAGGCGTTCGAGCACGGCCGCATGGCGGACATTATGATCATCTGCACCTTGGACCGGATGCATTACGTTCCCGCGATGACGGCGATGGAGCTCGGCTATCACGTCATGCTGGAGAAGCCGATGTCGCCCTCGCTGGAGGAATGCATCCGGCTGGAGCGCGCTTCGCTCAAATATAGACGGCTGCTCGCCGTGACGCACGTGCTGCGTTATTCCCCATTCTGGTCGGGGATCAAAAAGTGCATCTCGGACGGAGGGCTGGGGACGCTCGGAACGATTCAACTTACCGAGAACGTCGGTTATTTGCATATGATCCACAGCTACGTGCGCGGCAATTGGCGGAATTCGGAGGAGACGAGCCCGATGATTCTGGCCAAGTCGTGCCACGATCTGGACCTCATCTCCTGGCTGATGGATCAGCCGTGCACCGGCGTCAGCTCGTACGGCTCGCTGCTGCACTTCCGCGCGGAGAACGCTCCGGAAGGCTCGGCCGAGCGCTGCATCGACGGCTGCGAGGTCGAACGGGACTGCGCCTTCTCCGCGCTGAAAATGTACATGCAGCCTCCGCATCACCCCTGGGCCCGCTACATGACGGGCGACCTGTCGCAGGAAGGCATCCTGACGGCGCTGCGCGAAGGGCCGTTCGGCCGCTGCGTCTATCGCTGCGACAACAACGTCGTCGACCACCAGGTCGTCAATCTGGCTTTCGAGAACGGAGCGAACGCTTCGTTCATCATGTCGGGCCTGACGCAGAGCGGTACGCGGCGGGTTCAGATCATGGGTACGCAGGGCGAGATTATCGGAGATATGGACAAGGGGGCTTTCACGCTGTACCGTTACGCGACGGGCGAGCAGGTCGAAATCCGCTGCAGCGTCGAGGGAGACGGCCATGGCGGCGGCGACGAGCGCATGGTCGCTTCGTTCCTGCGCGACGTGCGCGGCTTCGACCGCAATCCGTCGCACGGCTTGACGTCGGCCACCGCCTCCTTGCAGAGCCATCTGATGGCTTTCGCGGCCGAGCATTCGAGGCTTCACGACGGTCAGGCCGTCAAGCTGGCGGATCTGTACCGGACGGACTCGGTGTTGGTTTAGCGGCAGCCAAACAGCCGACCGTATCCGCTTCCGCACGATACGGTCGGCTGCCATGACGCCGCGCAAATGCGACTATACAGCGAACGCCGCACTAAGCATGCCGTTGCTAATGACGTGAAGCTCGTGCAACGCTCTGGTACATGCTACGTATAAGAGCTTTCTGTCGGAGACATTATCTCCGTAAATCCCTGCGGATGCGTCAGTAACGACGACCGCATCAAATTCGATGCCCTTGGACAAATAGGCAGGCAGGATGACGATCCCACCGGCGTACTCATCGGCGGAATCCAGCAATACTGTCGCATCCTCGCGTCCCAAACCCTTCTTCAGCTCCAACGCCTCTTTTGGAGTTTTGACGATTAACGCGATATTGCCATAGTTTCGATCAATCGCCCCTTGGAGCGCACCCCGTACTCGGGACAGCCACGCTGCCCGCTCCTCTTCATAGACGTCCGGCTCGCGTCCATGACGCAAAATCGGCTGCGACAATGCAAACTTTCCTTCGCTCCACGATTCGATCAAGCGGCTGGCAAACGAAGTGATCTCCACGGTCGATCTGTAGCTTGTACGCAGTTCCAAGTAGGTGCAGTCCCCTAGCGCGCTTGTAATCTCATCCCACCTATGTATGCCGCGAAAGCTGAATATGCTCTGCCCCAAATCCCCCAGAATCATGACGGAACCGGGACTAACGACTGATTGGATGAGTTCGATCTGGAACGGACTGTAGTCCTGGCCTTCGTCGATGACCGCATATTGATAGCTGACATATTTGACCTCTTTATTTTGAATCCTTCTGGCGCCGATCTCTCCCGAAATGTACTGCTTGATGTACAGCAGCGGAGCCAAATCCTCGTGTTCCAGCTCGTTGTTCTCCCTCATAAAGCGATGGTGACGGCACAGAAACCTGTAGCCCTCCAAATCGATCAAATCGGCAACATACGAATAGTTGAGCTCGCTCGACATGAAATCGAAATAGATCTCCAGAGCTTCGGGCTCTTTCCATCTCGACCTTAAGCCGTTAAGCTGCTTTCTGATTTTAGTTTTCGAAGAGGTCTGCGATCTTTCGGCCAGGTTGCGTACGTATCTTTCGATAACGTTCAAAATGAACTCCCGTCTTTTGACGATCGGCAAATGCTTGTAGTCCACGCAAAACCAGCGCCGCATCTGCTCTACGGATACGATATAATCCTCGTCTTGGTCAATCGCGATTCTCACCTCGTCCTGGGGAAAACAAGCTTGCTCGTAATCCTCGAGATAGCGGAGCAACGCTTTCTTGAAGGGCAGCGAGCCTTTGATCTTGGATTTCAACAGGTACCGGTTCGCGACCAACGGCTCGCTCTTCTCGATGATCTGCATCGTCTCGAACGGCTCGGTAAACACGAAGCTCCCGATATTCAGCAGTTCGACCGCCCATTCCTGGAACGTCTTCTGTTCGATCCCATCCACGCCGAGGCCAGGCAGCACCTTGTGCACGTAATTCAGGAAGATGCGATTAGGGCCGAACACAATAAAACGCGTCGGATCGAGCTTGCTTTCTTCGTAGAACAAGTAGGCGAGCCTATGAAGAGCGACCGTCGTTTTCCCGCTGCCGGCCGAGCCTTGCACGATAATCGACTTGTTTCTGGGCAACCGGATCAGCGAATCTTGTTCGGCCTGAATCGTCTCGACGATATCTCGCATCTTCTCGTTGGAATGGGATGCCAGCCTCTTGCTCAGGATCGGGTCGTCATACTCGAAATACGTTTCGTTCCACTCCTGATCGAGATATTGCAGCCCTTCGTCCAGTTCGAATTGCCGGATAAGTCTCACCGTGACCGGGCCTTCGCTGGAAACGGCCGGCCCTAATTTCTTTTGATAGAACAGGGAGCTTAACGGGGATGTCCAAGAAACGACCCGAACTTCGGAGCTCGCTTGGTCGCTTACGCCTGCTTGACCGATATAATACGTGACAGCCTTTCCCCTCTGGAGCTCATAATCGATTCTCGCAAAATACGGTTTGTCGTACACACTCCGTAATTTCGGGATTTGCTTGGCGATCGACGCGGCGATCAGATTGTCCGCATAGATATCTCCCCCGCCCAGACCCCATTCCCTTCGAGATTTGAAGCTGAGCTTATGCTCGGTCAGATCGATCTGGTTCTGGATCGTTTTACGGGTAGCGGTTAAGTAATTAAGCTCAAAGTCGTAGCTCCTCCCCCATCCAGTCCATTCCGACTTGGGTTTGAAAAAAACGGGCTCAGCATTGGCCGAATTAAGCAGCCCCCTCAGCTCGATCTCTTCCCCGACCCTCGTCTTCGCCTCTCTTTTCTCTCTCCGCTCAGCTTCTTCTTTTGTCCTGCGTTCTGCTTCTTCCCTTAACTTCAAATCGGCTTCTTTCTTGGCCTTGCCCTCCGCTTCTTCCCTTGCGCTGCGCTCGGTTTCTTCCCTCACCTTTTGTTTCGCTTCTTCTCTTGCCTTCCGTTTCGCTTCGGCTTTCTGCCTCGCTCGTTCCTTGGCCCGGCGTTCCTCGTTTTCCTGGGCCAGCCGCTCCACTTTCTCGCGCGCTTCCCGTTCGATCTCCTCTGCCCGTACGACCGTCCGCTCCGGTATATGCTTCGTTTCCAGCATACGCAGCAATGTTCCTTCGCGGTTCAAACGGCTCAGTAAAAGCAGCGTCTCATCGTTCGGATTACGGGTCAAGTCTCGATCCAATTGCCGCTGTACGTCCTGCCGATACTGCCTCTCCCTTTGCTGTTTGCCGTCTACGCCAAGAAGAAAATTGAAGATTCCTTGGACAACCGGCGTGTGGGCCGACCGTCTCTTGCGCTCGTAGTCTTCAGCCAAACGCCGAAAGTAGAAAGTTTGGGTAACGGAACGCATCCTGCTCCGCTCTTCCTCATCCAGACGGATTTTACGCTGCACTTCGCGACCGATCTCCTCTTCGATCCGCGCCCGTCTCCTGCGTTCCCGCTCTTCCTCGCGGATCTTCTTATAAGCGATCGCTTCCTCTTTCGTCATACAGGTGATCCAGTAATCTATCGTAACCGTCCGGGGAAGAACTTGGTCGATTCTGGCGTAGGCATAGCCTTCAAGATCATCCAACCCATATTGGGCCGGAATCGTCCCCAAATACAACTCTTTGCAAATGACCCGGATTTCCCTTCTCTGGAGAACCAGTTTGGCGATATTTCCTTCTTTTACCTTTTCTTTGAGCAGGCGAAAGCTTTGTTGATCCATGAGCTTGTCGAGACCTTTGATTTCCATGTCATAAGCCCTCTCTGCGCTGACTGATGGTCGATTCGGGATTTCTCCCCGTCTCTCGTCAATTCGACAAAACCCATCTTATTCCTTTTCCCTATTAACTAATCTAAACGAAAATAACCCGTCCAAGGGTTAGTGCCACAGACTGGGCCAAACCCAACTTGTTACCTTGAGAAGAAAATTATTCCTATTCTGAGATAAATCTTGTACTATCGAGGTAATGACAAAATAGGAGGAATTTCCGCATGAGGTTCAAGCGTTTGACATGCTTTGTGCTTGCTTTGTTGATAGCCTTGCCGCTATCCTTATCCGGCTCTGCGTTTGCTGCAGCCACAAATGATAGTTCCAACCATTGGGCAATGTCGACCTTGCAGAAGTGGAAAGATCAAGGGCTGCTGCAAGGCTACGGAAACGGGCAAGTACGGCCGGATGCGCCCGTAACGCGCGCGGAATTCGCGGCCTTCCTCAATCGGGCGTTCGGGCTGAAGGAACAGGCCGCATCGCTCAGCTTCGTGGACTTGGCAAGCAATCACTGGGGGTACAGAGATATCTCCATAGCCTATCAGGCGGGATACATAAAGGGAGATTCGAGCCAAAAGGTCAATCCGAACGGCATGACTACGCGCCAGGAAGCGGCGGTTATGCTTGCCGGCGCATTGCAATTAAATGGACCGGCGAATGCCGACCTGTCCGTGTTTAAGGATGCTAACCTGATCGCAGGTTGGGCGAGCAAGCAAGTCGCCGCTCTTGTCGAACAATCCGTTATGCAGGGCGACAAGGCCGGCAACTTCCGGCCGCTATCGCCGATCACCCGCGCTGAAGCGATTGTAGCGATCGACAATGCCTTAACGAGGGTCAAGGGAGAAACAACCGTCATATCCAAGCCGGGCGAGTACGGCTCCGCCGCCAAGAAAACGGTCGTTAACGGCGACGTCACGGTTGCGGCTGCAGGCGTCACTCTGATTAACTATGAGATTAAAGGAAACCTGCTGTTGGGCAAAGAGATTGGCGAAGGGGACGTTTACCTGAAACAGGTTAAGGTAGACGGGAAGACGACTGTCGCCGGCGGCGGTCAAAACTCGATTCATCTGGAAGATTCCGTGCTGGTGCAGGTCGTTGTCAATAAAGCGACAGGCGCGGTTCGAATCGTGGTCTCCGGTTCCACGACGGTTCAGAAGGTAACCGTGCAATCTCCCGTAAAGCTGGAAGAATCGACCGTGACAGACAGCGGCGTGAAGGATGTTGAGTTGTCTCCCGCTTTGCCCGAAGGCTCGAAGGTAGAGCTTGCCGGACAATTCGAAAGCGTAAGCGTCTTGGCTTCCCGCATCGTCGTCAGCATTCCAAGCGGCTCGGTGCAAAATATGGAGGTTGGCTCGGGAGCGACGGGCGCGGAAATCAACCTCAGCAAAGAAGCCCAAATCATACAGCTCGTTCTTGAAGCCGTAACGAAAATGATTGGCGAAGGAAAAGTCGTCAACGCCACGGTTCAAGAGGGAGCCAAAGGCTCCAGCTTCGAAACGAAACCGGAAAAGGTTGACGGGGCTGGCAATTCTGGCGCGTCCGGCGGATCGACTGCCGGTGGTGGAGGCGGCGGTGGCGGTGGAGGCACCGGAGGCGGCAATGGTGGCGGCACTCCACCTGCGGTCTGTACCGCTCTGTGCAGCAGCGCGTTCTTGTCCAAACTAACGTTCGGGGACTATACGCTGACACAACGCGATGAAACAGATTCAATTGTCGGCGAAGGTTTCTCCAAATCTGTACTCGCCTATACGTTGGACGTGCCCCGAGATATTGAGCAACAGGAGGTCCGTTTGTCCGTCGCTGCAGAGTCGGAATGGGCTCATGTATTTGTGTCTATAGACTATCAGAATGAAGCAAGCGCGATTTATGCTTTCAAAGGGAAGAAAGACATCCAGGTTAAATTAAAGCCCCTTGAAGACGTTCATATTAGCATATACGTTCAGAGCAGCGACAACATTTACGGGAAAAACTACAACTTTGACATCCGCTATCCAAGAACGATCCAGGAAGGATTCAGAGTGGCAGACAACGGTTTTTACGATCCTGCGGGAATCTATAGACCTGTGTATACGTTGACGACGGAAGCGTTTGAGAAAACAGATAAAGTCGAAGTCTATTTTTTGGGTCAAATAATACCAGAATCAGAATGCCGCGAATCGCCCTTTTCTAACCAAATATCCTGTTACCTAGGAATTTGGTCGAACATCCCCGAATTTCCAACATCGCTGTACATTAAGGTGTTGCGCGGCGATTCGGTAATAGCCGAGGGCAATTATGTGCCTGATATGACTCCGGTTCCTGTCACTGAGAATATAACGGGCGTTGATGTTCGACTTTACACGACTGCAGAGCTGGATGAAATGAACAGGCTCTCATTAGGGGATGTCGCCACAGGCGGATCTGTTACCATCTCCGAAACGCAGCTTCCGGAATCCTTAAAAGCGGCAGCCCGATACATTGGGATTGTCGGCACCTATTCGGTCTTGGGCTCGGAACCGCTGCCGAAAGCTTGGCCTGCAGAGCATTTCAAAGCAAGCGCAATTTTGGCTCACTTTCCAGGCTCGTCAGGTTTTAACGGAGAAGTCCCATTTTACTCCAACACTTCGGATTTGAACTACGATCAGTACTTGTACATTGTATTCCTGGACCAGCAGCGAAATCCGATCGGAGTCTACAACAAGCTGCTTCAGTTTGACGAGGCTCATGCCGCAACGGGAGCAAAACTTGCCAAAAACACGACCATCGACCTTAGCGATACGACAAAGCCTGAGTTGACGGTCAGTATACGGGATTTATTTAATAACTATCAAGTAAGCAGTACAGAAACCGGTACTGTCTATGTTCTTCCGAGCTCATATGACCTATCGCAGTCCAGCCGCAAAGCCATTCATCAATTCGTACAGCAAGGGGGAGGCATGGCCGTTGCGGTAACCGCCAATACGCCTGTATCGCTGCAGACAGTCCTTATTCCTCAGGGAGAATTTCAAGTCGTAGCAGCAGACGCTGCCGGCAATTTGTCTGACCCGGCCACTCTTGCCATTAATCGGAATTTGACCATTGCACGGGGAATTCGTTATAACAGCGGCGTCTCTCTGCATCTATCTCAGGGAATTGATTTGAATATGGATCCGTCCAACTTGAAGTCCGTAATCTCCATTTCGACGGATGGCGGCGCCACCTACCAGCCTCTTGACCAGAATGATACCGTCACGGTGCAGCCGGACGACGGCAGCGGTTTGTGGCGCATACTCGTTGATTTCGCGGTGCCTTTCACTGGAGATAATAACGTTTGGAAGATTGCCTCCGGAACATTTAAGATAGACAACACGCCTATAGAAGCTGAAGTGATTTCTTCCTATAAGGCCGGAGCGCTCCTCAACGTTGAAGGATACGTTCCAGTGTTACAAGTAGGAGATACGATCACCTTCAAGGCGGATAAGCCAACAACGGTGTACTTTGTGCCCGCCGATACTTTTGGAAGTCAAACGCAATTTGAGGCGGCCGCACAGGGCAGAGTGTATCGCATTAATGCAGATAATGTTTCCCAAACTTTCGAGATCGACACCAGCGGACTGCAAGCTGGCAATTATCTGATATGGGCCTGGGAAGGACAGGTCATGTCGGTGACGATTCAATAATTGAATAACGAGGCTGCCTCATAAGCAGGGTCGTACAAGATGATCGACGAAAAATAAGAGCATCTATCTCCTTATAGAGCAAGGGTAGGGAGATAGATGCCTCTTACATTTGTTCACCGATCCTCTTTTTGTACGACTCTTTTTACTTACAGGACAATCCCATTCAATTTGCGCCCGTAGGCGGAAAACGGAAGCGATAAGAGCCGGAGCCGACGGTGAGCCTGACTCCTTCGTCCGTCTGCGAGAGCGAACGGACGCCCTCGGCGGCTTCCAGAGCCGAGCCGCTCTCCGTTACGCTCGCCAGCCGCGCGCCCGGGAGCAAAATGTCCGCGCCGGCGTTGGCCGGAACGTCGACGTCGACGAAGATGTCGCCGCCTTCAGCGCGCCATCCGGACGTGATTCGCCCGTAGGCGGATTCGAAGCTTGCGCGGGCGAACGTCAGCTCACTGTTGGAGCAGCCCGGACGAATCTTCGCCAGTTTATAGGCGGGGACGCTGTTGTCCAGATCCAGCCCGGCCACGTACCGATACATCCAGTCGCCGATCGCGCCGTACGCATAGTGATTGTAGGAGTTCATGTCGTCGCTCCAGAATGAGCCGTCCGGCTTGATGCCGTCCCAGTGCTCCCAGATCGTCGTCGCGCCCTTCGTGATCGAGTACAGCCACGACGGGTAGGTGTCCTGGAGCAGCAGCTTGACGGCCGTGTCATGGTAACCGTTCTCCGACAGCGCCAGACACAGATACGGAGTGCCGACGAAGCCGGTATCCAGATGATAGCCGTTGTTCCGCACGAGCTCGTTCAGATCGGCGGCGATTCGCTTGCGGTCTTCTCCGTCGACCAGTCCGAACACGAGCGGCAAAATGTTGGCCGTCTGCGTCGATGCGGCCATCCGACCTTCGGAAGTCAGGAACGTCTCGCGGAACTTGCCGACGATACCCTCCAGCAGGCTGCCATACTTCGCCGCGTCTTCGTCCTTGCCGAGCACGGCCGCCGCATCACGCAAAATCCGCGTCGACAGCGCGTAGTACGCCGTAGCGACCAACTCCACCGGCGTCGCGCCGAAATAGCTGCCCTCGTGGGCGTCCAGCGCCAGCCAATCGCCGAAGTGGAAGCCCGTATTCCACAGACTCTCTTCGTCTCCCTGCGCGCGAATGAATTCCACCCACGCCTTCATGCTGCCGTATTGTTCCTCCAACAGGCAGCGATCTCCGTAAACTTGATACACCGTCCACGGACAGACGGTGGCGGCGTCGCCCCAGGCCGATGAAGTGTACGTCTCGTCTCCCCACATCGTGGAGGTGTAGTCCTCCAAGGCGTTCGGCACGACGTAAGGCACGCTGCCAGTGTCGCGCTGATCCGTCTTCAGATCGCGCAGCCATTTCGTGAAGAACGGGCCGACATGGTAATTAAACGCCGCTGTCCGAATGAACACCTGTGCGTCCCCGGTCCAGCCAAGCCGCTCGTCGCGCTGCGGGCAGTCCGTCGGCACGTCGAGGAAGTTGCCCCGCTGCCCCCAGACGATGTTTTGCTGCAGCCGGTTGACTCTCGCATTGGAGCTTTCGAAGCTGCCTGTCGGCTCCATATCGGTATGAATGACCTCCGCGACGAAGCCGTTTGCCAGGCTTTCGTCCGACAAATGCTCCAGCCCTTCCACAAGCACGTAACGGAAGCCCTGGAACGTAAAGTGCGGCGCATAAGCGACGCGACCGGCTTCCCCGGCGATATATTCGACGGTCTGCTTCGCCTTGCGCAGATTGCCGGTGTAGAAGTTGCCATCCTTATCGAGCACTTCCGCGTGACGCAGAAGGACGCGAGCGCCCGCCGGCAAGTCAAGCGAGAAGCGCATCCGGCCGACCAGGTTCTGCCCCATGTCCAGCACTCTGTCCCCTTGGGGCGTGCGAAGAACGGCCTGCGGTACCAGCGTCTCGGTGACGCGGGTCGGATCGTTCTCCTGCGCCACGAGCTGTCCATACCCGAGTGGAACCTCTACCGTCCCGTGCCAGCCTCCATCCGTCCCTCCCGCCTCGCTCCAGCCTTCGCGGGCCAATCGGGCGTCGTACAGCTCTCCGGCGTACAGCTCGGACATCCGGATCGCTCCGGTTGCCGCTTCCCATGCGCGGTCGGTGACGACCCACTCTTCGCTTCCGTCCTCATAGCCGATGCAGAGCTGAAGCAGAGCCGCCCTTCTGTCTCCATAGATGTTCCGCTTGCTCAGCCACGTCAACTCGCCCTTGTACCAGCCGTCGCCAAGCGCGATTCCAATGAGGTTGTCGCCTTCGCGCAGCAGGCCGGTGACGTCGTACGTCTGATATTGATGGCGCTCGCGATAGCTCGTCCAGCCCGGTGCCAGCACGTCCTCGCCTACGCGCGAGCCGTTCGCGTACAGCTCGTACACGCCGGCCGCCGTCGCGTAAATTCTTGCGCTGCGGATACCCTTTGTCACAGAGAAGCCCTTCCTCAGCAGATAAGCTTCCTTGGCGTGCGGATCGATCGCTTCCGGATCAGGGGTAATCCACTCCGCCTTCCACTCTTCGGGCGACAGCAGTCCGGTCTCCCACCAGCCGGGACGGCTCCATTCCGTCTCGCGGCCGTAATTGTCCCACGCCTTCACCCGATAGTAGTAACGGGTTCGCGAACGAATGGCCGGTCCGCCGTATTCCACCAACACGGACCGATCTCCTTCGACCCGTCCGGAATCCCAGAGCGGCGCGTCGAAGCCGTCCTCCGACTCCGCGGTCTGAATCCGGTATGCGGTCTGGACCGTGCCCCTTCTGTCCGATTCGAGCTTCCAGCCGAAGCGCGGTACCCGTACATCGGTTCCGAGCAAAGCTTCCCGATATTCGCAAGTCAACGAGCGAACGATGAATTCCGTCATGCTTTCTTCTCTCCCTCCGCCTTATTCGTTCGGATAGACGATCACCTTCAGGCTCTCGCTCTTGTTGTTCATGGCTCGCTCCATCGCTTCCTGCGTCCGGCCGAGCGGATAGCGGTCGGTAATGAGCGAGGAAACGTCGGCGATGCCGGAGGCCAGAATCTCGATTCCCGCCTTATACGTGCCGGCGTAGCGGAACACGCCGTAAATATCGACCTCGTGGTCGCTGATGAAATGAATGTCCAACGGAATCTCCGCCTGTACAGGCAGACCGACGATCGCCAGCTTGCCTCCGCGCTTCAGCGATAGCAGCGCCGATTGCAGCGCCTTCGAATTGCCGGCCGTCTCCCAGGCGACGTCGACGCCCGAGCCGCCGCTGAGCGCTTTGATCGTCTCGACGGCATCCTGCTCGCGAACGTTAATCGCGTGCGTGGCGCCCAGCTTCTTGGCCGCCTCCAGACGGACGGGCTCCAGATCGGTGACGTAAATCCGGCTGGCGCCGTAAGCTCTGGCCGCCACGACGGCTAGCAGGCCGACCGGCCCCATGCCCATAATCGCCACGGAGTCCCCCGGCTTAAGGCCGGTCCGGTTCGCCGCGTGGATGCCGACCGAGAACGGCTCGATCAGCGCCGCTTCTTCGTAGCTCAAGCTGTCGGGAATCGGAAACAGGAAGTCCTCGCGCATCTTCACATATTGAGCGAACGAGCCGTCGATCGGCGGCGTCGCGAAAAACGCAACCTCCGGGCACAGGTTGTACTTGCCCGATTTGCAGGCGGGACAGCGTCCGCAGGTCGTCTGCGGTTCAATTGCGACCCGGTCGCCCGGCTTAAGCCGAGTAACCCCTTTGCCTGCGGCAACAACCTCGCCGGCGCATTCATGGCCGAGAATCATCGGATAGCGGACGATCGCGCCGCCAATGCGGCCATGCTCGAAATAGTGGACGTCGGAGCCGCACACGCCGACCGCCATCACCTTGACGAGCGCTTCGTGCTCGCCGAGCCCGGGAATCGGCCGGTCTTCGGTCGCGATCCGGCGCGGCTCGGTCATGACGGCCGCCTTCATCGTTGCGGGAATAGTCATCTCAATCACCCTTTTCTCAGATGTTGCAATTCGGACACGATATGGATCGGGCGGTCGTTCAGAAGGCCCCCGACCAGATTGTTCGCGGCCGTCATCGCCATGTCGTGGCGGGTTTTCGCCGT
>Ga0065721_10052108_pt1 | contig 12663 bp, 12 predicted proteins | sample Mesricmetagenome_FD_59108 | JGI IMG/M metagenome (GOLD analysis project Ga0065721, IMG submission 59108) | Mesophilic microbial community from rice straw/compost enrichment Sample: eDNA_1 v2 (version 2) | ecosystem: Engineered > Solid waste > Grass > Composting > Bioreactor | place: USA: Davis... | reverse complement strand
GAGCCGCTGGCCGCGCTCGACGATGAGCGCAAGGCGGAAATCCTGCCCTATCTCGAACGGTTGCGCGACGAGACCTCGACCCCGATCGTCTATGTCAGCCATTCGGTGACCGAGGTGGCGCGGCTCGCCGACAAGGTGGTGATGATGAAGGACGGCCGCGTCGAGGCGGCCGGCACGCCGTCGGAAGTCCTCGGCGGCACCGCCTTCCTCTCCTCGGACCGGCGCGATGCCGGAGCGGTGCTCACCGGCACCGTCGAAACCGTCGACATTCCGCATCGGCTCGCGACCATCCGGCTTTCGGCGGCCCGGATCGTGGTGCCGGACGCGCATGTGGAAGAGGGCCGGACTGTGCGGGTACAGATCCCCGAGCGGGACGTGATGATCGCGACCCGGCGGCCCGAAGGTCTCAGCGCTCTCAACATTCTCGACGGCGCAATTTCATCGATCGAGCCGGACGGGGAGGGGATGGTGCGCATCCGCATCCGATGCGGCGAGGATATGGTGCTCGCCCGCATCACCGCGCTTTCCGTCGAACGCCTCGACCTGAGGCCTGACATGCCGGTCTTCGCGGTCGTCAAGACGGTGGCGCTGGAGCGCTGATCAGGTCCGATCGGCAATCGCGTCCGCTTGGAAGGTCTGCTTGCGGCGGCGGAATGATGGGGCCGGTCGTGACCGGATTGACCAAGACAGCGTGAAGGGCAGATTATAGGAGGACCTGTCGGGTTCCCGATACCTCTGTTAAGTGACATCTCCATGCCATCCGACGATCGAAAGAAAAGCCGCATAACGCTCCTCGATGTGGCGCGGCATGCCAATGTCTCGCGCGCCACCGCGTCGCTCGTCATCCGCAAGAGCCCTCTTGTCGGAGCCGAAACCCGCGCCCGTGTAGAGGCGACGATGCGCGAGCTCGGCTATGTCTACAACATGGGCGCGGCGAGGCTTCGGGCGGAGCGCAGCCATACGGTCGGCGTCATCGTGCCCAATCTCACGAACCCGTTCTTCGCGGAGCTGCTGTCCGGTATCGAATCCGTCATCGACGCTGCCGGCATGGTGGTGATCCTGGCAAACAGCGGCGACCTGGTCGAACGGCAGGACATGGTGATGCGGCGCATGCGCGAGCACGGCGTCGACGGCGTCATCTTCTGCCCGGCGGCCGGAACCGAGCCGGAATTCCTGGAACATGTCGACGAATGGAACCTGCCGCTGGTGCAGGTGCTCCGCCATATCTCCGAAACGGTAGATTACGCAGGCGTGGACTATGCCGCGGGAATGCGCCAGGCAGTCGATTATCTCGCCTCGCTCGGCCATCGAAAGATCGTCTTCGCCGTTCACGGGCCGATCCATTCCGCCTATCTGGAGCGGATCGAAGGCTTTCGCGACGCCATGGTCTCGCGCGGTTTCGATCCGGACCGGATCATCCGCGTCCCCTATCAGACCGCACGGATCCCGGGTTCGGCGCATCTGCTCTTCGACAGTCCCGAAAAACCGACGGCGGTGATCTGCTTCAACGACGTCATCGCTCTCGGCCTGTCGGCGGGGCTTCACGATCTCGGGTTGAAGGTCGGGGAGAATTTTTCGCTGGTCGGCTTCGACGACGTTACCGAGGCGGACGTGATGCGCCCGCGGCTCACGTCCGTGTCGACAGCACCGGTGACGATCGGCGAAAATTCCGCCCGGTTGCTGCTCGACCGGCTCGCCGATCCGCTCCGTCCGCCTCGCAGGGTTGTGAAGGAAACACAGCTCCATATTCGCCAATCCTGCGCGAAGATTGCGATCACCGCCCTATAATAAAGCGTTAATTCCTGGTTGACGCCCGGCTGAAAAGCTCTTAGATCGATCTAAATTGATAGGTGCCGCAGAGGAGCGTGCGCCTGTCCGACATCATTGGGGAGGTCCCAAGTTGTATAATTTCAACTTCGAACCCGTGCTCGCGGGTTTCGATCAGCTTCTCATCGGCGCCTGGCTGACGATCCAGCTTTCGGTGGCGGCGATGATCCTCGGCCTGATCGTTTCGATCCTCTGCGCCGCCGGCAAGACGTCCGGCATCGCGCCGCTGCGCTGGATCATCGACGCCTATATCGAGATCATCCGCAACACGCCGTTTCTGGTGCAGATCTTCTTCATCTTCTTCGGCCTGCCGTCGCTCGGGCTCCGGCTGACGCCGAACGGCGCGGCACTCCTGGCCCTCGTCGTCAATTTCGGCGCCTACGGCACGGAGATCATCCGCGCCGGCATCGAATCCATCCAGAAAGGGCAGGTGGAGGCGGGCACGGCACTCGGCCTCTCGAAGCTGCAGATCTTCCGCTACATCATCATGAAGCCGGCGCTGCGCACCGTCTATCCGGCACTGACGAGCCAGTTCATCTATCTGATGCTGACCTCGAGTGTCGTTTCGGCGATCTCGGCCGACGACCTTGCCGCGGCCGGCAACGACCTGCAGTCGGCGACCTTTGCGAGCTTCGAGGTCTATATCGTCATCACCCTGATGTATCTCGCCATGTCCATGGGTTTCTCGGCCATCTTCTCGGCGATCGAGAAGGCCGCCTTCAAATATCCGCTGAGCCGATAGGAGACTGACCATGCCATTGATCAGGCCTTTCGGCTGGAACGAATTCTGGATCATCGCGCTCGCAGCCCAATGGACGATAGCGCTTTCGGCGATCGCCTTTGCCGGCGGCGGCGTCGGTGGTCTTTTCATTGCGCTGGCGCGCGTCTCGGACTCCAAATGGCCGCGCCTTCTCGCCACCGGCTTCATCCGCGTCTTTCAGGGAACGCCGCTGCTCATGCAGCTTTTCCTGGTCTTCTTCGGGATGAACATCTTCGGCTTCGCGATCAATCCCTGGGTCGCTGCGACGATCGCCTTCACGCTGCATGCGAGCGCCTTTCTCGGCGAGATCTGGCGCGGCTGCATCGAGGCCGTGCCGCCCGGCCAGCGGGAAGCCGCAACGGCTCTCGGACTTCGCTACTACAACCGCATGCGCTACGTGATCCTGCCGCAGGCGAGCAAGATTGCCGTCGCCCCGACGGTCGGCTTCCTGGTGCAGCTCATCAAGGGCACGTCGCTTGCGGCGATCATCGGCTTCACGGAACTCACCCGTCAGGGCCAGATCATCAACAATGCCACCTTCAGCCCGTTTCTCGTGTTCGGCACGGTGGCGGCGGTCTATTTCGTGCTGTGCTGGCCGCTTTCGGTGCTCGCACGGCAGATGGAAGCGAGATTTTCCCGAGCGACGACGCGCTGACGGGACCCGAGCCGGAGGGAGGTAAACCCGGCGCAACAGAAAGGGTAGGAACATGAATATTTATTCGAACATCTCCCGGCGCATGATGATGGCCGCGATCGGCGCGGGCCTGATGGCCGGTGCGATGGCTTCGACGGCCGCGGCACAGACCGTCGAAAGCATCAAGTCCGCAGGCACGGTAAAGGTCGGCATGCTGGTCGATTTTCCGCCCTTCGGCATCATGAACACCAATAACGAGCCGGACGGCTATGACGCCGACGTCGCCAAGCTGCTTGCCCAGGAATGGGGCGTGAAGGTTCAGATCGTGCCGGTCACCGGCCCGAACCGCATCCCCTATCTGCAGAGCAATCAGGTCGATCTGCTCGTCGCCTCGCTCGGCATCACCGAAGAGCGCGCCAAGAGCGTCGACTTTTCGCAGCCCTATGCCGGCATCTCGATCGGCGTTTTCGGCGCGACCGGCACCGAGGTCTCCAAGCCCGAAGACCTTTCCGGCAAGACGATCGGCGTGGCCCGCGCGTCGACGCAGGACACGGCCGTTACCAAGATCGCCCCGCAGGATGCGAGGATCCAGCGTTTCGATGACGACGCCAGCGCGGTCCAGGCCCTGCTTTCGGGCCAGGTCGAGCTGATCGGCGTTTCGAACGTCGTCGCGGCGCAGATCGAAAAGGCGGCTCCGGGCCGTTTCGACCAGAAGCTTGAGCTCAGCCAGCAGGTTCAGGGCATCGCGGTCCGCAAGGGTTCGGCTGAACTGTTGACGGCTGTCAACGCCTTCATCGACAAGATGAAGGCCAATGGTGAACTCAACAAGATTCACGAGAAGTGGCTCGGCACGCCGCTGCCGGATTTCGTGGCATCGGCAAAGAAGTAAGCATTGAAAGGGAGTTCCTCGCATGATTGAGGTTAAGGCAAACGCATCGGCAACAGACGTGCGGGGAGCTTCCGACACTGTTTCCCCCTGGGCCGTCCGCATGGAAGGCGTCAACAAGTGGTATGGCGGCTTTCACGCGCTGAAGGACATCGAGCTTTCGGTCAACCGGGGGGAACGGATCGTCATCTGCGGTCCGTCCGGTTCCGGCAAGTCGACGCTGATCCGCTGCATCAATCAGCTCGAGACGATCCAGAAAGGCAGGATCGTCGTCGATGGGCACGATCTGACCGCCGGTGGAAAGAATGTCGATATCGTGCGGCAGGAGACCGGCATGGTCTTCCAGCAGTTCAACCTCTTCCCGCATATGACGGTTCTGGAAAACTGCATTCTGGCGCCGATGAAGGTGCGCGGCATCTCCAAGGCGGACGCCGAAAAGACGGCTCGCAAGTTCCTGGAGCGGGTGCGCATTCCCGAACAGGCGGACAAGTATCCGGCCCAGCTTTCCGGCGGCCAGCAGCAGCGCGTCGCGATCGCCCGCGCGCTCTGCATGAACCCCAAGATCATGCTCTTCGACGAGCCAACCTCGGCACTTGACCCGGAAATGGTCAAGGAAGTGCTCGACACCATGATCGACCTTGCCAAGGAAGGCATGACCATGCTCTGCGTGACGCATGAAATGGGCTTCGCGCGCCAGGTTGCCGACCGGGTCATCTTCATGGACCGCGGAGAAATCCTCGAAGTGGGTGCGCCGGACGAATTCTTCGGCAACCCGAAGAACGAGCGGCTGAAAAACTTCCTCGGCCAGATTTCCTGAGCCGCTGCAATTCGAAATGACGGAGTTCCGGACGTGAAACCAGATATCCTGCTTGTGGAACCGATGATGCCGTTCATCGAGGACCAGCTCGATGCGGCCTATACGGTCCATCGCCTCTATGATCCGGCTCAAAGGGCGGCGCTCGAGGCGGCGCTGCCGAAGATCCGCGCGGTCGCCACCGGCGGCGGCACCGGACTTTCCAACGAGTGGATCGAGAAGCTGCCGTCCCTTGGCGTCATCGCCATCAACGGCGTCGGCACCGACAAGGTGGATCTGATATTCACCCGCAGCCGCAATATCGACGTCACCACCACGCCCGGCGTCCTGACCGACGACGTGGCCGACATGGGCATCGCATTGATGCTGGGCGTGCTGCGCCACATCGCCAAGGGCGACGCCTTCGTGCGTCAGGGCAAATGGGGCAGGGAAGGTTTTCCGCTCGGCAATAGCCCCAAGGGCAAGCGCGTCGGCATTCTCGGCCTTGGTCAGATCGGCAAGGCCTTCGGCCGCCGCGCCGAGGCCTTCGGCATGTCGGTGCGCTACTGGAACCGGTCGGCGGTTGCCGACACGAGCTGGAAATCCTGCGCCTCGCCGGTGGATCTCGCGGAAGACAGCGACGTGCTTGCCGTCTGCATCGCGGCGAGTGTCGCCACCCAGAACATCGTCAATGCGGACGTGCTGAAGGCGTTGGGGAAGATGGGGGTATTGGTCAACGTCGCCCGTGGCAGCGTCATCGACGAGGATGCGCTGCTTGCGGCCCTGAACAACGGCACGATCGCAGCCGCGGGCCTCGACGTCTTCGTCAACGAACCGAATATCCGCCAGGATTTCTTCACCGCTCCGAACACGGTGCTGATGCCGCATCAGGGCAGTGCCACAGTCGAGACACGCGTTGCGATGGGCGAACTGGTGCTTGCCAATATCGCGGCCCATTTCGCCGGCGAGAAGCCGCCGACCACCGTCAACTGAGTGGGGAAATCCCGATGATCATTCGTCAGGCCTTTTTCGAAGGCACGATCCATGCCGGCCGCGAGCAGGCGTTCAAGGCCTATGTCGCCGAGAAGCTGATGCCCATGTGGCTCGCCTTCCCCGGCGTCAGGGAAGTGCGCGTGCTCTACGATATCGAACGGGACGAGGGGGCTCCGGCCTACCCGATGGTGCTTTCGACCATGTACGAGAGCCGCGAGGCCCTGGCGTCCGCGCTCGAATCTCCGGTGCGCTACGAAAGCCGGGAGGTCACGAAAGGCCTGCTCGAGATGTTCGACGGACGCATCCATCACCACGTTTTCGACCTCGCCCTGAGTTGAGACGGCATCCGCCGCCCTTCAAGAAGGGCTGCGGACATCTCCGCGCATCAGCCGATCAATCGTCCTCGGAAGAGGAGTTCGAGTTGCTGGACGAATTGGATTGCCGTTCGTCAGCAAGTCCGCTGGGCGAAAACCCACGTCTAAAGGACGGTGCGCACCCGCCAGAGCTCGGGAAACAACTCCACTTCCAGCATCTTCTTCAGATATTGCGTGCCGGACGTGCCGCCGGTGCCGCGCTTGAAACCGATCACCCGCTCAACGGTTGTGACATGGTTGAAACGCCAGCGGCGGAAATAGTCCTCGAAATCGACGAGCTTTTCGGCAAGCTCATAAAGCTCCCAATGCCTGCCGGGAACGCTGTAAACGGTCTTCCAGGCCTCCAGCACCTTCTGATTTTCGCGGCGCGTTTCCCGCCAATCGGTTCGCGCGGCATCCACGCCGATATCGAAGCCGCGCCGGGAAAGCAGCAGCAGCGCCTCGTCGTAAAGGCTCGGCCGGGCGAGAATGCCCTCCAGCATTTCGAGGATCTCCGGCCGGTGGGCATGCGGCCCGAGCATGGCGAGATTGCGGTTGCCGGCGAGGAATTCGATCGCCCGGTATTGAGAGGACTGGAAACCTGAGGATTTGCCGAGCAAGCCGCGGAATTCGGTATATTCGCTGGGTGTCATGGTGCGCAGCACGTCCCAGGCGTTGTTGAGCTGCTCGAAGATGCGGGCGACGCGCGTCAGCATCTTGAAGGCCGGCTGCGGATCGTCGTTGCGGATCGCGGCGATCGCCGAATTGATCTCGTGGATCGCGAGCTTCATCCAGAGTTCCGAGGTCTGGTGCTGGATGATGAACAGCAGTTCGTCATGCGCCTGCGAGATCGGTCTCTGGGCACCGAGCACATCTTCGAGATGCAGATAGTCCGAATAGGACATCTGCTCGCGGAAGGACATTTCCGCGCCGTCCTCGGCGGGATCGTAAGGCTTCGAACTCATATTCCCCATGCTTTTTCTGTTCGCTGTCCCGGAGAGCTTGCCCAAGGCTCCGGAAAATATCTACCATATTCATGCCCGCCGCACCGGAATCTCCAGGAACATCGAAGACGGAGGGCAGCCGGGCTGGGCTGCATGTCGCTCGCTGGCGCATGAGGAGGTGGCGTATTGGCCGTTATCGTCCCGGCTGCTATTGTTCGGAGCGGGAGGAAAAATGCGGAGAATGCGACGCCAACGCCTACCGGGATCGCATGGCTTTCCCGCCTATAGCGGGATTTTCATGATGCTCGCCGTTGCCGTCGCAGATGCATTTTCCGGTTTCGCCAATGCTGCAGAGCCCGTGACTTTGGCGGTCTCCGATTTCGACTTCAGGGATACGTCAGGGGAAGTCAGGGACCAGAGTGCCGAGCACGCGAAGCGGCTGAAGGCGTTGGGGATTACGCTGCAGGAGGGCCTTTCCGCCGTCGGACGGCTGAATATCGTCCCCATGACCTGCGAGACCGGGCGATGCACGGCAGGAACCGCCGGACTGGAGGCGCTTTCCATCAAAGCGAGAGATGTCGGCGCCACATACCTGCTGATCGGCGAGGTCCGGAAATTGAGCACGCTGGTCGGCGGGGTGAAATTTGCAGTGCTGGACCTGACCAGCAACAAGCCGACCTGCGACCGTTTCCTGAGTTACCGAGGCGATACGGACGAGGCATGGCGGCGAGCCGCAGCATTCGCCGCACAAGACATAGAGAAGCACTGCCTTCCCAAATAACCTTGCGGGAGCTCGCCCCGCAGGGGAAATGCCTCGATCAGCCCCGCTGCCCCTCCGCGATCAGAAACCCCGTCAACAGAGCGCACAGCAGGCCAAGGGACAATGGCAGCCCCTGGTGTCCGATCAGCTGCATCGCCAGTCCTGTCGCGGGCGAACCGAGAATACCGCCGATGCCCCACACGAACGCGAAGGCCGCGTTGCCGGCGATCAGGGCCTGCCCGGTGAAACGCTCCCCGAGTTTTATCAGCGACGTGGTATAGATCCCGAACGAGGCTCCGCCCCAGACGAAAACGAGCGGCCAGATGAGCCATGCGTCGAAGATCGCCGGCAGAGCCATGCAGCCTGCCAGCGACACCAGGGCACAGAACAACATGGTCCGCGTCGAGCCCAACCGCTCGGCCGCACGCCCGAGCAGGATCTGCAGTACGGCATTGCCGGCGATGAAACAGGTGATGAGCGAAGCGATGCGCTCCTCGGCGCTGCCGAATGCTGCACCATAGACGGCGAACAGGGAAAGCAGGATCTGCTCGAAGGCGGCGGCAGTGAAAACCGCAAACAGGAGGAGCGGCGCCAGTACGAAGAAGCCGCCGACCGACATCGCGTCCCCTTCATGCGGCATCTTCGGCAGGCGCGGCACGACAGCGGCAACGATCAGACCGCAGACAAGGAAGGCCGCCATGCCGATCAGGAAGGGCGGCCAACCCTCGGTTCCGACAAGGCCGAGTGAAAGCGGGCCGATGGCGAAGCCGCCTGAAACGATCGATGAATAGAGGCCCATGATGCGGCCCCGGCGTGGTGCGGGTGTGATCGTAATCAGCCAGGTTTCGCTGATCACGTAAAGCGGATTGGCGAAGAAGCCGAGTAGGAAGCGCAGCGGCATCCAGGCCCAGACGTCCTGCATGAAGGTGATCGCGGCGAGGGTGAGCGCGGCGAGGAACGAGCACAGGATCGCAAGCCGCCCCCCGCCCACGCGCCGCGCCAGCGCCGGAATGAAGGGAGCGGATACGATGAAACCCAGCGGCGTCATCGCCGCCGACAGGCCGATCAGGCCGGGCGTCGTGCCCTGCCGCTCCAGGATGAAGCTGAGCAGCGGATAGGTGAGCCCCTGTGCCAGGGCGAACACCGTGACAGTCGCGATGATGCCCGCCATCGCAGCCCATGGGATCCGATCATCCTGCTGTGATGTCGTTCTGTGCAAATGCCGATGCGGCATTTCCGCCGGCCTCACGGGTGAAGTATCGTCCATGGCAACCTCGATATGGGTCGAAGGCCAGAAGCCTTCGACCTGAAAAGAGGCTGAATTCTGCGGGACGCGAACGGCGGCGTCATTAAGCCCTCCTAAAAAGTTCTCAAAGACTTCCAAACGGATTATAGATGCGCCGCATGCAGGGATCGCGCTTTGCCTTTGGTCCGTTCGTGCTTGATCCGGGTGCAGGAACGCTGCTTCGGAACGACGACCCCGTTGCCGTCGGCTACCGCGGGTTGAAGCTGCTTGCGGCGCTCGTCGGACGGCCGGGGGAGATCCTTGGCAAGGCCGAGCTGATGGACGCGGCATGGCCGGGCATGGCCGTCGAGGAAGGCAACCTCACCGTCCAGATATCGCAGCTGCGCAAGCTGCTTGGTTCGACCGCCGACGGCGGTGAATGGATCGCCACGGTTCCGCGTGTCGGCTACCGCTTCACGGGGACTGTCGAACAGCTCGGCGGGCGAACGCGAAAATCCTTGCCGCTGCCCGACAAGCCATCGATAGCCGTGCTGCCCTTCGTCAATCTCGGCAATGACCCGGAGCAGGAATCCTTCGCGGATGGTTTGACCGAAGATCTGATCACTGATCTCTCCAGGACCTCCGGCTTGTTCGTCATCGCGCGCAATTCGGTCTTCGCCTACAAGGGAAGGACGATGGATGTGCGCGCGATCGCCGAGGAGCTCGGCGTGCGCTACCTCCTGGAGGGGAGCGCAAGGCGTGCCGCCGGGCGCGTGCGCATCAACGCGCAACTGGTCGATGCGGTGAGCGGCGAGCATCTGTGGGCGGAACGCTTCGACCGGAGCCTCGAAGACATCTTCGCCGTGCAGGACGAGGTGACGGCCAAGATCGTGGAGGCACTGCTCGGCCGGCTCCGCGCACCGCCGCCGCGCAACCGGCCCAGGAATCTCGAGGCCTACGATCTCTGCGTGCGGGCGCGCAAGCTGATGGATGACACGCCGCAGACGGCTCGGGAAGCGCATCTGATGCTCACACGCGCGGTTTCGCTCGATCCGGAATACGCCGAGGCCTATCGCTGGCTTGCCCTGAACCACTGGATGGGATGGATACATTCCGGCGGACCGACGGAACCGACCCGTAACATTGCCCTGGAACTGGCGCGCAAAGCGGTAACGATCGATCCGAACGACGCCGGTTGCCGCTGGGTCCTAGCTTACCTGCTTGCCTATGACCGCAGCTTCATCGAGGCGGATGGAGAATTTGCGAAAGCGATCGAGCTCGACCCCAACGAGGCCGACGCCTGGGCGGCACTATCCGACATCGCCGTCCTGGCCGGGCAGGTGGGGGAGGGCTTTGAGCATATCGCCAGGGCGTTCCGGCTGAACCCTTTTCCGGCAAGCTGGTATTATCTGACGCTCGGCCAGGCGCAATATGCGGCCCGCCAATATGAAGCCGCTATCGAGACGTTGCGCAGAGACGAGACTTACCGGACAAGCTCACGCCGTTTCCTGGCGGCAAGCCTTGCCCAACTGGGCCGGCTCGATGAGGCGCATGCGGAGGCCGAACTGTTCCTCGTCGGCAATCCGCATTTCACAATCCGCCACTGGGCCGCGACGGAGCCGTTCCGCGACGCTGCGACGCTTGAGCATTTCGTTGACGGTTATCGCAAGGCCGGTCTTCCGGAGTGACGCGCCGCCGGCGGCCATGTTGCATTTGAAAATAATCTGCCGGACACAGATGATGTCAAAGCTGATTAGAGATGCTGCGCCGCCAGCCAGTTAGAAACGCGACACTGGCTCTGACGATCAGCCCCCGATCCGACCGGCTGGGCCGGGTTGCAAGGGAGGAGCGGGGGCGGGTGAGACGCACCCCTTCGGCTTTAGCTTTGAGACTATGTCCACCACCATTCATTCCGCCGCTTCCATCCGCGCCAGAGCCTGCTGTCTTTTGGCAGTGACTTCAGGATCGTTCATGAAATCCGTCCGCCGGCCGGGCTTACGACCGCGCTTCTGATAACCGTTGCTCTGGCTGCCATCGCGAATGCCGAACATATGATCCGTCTGGCCGGTGCGGCGAGGGCCGCTCTTGCTGCGCTGCTGTTCCCGCCCGGCTTGCATCTCGGCCACGACCGAAAGCATGTCGTCCAGACGCTTGTTCTCGACGACCTCCGACCGATGAACCGACCGCAGGGTGTCGAAGGTTCTGTAGGGTAGGGCATAACTCTCATGCATGATCTCGAGACGGCCGTCCGGATAGTCGCAGACGACCACCTTCTTGCCTGCCAAAGGTCTGGAAAGATCGGTCGGATCGAGGATGAACAGCACCTTGTCGTAACGCAGCGTCAGTGATTGCGACAGCGTGCGAACTTCCTTGCGGCACATGGCGCCATCGAGGTTCTCGTGGTCGGCCAGCGGTCGGTGCATATCCTTGGGATTGCGCGGCGGCTTGCCGAAGCGAGCATTGAAATCCGCAATGAACTCAGGCGCATAGGCATTGGCAGCCTCGATCGTGTCGATGCCGCGCAGCCGCATCTCCTTCACCAGCCGATCCTGCAGCGTCTGATTGGCGCGTTCCACGCGACCTTTGGCTTGCGGAGTGTTGGCGCAGATGATGTCGATGTTCAGCTCATAAAGCGCACGACCAAACTGCGTCAGGCCGCTCGTTCGGTCTTTCTCCGACGCATGCGTGCTACGGAAAACGCCATGCTTGTCGCTGTAGAACGCTAGAGGTTTGCCCCATTGCTGCAGATAGGCCTTTGTCGCACGCAGGTAGTCGAACGTGTTCTCTGATCCGGCAAAGCGCAGATGCAAGAGCTTGCCGGTGGCGTCATCGATGTAGACAAGCAGGGCGCATTTGGGGCCGCGGTTCTCGAACCACCAGTGATGCGAGCCATCGATCTGCACCAACTCTCCGAAGCAGTCACGCCGGCCGCGAGGCTGGAAAACCCGCTTCTTGCGCTCGCGACGCGAGACCCAGATGCCGGCCTCGCTCATCCATTGCCGCAGCGTTTCCTTGGCCACCGAGATCCGGTGCAGCTCGATCAGCTTCTCGCGCGCCAGCGTCGGACCGAAATCCAGATAGCGTCCGCGGATCAGGTCCAGCACGGCATTGCGGAAATCCTCGCTGTGGCGCCGATTGCTTGGTCTCGATCGCTTCTTCGAAACCAGACCGGCTTCACCGAAACGGTCATAGGCCTGCAGCAGCCTGTGCACCTGACTTCGGCTGAGATCGAGCAGTTCGGCAGCCTGGACAACGCTCAGACGCTGACTGCGGATCTTCTGGACGACTTCCAGGCGATGCAACTCTTTCTGCGACATGGTGATCAAACAGGACACGACAACTCCAACCGCTCATGGTCTCGACCAGGCTGAAGGTCGTCATCCTTGCTCCCAACGTTGGCTTTGACCAGTGCGTCGAGAGGCGAGACTGTCGCATCTCTAACTGGCCCAACTGTCGCATTACTAAATAGCCTTGTGATCGGAAAATCA
>Ga0065721_10052106_pt1 | contig 12664 bp, 12 predicted proteins | sample Mesricmetagenome_FD_59108 | JGI IMG/M metagenome (GOLD analysis project Ga0065721, IMG submission 59108) | Mesophilic microbial community from rice straw/compost enrichment Sample: eDNA_1 v2 (version 2) | ecosystem: Engineered > Solid waste > Grass > Composting > Bioreactor | place: USA: Davis... | reverse complement strand
GCCGTCGCAACGTCACGAAGTCCTATGTCTCACGAGTGGTGCGGCTGGCCTTCCTTGCTCCTGACATCACCTCGATGATCTTGCGAGGCGAGCAGCCGCCGATCCTTGATGCCACCACGCTGCTCGGCCTTCACGATCTTGCCCTTTCATGGGCCGATCAGAAGCGGCAGATGCATCTCGCCTAACGGGATTACAAACAATAGCGGCGCTTCGGCGCCGCAATCGTTGGGGCAGCGAAGATGATCGCGCTGGCATCCTAAAAAGGGTACCTGCGAAAAGGCCCAGAGAAAAGCAGCCTAAATCGTGGCAAGTGCCTCTGACAGCGGCTCTCCGGCCCACCCGATCAAGCTCAAATGCCCGCGGAACTGCGGGCCTTTTGCCGATGTTTTCTTTTAGTCTCAATAACTTAAGACTGTGTGGCGGAGAGGGTGGGAGCGTCTGGTTCGACTATCTCTCTGTAATAGCAGGGTTAATAAATTTAACTCTGACTCAGTCCCACACACAGTCCCTCAGTCGATTCAACGGTTTCGATCACCTCCAACAGCAGCTGTTCCACATTCTCTAGGAAGAAGGCGAGGCACATTCATTACTGGCAAGAGGCGGATCACCTCTTGCCAGGAATTGAACGTTGGAATGGGCTCGCAGCCTTGCGTTGTTGAGGCATCGACTGCCCCCGCCCTAGTCCTCCTTAGTAAGGGTGCTTTTGATCCGACAATACCAGACCAACCCATTCAACTGAGCTCGGCTTACAGGGGAACAGCGTCGACCAACATGACAGCAAGGACCACGGGCTCTCGTCCGGCATTTTCCCAAGCATGGGCTGTGCCACGCTGCACGAGCACGTCAAACTGCTTCAATATTGTTTCACCCTCATCAAGGAAAAGGCGGAGTTCGCCTTGGAGAATGATCAGATAATCGATCGTCGCGGTGGTGTGTCGATTCAAATCATCGACGTTGGACGCGACCCCGCCCTCTTCTTTCGGAGGGATGGTGACGATCCAAAGCTGGGAACCTCCGGGCGGAGGCTGGAGGCTCAACGGCCGCCCCGACATATCCTCGAAACCGATGTTCGAGACCGGTATCCCATCGGTAACCCATATCTGGGCCACCGAAGAAGATGGGGTTTCGATCGGTGCGACCTTCTCGTCGACCAGGATCAATGATCGCCCTTCGGCATCATGACCGGTTACCACGCGCCTAACCGTCATTTCTCGCTCCTATCGCCATTTCGTTCGAGATGTGAATGCAAGTCCGTTCAAAATCTTATCCGAAAATCGAGGCCATAGGTGCGCGGCCCTCCCGGAGAGGAAATCACTGTTCCCAGGGAATCACTCAGATCGAACACAAGGTTGATATATTCCTTGTCGAGGAGGTTCCTGCCCCACAGCGCGACCTCTGCATCGATCGAAGCGATGTTCATCGCCAGACGACCATTCAGCAGCCCGTAATCGTCGGCGATCCTGTAAATGGCCGGAGCGGCGCCGTTCGGAAAGAGATCCGCCTCGCTCCGCCAATACCAGTCGAGCTGCCCCCGCACGGAACCGAATGAGGTCGGCACTTCGTAAGCGCCCGTAAGGCTGTAGGTCCATTTCGGCTGGTTCTGGAACGCCTGTCCGGAAAGATCATTGCCGAGGCCGTCCATGAAGTCTCGGTAATGAGCGTCGGTATAAGCGACGGAGGCGGCCAGTTCCAAATTCTTGATCGGAAGGGCGGCAGCCTCCAACTCGAAGCCCTTGATACGGGCGGACGCTGCGTTCTGCACGACCGAGGTCGGCGGCCCTCCACCAAAACCAGGGACGACGACCGAGCGCTGAATATTGGAATAATCGGATTGGTAGAGCGCCGCGTTGAACCGCAGCCGGTTGCGCAGCATTTCCGATTTCAGGCCGATTTCGTAGGTGACCACCGTTTCAGGGAGGAATGTCGCCGCGCTTTGCGGGTCCAACGTAAGCCGCTGGGGCAAACCGCCGCTTTTAAAGCCGCGGCTTCGCTTCGCGTAGAGCAGGACGTTATCAGTCGGTCGCCAGTCGATGCCGAACGTATGCGAAAAATCATCGAACGACAGCGACCGATCGAGGAAGCAGATCCCACCAGTCAGCAACGAGGGGGGCAGACCACATGCAGTCCCGTTGAAATTGGCAACGGCAAGCCGCTTCTTTTCCGACGTATAGCGTAGGCCCGCAGTGACGTTGACGGATGGGGTGAGCGCGAAGGTCGCCTGCCCGTAAGCCGCGATGCTTCTGGTCCGGCCATCATCGTTGAAAAATGTCGTTGGAATGGCCTGGAGCACCGGCACGAGCTGGATCTGCGCGGTATCCGTGAAGGTCTGTCGGTAATAGAAAAGTCCGCCGACATATTGCAGCCGCCCATCGGCAAGCTTCCCATCCAGCTGCAGCTCCTGAGAAAGTTGCTTGATCCGCGTGCGCTCGGACGGATGAGCGATCAGCGCGAGCGGCGCGAAGTCGTAATCCACAGCGGACTGGATCTCGCGATAGGCGCTGATGGACTTGAGCGAGGCGGAGCCGAAATCGTGAGTCAGGGTGATCGACCCGCCCCATGCCTTTGTACTGGTTCCGTTCGGGAGAACATATTGGGTCGAGAAGCGATCACCGGCGACGTCCTCGTTCCAAATCGCCAGCGCAGCCGCCAGTCCCTCGGGAGTGAAGCCGGCTGGCCCGAACCGTTCAAGCGCGAGGGCGAAGTGACCGGCCCCGCCAGGAACCAGTAAAACGGGATTGACGATGGAGCCGCCCGACCGCGCTTTCTGCCAGTCGGCCCGCGCGACGAGCTCAGTGTCCGCCCCGAGCGGCACCAGCAGCGTGCCTCGGACGATTTTAATGTTTCGATCGGCGAGCGGGCGATCATTGCCGACATCCCGGCCATAACCATCATCATCAAGGAGGCTGCCGACCAGGCGGAGCGCGGCACCGCCTTGGCCCAACGGCAGGTTGATGACGCCGCTGAGATTCCGCCGCTGGTGATTGCCCAGGCCGAGAGTGACTTCCCCGCCAAGGCGCGTTGTCGGCAATTGCGTGTAGATATTATATGCGCCGCCGGTCGTGTTGCGGCCGTATAAAGTCCCTTGCGGACCGCGCAATATCTCGACACGCTGGACATCGACAAAGTTGTCGACGAGCGCTCCCACCGTATTCCCGACATAGACTCCGTCGAGGTAGATACCAACCGACGGGTCGTAATTGGGCGCAATCTCGTTCGAAAGAATGCCGCGAATGCTGATGATGCCGCTAAGCGCTCCATTTGGCGGCGGCGCCACCTGCAAGCCGGGTGTCCGCGCCTGCATGTCGGCCAAGTTGGCAATGCTGGCCTCGCGCAGATCGTCGGCGCTGAGCGCCGTAACGGAAACCGGTGTGTCCTGCAGATTTTCGGCCACACGCCTGGCGGTAACGACGATGTCCCCCAGCCCTGCCGCCTCCGGTGCATCGCTTTCGTCTTCAGGCGCGGATTGGGCTGCCTCGGGAACGGCTTGAGCGTAAGCGCATTGCGCCCAGACAAGCGTCGAGCCAGCAGCCAGATAGATCGCTAATTTCCTCATCATCAGCCCCCTCCCCAAATTTTATTTTTTCCGAGCGTACACGCACGGTCTTGAGGCACAATGGCGAAATGGATTGCGGAGGCGGCCGATGCTTCGTGACCTCTCTCCCTAAAGCATTGTTAAGAATAGACTTATCTGAAAGTGCGCTTTGCGATCAGGTGCTTGTCGGGAATTGGGGGTAATTCGGGCGGCCGTCCTTGGGTAGAAATCGAATTTGCGGATTCTCCGCCGGGAAGGAAGAATGGAAAGTCAGGCAAAGCAAAGCAAAGGCCCACCGCCGGCAGGCACCGCGTCTGCGATCGTGTGGGCCTTGTTTGATCACATCAATGCCGGGCGGTGGGAAAAGGCCGCTGAACTTCTTTCCTTCGATGCGGTCGACCATAGCGCACCCCCTGGCCAATCACCTGGCCGCGGCGGATGGACCCAGCGATGGAAAGGAATCGCCACGATGCTCCCGGACATGCGCACGCAGGTCGAGGAAATGGTGGAGATGGATGGCTTGGTCGCGACGCGCTCACGCGTGACGGCGACGCCGTCAGCGGGGTTCATGGGAATGCCGACCGGAACGCGCAGCTTCGATGTGCTGGCGTTGGACATGATGCGGGTGCGCGACGGGTTGATTGTCGATCATTGGGGCCTGGGCGACTTCGCATCGATCGTTCAGCAACTCGACTTGAAAATCGTTCCTGCAAGTTAGCCGCGGCGGCCTCGCGGGTTGCGGTTGCGACGGCGTCCAAATATATTAATTGATCCGTATACGTTTAATGTGTTCACGTGCGAAGGCCGCCCACGAACGGCCGAATAAAAATTCAGAGAGGGCAAGCACCAAACCATGAAGTTCCGCTCGGTCCAGCGCGCGCACCCTTTGACTGCCCATGATCCGTCCCAAGCCCGCCGCTCTTGGTCGGACAGGAGATTTCCGCATGGCGGGTAAGACCCTCTACGACAAGATCTGGGATGCGCATGTCCTTGCGAGCGAGGATGGACGGTCGCTTCTATATGTGGACTTGCACCTCATCCATGAAGTGACCACGCCACAGGCGTTCGAAGGGCTGCGTAGCTCCGGGCGTTCGGTACGGCGGCCCGACCGCACCCTTGCAGTTGCGGACCATAATGTGCCGACAATCGGCCAGGCAAACGGGGTCGCGGCCATCGCAAACCATGACTCCCGCACCCAATTGCAGACGCTGCAGTCCAATGTGGCTGCGGCCGGCATCGAGTTTTTCGGATTGAACGATCCCCGCAACGGCGTTGTTCACGTGGTCGGCCCGGAACAGGGCCGAACGCAGCCAGGCATGGTCATCGTCTGCGGCGACAGCCACACGTCGACCCATGGCGCCTTCGGGGCCCTCGCCTTCGGCGTCGGCACCTCCGAAGTCGAGCATGTGCTCGCCACGCAGACGATCTGGCAGGGCAGATCGCGGAACATGAGAATCCAGTTCGTGGGGGCCGCTGCGCCATGGGTCGAGGCCAAGGACCTGGCTTTGGCTATGATTGGTCAGATCGGCACCGGCGGCGCCACCGGCTGCGTCATCGAATATGCCGGCGAGGCCATTCGCGCGTTGACGATGGAGGGTCGTATGACCTTGTGCAACATGTCCATCGAAGCGGGCGCACGCGCGGGCATAGTGGCTCCAGACGAAGTCACATTCTCTTATCTTCGCGGTCGGCCCGGATCTCCCGCCGACTCGCTGAGGAACCAGGCGGAATTGCATTGGAGCCAATATTTCACGGACGAAGACGCTGTCTTTGACGATGAGATCGTCGTCGACGTCTCCAAGATCGCACCGGTGGTGACCTGGGGAACCAGTCCGCAGGACATCGCGCCCGTCGACGGGAAGGTGCCCTCTCCGACCGAGTTCGGAGATCCGGTCAAGGCGGCCTCCGTCCGGCGTTCGCTGGACTATATGGGCCTCACCGCGGGAATGCCGATTACCGATATCAGGATCGAGCGCGTCTTCATCGGCTCCTGCACCAATGGCAGGATCGAGGACCTGCGCCAGGCTGCAGCAGTTGCGGGGGGCCGGCACGTCGCCCCGGGCGTTCGCGCGATGGTGGTTCCCGGATCCGGCCGTGTCCGGTTGCAGGCGGAAGCCGAAGGGCTGGCCCGAACTTTAATCGAGGCGGGCTTCGAATGGCGGGAACCAGGCTGCTCCATGTGCCTCGCCATGAACGACGACCGGCTGGAGCCGTTGGAACGCTGCGCTTCCACCTCCAATCGTAATTTCGAAGGGCGGCAAGGCCGCGACGGACGCACCCATCTCATGAGTCCCGCAATGGCCGCGGCCGCCGCCATTACCGGCCACATCACCGATATCCGCATATTCCCATCATGAAGCGCGTCGATATCATAACCGGTAACGCTGTCCCGCTCCTGCAGGCGAATGTCGATACCGACCAAATCCTTCCGAAACAGTTTCTCCGCACGATCTCGCGCGAGGGACTTGCGGGCGCCCTCTTCTTCGACTGGCGCTTCGACGAGACAGGCGCCGAGATACCCGATTTCATCCTGAACCAGACCCCCTATCGGCACGCCTCCATTCTCATCGCCGGCGAGAATTTCGCTTGTGGATCAAGCCGCGAGCATGCGGTCTGGGCGTTGCTGGACTATGGCATTTCCTGCGTCATCGCACCGTCTTTCGCGGAGATATTCGCCGGCAACGCAGCCAATAACGGCTTGCTCCTTATCACGCTTCCGAAAGCGGACGTAGAAGCTCTGGCTGCAGAGGCCGCAGGTCAATCCACCGACTTCCGGATCGACCTGCCGCTGCAAATTATCACGACGCCCTCAGGTCGTGAGCTTGCCTTCGAATTCGATGCCGGGACGAAGCGCAAGCTTATCGCGGGTCTGGACGCGATCGGGGAAACCCAGCTCCACGAGCGGGCGATTGCGGCTTTCGAAACGCAGCAGAATGAGGCGCTGCCGTGGCTTTCCGGCAGCAGCGCCCCGGGAATCGCACGATGAGCGGTCCGTTTAACATTGCTCGCCTCGTGCATCCGGGGGAAAGTCGGGGATGACAAAAGGACCTTTATCCACCGTCGAGGAGATTATCGACGAAGCTCGCAATGGGCGCATCTTCATCCTTGTCGACGACGAGGACCGGGAGAATGAAGGCGATCTTATCATCCCTGCGCAAATGGCCACACCCGATGCGATCAATTTCATGGCCACCCATGGGCGCGGCCTGATCTGCCTGGCTTTGGACCGGCCGCGCGTGGAACAGCTCGGCCTCGCCCCGATGGCGCAGGACAATAGCTCGCCCCACGGAACCGCCTTCACCTCGTCGATCGAGGCCCGCGAAGGCGTGACAACCGGCATATCGGCCGCGGATCGCGCTCGAACCATCCTGGTCGCCATCGATGCCGCGAAAGGTGCCGCGGATCTCGTTTCGCCGGGTCACGTCTTCCCGCTCGTCGCGCGCGACGGCGGCGTCCTGGTTCGAGCCGGGCACACGGAAGCGGCAGTGGACATAGCCCGCCTCGCCGGCCTTAATCCTTCGGGAGTGATCTGCGAGATCATGAACGAGGACGGGACAATGGCTCGGATGGACGATCTGGTCGCCTTCGCCCAGCGTCACGGCCTGAAAGTGGGTACGATACGCGACTTGATTGCCTATCGGCGGCGCTTCGACAATATGATCCGGCGGGTCGCGGAAGAAAGGTTCATCAGCGAATTCGGCGGGGAATGGCTTGCGACCGTCTATGCCAATACCACCGACGGCAAGGAGCACCTCGTCCTCCAGAAAGGCTTGATCGAGCCGGACCGGCCGACGCTCGTGCGCATGCAGGTCATGTCCCCGTTCACCGACATGCTCGGCGAGCAGAATGAGCGGACCGGCCTCCTCCATCGAGTCATGGAGACGATCGCAGAGGGCGGTTCCGGTGTCTTGGTGCTGCTCCGCGACAGCTCCAGCGACTGGCTCGCGCAATTGTTTCGGCGACGCCGGGAATCGGGCAGCGGGACACCTTTGCGCGACTATGGCATCGGCGCGCAGATCCTCTGCGATCTGGGCGTTCACGACATGGTGCTTCTCACAACCACCCATCGAGAGATTGTCGGCCTGGACGGCTATGGCCTGCGCGTGGTCGAGGAGCGATTCATCACACGAAACGGACAAGGACAGGGATGAACGAGCAGCAAGAAGTTCAGTCGCAGCTTAGGAATGCCCTCCGCCGGCTGGCCAAGGCGGTCGTCGTCGTGAGCTGCCGCCATGAAGAGCGTCGCTACGCGATGTCGGCGACCGCCGTCAGCGAGGTTAGCATCGATCCACCGTCGATGCTCGTCTGCATCAACCGGACCGCATCGATCCACGCCCCTCTGTCCGCGGGTGTCGATTTTTGCCTGAATATCCTGCACGGCTCTCATGAGGAGATTTCAGCGCTCTGCAGCGGCAAGGCCAAGGGCGAAGAGCGGTTCGCCTTCGGCGATTGGCGCACAAGCGAAGAAGGCATTCCCTATCTCGCTGAAGCGCAAGCGAACATCATGTGCCAGAGCGGCGTTTCGCTTACCACGAAAAGCCATAGCATCTTCATCGGCAAAGTCGTTCGCGCGCTTCAATCGGGAGACGTAGATCCGCTCGTCTATGTCGACGGGCGGTACGCCACCGTGCGCGCCGCAAGCTGATAAGAGCGGGGAAGACCGAGATGGATCCAATCTTGCTGACCGAACAGGAAGGGCCGATCCTCATCATTCGCCTCAACCGGCCCGACCAGCGCAACACCTTGTCCAATCCGGACCTCGTCGACCAATTCGTCCGACTATGTGCCTCGGTGAACGCGAACCGGGACGTCCGCGCAATCATATTGACCGGGGTGGGCAGCGCCTTCAGCGCCGGTGGCGACATCAAGAAGATGAGGGACCGGACCGGCGCCTCTGCCGGCGCGCCGCACGAGATCCGCGATAATTACCGCTGCGGCATTCAGCGCATCCCGCTGGCGATCCAGGATCTGGAAGTCCCGTTGATCGCGGCCGTCAATGGCCCCGCCATCGGAGCCGGACTGGACTTGGCATGCATGTGCGATATCCGCCTCGCGGCCGACACGTCGACTTTTGCGGAGAGCTTCGTTCGGCTGGGCCTCGTGCCGGGAGACGGCGGCGCCTGGCTGTTGCCCCGCATCATCGGGCTTCCGCGGGCGACCTTGCTGTCATTGACCGGCGAGACCATCGATGCCGCGACGGCACTCGAATGGGGCCTCGTCACGCAGGTCGTGCCGGGAGATCAGCTGATGGTTGCCGCCATGGATCTTGCCGCGCGCATCGCCGCAAATCCGGCTCATGCCTTGCGCATGACCAAGCACCTTCTCAAAGAAGCGCAGCAGATGAGCCTCGCCTCCACGCTGGAATTGTCGGCTAGCCTGCAGTCGCTTGCCCACCAGACCGAGGATCATGCAGAAGCAGTGCTGGCCATGATCGAGAAGAGACCGCCCGTCTTTACCGGTCGCTGAATTTTGTCCTACCCGCCTGAAGCGAACCGATCCTAAAGCGTGATGCGGCCGCCATCCGCGACAAGGGTACGGCCTGTCATCCACTTTGCCTCGCTGGACGCCAGGAAAAGGATCAGAGGCGCAACGTCCGACGCCAGTCCGATCCGGCCGAGCGGCGTTTCCGCAGCGACGCGGTCAAGCGCCGCTTGGGGCACGTCCTCCATCATATCTGTAAGAATGACTCCCGGGGCGACACAGTTGATCGTGATGCCCTTCTGCGCCAGCGGTTCCACCAAACCCTGTGCCACCGCGCGCAAAGCCGCTTTGGTAGCCGAATACAGGATGCTGCCTGCGCGTGGCGTCAGTGCCAATACGGAGATGATATTCACGATACGGCCGCCTTCCGGAAGATAAGGAAGGCAAGCCTGAATGGCAGCGATCGGGCCCAGCAGATTGGTGTGCAGCAGTTCATCGAACGAAGGTCCATCGATCGCCTCAAACGGAGCCGTCTCGAATTTCGCCGCATTGTTCACAAGCACGTCTATCCTGCCGAAGTCGGCGTGTATGCGATCGACCGCTGCGGTAACCTCTGCCGGACGACCGATGTCGGCGCGATATTTTTCAGCTTTGGCACCAGACGCCCGAAGAGCATCGACCACTTCTTCGGCCGCCGCGTCATTCTGGCGATATAGGATGGCGACGTCGTCCCCGGCTTCCGCGAACCGCCGTGCAGCCTCCGCTCCGATGCCCCTCGAACCACCAGTGACGAGCACACAGCGTCTCTCGGACCTCGAACTCTTCCCACCGCCTGTCACCAACCATCTTCTCCGTTCAAGCGTAGATTATACGTCTACGCATTATCATCAAGCCGGGATATTGGACGGAAAGGAGGAAAGGATGGAATGGACGAATTGATTTGCGGCCAGCTGGCACTCACCATCGCGGAGCAACACCGGCGTCGCGAAAACTATGTGCCTCTCGCGAAAGAAACGAAACGTGACGTGGCTTTCGGCTATGAGGTACAGGAACAGCTCATAAGGTTGTGGGAACCATGCTTTGGTGCCGTCCGAAGCTGGAAGGTCGGCCTCACCACGACGCGAATGCAGGAGATGTGCGGAGTCGACCAGCCCATCGCGGGAGCCGTGTTCGCCAGTCGTGTGCATGCTTCCCCGGCAGAACTTGACCATCGGCAGTTCGTGCGCGTCGGGATCGAGGCGGAATTGGCGCTTCGCATCTCTTCCACGCCAGAACCCGGCCGCGCGTTGAGCGCGGCAAGGATGCGAAATCATGTCGATGCGGTTTGTGCGGCATTCGAGATTGTCGACGACCGAGCCGCCGATTACGCAACCTTGGACGCCGTTTCGATGGTGGCCGACAATAGCTGGAACGCCGGTATCGTGCTCGGGACTCCGGTGCCCCTTTCGCTTGAGGCCGATCTGCTGAATCTCGAAGGCCGCCTGTTCCGCAATGGCGACCTGATCGAGACGGGCCTTAGCCTCGATGCCGGCGGCGATCCCCTGAACATCGTCGCTTGGCTGGCGACGGCGCTTGCCGCCCGCGGGCGCTGCCTGGAAACGGGTCAGTGGGTCATGACGGGGAGCATCGTGCGCACCCAATTTCCTACCCCGGGCGATGCGTTCCAATTTCGGCTTGGAGACCTTCCACCGGCCGAAGCCCGCATCATCTAGATCCGTCTTGCCCGGGGCGCCGAAGACGATGGGATAAGGCCCTATCCCCGCCCGCTGACCTTCAAGTTCATTTCTCCGAGGAATGGCGAGCCGGCCCGAATGACGTCGCCGGGCTTCAGCTCGCCCACGCCTTCAGGCGTGCCGGTCATCAGCACGTCGCCCGGATAGAGCGTGTAGATGCTGGAGGCAATTTCGATCAGCTCGGGAATGGTCACCGTGATCTGCGCCGTGGAAGATGATTGGCGGCGTTCGCCGTTTACCTCGATCCAGAAAGGGAGATCGGAGGGATCCGGTATCTCATCGGTCGTGGTCAGCCACGGGCCGAGGACAGCGAACGAATCGGGAGACTTGCGGAAGCTTCGCTCTTCCGATCCGCGCACCGTGACATCCAGCCCCAGCGCATATCCTGCGACATATTCAAGTGCTTGCGCGCGATCGATATGGCGCCCGCCTTTTCCGATCACGACCGCGACTTCGACCTCATGGTCCACGCGCCGGTCACTCCCCCAATCGATGGTGATGCCTTGGGCCGGTCCCACAATCGACGTCGACGCTTTCAGAAACAGACCAAGCGAGTCGACCGGGCGTTCGAGATGAAGAACCTGTGCGCGGTGCACGCCCTGGTCCACCCCGGGATCGAGCGTATCGAGTTCGACGTGCAGGCGGTAATTGGCTGGAGCGGCCATGATCTTGGGCGGCCAGGCTATAGGACTGGAGAATTCTGCTTCCGCAACCGAAAGCGGGGTCGAGGATGCGACGATTTCAGCGATAAAGGGCCGCAGCAAATCCAGCTCCGCGATGATCGGGTCGCCAAAGCGAAGGGGCCATCGCTGCGGCGTCAGTCGCTCGATAATCTTGGTGACATCGTATAGGAAGTCGCCTTCGATGACGCCAAGGCGGTCCGCCCCGAAACGGCATATTTTCATATCATCCCTCTCCTGGTCCTTGCGACCTTGGCGTGATGCTAACCACCCGCCACGCCGCAAATCAACCGAAATGATGTGTATACGGTGGACATGAGGCAGGTCGACCAATAGCATCGCTGAAAAATGGCAAGGCGAGGAAAGCGAGGCAGCGGTGAGTAAAGATCCTAGAATAGCGACCGTGGCCACTCCCGACGGGGAAATGGTCACCGAGATCTTCGGCGCCTGCGAGCGCTTACGACAGCCCGGCATCGTGCTGTACATGGACGCACGCGGTGTCCGGGACGAACTGCGTGAAATGTGCATGCGGCTGGCCGAGCCGGGCTTTGTGGTGCTGCTGCCCGACCTTTATCATCGTCTCGGTGTGCAGATCGGCTTCCCATCCGAGACGAGCAGCGGCACGCCCGAAGAGGCCGAAAACATCATTCGCCACATCCACGCGACCAATATCGCCGGAGCAATGGCGGACACGAAGGCGTTGCTTGAATGGGTAGACGCCGATTCAGATCTGGACATTGGTGTCTATGGGGCAGTCGGCTACTGCATGGGCGGGCCGTTCGCCTTCGCCGCTGCCGGAACCTTCCCGGACCGTTTCGCCGCCGCTGCCTCCTTCTACGGCGTGGGGTGCATGTCCGATAGGGAGGATAGCCCCCACCTCCTGGCCGACCAGGTTAAGGGAGACCTCTATTTCGGTTATGCCGAGCTCGACCATCTGGCGCCGGTCTCGGAGATTGCTCCCTTACAATCTTACCTTTCGGCTTTGGGCATCGCCCACCAGGTCGAACTTTATCCCAACGTGAACCACGGCTTCGCCTTTCCCAGACGCGCCGTCTATGATGAGGCCGCCTCGGAACGGCATTGGCGGGCGATGTTTGAGCTTTTCGGGCGGACGCTTCGCTGACGCCGGCACCGGGGCTTTCCCGGTGCGTCAGGCGACGAGTGCCGACTTGTCGTTGCCCCTTAATTTCCGGACAGTTCCTCACTGGTTGATTGGACGATGTATTCGCGCGGGGCGAGGTAGCCAAGTGCGCGATGCGGATGGACGGTGTTGTAGTGGTGGAACCAGCTGGGCAGCT
>Ga0065721_10052105_pt1 | contig 12665 bp, 13 predicted proteins | sample Mesricmetagenome_FD_59108 | JGI IMG/M metagenome (GOLD analysis project Ga0065721, IMG submission 59108) | Mesophilic microbial community from rice straw/compost enrichment Sample: eDNA_1 v2 (version 2) | ecosystem: Engineered > Solid waste > Grass > Composting > Bioreactor | place: USA: Davis... | reverse complement strand
GCGTGTGGGTGAAGGTATCGTTGTTGAATTCAGCAGCGCCGTATTATTCGGGTTTGATCAGTCAAGCCTTTCTTCTTCTGCGCAGTCTACACTGAATGACCTGGTGACTATCTTAAACAAATACCCCGACACTGATCTCGAGATCCAGGGCCATACCGACAACACAGGTACTGACAAGTACAACCAGGCTCTTTCTGAAAGAAGAGCTTCTACGGTCGCCAATTACCTGACCAGTCATGGCATTGCACTGGAAAGAGTAAAAACAGTGGGGCTGGGTGAATCTGCACCTAAGTACAGCAATGACACTGAATCAGGTCGTGCTCAAAACCGCCGCGTGGAGTTTCTCATCACTGCTAACGAAAAGATGAAAGCTGACGCACAAAAAGAAGCGGGCAAGAGATAAGATACAAGCATCAGGCAGGAATATCTCACACAAATCAAAAAACAAAGCTCATGAAAACAAAAACTATTGTGCTTGCATTCGCAACCCTGTTCTCAACGGCAGTAATCGCCCAGACAGGCACTACTACATTTGGCATCAGAGCCGGTGTAAATTTCACAAATATTACAGGTAAGAATGAACAAGATGATAATCTCGACAACAAACTGAAAACCGGTTTCCATGCCGGCGTCAATGCAGAGATTCCGGTAGGGATTGATTTTTATCTTCAACCAGGTGTATTGTTTACATTGAAGGGGTCAAAAGATGAAGTTGGAGACGGGAAAACGAATATTTCATATATTGAAATTCCCATAAACTTTATCTACAAACCTGAGTTGGGTACCGGTCGTTTGATCCTTGGATTCGGTCCTTATGCAGCTTTCGGTGTAGATGCCAATAGGAAGAATCCTGATGCTGATATTGAGTTCGGTGACCAACTTGGTGAAAGGAAGCGATTTGATGCAGGTGCCAATCTGCTGGCAGGTTATGAGTTCGCCAACAGGCTTTCTTTCCAGTTGAATGCCGGCTTGGGCTTAGTACGTATAAATAACCGTGCAGATAATGATAAAAATTCAAGCGCCAAAAACACCGGCTTTGGTGTTTCACTAGGTTATCGTTTTGGCCGTTAAGGATGAATTAATCTTTGCATACTAAAAAATGGCTGCTCAAAAGGCAGCCATTTTTAGTGAGTTTATCTTTGTCTTTTATCTTTTCGAAAAAGTATAAGTGATATTGATGGTGTTTCCTTCGTATGGCACATTGGAACGTAATACCATGGATGTTTCTGAAGTGGATACGATATCGAAGCGGTAACCATCTGTTACATCCTTTGCTTTTACACCGCCTGGTAAGCGTTTATATTGAAATACAGGCTGGCCATTATTCTCACGGTATGACCACACGATACTTCTTTCACCCGGCGTGCAATTCGTCGATTCGTTTTGTTGAATTGTATATGAGCCGTTTCCGTTGTTTGGTAAAATCCAGGTGCTTCCTTTCAGGCAGGTTGCATCCCCTTCACCAAGTAATGTCAGTTTTACATTTTGACCCTGTGGTACGCCGTCATAGTTTACATCATCGAGCACCCAGGTGCCTTTTATATCGCTGCGGTTTGCAACAGCTGAACCGGCATTTTTGGAAGAAGAACACGAACTCGCATAAATAAATGCGCTCACCAGCAGGACTGTAATTGAAATGGATTGTTTTCTAATCATAATTCAGTGTTTAAGTATTATAATTTCTTACAGGAAAATATTGTGCCTGAATTCAAATAAAAAAGGCCTGATTAAATCAGACCTTTTAGTTTTTTATTTTAAAACCTTTACAATGACCGTGCAACAGGCGCATTGGGGTTCAACAGGTGATCAATAGTTTCTTTAAGTATTTCTGCTTTTTTCTCGCGGAACAAAACCATTTTTTCTGATGGCAGCCTTAAATCATATTTTCCTGCTTTCGCAACTTTAGTGTCGAAATCAGGGTTAATGCTCATAAAGCTTTCTTTATCCATTTCGAGATGTTTGCTAATGATCGAAGCCAGGTAACGGCCACTGATCGTGGTCACTTCAAGATCCCCGGTGATGCCGGTGCTTACCGGGACATCTGTTTCAGCTAAATATTGTTCGGCCTCTTTCTGCGTAAGGGTAGTTATACCACCACTGCCTTCCATGATGTAATGGGTGGCGATGAATTTCTTAACATGCTTCCTGGATTCAGCCGGCAGGTATTTCTGCAGTTTCCAGAAATCGCGGCTGCCGCTTTTTTTGATTGCCGCATTCACTTTACCAGGACCCCCATTATAAGCCGCGATAACCAGCAACCAGTTACCATACATTTTGTACAGGCTGTTCAGGTATTTCGAAGCTGCATGGGTGCTCTTGATAAAATCCTTTCTTTCATCAACCGAGCGGTTCACCCGGAGACCGAGATTGCGTGCGGTTGCCGGCATCAGTTGCCAAGGTCCCACGGCACCAGCCCAGGATCTCGCATGAGTCTTGAGTTGCGATTCTATAACTGCCAGGTACTTCAATTCTTTGGGAAGACCATGTTTCGTGAGTACGGCGTCCATTTTATCAAAATAGGGGCGGGCACGGTCCTTCAAATCTTCGAGCATTTTTCCATGGCTGTCAATATAATCTTCCACGAAGCCAACAGCCAGGGGATTGAGACGGGTGATATCGATGCCACCAGATTCTTCAACTGTAAAAAGGTCTCTGAATGTGCTTTTGGGATCCGACACAACTGCTGAGATGGAATCCATATCCAGGATATCCAGCGTGTCATTTGTAATGTTTCCCAAACCAGGAGATGCCTGTGCGGTGGAGGCAGCGATGGCGAGTAAACAAGAAATTCCAATTTTAATTAACATCACAGCTTGATTTAAAAAACAAGTCCTGCTTAGGGGCAGGGCATCTAACGGGTTAGCCGGAGTTGAATGCTATCGGAACAGTTGGTTCGAAAAACGGAGCAAATCTAACTCTTTAAACCGGTTTGACAGCACCTGCACGCCAAAAGGCATGCCATTACTGTGAGTGAATAAAGGAAGGGAAATGGCGGGAACACCCACCAAATTGGCCATAACCGTATAAATATCAGCCAAATACATGGCAATCGGGTCTTCCATTTTTTCTCCTATCGGGAAGGCCGCAGAGGGTGCCGTAGGCAAGAAAATCAGGTCAAAGTCTTTGAAAATCAACTGCGTTTTGTCAAATAACAATTTTCTAACTTTTTGTGCCCGGGTGAAGTAGGCATCGTAGTAACCGGCACTTAAAACAAAGGTCCCGAGCATGATCCGGCGCTTGACCTCCCGTCCAAAACCGGCTGAACGGGTCTTTTTATATAGTTGATTGATATCATCTTTATCGCCGGAACGGTAGCCATACCTGACTCCGTCGTAGCGGGACAGGTTGGAAGAGGCTTCCGCTGTGGTTAACACATAATAAGCGGGTACAATGTGATCAATCAGCTCAAATTCCACCGGCTCAACGGTATGACCTTCCGATTTCAGGCGCTCAATGAGAGAACGGATGGAAGATGCAATTTCGGGATCAAGAGCCGGGTGATCCAGGGCCTGTGACAACCAGGCAATCTTATATTTTCTTCCAGGTTCGGATTTGTATAAGCTGTGAAAAGGTTCTGATTGTTTCTGGAAAACAGTGCTGTCGTATTCATCCGGTCCGGACATAATCTCCAGGGCCAGAGCAATATCGCCAATATTACCTCCCAGGATACCAATTTGATCAAAGGATGAGGCGTAAGCGATCAGGCCATGGCGGGAGATACGGCCATATCCCGGTTTCAATCCAATCACTCCGCAAAAATCCGCCGGCTGGCGTACTGAACCACCTGTGTCGCTTCCCAGTGAAAGCATGCAACAGCCAGATTGTACAGCCACTGCAGACCCCCCCGAAGAGCCGCCCGGAACCCGGCTTTCATCCTTTGCATTAAGCACCTTGCCATAAGCTGAGTTTTCATTTGTTGACCCCATGGCAAATTCATCGCAGTTCAGGCTGCCAATGATGATGGCTTCCTCTGCCAGCAGTCTTTCAACGGCCGTTGCAGAATAAACAGAAGTAAAATCTTTCAGGATTTTTGATGCTGCAGTGAGTGGGTGATCTTTATAAGCAATGACATCCTTGATGCCAATAACAACACCATGAAGGCTGCCCATCGGTTGTCCTGCTGCGCGCCGGGCATCCAGCAGTTTTGCTTTTTCTAAAGCTTCTTCATCGTAAACACGGACGAATGCATTCAGATGTTGGGTAGACCGTATGCGCTCTAAATAATGTTCGACTGCCTGCATACAGGTAGCCTTTCCTTCCCGGAGTTGGGAATGGTATTGATCAATAGAAACGAACTCAAACAAAAGCGATGAATCTTTTTCGTTGAAGCAAGTATTTCGGCATCAGGTTATGACCGGATGCTTAGGTAGTCTTGATGTCGTTGGCGCTTTCTTCAATTTCTTTCTTCACGCTTGTCTTGGCATCATTAAATTCACGAACGCCTTTGCCGAGACCTCTCATCAGTTCAGGAATCTTGCGGCCACCAAACAGCAGTAAAACGATAATCAGGATAATGATAATCTCATTTGTGCCCAGCACTCCTAATAATTCGGCATGTATCATGGTAATAATAAATTAGAATTCAAAGATAGGAAATTACTCAGTGGAAAGTTAACACATTCAACGTATCCCCGGTTCTGAGCGAATAAAAAAAGTCCCCGATTTTACGGGGACCTGACATATAATATTTTTCAAATAATTACTTCTTTGTTTCCGCAGTTGCTACGCGTTTTTCACGGATACGTGCACTCTTACCACTACGTTCACGCTGATAATACAATTTAGCGCGGCGGACATTACCTGTTTTGTTCAGAACGATAGAGTCCACATTGGGAGAAGCAAAGGGGAAAACCCTTTCAACACCCACACCGTCAGATATCTTACGTACAGTAAAGCTGGAAGTGAAACCAGTACCCTGGATCTTGATCACGTCGCCTTTGAAAGACTGGATACGCTCTTTGTTACCTTCAATGATTTTGTAGTTAACAGTAATATTATCACCAGCTTTGAATGACGGATGCTTTTTCTTGCTGCTCAGCTGCTCGTGTACGTATGCGATAGCGTTCATGACTCGTATTTTTAAGGAGGGCAAAGGTAACGTTAAAAGCGGAGATTATCCAAATCTAATTTGGTTTCCCCGAAAAGAAAATTGGGCTTGAAATACCCCTCCCTATAAATGTAACAGGGGCGGGAACTGCTCTTCAATTCCAACCCCTGTATATTGATTTATAATATTTTATCTCGCGATATTCACCGCTCTTTTTTCACGGATCACCGTCACTTTGATCTGTCCCGGGAAGGTCATTTCAGTCTGGATCTTCTGGGCTATTTCAAATGAAAGTTTATCGGAATCGCCATCGGTGACTTTTTCAGACTCAACAATCACCCGAAGTTCACGGCCGGCCTGGATCGCATAAGCTTTTTCCACGCCGGGATAGGTCATGGCCAGGTTTTCCAGGTCTTTGATCCGCTGGAGATATTGTTGCATGATCTCGCGACGGGCTCCCGGTCTGGCGCCACTGATGGCATCGCAGGCCTGTACGATGGGGGAGATCACGTATTGCATTTCCACTTCATCGTGGTGAGCAGCAATGGCATTGACTACTGCGGGATTCTCGCCATATTTCTCGGCAAGCTTGGCACCGAGCAATGCGTGGCTCAGCTCGCTTTCTTCATCAGGTACTTTGCCGATATCGTGGAGCAGGCCGGCACGTTTAGCCAGCTTGGCATTCAAACCCAGTTCTGCAGCCATCGTTGCACAAAGATTGGCTGTCTCACGGCTGTGCATCAGCAGGTTTTGGCCATAGGATGAACGGAAGCGCATACGGCCAACCATTCTCACCAGCTCTTTATGCAGACCATGGATGCCCAGTTCGATCACCGTTCTTTCACCAATTTCCATCACCTGGTCTTCGATTTGCTTCCGGGTCTTCTCTACGATTTCTTCAATGCGGGCAGGGTGGATACGACCATCTGTTACCAGGCGCTGAAGGCTCAATCTTGCGATTTCACGACGGAGGGGATCAAAGCTCGAGAGGATAATGGCTTCAGGGGTATCATCTACTATCAGGTCCACACCGGTTGCAGCTTCCAGGGCGCGGATGTTCCGGCCCTCACGTCCAATGATCTGTCCTTTGATTTCATCGCTTTCCAGGTTGAATACAGTGATTGAGTTTTCAATTGCCTGTTCTGCTGCCGTACGTTGAATGGTCTGAATGATGATCTTGCGGGCTTCTTTGTTTGCCTTTTGTTTGGCCTCATCGATGATTTCCTGTTGCATGGCCAGGGCCTGTGTATGGGCTTCCTGTTTCAGGCTTTCCACCAGTTGAGATTTGGCCTCTTCTGCAGACAGGCCGGCAATTTTTTCAAGACGGCGGATATGTTCTTCCTGGTGTTTTTCGAGTTCGCTGCGTTTGATATTCACCAAATCAATCTGGCGATTGAGATTTTCCTTGATCGCCTCGTTTTCCTTGACCTGTTTCTCAAGCGTTGATTCTTTTTGCCCTATTGATTGCTCTTTCTGGCGGATCCGGTTTTCAGCTTCATTGATCTTGCGGTTGCGGTCGTTAACCTCTTTGTCGTGTGCTGCTTTTAACTGGATGAATTTTTCTTTTACCTCAAGTTCCTTTTCTTTTCGTATGGTTTCAGCTCTTAATTCAGCTTCTTTGATAATGTTTCGTGATTGTATTTCAGCTTCTTCGATTTTTTTCCGGGTATTCTTTGCGAAGATGAATTTACCCGCTATGATGCCTATAATAAGTGCGACTACACCAATTATGATTGATATAACATTGAGATCCATGAAATTTTTGTTTAGAATTTTCCAAAATCATTGATTTGTTTTTTCTGTAATAATCAGCCAGATAGCTGAAGATAAACAGGCATTAGGCGAAGATACAAAAGTGAGGTTAATGGCGGAAAAACCAAAATAGGCAGGAATGATTTTTGAAGGCGGGTAAAGAAGTCGGGATTAAATTACGGGGAGATATTTTTTATCGCTAACTTTCCGCATACCAATTAACTGCCCGATCAATTACATACCCATGTACCTGGAAAAAATCAAACCGATTGCATTTGCTCTCCTGCTTCCGTTGTTGATGCTCAGTTGTTCGAAAGGAGGAGGTGGCGGTGACAATCCGCCCCCACCGCCCACAGAGGAAAACCTGGTAATCGGCATTGACCCCGATCCGGGTGCAGATTTCGCCAAGGCACTGGGTGCCAGTTACGCGTTTAAATTACAGGTAAAGTCAAAAATGCCACCCCAGGGCATTGAAGGAACGGTAATATTTCGCAAGGAATCCGATAACAGCGTTGTGTCATCTCAAAATGTAAGTGGTACGACAGCTAATATTGATGTTACCATTTCCGGGATAGACTTCAACATGGTCGGCATTGTGGCCATTGATGTCAAGTCGAAAAGCAAGGCTACGAATACAGCCTCAAAGACTTTCAAACTTCACAGAAAATAAGCGGGATCATAACTGGCTGTCAAGCATCCGCTCGATTGAGCCCAGTTTTTCTGCCAGGATTTCCTGGCTGATATCTGCCGTACCCGTACCCTGGCGTTCGGTAGCAAGCCAGATCAGCACCATGGCGATATAGTCCTGCATGTCCTTTCCCGCAAACTGTGTTTTGTATTCAATGATCTTGTCATTGATGATTTTGACCGTACGCCGGACTGTTTCCTCGTCTTTTGGAGCGAGTTTAATCCTGTAACTCCGGTCGGCTATGGTGACTGTTGCTGCAATTAGTTGATCCATAACTTGCTATTTTAAAAAAGTCTTTTTATTTTGGATGACTTTTTTGAGTAGACATTCATGTCATTGTTTTCCGCCCCTTTGACAATGTTGTTAAATCCCAAAATTCCAGCCGATGTTTGCCAAAATTAAGTCATCGAATTTTATAGATGCATTGCAATTCGAACTGACTGAACACCATGACTGCTCGCTTAAAGGAATCCTCAAAGATGAAAAGGGCAGTATCTGTCGCACGCTTGAAAGAGATGTGCCGGGAAATCAAAATCAGGTCTACTGGCGGGGGCTTGATGAGTTGCCATACGGTAAGTACACGCTCGAGTTATTTTCCGGTTCTGAAAAAATGCGGGTACACCTCGTTAAACGGATCTGATCATTTTCCCAACATGGCAATGGCACGGTCAATCTCCCGGATATAACCGTTGATCCTTTTTTCAAACTGTTTTTTTTCGCCCGGATCCATTTCCCCGTTACTGAATTTCATGATCTCTAACTGTTGCTGCAGGCTGGTTGTACTTTCCCTGAACTGATTGGCTTCATTTTTCAGTTGATCGATTTCTGTTTTCAACGCTTCATTTTCTTTTTGCAAAGCAATATGCTGTTTCAACAGGCGCTGAACCTTATCCTGGATGCGTTTCAGGTGTTGTTCCGGGTTACTCACTGCATTTGAATTAACAGGTTAACAAATACCGCTTATGCTTTTCTGATCTCCGCCTGCAGGTTTTTTTCCAGTGCGGTCATGATCTTGTTCATCCATCCGTCTATTTCCTGGTCTGTGAGAGTACGGGTATTGTCGAGAAATGTAAAGCTGACTGCCAGAGATTTTTTACCGGCTCCCAGTTTTTCACTTTCGAAAACATCAAACAATTGCATATTTTGAAGCTTGTTCAACTTCACAGCATTCACTGCTTTTTCCAGCTCCTCATATGCCGTACCCTTTGGCAATACCACCGCCAGGTCGCGTTGCACGGCAGGGAAACGGGGGATTTGCTGAAACTCCTGCTTTTGCGTCACTGCCAGTTCTGATACCAGCTCCCATTCGATATCGGCAAAGTATACCGGTTGTTTTATATCAAAGCGCTGGAGCAAAGCCTTGTTTACTGTCGTAATGCGGGCAACGTTCTTTCCTTTCAACTTTGCGGTAAGACCAGTACCTGATTTTTGATCAGTCGACGGTTCGTATGACTCTATTTTTATGCCAAGCAGGTCAAAAACCCGGGCTACTATGCCTTTCAATACAAAAAAATCCGCCGGCTTGGCTTTATGACGCCAATTGTCAAGGCCATCGGTACCTGTGATGTACAGACACAGGTGTTCCTTTTCCTCGTATTCGCCTGTTGCTTTCGTGGAGTACGTCTTACCATATTCGAAAAGGCGCAGGTCGTAATTTTTACGGTTCAGGTTGTGCGCAATCGCGCCCAATCCTGTTTCCAGCATGGATGGTCTCAATATATCATGCTCCGCACTCAGGTTGTTCAACATCTTTACGGCAGTCTCCAGTTCGGCTTCACTGAAAAATGCTGAGTGCGTAATAGAATTGGTCATGATCTCATAAAAACCTAGACCCACCAGGTAGTTTGCGGTTTTCTCGCGATAGGTTTCTCTTGCATAGTTTTCTTCAACAGCGGGAGTGATGGTGATGGCGTCAGGTATGGCCACATTGTCGAGACCATCGATGCGAAGAATTTCTTCAACAAGATCAGCGGGAAGACTGATATCCGGTTTATGGAAGGGCACTGCCACACGCAGCTCGTCGATACCTTCTTTCACAATTTCAAAACCCATGCTCACCAGGATATTCTTTACAGCATCGGGGTGATAGTTTTTGCCACTGAGTTTTTTCAGGTAATGATATTTCAGCGAAACCTGTGTTTTTTCAAATGGCTGCGGATAGATGTCCACGATGTCTGAAGCGATCTCACCACCACCGATTTCACGGATCATCAGCGCTGCATGTTTGAGGACACTAACCGTTCCGGAAATATCTGTTCCTTTTTCAAAACGCGAGGCGGCATCAGTTCTTAGCCCATGACGGAAAGAGGTCTTTCTGATTGTCACGGGATCGAAGCAGGCGCTCTCCAGGAATATATTACGTGTGCTTTCGGTTACACCACTGTGCAGTCCGCCGAACACGCCCGCAATACACATTCCGCCTTCAACATCGCAAATCATCAAATCGTCTGCTGACAGTTTGCGTTCCTTTTCATCGAGTGTAACAAAAGGTGAGCCTTCAGGGAGATTTTTGACAATTACTTTTTTGCCTTTTATTTTATCATAATCAAAAGCATGAAGGGGCTGGCCGGTCTCATGCTGGATATAGTTCGTGATATCGACAATATTGTTGATCGGCCGCTGGCCAATCGCTTTTAGTTTTTGCTGCAGCCATTTAGGAGATTCACCTACTTTGATATTGGCGATGCTTACCCCGGAGTAACGGGGACAGGCGGTTGCATTTTCAACAACCACATCCAGGGCCAGCGAATGGTTGTCGGGCTTAAAGCCATTGTTGTTGGGGATTTTAGCCCGGGTACCTTTTTTATCATGATGCGAGAGGTATGTGCACACGTCCCGCGCAACACCCCAATGGCTCATCGCATCCATACGATTGGGGGTAAGACCAATTTCATAAATCCAGTCTTCGTATGGTTTGAAATATTCCGCTGCGGGCATACCCTTGCGTGTGTCATTTGGCAACACCATGATGCCGGCATGTGAATCACCCAGTCCAATTTCATCTTCTGCACAGATCATTCCATGGCTTTCCACACTACGGATCTTTGCCACTTTCATGGTCAGCGGGTCGCCGCTTACCGGGTAAATAGTAGTACCTACCGGGGCAACAACCACTTTCTGGCCGGCAGCTACATTGGGAGCGCCGCAAACTATTTGCAACGGTTCTCCATTATCAATATCCACCCGGGTAATGGTCAGTTTATCGGCATTAGGATGTTTTTCTGTGCTCAAAACTTCACCAATTACCAGTCCTTTCAGACCACCCGGTGCTTCTTCATATTTTTCCAGGCTTTCCACTTCCAGTCCTATGGAAGTCAGTATGCGGCTTAATCTTTCCGGTTCAATTGTTACGGGTAAATATTCACTTAACCATTTATACGAGATCGTCATTGCTTGCTCGGTGCTTTATGGCGCGAAGATAATACTTAAGTCTGCAGAAATCTTAAAGGGTCGCTGCGTAGGGCGAAATGTTCAACAATCAATTTTCAATGGTCAACGTTCAGTTAGACAGCTTCAAACTATTAACAGGATCTTTCTCTGGATAGAAATGAATATTTTAACTTATCCTCATCGAAGGCAAAATGCCGTCACATTCAAAATTGAACATTGTTCGTTGAAAATTGACCATTTCGCCCTGCGCAGAACAAATTCAAACCACTCACAAATTTGTCGGATTATCGAATTGTTCGACTCCCATCTGAAAATTCCGCAGCCGTTCCGCCTTGTAATGTTCCCAGTCAAAATTTCTTAGGAAGTCGGCGGCGGCCAAAGCGCCTTTCCTGAATAAGAGGATTTTTTCTTCGTCGTCCATAAAGAAGTTAAGCCAGCTGTGCTCTTTTACATCAATCAGCTTCACACCAAAATTATAGGCGCGGTTCTTTGTGATGAAGTCGCGGTCGAAATGGAAACGAAGGGTTGAGAAAAATGATTTGAGATATTTCAGGAAGGTATTGTTGCTTCGATTAACGGAGTCTATGATGCCATCCTGCAGCCGCACTCCGAATGTCGGCATACGCGGCACCGGGAAATTCGGATTGTAGAATACGTTGATGGGAAAATTGGAAAGAATACCGCCATCAATAAACTGGGCTTTATCAGGTATCTGCTTCTTCTCATTTTGCCAGTTAAGATGACGATCCCAGATGGCAAAGGAACTTTTCTGACGAATGCCAGTTACTGAAAATGTTTCAAAGAATACCGGGATAGACATACTGGCCCTTACAAAATCGGCCGGGTGCACTTCTTCCTGTTTTGCCCAATAGAGGTCCCACATGCGCGGAAACTCAATCTTGCATTCAGACACAATATCACAGGTAATGATCGTAATCATGGGTGTGTCGGGTGGCGTATGATTGCCGCGACGCGGATCATGTTTTAATGTAAGCCCGGGTGGCAGCCGCACAAAATGCCTGGCAAAGTCACCTGTATGATTTATAGCTGATTCTGAATTATTATTAAAAACATGATTGCCTGAGATCGCCTCACGTAGCCAGTCATGAAAAACTTTTCCTTCATTTAACCCGTAACCATTTTTACTAAAGGATGTGAAAAGCTTTTTTAGTGAAATGATGAAGATACCTATGATCAGTAATAATATTCCCGTTCCCAGGCCTATCCATTTGGCGACAGCCGGGAGAAAGAAGTTGAGAATAAAGCAGGCAAGCATGAGGCCCAGCAAGGTGATCAGCACCCACTTAATAATCCTGAATATTCTCTTAAAGAAATTTTTCTTCATCAGGAATTTCTGCACGGCTGATTTTACTCTTTTGGTAAACTTCCGGTTGGATTGTTTACCATCTACCAGGTCAAAAAAATCCAGGCTCAGGATCTGGCTGATTATTTTTTCAACCTTCTCATCTTCCTTGTTGCCCGCGCAGGCCAGGAGCATGGCGTTGATGGAACCGGCACTGGTGCCGGCCAGGCTGAAAAAGCGTATGCCCATTTTCTCTAACACATAGGTATAGCCAACCAGGGCAACACCAAGCACGCCGCCGCCTTCCTGCACGAGGTCCACATATTGATTGCCCTGTGCATCGGTAACGTCAGACACAACCAGTTGTTTGTTCCGGAAATGAAGTTTTAATTCTTCAACAATTTTATCAGCTCCTGCTCTTTGGAGGAACTCGTCCAGAGGTATAGCCGGTTTCGCGGATGTCATAATTTTTATGCTACATATCA
>Ga0065721_10052104_pt1 | contig 12668 bp, 11 predicted proteins | sample Mesricmetagenome_FD_59108 | JGI IMG/M metagenome (GOLD analysis project Ga0065721, IMG submission 59108) | Mesophilic microbial community from rice straw/compost enrichment Sample: eDNA_1 v2 (version 2) | ecosystem: Engineered > Solid waste > Grass > Composting > Bioreactor | place: USA: Davis... | reverse complement strand
AAATTAGTCCCATCCCCTGATGGCCGCCAGTGCCCCCATCAGGGCGATGCCGGCGGTCTCTGTACGCAAGACGCGCTGACCAAAGCGCACGGGCGTCAGCTGATGTCCCCGCATGAGTTCCAGTTCTTCATCTGCCCAGCCCCCTTCCGGGCCCACCATCAAGGCAATCGGTCCATTGTGCGTGCCCACTGCGGCCGCGAGGCTCAGGTTCGAGTCGGGGTGGCAGGCCAGGCATAACGTAGCGCTGGGTACAGTGGATAGCCAGTGGGCGAGGCTTGTCGGTTCCGCCACCTCCATGAGCCGATTCCGGCCGCATTGTTCACTCGCCGATATGGCCACGCGCCGCCAGTGGGCAAGCCGTTTCTCGCGTCGTTCGCCCGATAGTTGAATCACGCTACGTTTGGCCATGACGGGCACCAGCCGGGTGACACCCATCTCGACCGCCTTCTCGACAATCCAGTCCATCTTGTCGCCGCTCGCGATACCCTGCACCAGGACAATAGCTTGGGGTAGTTCGACTTCAACGGGTTCGTGCGGGCCTAACGTGGCCCATGCCTGCTTTTTGCCCGCATGCAGGATGGCGGGGTAATGGCCGCCTCGCCCATCGAAGAGTACGATCTCGCTACTGTCCTTCAGCCGGAGGACGCGCAATGCATAATGCGCGAGCTCTTCGGGAAGTTCGATGCGTTCGTCAGGTTTCAGCGGGAAGGCGCAATAAAAACGGGGCGTGCTCATGCAGGTCCGGACAAGAGTGGTACGAAGAAAAAGGCGTCATTTAATGATACTTGCCCGTAATCGGGAAAGCGCGGGCATGATAGCGGTGAAGAACCGGTGCTCGCGTTGGCATCAACGGCGGCCGGTTGTGCAGTGGTAAAATCCCTTGCTTTGTAAACTCTGATGACGAGGCAGCGCCGGTCGCCGGGGCACGCCTCCACGCCAATCCCAATGAGCCACACGCCTGCCCAAGTCAAGTCCATGGCTAATGCCATACGCGCGCTTTCCATGGACGCGGTTCAACAAGCCAATTCCGGTCACCCGGGAGCCCCCATGGGTATGGCTGAAATTGCTGTGGCCTTGTGGTCGCGCCATCTGCGCCATAATCCCACCGATACTGCGTGGCCCGACCGCGATCGCTTCGTGTTGTCGAACGGCCATGGCTCCATGCTGATCTATTCGCTGCTTCATCTCACGGGCTATGACCTGCCCATCGAAGAACTGAAGCAGTTCCGGCAATTGCATTCCCGCACCCCGGGGCACCCCGAAGTCGGCATCACGGCCGGGGTGGAGACCACGACTGGTCCCCTCGGCCAGGGCATTGCCAACGCGGTAGGCATGGCGTTGGCCGAAGCGCTGCTCGCCAAGGAGTTCAATCGCGAAGGTCATACCATCGTCGATCACTTCACCTACGCCTTCGTGGGCGACGGTTGCCTCATGGAAGGCATTTCGCATGAAGTGTGTTCGCTGGCTGGTACGCTGGGCCTGTCCAAACTCGTCGTGCTCTACGATGACAACGGCATTTCCATCGATGGCCGCGTGGAATCGTGGTTTGCGGACGACACGCCTGCGCGTTTCGAAAGCTATGGCTGGAATGTGATCCGCAATGTCGATGGCCATGACGTTGCCGCCGTCGACCGTGCCATTGCGCAGGCCAAGCAGCAGGCAGGGCAGGGCGGCAAGCCCACACTGATCTGCTGCCGTACCGTGATCGGCAAGGGCGCGCCCAATGCAGCCGGTTCCGAGAAGGTGCACGGTGCCCCGTTGGGCGCAGACGAGATCAAGGCCACCCGCACGGCCATTGAATGGTCGCATGGCACGTTCGAAGTGCCCGCTGACATCTACGAAGCCTGGGATGCGCGCAAGACCGGCGCCGAGCAGCAGCGGGAATGGCAAGCCAAGTTCGATGCCTACGCGGCTGCCTATCCGGTCGAGGCTGCCGAGTTCCGCCGCCGCATGGCAGGCGAACTTCCGGGCGACTTCGCTGCGCAGGCCAAGGCGTTCATTGCAGCGACCAACGAGAAAGGCGAAACCATTGCCACGCGCAAGGCTTCGCAGTTGGCATTGACGGCCTATGCCTCGCTGTTGCCCGAAATGATCGGTGGCTCGGCAGACCTGACCGGTTCCAACCTGACGGACTGGAAGGGGGTTACGCCCGTGCGAGGCAGCGCAGAAGGCTTGCAGGCCGGCCGCCACATCAATTATGGCGTTCGTGAATTCGGCATGGCCGCAATCATGAACGGCCTGGCGCTGCACGGCGGTTATCTGCCCTATGGCGGCACCTTCCTGACTTTCTCCGACTATTCACGCAATGCAGTGCGCATGTCGGCGCTCATGAAACAGCGCGTCGTACACGTGTTCACGCATGATTCCATCGGCCTGGGTGAAGATGGGCCGACCCACCAGCCTATCGAGCACGCGGCTAGCCTGCGTCTCATTCCTAATCTTCATGTTTGGCGGCCCTGCGATACGGTCGAGACGGCCGTGGCGTGGGCGAGCGCGCTCGAGCGTCCCGCAAGCATCGGCATGCAGGTCCACAATGGCGGTCCCACTGCCTTGCTTCTGTCGCGCCAGAATCTGCCGTTCGTGGCGCGCGATGCGGCGACGATCGACGCCATTACACGCGGCGGCTATGTCCTGAGCGACGCAGAAGGTGCGCGTGCCGTCATCATTGCAACCGGATCTGAAGTTGGCCTGGCTCTGCAAGCACAGAAGCAGTTGGCCGAGCGTGGGGTTCCGGTGCGTGTGGTCTCCATGCCGTGCGTCGAGTTGTTCGATGCTCAGGATGCACAGTGGCGCGAGGCCGTGCTGCCGAAGGGCTTGCCCCGCGTGGCGGTCGAGGCGGGCGCCACCGCAGGCTGGTACAAATATGTGGGCCTCGAAGGGGCCGTGGTCGGTATTGACACGTTCGGCGAATCAGCGCCGGCCGGCAAGTTGTTCGAACATTTCGGGCTGACTGCGGAGCGGGTGGCCGCAGCGGTTGAACAGGTTATTTAATCGGGATAAACAGGAGATCTGGAAATGACGATTCGCGTGGCGATCAACGGTTATGGGCGTATCGGCCGCAATATCTTGCGTGCCCACTATGAAGGCGGCAAGAAGCACGATATCGAGATCGTGGCCATCAATGATTTGGGCAACCCCCAGACCAATGCCCACCTGACCCAGTACGACACGGCGCACGGCCGCTTCCCTGGCACCGTCAGCGTCGACGGCGACTACATGGTCGTGAATGGCGACAAGATTCGCGTGTTGGCCAACCGTGATCCGTCGGCCTTGCCCTGGGGCGAGCTGAATGTCGACGTAGTTCTTGAGTGCACGGGCTTTTTCACGAGCAAGGAAAAAGCCAGTGCCCACCTGAAGGGCGGTGCCAAGAAGGTCATTATCTCAGCTCCCGGTGGCAAGGACGTAGACGCCACCATCGTGTATGGCGTGAACCACGGCGTTCTGAAGTCGACTGACACCGTGATCTCCAACGCATCGTGCACCACCAACTGCCTGGCTCCGTTGGTCAAACCCCTGAATGACAAGATCGGTCTGGTGAATGGTCTGATGACAACCATCCACGCCTTCACGAACGACCAGGTCCTGACGGACGTCTATCACTCCGACCTGCGCCGTGCGCGTGCTGCAACGCAAAGCATGATCCCGACCAGCACGGGCGCAGCGGCGGCCGTTGGTCTGGTGCTGCCCGAGCTGAAGGGCAAGCTGGACGGTTTCGCCGTCCGCGTCCCGACCATCAACGTGTCCATCGTCGACTTGTCCTTCATCGCTGCGCGCGACACCAGCGTCGAAGAAGTCAACAGCATCCTGAAGGAAGCATCCCAAGGCGACCTCAAGGGCATCCTGGATTTCACCGATCAGCCTTTGGTTTCGTCCGACTTCAACCACAATCCCGCTTCCAGCACAGTCGACTCGCTGCTGACCAAGGTTTCCGGTCGCCTGGTGAAGGTCTCCTCGTGGTATGACAACGAGTGGGGCTTCTCCAACCGCATGCTCGACACCACTGTTGCGCTGATGAGCGCGAAGTGATCCAAGGGGCGGGGTGACCCGCCCTTCATCTTTTCCATCTTTTATCTTGCCGCCCGGCTGTCCTGGGGAAGCCTGCTCCTGGAGGGAGCGCCACCCGCAGGCCTGCGTGGGGGCTACTTCTTCGGTGCACCGCACATGACTACAGTTAAGACCCTGTCTTCCCTGGCCAAATCCGGCGCGCTGGCCGGCAAGCGCGTCTTCATTCGCTCTGATCTCAATGTTCCCCTAAAGGACGGCCGTATCTCCGAGGACACCCGTATCCGTGCCTCGGTGCCCGCTATCCGCCTGGCGCTCGAAAGCGGTGCTTCGGTCATGGTGACATCGCATTTGGGACGCCCGCAGGAAGGCACCGTGCGTCCCGAAGACTCGCTGGCTCCCGTGGCTGAACGTCTTTCCGAGCTGCTAGAACGCCCCGTTCGTCTGGTAGCCGACTGGGTGGATGGCGTCGAATTGAGCGCCGGAGAAGTGGTCCTTCTCGAGAACTGCCGTTGCAACGCTGGCGAGAAGAAAAACGACGAGGCCCTGTCGCGCAAGATGGCGGCTCTGTGCGACGTATACGTCAACGATGCGTTCGGTACCGCCCACCGTGCAGAAGCCACGACCCACGGTATCGCCCGCTACGCCCCGATCGCCTGTGCAGGTCCCTTGCTGGAAGCCGAGTTGATTGCGCTGGGTCGCGCACTCAGCGATCCCAAGCGTCCCCTGGTGGCCATCGTGGCCGGTTCCAAGGTCTCAACCAAGCTGTCCATCCTACAAGCACTGTCCGAGAAGGTCGATCAGCTCGTGGTAGGCGGCGGTATTGCCAATACCTTCATGTTGGCCGCCGGTTTGCCGGTGGGCAAATCTCTGGTCGAGGAAGACCAGGTATCTGAGGCGCGTACCGTCATCGAAAAGATGAAACAGCGTGGTGCCGATGTGCCGATTCCCGTCGACGTGGTGTGTGCTAAGAACTTCGCCGCCGACGCACCCGCCACCATCAAGGAAGCGTCCGCGGTTGCGGATGACGACATGATCCTGGACATCGGCCCGCGTACCGCCGAACAGCTGGCGTCGATTCTCGGCCAGGCAGGTACCATCGTATGGAACGGTCCTGTAGGCGTGTTTGAATTCGATGCGTTTGCCAAGGGCACTGAAACCGTTTCGAAGGCGATTGCAGCCTCTCCGGCGTTCTCGATTGCAGGCGGTGGCGATACTCTGGCCGCGATCGCGAAGTACGGCATTGCCGATGACATCGGATACATTTCGACCGGTGGTGGCGCCTTCCTGGAATTCCTGGAAGGGCGCAAGCTGCCGGCCGTGGCGGTGCTCGAGGAGCGTGCCGCCGGCTGATCCAAGCCGAGATCTACCGCAAGACTGCAAAAGCAGCAGCCCGTCGAGGGCGGTCACACACCGAAGGAGCAGGCATGAAGACATACATGAATTTCATCGACAACGAGTGGTCGGCTGCGTTCGACGGGCGCACGATCGAGGTACTGGACCCATCCACGGGTGAAGCCTATGCCCATCTGGCCCGCTCCGGCGGGTCAGAAGTGGGCAAGGCCGTCCAGTCCGCCCGACACGCGTTTGAAGGTGAATGGGGATCGATGGCGCCGGCTGCTCGCAGCCGCTTGCTTTTGAAGCTCGCGCATGCGCTGCTTGATCACGCCGATGAGCTCGCGGCCATCGAACAGCGTGACACCGGCAAGCCATCGCGACAGGCCAAGGCAGACGCCTTGGCGGTTGCTCGGTACTTCGAATTCTATGCGGGCGCCGCCGATAAGCTGCACGGGCAGACCATTCCCTTTCCGTCTGACTATACCGTCCTCACCCTGCGCGAACCGCATGGTGTGACGGCCCATATCGTGCCGTGGAATTACCCGCTGCAGATCTTTGGCCGCAGCGTGGCCGCCTCGCTGGCGGTCGGCAATGCCTGCGTAGTGAAGCCCGCTGAAGATGCATGCATTTCGCTGCTTCGTGTGGCGGAGATTGCGGCGGACGTCGGTCTTCCCAAAGGGGCACTCAATATCGTGACGGGGCTTGGGGCCGAAGCCGGTGCGGCCCTCGCGGCTCACCCAGGCATCGATCATATTTCGTTTACGGGGTCGCCCCAGACAGGACAGGCCGTCCAGCAGGCCGCTGCGGCGAACTTCGTGCCCGTGACATTGGAACTGGGCGGGAAATCGCCTCAGGTGGTGTTTTCGGATGCCGACATCGAATCGGCATTGCCGGTGTTGTTGAACGCCATAGTGCAGAATGCGGGGCAGACGTGCTCGGCCGGGAGCCGAGTGTTGATCCAGCGAGCAATCTATTCGGATGTCATGGGGCGTCTCGCCGAGCTGTTCGAAGCGACCCGCACGGGGGCGGCGGTCGACGATCCGGATTGTGGTCCACTGATCAACGCGCGTCAGCTCGCCCGGGTGAAGGAGTACCTGCATTCCGCGGACGAGGGGGGAGTGTCAGTAGTGGCTCGCGGCCAGCTTGACGCCAGTGCGCCCGCCGGCGGTTTCTACCAGGTACCCGTGCTCCTGGGGGATGTCCCGGCGGATCACCGCCTGGCACAGGAAGAGATTTTTGGCCCGGTGCTCTGCGCCATTCCCTTCGATACCGAAGACGAAGCCGTGCGCATCGCGAATGGTACTCCGTACGGCTTGGTGGCCGGGGTGTGGACCCAGGATGGCGGGCGTCAGTTCCGCATGGCGCGCCGCTTGCGTGCGGGGCAAGTCTTTATCAACAACTATGGCGCTGCCGGCGGGGTGGAGCTGCCCTTCGGCGGATCAGGTCAGTCCGGCTTTGGGCGCGAGAAAGGCTTTGAGGCCCTGTATGGCTTCACCAAGGTGAAAACGATCGCCCTCCGACATGGAAAGGCCTGAAGCGGTGGCTGAGGACTCAACAATGCAGGAAAAACGTGTGCAACGGCGCCACGCCGACGATTTGATCGTGGGCCTGGTGTCGGTGTCCGACCGGGCCTCGCGCGGCGACTACCAGGACGAGGGCATTCCCGCCCTGCAAGCCTGGCTGGACGAGGCGCTCGTGCATCGGCCCCAGGTCATCACCCGCCTGGTGCCCGATGAGCAGTCGCTCATTTCGGCCACGCTGGTCGAGCTGGTGGATGAGGTGGGCTGTGATCTGGTCTTAACGACTGGTGGAACCGGCCCCGCTCGACGCGATGTCACCCCGGAAGCGACGCTGGCCGTGGCGACGCGAGAAATGCCCGGGTTCGGCGAGCAAATGCGCCAGGTGAGCCTGGCGTTTGTGCCGACTGCGATCCTTTCTCGGCAGGTGGCCGTGCTGCGCGACACCGGCGAACACATGGCGCTGATCATCAATCTTCCGGGGCAGCCCAAGGCGATACGGGAAACGCTTGAAGGGCTGCGTGGTGAAGATGGCTTGATCAAGGTACAGGGCATCTTTGCCGCCGTACCTTATTGCATCGATCTGATCGGCGGGCCCTACATTGAAACCAACGAGGCCGTTGTCAAGGCGTTCCGCCCCAAGAATGCCATTCGGCCCCCGCGAACTTGAATCCCGCTGCGTGGAGCGCCATCTCTTGGTGCTCCCGCAAGCAAACATTCGTGTTCGCCCTTAAAATCGCTCTGTTCAGATATTTACTCATTCTCTAGTTAGGAGGTCTCAAGATGGCCCTAGTTTCCATGCGCCAGCTGCTGGATCACGCTGCCGAAAACGGTTATGGCATTCCGGCTTTCAACGTCAACAACCTGGAACAGGTTCAAGCCATCATGGAAGCTGCGGCCGAGACCGACAGCCCGGTGATCATGCAGGCTTCGGCAGGCGCACGCAAGTACGCAGGTGAAGGCTTCCTGAAGTACCTGATCCAGGCTGCCGTCGAGTCCTACCCGCATATTCCCGTGGTGATGCACCAGGATCACGGCCAGTCCCCTTCCGTCTGCCAAGGTGCGATCGACCTGGGCTTTTCCAGCGTGATGATGGATGGCTCCTTGCAGGAAGACGGCAAGACGATCGCCGATTATGAATACAACGTAGATGTCACCCGCCGCGTGGTCGAAATGGCTCACAAGGTCGGCGTGACTGTCGAAGGTGAGCTGGGTTGCCTGGGTTCCCTCGAAACCATGATGGGTGACAAGGAAGACGGCCACGGCGCAGAAGGCACCATGACTCGCGACCAGCTGCTCACCGACCCTGAGCAAGCCGCCGACTTCGTCCGTCGCACCCAGCTTGACGCGCTCGCGATCGCAATTGGTACCAGCCATGGCGCCTACAAGTTCTCGCGCAAGCCCACGGGCGACATCTTGTCGATCCAACGCGTGAAGGAAATCCACGCGCGCCTGCCGAACACCCACCTTGTGATGCACGGCAGCTCGAGCGTTCCTCAGGAGCTGCTTGCCGAAATCCGCCAATTCGGCGGCGACATGAAGGAAACCTATGGCGTTCCCGTCGAGGAAATCCAGGAAGCCATCAAGTACGGCGTGCGCAAGGTCAACATCGATACGGACATCCGTCTGGCCATGACCGGTGCCATTCGTCGTTTCATGGCCGAGAACCCCTCCAAATTCGACCCGCGCGAATACCTGAAGCCGGCCCGTGCGGCGGCGAAGGCCATCTGCGTGGCGCGTTACCAGCAATTCGGTACCGCCGGCAACGCCAGCAAGATCAAGGCAGTTCCCCTGGACGAGATGGCACGTCGCTATTCGGCCGGTGAACTCAAGCAAGTCGTGCAATAAGCCGCTTGCGCTCTAGCACGGAATACAGAACGTTCAAGGATTACATCGTGGTTCAGGCTCTTCACCAATCGACTATCCAGTCCCTGCCCTTGTTGGGGCGTGGGAAGGTACGCGACATGTATGCTGTCGGTGACGACAAGCTGCTCATCGTGGCAACCGATCGCATTTCCGCGTTCGATGTGATTCTTGACGATCCGATTCCCGGCAAGGGCGAGGTCCTCACCCGGCTGACGGAATTCTGGCTCGGCAAGCTCGGCCATATTCTCCCCAACCATTCCACCGGTATCGATCCGGTCGACGTGGTAGCGCCCAATGAACGTGACCAGGTCATTGGCCGGGCCATGGTCGTCAAGCGTCTGCGCCCCATTCTCGTGGAGTGCGTGGCGCGGGGCTATCTGATCGGATCAGGCTGGAAGGATTACCAGGCGACCGGAAGTGTTTGCGGCATCGCATTGCCTGCGGGCCTGAAGCAGGCCGGTCGTCTGCCGGAGCCCATCTTCACGCCTGCTGCCAAGGCCGAATTCGGGCTGCACGACGAAAACGTGGACTTTAACTACGTGGTAGAGCAGGTCGGAGCCGAAACGGCCGCACGCCTGCGCGACGTTACCCTTCAGCTGTACACCGAGGCAGCCGCCTATGCAGCGAGCAAGGGCATCATCATTGCTGACACCAAGTTCGAGTTCGGGTTGGATGACGAGGGCCGTTTGCATCTGATGGACGAAGTCCTGACCCCGGACTCCTCGCGTTTCTGGCCGGCCGAAGGTTACGCGGAAGGTATCAGCCCTCCGTCCTTCGACAAGCAGTTCGTTCGCGATTGGCTTGAAACCCAAGTCTGGGACAAGACGCCGCCGGCGCCCCGGCTGCCGGGCGATGTCCTGACCCGTACGGCGGCAAAGTATCGCGAAGCCCTGGAGCGCCTGACCGCCTGAGGGCCGGGTTGCCGGTATCGTTGAATTTTTCAGGGGCAAGCGAATGAGCATCCAAGCAAATGAGGTCCAGGCGGCCTCCGCCGAGGCATCCAAGGTGCAGGTCGGCGTGATCATGGGTTCTTCCAGCGATTGGGACGTCATGAAGAATGCCGTCGCCATTCTGGAAGAGTTCAATATTCCTCATGAGATGCGGGTTGTGTCCGCGCATCGCATGCCACTCGACATGGTCGAATACGGCCGCTCCGCAACAGAACGTGGCTTGCGAGCCATCATCGCCGGTGCGGGCGGTGCCGCCCATCTGCCCGGCATGATGGCGGCACTGACGCCCGTGCCTGTGTTCGGGGTTCCGGTACCCACCCGTCACCTGGGCGGCGAGGATTCCCTCCTGTCGATTGTCCAGATGCCCAAGGGTGTGCCGGTGGCGACCTTTGCGATCGGCGACGCCGGTGCAGCCAATGCCGCGCTGCATGTGGTGGCCAATTTAGCCACGACCAACCCTGAGCTGCGGGCACGCCTCGAGGCGTTCCGTGCGCGGCAAACCGAGGCCGCGCGCAGCATGGTCGTGCCCCCTCATGTCATGATGTAGGCGATACACCGCCTCAACAAATAGTATCTACGGAGTTTATTCATGGACGCAGGAGCCGGGCCCCAGCCCGTCCTTCCCGGAGACTGGCTGGGCATGGTGGGCGGTGGCCAGCTTGGCCGCATGTTCTGTCACGCAGCGCAGAGCCTCGGCTATCGGGTGGCTGTTCTCGATCCCGACACGCTCAGCCCGGCGGGAGCCGTGGCCGATTTGCATATCTGTGCACCCTATGACGACGCCCAAGCGCTGCAGCAGCTCACGGAACGCTGCAAGGCGGTGACGACTGAGTTCGAAAATGTGCCAGCGTCCAGCCTGGAAGTGCTGGGCCAGCGCTCATTTATGCGGCCGGGGGCCCATGCCGTTGCCATTGCGCAAGACCGTATCCGGGAAAAGGCTTTCCTGAGCCAGAGTGGCGCCCCAGTTGCCCCTTATTGCCCCGTACAGACCGCCGATGATTTGGTGAAAGCGGGCGATGATCTATTCCCTGGGATTCTCAAGGTGGCTCGGCTGGGCTATGACGGCAAGGGCCAGGCGCGTGTCCGCAGCCGCGACGAAGCCCTCGAAGCCTTCAAACAATTTGGCGAATGCCCCTGCGTACTCGAGGCGATGCTGCCCCTGGCAAGCGAGCTTTCCGTCGTGCTTGCACGCTCTGCTCAAGGCGAGATCGTTGTCTTTCCTTCAGCGGTGAATGTGCACCATAACGGGATTCTCGCTGTCTCGAGCGTCGATACCCAGCCGTCGAATGCCGAGCTCGTCAGCCAGGCTTCGTTCGCAGCACGACGTATTGCGGAAGCCCTGGAGTATGTCGGGGTGCTGTGCGTCGAATTCTTCGTCCTTCATGACGGGCGTCTGGTTGCGAACGAAATTGCTCCGCGACCCCACAACAGCGGGCACTACAGCATGAATGCCTGTGTCACCAGCCAGTTCGAGCAACAGGCGCGGGTAACGGCGGGTATGCCGTTGGGCGATACCCAGTGCCTGACATCCGTGGTGATGCTGAACCTGCTGGGTGATTTGTGGTTTGACGCTGTCACGGGCCAGCTGCGCGAGCCGGACTGGGCGGCCATCCTGGCCCTGCCGGGCGTCAAGCTTCACCTGTATGGCAAGGCTGAAGCGCGCCGCGGTCGCAAGATGGGACACGTGAACATTCTGGCAGAGTCCTTGGAGACCGCTCGCCATCGCGCGGCCCAGGTGGCCACAATACTCGGTATCTCGGGGGAGCTCGGTCTACCGGCGGTGTCCCGCGCATGAGCTCCGACATCGAGCGGGCCGCGCAACGGTTGCTGGAGGGCGGTTTGGTGGCCTTCCCAACAGAGACCGTATACGGGCTCGGGGCCGACGCTGAGAACGCCGCTGCCGTCGATCGCATATATGCGGCCAAGGGGCGACCCAGCAATCATCCTGTGATTGTGCATGTCGCGCCCGGCGCCGATCTTTCATATTGGGCGGATTCGGTACCAGACGAGGCCCGCGCGCTAATCGACGCCTTCTGGCCCGGGCCTCTCACGCTCATTCTTCCGCGTGCTCCCAATATTCCGTCGCGTGTCAGTGGCGGGCAGGATAGTATCGGGCTGCGGTGCCCGTCCCATCCAATCGCACAAGACCTACTGCAGCGATTCGCGGAACTCAAGGGTGGCCATGGTGGCGTAGCAGCACCGTCCGCCAACAAGTTTGGGCAGGTGTCGCCGACGCGGGCCGAACATGTGCGCCGCGAGTTTCCCGAACTGGATGAAAGCGGCTTGTTGGTCCTTGAAGGTGGCGCCTCGGAGGTCGGAATTGAATCCACCATCGTGGACGTCTCCCGGATCGCCCAGGGAATCGGGCCAGTGCTATTGCGTCCGGGCCATATTACCGCCGAGGCCCTCAGCAAGGTGCTGGGTCGGCCAATTTCTCGTCCCGACAACGCGGCCCCGCGCGTATCGGGTTCCTTGAAAGCGCATTACGCCCCGCACACGCCCTTGATGCTGGCTGACCGCGTACAGTTGGGCAGCATACTGGACACGGCGCGAGGCCACGGCGAAGTCATCGCGATTGCCGGCTTCGAACCGGCGCCGTTCACGAGTGACCAGTTAGGTGCCTGTGTGTGGCATAGGTGCGCATCAGACAGCAACGCCTATGCGCGTGCGCTGTACGCCATGCTGCGCGAGCTGGACGAAGGCAGCTTTAACCGGATCGTGGTGGAGCGTCCCCCCGCTACGCCCGCCTGGCAGGCAGTGAATGACCGCCTCGGCCGGGCCGCTGCAGCCTTCTCTGGCTGAGCTCAGTCTGAGTTTCGCCCGCCCTAAGTGCCATGGATCAGGCCTGAACACCCTCAGGCTTTGATACGCCCAGCCCTCGCAAAAAGTCTTGAATGCCGCGCAGGACGATGTCCGGTTGATCCCGATGAGGGGAATGGCCGCAATTCGGAATCTCTAGCAGGGTCGCGTGGTGCAGGCGCCGTGCGATCCCTCG
>Ga0065721_10006252_pt1 | contig 12670 bp, 11 predicted proteins | sample Mesricmetagenome_FD_59108 | JGI IMG/M metagenome (GOLD analysis project Ga0065721, IMG submission 59108) | Mesophilic microbial community from rice straw/compost enrichment Sample: eDNA_1 v2 (version 2) | ecosystem: Engineered > Solid waste > Grass > Composting > Bioreactor | place: USA: Davis... | reverse complement strand
CTGGAATAATTGGTCCTTAACACGGCTGCGGCTCCTTCCTTGGATTGCCAAGATGTTCACAAGGGAGCCGTAGCCGTTTTTCTCATTCAGGGCAATTTCAAAACACGTTCTCAGAATGAATTTTGAGTCCATACCATTCAAGGGTCCATTTTCCAATCATTATTGGTTGTTCAACAACTTCAAAGTCGACCCCTTCTTTAGGTAGATATGTTCTTTGATTCAACCAGTCACACATCTTGCGTAAATCACTAGTCTTCAGCGCCTTTCGGATGAAATGCGGTATCAATACCACCGGCACTTCATCATCCTGTACGGCTCCCAAGCCAATAGATGTTTCTGAGGCTACCGCCCAAGTGACTAGGAAAGACGAATCGATAGACAATGCTTGTTCATATACTGAGAAATCTACTTTTGCACTTCTTTTCAATTGTTGGATCTGTTTAATTCCTTTGATAATATGTTCAAATTTCTCAATTACTTCACGTGCCTCGGCTGGTCCAATAAACGATTTAATTTCCAATATGAGACAAACCTTCTGGGCGTCAGACACAATTGCAAGGTCAATGTCTGGAAGTTCGGGATGGCCTGGAAGCGGCCCATTCCAGAATCGCCATTCATTACCTTTGAGCGTCTCTTGAATTTTCTGACGAGATTTTTGCTCAAGTTCGTCGCTCAACTGGGCGTACATTTTCTTGTCTTCAGGAAGCCGATTGAGCAAGACAGAAAAGTTTCGCTCCAGATCACTTGTCAGGACAACATGTGGGGAAAGTCCCAAGGTATCAGGTAAGAGAGGAACAAAAGGCTGAAGAGCAATGTCCGGTGCTCTCATATTGCCGTTCCCATAAGTCAGATCGCTCAAAATGACTCTGACAAGATTCTCTTCCAATCCAGAATCGCGACAGAGGAGTTGAACCCATTCCTCCAGACGCCTCACCATAATGCAATCTAGAAAACCAAGGCCATCACATCCTCGCTCCATGGCGATATGTCGGGCATGGGAATGGATAAGGGAATATGCAAAAAGAATAGATGAAAGTTGACGAAAGTCATTCAACGAATATCTAGAGAACTGCCAAGAATGAGGCAGACGCAATCTGTCCTTTACTACAGGAATGAAAGCAGAGACGGCGTCATTCACAAGGCGATAATCAAGGCTATATCGAAACCGACCCTTTGAGATCTTCAAGGTACGGTCAATTCGGTCGTAAATGTCACGCAAAACAGGAACAATATTGAACGGTGGTTCAACAGGTTTCACAATCCTGTCGTAAGCCGCAAAGCACGGTTCTTTCGTGAGGTCACCCGAACGGCGTATTGTATTCCCTTCGACAAAAATGGTTACATATCCTTTAGATGCATAGGTAAATGCTGTCTCAAATGTGGCGTACCGATCTGAAAGATCTGCTAGTTCCCTGGCAGCCTGATACGCATCGCTATCGAACTTTCTAGGTATGCCTCCACCTTTTGTACAGTCGTTGTGCAGCCAAAACATCCCCCATTTGGCATTGTTCAACCAACTGTCACAATGAGCGGCAAACTGATGCAGAGATGCAGAGGAAGATTGCAGGATATTGAACTTAAGTGCCTGGTCCTCCAAAAGCGCATAAAAAATGCCATCCTGCATTTCCGAAAGGAAGTTTAGTCAATGCATTTAAGCGATAGGCATCGTCTACCTCACTTTCGGCAGAACGAACTTCTGGAGACACGAATTGGGATTTGGTCATTGTGGATTTCTCACCCGACATTTTGTTTTGCCATGATACGAAAGAGTCTGGCAGGTACCGGGAATTTCAGCTTCCAGATAATGGAGATGGGCCTACTTCCTTCGTGTGAGAGGTAATCACACGGTCCCAGATAGGTGTAAGGGGACGACAGCCCGGAAGGGAGTGATTTGGTCTCACGAACAAAGAGTAGGGGAGTGTATCCCTGCTGTCGGTGATTCAAGTATCGCTGACCAGTGGGAGAATCAACAGAGGTGGTGCTTTGTGATTGCCAGTGAAATCGGTCTGGCGAAATCAGGTAGTCTTCGTACTTCGTTGTTGGTGAGTACTCATCTTCGGTTTTCTGCAAAGTCACGAAGAAGGCATCCACTTTGGACTGGGGAATGTGCAGAACCCCTTCCCTGTGGTCAGGGCGATGCTTCAACGACCAGTGCCCCAATCCCACCAGAATTTCATCTCGCGTGTATTGAGCATGAATTGTGAGTGGCCCTGAACACTGGGGGATCTGACCGGCATGATGAGTGGGAGCATGCCCCAGCTGATAGGTGAGAATGGAACGCAGATCGCTTAGCGATGCTGGATTCCTTTTCAGGAGATCCACCGCTTCGGCGAACGACCAGTTTCGACCGGAATTTCCCCACAGGCTGACCAGCAACATTTCATTGAGACGATCCTCTGAATCCTCTGTTTCAAAAGTGTTCAGGAAGTTCATCCAGTGACGAATCTGACTGGCACAATTCGCATGGCAGAGTCGACGCAAGCCCTTCTGGAGTTGTTCTTCATCGGGATCGGAGGGAACGTCGACCAGGCCTGCATCGGATAGCAATCGGGACCACAAACCCCGCTTGAGTAATTCGTCCAGAGAGGTGTCAAAGTAATCGAGGGCTTCTGCTATTGTGGGAACTCGCCCCAGGTATCGCCCGAGATCACGTAAGCTGCTGACCATCCGTGGACGGAGGAGCCGAACAGATTCTCGAACGTTCTCCAGGACCCGTTGCTGAGCAACTCGCTCCAGTTGGATCACACATCCTGAAGGAAGATGCGGAAACCCATTGCTGATTTCTTCATCCAGACGGGCTGCTGGTTTGGTACTTAATGCTCGAAACCGGGACGCAAATCGAAACTCTCTCCTTTGGGCTCCAATGAAATCGAGGACGGTCAGGCAATCTTTCTCATTGTGTAATCGCAATCCTCGTCCCAGCTGCTGCAGAAAGATCGTCAAGCTTTCCGTGGGTCGCAGGAACAGCAATGTGTCCACTTCCGGGATATCCACCCCTTCGTTGTAGAGATCCACTACAAAAATGAAGTTGATTTGGCGTTCTCGTAATCGAGCTTGAGCAGATCGACGCTCTTCCGTTGGGGATTCGGCGGTTAACGCTGTGGCGGGGATGCCATTTTCATTGAAGAACCTTGCCATGAACTCTGCGTGAGCTTTGCTGACACAGAATCCCAGCCCTCGGGTTTGCAGCGGATTTAACAGGATTTCGTGAACCTTTTGCAGGATCAGTTGTGCCCGTAAATCATTGCCGGTGTAAACTCGGTCAAGGTCTTCGACTCGATAGCCTCCCCGTTGCCAGGTCAGGGAGTCGAGATCGACGGAATCGGAGACGCCGAAATACTGAAAAGGGCAGAGCAATCGGCGATTGATCGCATCCGGGAGTCGAATCTCGGCACTAGTTCTTCCTCCAAACCATTGAAGAATATCCAGTTCATCGGAGCGTTCTGGTGTGGCGGTCAGTCCCAGCAGGATATGCGGCTGAACGTGATCCAGTAATTTCCGGTATGTGGGAGCTGCGGCATGATGGAATTCATCCACCACGACATACTGAAATGCCTCTGAAGGATGTTGCCATAGTTCTTTGGAGTGATAGCTCTGAATGGAGCAGAACAAATGTCTTTGCTGCTCAGGTTCATTGCCTCCAACCAGCAAGTCGCCGAAATTCTGGTCTTTCAGCACTCCGCGAAAGGCTCCCAGGGCCTGACGGAGAATTTCCTCACGATGGGCAATGAAAAGTAAAGAAGGGCGTTCTCCTTTGATCTGGCAGATTCGAGCATAGTCGAATGCCGCGATCATGGTTTTTCCGGTCCCTGTTGCTGCAACAACGAGATGGCGAAATTTGTTCTGAACTTCCCGCTCCGCTTCCAGCAAATCGAGAATTTCTTCCTGGAATGGAAACGGTCTTAGATCGAATGAGACATTGAACTCGTCTCCGGAGCTGGTCGCTCGTTCCTGTTTGATTGCCTTCCTCAATCGTTCGGGAGCGTCGCCTCGATAAATCTGAAATTCATCATCCTGCCAATACGTCTCAAACGTGCCGACAATTTTGCTCCACAGGTAGGGCAATTCGTAATGGCTGATCTTGGTGGTCCACTCCAAACCTTCGGATAAAGCGGCATTCGAGAGGTTCGCCGATCCGACGTAGGCACTTCCGAATCCTGTCTCACGATGAAACGTATACGCTTTTGCGTGAAGTCGAGTTCTCTTCGTATCGTAGCTGACACGAATTTCCGTGTTCGGAAGACGACTGAGTTCCTCGATGGCTTTGGGATCAGTCGCTCCCATGTAACTCGTGGTGATCACGCGAATCCGAGGCCCATCAGTAGACTCGCGATGAGCGAGTTCCTGCAAGCAATCCAGCAGAACTCGTAAGCCACTCCATTTGATGAACGAGCAGAGAATGTCCACTCTGTCACAAGTTGCGATTTCTTTGCGGAGTTGACTCCCTAAGCTGGGATCGAGTCGAGTCCCGGTGAGCAATGACGAGCGAGAAAGCGGAGTATCCGGTCGCTCGATTCCTGCTGCAGGCGGTAAAGAGTGTATTGCCAGAAGTCGCTTCAGAGGACTCGCGATGCTGAGTTGATTTGACCAATCCTCGCCGAGTTCATTGGAGATTGTTGCCAGAATCTGGTCAACGAGTCGCTTTTGACGATCCGTCGCATCCTTACCTCGAAACGTCGCCAGAGAGGAGGCGAGAAGATGCTCGAGATATTGTGCAATCACCTGATGCGAATCTTCTGGATCAACATCAGCTAACGAATACAGGCGGGAATCAACAAAACGATTGAGATCGGATTGGATCGCCAATGTCACAAGCTGTTCATAAAGTCCTGGCTGCATCCGACTGTGCCCTCAAGTCGTCTTCACAATGTCTGAGTCTTTCGCCTCCTTGGCCCGTTAAACCGATCCCTGAACTCGCACCGCATTCTCTAACTTCAACGCGATGCGACAAGTGTGCAGCAATGTCCTTCTTGTCCCCACATCCAGACAATCTCGTGGTGGGAGCGTGGCAATCGTAGATTTCACTGAAACAACTGAACCGAAATCTAACGATTTGGGCAGAGGAGCGACAAGCAGTCCCGAAACCGACCCTTCCTCATCGGCGACAAAGCCGTCATCCTCAGATTTTATCGAATACCCGGTTCCAAGGCAGACACGCCGCACCACAGTCCCTGTGATTCCACCTGACGCCGCGTCTCCTGCCAATATTTTTTCACTTCATCCTTGCTCGAACCGCTGTTGAGCTTTGTTGCCTGGCGATTCTGATCATTCAGAATACCTGGAATTCGAATCCACGGTCGGGCGAATCCATTAGGGGTTTCTTCTGTGGGCGATGCTGGAAAAAAACTGAACATTCCATCCACTGGAGATTCGTAGGTTGCTCCCCAATAGAGACGCAGTGATGAGTTGTCTTCGACATGGCAATGGGATTCCTCGGCCTGCCCCCAATGCCACGGTTTAAGAGTGACATCCATGAAGGTGTTCGAAACCTTGCTTTCAAACGATGGAAAATTCTCACGGGAATGGTCTTCCCAGCGATCGACAACAAAGACCGTGTCGATGACAAATTTACGGGAGACTTGCGAGCCGAAGAGCACGACCGAACCTCTCTCCAGAGATCGAAGCTGAGTTGCTCCTTTCGCATTGAACTGCTTGCAGCCGGAGTAGTAGAACGCCCCGAACACGAATGGGTCCGTATTCTGGAGACCTGTATAGGAAACGGGACGATAGTAAAAAGGGCGGTAAATGAATTGCGGGCCGTCCGGGACCGGGCGATCGATTGTTGAAATTACCTCGGACTCAGGCTCCCACTCCCCCCACAAATGCAATGGGCCGTTGTAGTCTTCATCGCCTCGAATACATCTCCCATGGACTTCAAGGAATTTTCGCTTGTGAGCACCTGTGTTCCATTTTTTGAAACCGTTGGAATCCGGACGATGCTCCTTACTAGGGTGCATAAACTGAACAAAACAAAGTTGAGGAGTCTTTTTCATGCTGTTGAGATCTGGTGACACAAGATGACACACGAAATATTTGCGTCCAAAATAGCGTCATCAATTAAGGATTTGTAGTGAAACAGGTTGCGTTCACGTGACGCCAGTGACGCCAGTGACGCAACTTTTGCGAATCCGAGTTATATACCGGAACAGGCAGCTAAGCTCGTGCCAGATCGATGTTACTGTTCTCGCTGTGTTCAGCCTTCTGCCACCAAACTCACCTTTTGGCGGGTGCAACTCACCGACTGGAGGTCAACTCGAATAATCGGTCGTCAATACGGCTGTCATTCCAAGGCGAATTCTGACTCGATTGGCCTGTGGAGCATACAGCGGCAGAGACGGCATTGAGCCTTTCTTTGTAGTGTTTTGTCAAGTGCTCAGAGCCCTTCGATTCCGTAGTGTGAACACACTAGCGCCACACTTGTCCCTCGCTTCAAAAAGCGCGATTTTGGGGCCTTTTCACTTCGACCGGGCGTGTCTCGCGCTAATTCCACGGATGGATCTGATTGATTTGTGGGTGGCGCGTACTGGTTTGAGGTCACTTTGAGGGCGGCCGCTGGCATCGTCTGGTGGCCGCCCTACGACATTATTTAGTCCTTATTGACCACGTAATGGGGGGGGATGTCGCCAGTTTTCCGGTCTGTCAATGTCCCGCAGTGCGGCCTCCAGAAATGATCTAATTCAAGTCACGTTTTGACTGCCGGTTTGATGACAAGGTTCTGGACAACGAAAGTGCATCGCCGTCTCGAAAGTGCAGCTTGTGAGAATCGCTGAGTGGCCGTAGCTACGTGTGAAGTGGTTCAGCACCATAATCAGGCTGCGCACTTTCCAACTGCTATTTTGAGCCTCAGCTTTAGACAGACGACGAACGTCACTGCGTTGACATCAATTGGACTGAAGGAGCGTATTACTTCGAGGCACTCGAGCCGGAAACAATCTCAACGCGTCCATCGATCAATTGAAACAACGGTGCGGCCAGCCGTTGGGCTTCGTCCAGATTATGGGTCACATGAAGTGTCGTCACTCCGGTGCGTTTTCGAATCTCTATCAGAAGATCGCACATCTGCTGCCGCGTTTGGCTGTCCAGTGCACTGAGTGGTTCATCCAGACAAAGGATTCTGGGATTGAACGAGAGTGCACGCCCGAGGGCGACCCGCTGGCGTTCCCCGCCGCTCAATCTGCGGGGGACTCGGTCCAGGAGAGAGGCAATATCCAGCAACTCCGCCAGCTCAGAGACGCGTCTGTTGATTTCCGCTGTCGAGACTCGTCGTATTTCCAGTGCGAAACTCAGATGCTGACGGACGGGCATCCGGGAGAACAGTGCTCCATCCTGAGGGACATAGCCGACGCCACGCAATGAGGGTGAAAGTTGGGAGACGTCCTCTCCACCCAGAAGAATTTTTCCCGCGTGGACAGGACGTAGCCCGAGAATCGATTCCAGAATCGTCGTCTTACCGCACCCGGTTTTTCCAATCAGTACGCCGTAGCCTCCAGTGGGGACTTCCAGCGAGATATTCTTCAGAACGAAATGTCCTGAGGTGACAGTGACATCCTTCAGCGTGATCATGCATCACTCCTGTTTATTTCGCCGAGGACGCTCGCTGACTTCAGCTGAATCTCCTCATAAGGCGCGCTCCCAAATTGCCGTGTCAGCATCAATACAATCACCGCACCGATCACCATGATCAGAGAGACAGCGACGGCCCCCTCCAGGTTGCCCACGTTCAGTTCCAGAAAAACGGTTGTCGAGAGCACCTCGGTTTTCATGCGGGTCGCACCAGCAAACACCAGTAGTGGTCCGAATTCTCCCAGCGACCGTGCCCATGCGAGCGTGAAGGCTGTTACGATCCCGCGATCCGCCTCGGGAAAGACCACCCGTGAAAACGCTTGAAACCGGCTGCATCCCAGTGTCCGGGCCACTTGCTCACAACGCGGATCGATGTGGTCGAATGTTGCCTTCATGGTTCGGACTGAAAAGGCGCAGGCCACCGAAAATTGAGCGAGGATGACCGCAGGAACCTGGTAAACCACCAATGGGGCAATCCACGAAAACAACGTAAACTGAAACAGGATNAGCAGACTCAGTCCAATCACCAGAGGTGGCAGAACAATNGGGATATCCAGAAACGCATCCAGCAGTTTNCGGCCTGGNAACCGCGTCTGTGACATCAGGTAGCCGAGCGGNACAGCCACGAGAACGGAGAACAGCGCGGACAGGGAACATGAAACCAGACTTAAACGGATTGAATAGCGGATCTTATGGTCTCGGAGTGCTTTCAGGATGGGGCTGTGTGATATGAATGACATCCAGCCTGCATCTTCCGGAGCTGCTGCCAAGCTTTGCTGCAACATGTAGGCAACGTCGGCAAGTAACATGCCCGCAATCAAGAGGACATAGACGCCGCCAATGAGTGCCATGCACGTCAAGAATAATCGGTCCGAAACCGCCATAAACCGGCGGTTTGGCGGTATACCGCATTCGTGTTGAGGCTGACTTGGTGGAACCGTCAACGTGACCTCGCCCGAGTCCCTAACAGGAAGTCAAAACCGACGGATTCAAACTGCTTTTCAGCTTGTTCGACCTGACGATACAGGCGGCGCACAAGTTGTTTGTGCTGACTGTTTCGGGCAATGCTGAGCGGTTGAATCGCCAGCGTAAAAGGAGAATCGATGGCGATGACATCGACCGCATCTCCATGAGTCATGACGTCGTTCCGATATGCAATCGCGGCATCCACATGGCCCGTCAGTACGTCCGGTACGATCAAGGCAGAGGACGATTTTTCAATGACGACTTCTCCGGTCTGCAACTGTTTTTCCTTGAGTTTCTCGTAGATCCCGGCCTGATTGAGTAATCGTCGCGTCAAGGCCCCAATGGTGCACTGATCCGGCTCTCCTAATGAGACGCGGACCCCCGGTTTGACCAGGTCCTCAATGGATGCAACCTTTTGGCTTCCTTTCGGGACGACGAGCACGATTTCGGTTTTCGAAACGTCGACATCTTCCTGAAACCAGTCCTTGACATTGTCGAGATAATAGCGGTCACAGGCCATGTACACATCCGGAAAGCCTGCGGACTGCTTTTGACCGATCATGGTCCCCATCCTGCTCGTCAGAATTCCGCAGCCATCAAAGACAGTGTTGACGACGACCCCTTCTCGCTTTTGAAAGGTCTCCAGAACTGGTTCGATGGCCCGGCGATTGACCGCTCCGCAGAAGAACGTGATCTCTGGAACCGGGGACCAGACGTCCCCTTCGAGTGGAGTTAAGCCGGCGGCCTTGAATACGGGGAGTCCACGATCTGCGGCACCGATGAATCGCGCCAGCCGGAGCGCCTCCGTGGGACGTGATGAAACCGTCAGTACCGCGACGCTGACCTCATCATAAATGTTGGCGAGGCTGGCCGTTTCCGGCAATTCCGAAAATCGAATTGCGACTAGATGGTCCCGATACTCCGGATTCGCGACCGTGGAACTCCAGACAATACCCACATCGACGGCACCAATCTTGATGTCGTTGGCGACATCATTGACGGTTGCTTTGAACACACCGGCCTGCGTTGTCTGTGTTTCAAGTCGCTTCCAAAGCGATTCAGCATTACTTCCATCAGGTAATCCGCTATGTCCGGGAATCGTCTGCAGGAGTTTGCGCGTTGCCCGTCCCACGGCTGTCTGTTCAGGGTCGGCCAATGACCATCGTACGCCTTTGCTGAGAAGATCTTCCCAGGAAGCAGTGGCTGGCTGNGCACCGCGGCGATAGGCAATGACCGGTTCCTGCCGTGCCAGCGGAATCACTTCNGCCGCGANTCCTTCGTTGANCGCTCGTTCGGTATAGAACGAGTCTGCAGCGAGATANAGGTCCGGATTCTCAAACTTATTGACCTTCAATTGATTCAGGAGCANGTTCGAGCCGCCATACTGNACCTGCGTCTCGACCCCCATCTCTTTGTGATATTGCTGAAGGATTTCTTCCAGAGGAGCACGAAGACCAGCAGCCGCCAGGATGACCAGCGGACGTTTCTCACGCTGGCTTTGTCGCTCTCCACGGGGCAGGAGAAGTACCAGCAGAATCACCGCGACGACGAATCCTCCCAGCGTGGCCAGCACGGGGTTCACTGCGCCCAGACGATTTTGCAGAAATCGATTGTTACGAATCATGAAACGGGACCACTTCGCATTCACTTAACCGGCCCTGATGCATCCACAGCGTCTTGTCTGCGACACTTGCCGCTTTATCGTCATGGGTCACGAGGAGGACCGTGCCCCCGTCCTCCGCGAATGCTCGCAGGTAATTCAAAACGACTTTCGCGTTTTCCGGATCGAGGTTTCCTGTCGGTTCGTCTGCCAGCAGAATCTTAGGTCGATTCAACAGTGCGCGGGCCAGGGCGCATCGCTGTCGTTCGCCACTGCTGAGCTGTGTGGTGGTGTGATCGGAACGGTGTTCCAGCCCGAATCGCTTGAGCAGTTCACTCGCATAGCGGCGCGTTTCGGAGGTGATTCCATCTCCCGACAATTGCTGCAACGCCAGTGTGGGAGCGAGGACGTTGTCCAGCACGCTCAGATAAGGGACTAGATGAAACTGCTGGAAAACGAATCCAATTTGCCGTGCTCGAAATCGCGCGCGGTCATCGCTGTTCATTCGATAGGGAAGTTCACCCACGATCTGAACTTCGCCCTGATCTGGAGAGAGCAACGTGCCAGCGGTTAATAATAGCGTCGATTTCCCGCAACCGCTGGGACCGCGAATGGCGATGAAGCTTCCCGTTTCGACCTGAAGTGACACGCCGTCAAGTGCTGTCACAACGGCACTGGGGCCGCGATACTTTTTGGTCACTTGATCGATTTGGAATATCATCGGACGTCATTCTCCCTGCAGAATCACAGCTGCATCCTGGTTCGCCGCAGAAGCAGCAGCAAGCCAGCTGGCGACAATGGCCAAGGCGATGGCGAGCACAGGAGCTGCGATCAGAGTCGCGAGGAATTCCCGTGATGCCATGATGACCTCAGCCAATCCTTGGCTCAATGTGGCGTCAGCAGAGTCCAGCACAGGGCCCAGCGTGATGCCGACAATGACGCCCAGCAGCGTCCCGGTGATTCCGCCGATGACGCCAGAGAGAACCGCTCTTCCCAGAAAAACGCTGAGGATCTGTCGAGTTCGAAAGCCGAGAGCTCGGAAAATGCCGATCTCTTCGCGGCGGGCACGGGCATTCAGGTACGCCAGTGTTCCAACCGCAACGGCAGCGAGAATCATCATTAGCGGTACGATTGTCGCGACCATCTTTTGGTGATGTTCTTGCAAACGGGTGCGGGCCGCCAACTCGCGGGCGAGGGCCGCTTCTCCTGCCTGGCGTTCTTGGGAAAGGGACTCTTCAGCGACCTGCTTGGCTTTACTGCGCGCTTCCGCCCGGGCCAACGCTTGTGAGTATCTTTCCATTACCTGGGTTCCGGGGAGGATTCCAGCGATCTCCTGCCGAATCTGCGTAATGCGGTCACCCGCGCATTCGCATTCCAGTGCGAGAATTGCATGAATTAAATTCTGCAGTCCCAGCAGCTCCTGCGCTTGTCCAAGGTCGATCCACAACGTGACATCGTCACTCGACCCTCGCTCAGGATGGAGTCGTGAAATCGTGAACTCCTGACCCATGAACGTCACCTTGTCCCCAACCTTGAGGCCGAGTTTTTGATGTAGGGCATAGCCGACGACCATCTGTCCGGGAGCGACCGCATCGAGTACCGGCTTCTTCAAGTCGCGGTGCATCTGCGGGACTTCTCCACGTGTTCCGTACAAAATGACATCCAGCTCACGTTCCGGCCATCGCACCTGTTTCAGAACAGTGGGTAACAAGTGATTGATCGTCATGATCTTTGAGTCTGCAAGCTGTTGGGCGTAACTCTCCGGCATTGTTTGTGTCAATGATCCGTGCAGGTGCAGCTCCGAGGGATCCTGATTTGCAGGAAGGATCAGGACGTTGAACCCAAGCCCTTTCATCTGCTTTCGGATCGCATCTTCGAGATCCGCTCCGGCTGCTTCAACAGCCTGAATTTTTTTCTCGATGGCAGCTTCAGTCTCTGCCTGCTTTTCCGCCATGATCCGTCGTGTCATTTCCGCATCACTGCGAATGACCATCTCACACGCCACAATCGACAGAGCTGCGACCGCCACCGCCATTGAGGACAGAATGAAGTTCAACTTTCGATGCGAGATCTCGCGAAAGATCAAATGAGATAAGTTCATGGACATTGCCCCAGCGTACTTGACTGGTTATCTGGGAGACTGTGCTCAAAATCATCTTTTAACTTTTGATCACGTCTGTCATTGCTGGATCCGGAGTAGGGGGGACTGAGCGTTGATGACCCCACATGATTTCTCACAATCGGCCCATCATCTGCGGCGCATCAGGAGCATTCCGTTTACGAAAAAGATGATCCCACCGATGACAAGTAACGCGATGGACGACTGCCAGATCACGGAATGGTCATTGACTGGTGCCGAATTTGGCGTGGCTGAAGAAACCGCCTCAGCAAGTGTTGCCGGCGGGACGATCGGCGTGGAGGAAGAATCTGTAACAGGAGTGGATTTCTGAATCTCGCCAACTTCGACGGCAGCGATTGGCATGTTTGCGGAGCCTGCGGTAATCGTTGCTGAGTCCCGTGCCCCCGTTCCCAGACCGATTA
>Ga0065721_10052101_pt1 | contig 12674 bp, 10 predicted proteins | sample Mesricmetagenome_FD_59108 | JGI IMG/M metagenome (GOLD analysis project Ga0065721, IMG submission 59108) | Mesophilic microbial community from rice straw/compost enrichment Sample: eDNA_1 v2 (version 2) | ecosystem: Engineered > Solid waste > Grass > Composting > Bioreactor | place: USA: Davis... | reverse complement strand
CGCCGTTACGGCGGGTCTGCTGCTCGTGGCTGGCCAAGCGGCCGCCGCCGGCTCGAACAGCGCCGTTGCCCGCGTTGGCGATCGTGTCGGCGCTGCGGCGGGTGAATCCAGCGAATTCGCTGGCATTCCGCTCCCGGTTCTGCTCATCGGCGCCGCTGTTGTGGTCGCCACGGTCGTCGTTGCGAGCGACGACGACAGCGAGAGCGACTAAGAACCGTTTGAGCCTGCGTGGTGCGTTCGTCGCCCGTGCGCAGGCACGGTAGGTTCTCTGAAAGCCAGTGGGACAGTGTTGCGATTGCAGCGCTGGTCCTGCTGGCTTTTGCATTTCTACTGGGTGGCGCCAGTCGCCAGCATGAGCTCCGGCTCGCGCTTGTCGAGGTCGCCGCCCTGCCCTGCCTCGTCATCGCCGCACTGGCGGCGCTCAGGCAGGACGTCGGCGGCAGGCATGGCTTCGCTCTGACCATTCTGCTCGCGACGGCCTCGCTGCCGTTGCTCCAGCTGATTCCGCTCCCCCCCGCGATCTGGACGGCCTTGCCCGGGCGCGCGGAACCCGCGCTCGCTCTCGACCTTGCGGGCATCACGCGGCAGTGGGTTCCTCTCAGCCTCACCCCTGACCGGACCTGGCGCTCCTTCCTGGCGCTCATTCCGCCGGCCGCGGGCCTCCTGGCTGCGCTCGCTCTGGATTGGAACATGCGGCGCCGCCTTGTGCTGGCTCTGCTCGGCCTTACCCTCCTGGCCGTCGTGCTCGGGGCGGCCCAGCTCGCCAGCGGCGGGGATCGCCTCTACCCTTGGCGCACGACCGGTGCGGGAAGCGTGGTTGGCTTCTTCGCCAATCGGAACCATCTCGCCACCCTCTGCCTGATCAGCATCCCGTTCGCCGCCGTCCTGGGGGCGGCAAGCCTTCGCCGAACCTCCAACTCGGCGAGCCTCTGGTACTCGGCCCTGTTCATTGGTCTGATCGTGGTGGCTCTGGGCGTGATCCGGTCCCGGGCCGGCATCATCCTGGTGTGGCCTGTGCTGGGCGCCAGCCTGCTGGCGGCGTGGATCGCTGCGGGACGCGGCCGTCTCTCTCTGCGCCTGCTGGGTGTCGCCGCCGCGGCTACAGCGGGCATGATCGCCGTGGGCGTGTTTGCGCTCGATCCCATCATCGCCCGTTTCGACCGGGACGGCGCGCCCGAAGGCCGCTTCGAGAACTGGCCGGTGGTTGCGGAAGCCGCAAACACCTACCTGCCGGTCGGCTCGGGAATTGGTTCCTTCGACACTGTCTACCGGTCGGTCGAGCCGCTGGAGCGGCTGGACGCGACCTATTTCAACCAGGCCCACAACGAATACCTCGAGACCTGGCTTGAGACCGGCTGGTTCGGGATCGCGATCCTTGTGGCCTTCCTCATCTGGTATGGGCGGCGCAGCTGGACAGCGTGGCGTGCGAGGCCCTCCACGCCCCGGGACCTGCAGCGCGGGGCGAGCATCGCCATCGGTGTCGTCTTGCTGCACTCGGTCGCCGACTACCCCATCCGCACCGAGACCATCGCGGTCATCTTCGCCATCTGCTGTGGTCTGCTGGAACTGGCCGGGCGTCCGGAGTCCGAACTGTCTCCGAATCGGGCCTCGCGGCGCGCCTGATCAACCCATCGCAGTGTCGCGCCGCGACCGGCGCCCGCCGCCTCGGCTCAGGCGACTTGTCGGTCGGCGAGATCGCGCACGCGCACTTCGGCGACGCCATCCGGGCCGAGAATCGCCTGCATCAAAAGCTGTTCGCGGCCGGCCAGCCGGACGGCGCTCAGCACGTCGCTCTCGTAGGCCCTGGTGTCCACGCCGATCCGCCGCCGGTCCACGTGGACTTCCCGCGTCGGCGTGTGGCCGTGCACGACCACCTTCTCGAACTCCACGTCGCTTTCGAGGAAGCTGTTGCGGATCCAGATCAGGTCCCTCTCGCTCTGACGGTCCAGCGGCACGCCGGGCCGAGCGCCGGCATGGGCGAAGAAGTAATCACCGACTTCCACATCGAGCTCCAGGTTCTCGAGGAAACCGCGCTCTTTGGCAGTAAGCTTGTGGGCGAGGTCCGCCGACACCCGCGCCCAGGCCTCGGCCCTGTGCTTCAGCTCCGGGGGACGAAGGTCATAGGATCGCAGAGCGGCGTCGCCACCGTACTCGCACCACCGGGCCCCTGCCGAAGGATCCTTGAGGAAGTCCAGCATCGCCTCCTCGTGGTTGCCCTTGAGGAAGCGCCACTCGATCCCCCGATCATCCGGCAGGCTGGCGAGCAGCCGGATCACGCCCCGGGAGTCCGCGCCCCGATCGACGTAGTCGCCGAGGAAGATCACAACCTTGCGCTCCGCCGGAACGGCCGACGCGTCGGCCATGATGGCGTCGACCAGAGGCCTCAGCAGATCAAGACGCCCATGAATGTCCCCGACCGCCCACGCAACCGTGCCGGCAGGCGCTGCGGGTTCGTTCGGGGCGGTGACCCTCGCATTACGTTTGAACAGGCGGGCGATCATGATTTCCGGTCTGCGATCCTGGGCGCCGTCGCCGCCTCGCGGCAGTCGCTGCAGCGTCCGCTACGGCCCTCCTGCGGCGGCAAGAGGGCGGGCTGACCTTATCGCTGCACTCCCCCGACCTGGCGCGAAAATCGACGAGCGTTTGCGCATAGTCTCGACGGCCCGACTTGTCCATCTGGCGCTCCATCCGCGGGATCGTGATGGTCGCCATCGGAGGTCCCGGGCCAGCGAAAAATGGCGCAGGCGGCTAGCCTTGGTCCATAGTGACGAAACGAATCGCGCCGGGGGCGACGCCGCCATGTTTGACGACAAATCCATCCTGATCACGGGTGGGTCCGGCTCCTTCGGGAGGATGTACATACGGACCATCCTGCGCCGCTTCAGGCCGCGCCGGCTGATTGTCTACTCCCGCGACGAACTCAAGCAGTTCGAGATGCAGCACGAGTTCAATGACCCGTGCATGCGCTTCTTCCTCGGCGACGTCAGGGACCGGGATCGTCTGATCCAGGCGACCCGCGGCGTGGACTTCATCATCCACGCCGCCGCGATGAAGCAGGTTCCGGCTTCGGAGTACAATCCGACGGAGTGCATTCGCACCAACATCTCAGGTGCGGAGAACGTCATCGCCGCGGCCCTGGCCAACGACGTCGACAAGGTGATCGCCCTTTCCACCGACAAGGCCGCCAGCCCCATCAACCTCTATGGCGCCACCAAGCTAGTGTCCGACAAGCTGTTCGTGGCGGCCAACAACATGGCCGGCAACCACCGCACCCGCTTCGCCGTGGTCCGTTACGGCAACGTCGTAGGCTCTCGCGGCTCAGTGCTGCCCTACTTCCAGAAGCTGCTGGCCGAGGGCGCCGAGGCGCTTCCGATCACCGACCCGCGAATGACCCGGTTCTGGATATCCCTTCAGCAGGGCGTCGATTTCGTTCTCACCAACTTCCAGCGCATGCAGGGCGGCGAGATCTTCATTCCGAAGATTCCCTCTATCCGCATCATGGATCTCGCCGAGTCGATAGCGCCGGGCCTACCCACGAAGGAGGTGGGGGTTCGTCCCGGCGAGAAGCTGCATGAGGTCATGTGCCCGGCCGACGATTCCCACCTGACCTATGCCTTCGACGACCACTACGTCATCGCACCCACCATCCGGTTCCACAGCCTGGATGCGGACTTCGCCTACAATCGCCTTGGCGAATTCGGGGCGCTGGTTCCCACCGGGTTCGAGTACAATTCCGCGACCAATCCGCATTTCCTGACCGTCGAGGAGATTCGCGACTTCAATGCGCGCGCACTCGCCTGACCGCCGCGTCGCCCGGCCGTTCCCGTTCCGCAAGACAGTGGAATGACGTGCGACCTCCTCATCGTGGGAGGAACCGGGCTGGCCGGCGGCGCGCTGGCGGAGGCCGCCCGGACGCGCGGTCTGAGCGTCCGCACCCTCGCCCGACGCGGGGACCTCGCCGTCGACATCTGCGATCTTGAGGCGCTCGAAGGGGCGCTCGCAGTCGCCCGTCCGCGCACGATCGTGAATGCAGCCGCCATCGTCTCGCTTCCGGCCTGCGACGGTGATCCGGGCCGCGCCTGGATGGTCAACACGCGCCCCCTGACCGTTCTGGCCGAACACGTGCGGATGACCGGCGCCCGTCTGATCCAGATCTCCACTGACCACTACTACAGCGGGGACGGACGTCGGGCGCATCTGGAGACCGATCCTGTCCGCGCCATCAACGAATACAGCCGCACCAAGCTCGCCGCCGAAGCGGTGGCGAGCACGGCCGGGCCAGCCGCCCTGATCCTGCGCACCAACTTCGTCGGCTTCCCCTCGGCGACCGGCGCGTCACTGGCCGAATGGGCGCTGGGGGTGATCCGCGCCGACGCCCCCGCCGATATCTTCGACGACCAGTTCGTCTCCAGTCTGGACGTCTGGTCCTTCGCCGACGCCGTGCTCGATCTGACGGGGACGACGGCAGCCGGCGTGCTCAACCTGGGCGCGGCCGAGGTGTTCTCCAAGGCGGAGTTCGTCGAGAGGTTCGCTCAAGCCCTTGGCCGCACCCTTTCCGCCACCCGACGGGTCAGCGTAAAGGACGGCTCAACCCTTCGCGGCGACAGTCTGGGGCTGGACGTTTCGAGGGCCGAAGCCTGGCTGGGCCGCCCCCTTCCACCCCTGGATCAGGTGGTCGCCAACCTGGCCGCCCGCTGCCAAGAACGGTGACGACGATGCGCTGGAATTCAGAGGTCAGGATCGGCGAAGCGCGCATCTCCGCGACCGATCCGACCTGGTTCATCGCGGACATCGCGGCCAATCACGACGGCGACCTGAACCGCGCCCGTGATCTGATCTGGCGCGCCAAGGAGGCTGGCGCCGATTGCGCCAAGTTCCAGCATTTCCTCGCCGACAAGATCGTCAGCGCACATGGCTTCGACCATCTCGGCGGCCAGGTGGCCCACCAGGCGAAATGGAAGCGATCGGTCGTGGACGTCTACGACGCCTACCATACCCGGCGTGACTGGACCGAAGCCCTGGTCGAGACCTGCCGCGCGGCCGACATCGCCTATATGACGACCCCCTATGATCTCGAGGCCGTCGAGACACAGACCCCCCATGTCCCGGCTTTCAAGATCGGGTCGGGCGACATCACCTTCGAACCCCTGCTCCGCGCTGTCGCCGACGTCGGCAAGCCGGTTCTGCTGGCCACCGGGGCTTCGACCATGGACGAGGTGGAGGTCGCCGTCGACACCCTGCTCGAGCACAACCGCGACCTGGTGCTTATGCAGTGCAACACCAACTACAGCGGCTCGGAAGAGAATTTCGCCTGCGTCAATCTGAGAGTGCTGCAGGTCTTCGCTCTGCGCTGGCCGGGCATGCCATTGGGGCTGTCGGACCATACGCCGGGCCACGAGGCCGTGCTTGGCGCCGTAGCCCTGGGCGCGCGCGTGATCGAGAAGCACTTCACGGACGACAACGGTCGCGAGGGACCCGATCACGCCTTCGCTCTCAACCCGGCCACCTGGCGGGCCATGGTCGACGCCACACGTCGGCTGGAGGCGTCCCTCGGCACGGGGATCAAGCAGGTCGAGGAGAATGAACGCGAAACCGTGGTGGTTCAGCGTCGCGCCGTGCGGCTGGTCGGCGACCTCCCGGCCGAGCACCCTCTGGAGGCAGGAGATCTGGAGTGCCTGCGCCCCTGCCCGCCGGACGCCATCGATCCCCGGAACCTGCATCGCCTGATCGGCAGAAAGCTCCGTCGCGGGCGCAGCGCGGGGGACGCCCTGACATGGGCCGACATCGTCTAGCCGTCGTCATACCCTGCCATAACGAAGCCTCGACCCTCGCTGCGGTGGTTGAGGGCGTCGCCGGTGAGGCCGACGTGATCGTGGTGGATGACCGTTCGACCGACGGCTCCCGCGAGATCGCAGCCGCCCGCGGGGCGCGGGTTCTCGCCGCCGATAGTCCGGGCTACGACGGCGCGCTCGACACCGGGCTACGCCGGGCGCTGGCCGACGGCTACGACTGGGTGGTCACCCTGGATGCGGACGGAGAACACGATCCGGCGCTGGTCGCGGACTTCCTCGAGCGGCTGGCGCAGGACGTCCCGCTGGTCTGTGGAATCCGGCCGCATCCACAGCGGGCCGCCGAATACCTGGTCGCGGTTACCGGACGGGCGCTGTTCGGCATTCGTGATCTCCTGTGCGGCATGAAGGGCTATTCCCGCGCCGTCCTGCAGCAGCACTACGCCAGCGGCGCGCCCCTGGCCGTCAACATGGCGCCGGCGATCGGCTGGCGTCGCGCCGGCGGGGCGTTCGCCGAGGTCCCGGTGCACGGCACGCCGCGGACGGACCGTCCCCGTTTCGCCCGGGCGTTGGCGGCGAATCGGAGGATTCTAATGTCCTTCCTGGCGGCGCTGGCGCGGTCCGGCCGGAGGGCGGGGGGCTGATGATGATCCTGACGATTCTTCAGGCGCGGATGAGCTCGTCCCGCCTGCCCGGCAAGGTGATGCGGCCGATCCTCGGCAAGCCCATGATCGGCTGTCAGATCGAGCGCCTGCGGCGCAGCGTCCGCTTGGGCGAGCTGGTGGTGGCCACTAGCACCGATCCCGGAGACGACGTGGTCGCCGACTATTGTCGGGGTCTGGGATGCAGGGTGCACAGGGGGCCGCTCGCCGATGTGCTGGCGCGCTATGCGGGGGCGCTGGAGGCGTTCGGGCCGGCTGATCATGTGGTGCGACTGACGGCCGACTGCCCGCTCGCGGACTGGCGGGTCATCGACGCCTGTATCGACCTGCATCTGGAGCGGGGCGCCGACTATACGTCGAACACCGTCGACCGGACCTTCGAGAAGGGGCTGGATGTCGAGGTCTTCCGGGCCGAACTCCTGCCAGAGATCGCGGCGACCACGCAGGATCCCTACGACCGCGAGCACGTCACGCCCTACTTCTATCGCAATCCGGACCGCTTCCGGATCGCCCAGCTGACGCAGGAAGCCGCGCGGCCCGAGGTGCGCTGGACCGTCGACACCCTGGAGGACTTCCGCTTCACGACCGCCGTCTACGAAGCCCTCTATCCGGCCGATCCTGCGTTTCTGAGCGAGGACATCCGGCGGATCGAACCCTCTCTCCATCGGGAGCTGGGGATCACCGGCTGGCGGCTGGACTGATCGCTCCGGGGGTCAGGCCGCCTGGGGCCGCGCGATCTTCCCGAGCGCTTCGCGAAGGCGGTCCATGGCCGGGGTCCATTCGCCGGGCTTGTCCGCGCGGAACACACGGGCGTTCGGATAGCAGGGAGCCGCCTCCGTTCCGAAGACGGTCCAGGCGTCGGGGGCGGACACCAGCCAGACCTCGGCGCCGCAGGCGGCGGCGATGTTGGTCGTGGCGGTGGACGGGCCGGTCACCAGGTCCAGGGCGGTGCAGAGGGCGGCGAGATCGTCGAGGTCCGCCTTCAGATCGATTCCGGGCGGCGTCCACAGGTTCAGGCCGGCGGCCCGGGCGGCCTCGAGCTCGGCCTCGACGTCGCCGTACTGCAGGTTGACGAACTGGATCTCCGGCAGGCTCAGGACCTGGCTCCACATCTCGAACGGAGAGAAGGAGCGCACCCGGGAGCCGGTCATTTTCAGGCTCTTCCAGAGCACCCCGACCTTGGGCCCGGGGCCGGTCTCGGCGAGCACCTCGCGCCAGTGGGCCACGCGCCCCGGATCGGGCCGCAGGAAGCCGCTGTGCTGCGGGAAGTCCGTGATCGACTGGCGGAACCGGCGGAACAGGCTGCCGATCGGGGTCCAGCTGTCGATCGCCGGAGCGGGTCCGGAGAACTGGGCGGCGCGGAAGGTGCGGCCCATGTGCTTGATGCTTCGGTGGGCCACGACCTGGGCCTGCGGATAGCTGCGCTGGAACAGCGGCACGAGCCGCCGCTCCAGGGCCAGGACGAGCCGCCCATCCGGCCCCAGCGCCTTGAGCACGTCGTCCAGAACATTGGCGAAGAGGACCTCGTCGCCCAGGCCCTGTTCGCCGTAGACAAGCAGCGTCCGTCCCGACAGGTCGTCCGCGGGAGACCAGCGCGCGCCATACGGCTCGAACGTCACCGCTTCGCTCAGATTGGGATCGAAGCGAACCTCGTAGGTGTCGAAGCCGGCCTTCAGGTCCCCGATCATCAGCAGGATCAGGGAGCGCGCCATGTTCATCACGGCGATCTCACCGGGGTCCGACGTCGCCGCCAGGGCGCGATCGATGTCCTCGAGCGCCTGGCGCGGATCGCCCAGGGCCATGCGGACGTTCGCCCGGTTGTACAGGGCCTGGTGGAAGGCGGGATTCAGCCGCAGCGCTTCGTCATAGAACGGCAGCGACATTTCGGCGTCGCCGCGCTCGCTGAGCACAGTCCCAAGCGAGTTCCACAGCATCGGCTGGTCGGGCCGGATGGTGATCAGATCCTTGAGGACGCTGATCGCCTCCTCGTCGCGGTTCTGCTCGCGCAGGGCGCAGGCGAGATTGTTGGTCGCCTCCACATGTCCCGGATTGCGGGCGAGGTAGCGGGTCAGGAGCTTTTCGGCGATTTCGAGATAGCCCAGCCGGTGGGCGAGCCGTCCCAGATCGTGCGCGACCTCGGTCTCGTCGGGCAGCAGCTTGATAGCCGCTTCATAGGCGGCGAACGCCTTGTCGAGCTGCCCGGCCTTCTCCTGGGCGATGGCCAGGACGTGCCAGGCGAGGCCCTGACGTTCGTCGATCTCGAGGGCGGAGATCGCCTGGCGCGACGCCGCGACGAAGTCCCGGGCCGCGATCGATTTCAAGGCCGAGCGCAGCAGCTCGACCGCCTTCCGCTGGCCGAGCGTGCGGTTCCGGGCGAAGTCCCGTTTCAGCCGCGCGACGGCCTCGCGGGAGCCGGAGTCGCCGACGAGCCCGTCCAGAGACGCGACCGCCATTCCCGCGCGCGCAGCGGTGGGCGAGAGATTCATCGAAGACCTTCAGCTCGTGACGAGGGACCACAGTCGCCGTCTATGGTTAATGCAGCCTTTCAGCGCCACCCGGCGCCGTTGCCAAAATCCGGGCGCTGGTGTTCTTGGGCTGATGGTCTCCTCCCGCCTGCTGACGGCCCTCTCCTGCGCCGCCCTTGTCGCGACGGCCGTGGGCTGCAGCGCGAGCACCGAGCTTTCCTCCGCCTCCCCGTCAGCCGACGCGCCGGCGCGGCTCGGGGCCCTGACGGACCTCGATCAACGGGTGGCGCGGGTCGCCTGGAGCCTGTCCAGAGCCAATGCCGATCTTTGTCCGACGGTGCGGCTCTCGGCCGGCTGGGCGCTTCATTCGGCGCGGCAGTACAGCATCGAGCTTCGCCCGCACGCGGAGCGGCGGTTCGGCCTCGACGGCGACCTTCCCGGAGTCCTGGCCGCCCCTCCCGGCTCTCCGGCCGCGGACGCCGGCATCCGGACCGGGGACCTGCTGCTGGCGATCGACGGCGAGACGCTAGCGCGGGGGCACGACGGCGGCGCAGCCAGCTGGGAAGGCCTGGGCCGGAACATTCGCAGCGTCGACGCGGCCCTGGCCGACGGCGAGGCCGTCGTGCGCCTGCGCCGCGGCGACGAGGAGCTGGAGGTTCCGCTGCGGCCCGTGCGGGCCTGCGGCTATGAGGTCCAGCTCGATCCGTCGGACGAGCTGAACGCCCGCGCCGACGGTCGGCGGCTGTTCATAAGCACCGCACTGGCGGGCTTCGCGGCGAACGACGACGAACTGGCGGTGATCCTCGGTCATGAACTGGCGCACCACGTCCTGCGGCATCGTCCGTGGAACGAGGCCGGCGGCGCCGCGCGACGCTCCAACGAAGGGGCCTGGCGGGCCGAAGGGGGCTCCGGCGGGGCCGAGCGACAGGCCGACCGGGTGGGGCTGTATCTGGCCGCACGCGCCGGCCACGACCCGGCCGCCGCCGCGCCCTTCTGGCGCCGTTTCGGGGCCTCGAACTGGCGGGTCCGCTTTCCCCAGGTCGGCCATGCCTCGGCCGGCGAGCGGGCCCGGGCCCTGGAAGAGGTCGAGCGGGAGATTGCTGCTAAACGCGCCGCGGGCGAGCCGCTGCTTCCCTGACAACCGCGTTCGCCGACCGCGCGGCCGTGTTGCAGCGACGAAACGGCGACCGCAGCAGATTGATTATCATAAAGTAAAGCTTGACCCGGGGCGGCAAGGAGGCGTTAGGGTTTCCGACCGCTCGCAGGGAGGATCCAGAGGATGCGTAGCGAACCGTCACGTCGGCACGTTCCACCGCCGCCCGCGCCTGCGCGCCCTCGCCCGCAGGCGGGCCTTTACGGCGAAGTCATCGCCCTGCCCGTAAACCGCATCGTGCCGCCGCCCGTCGGCGAAGACCGCTCCTTCCTTTAGCCGCGGCCGACCGCCGGCGCCCCCGTATCCGCGTCCAGGCTTTCCCTTAGCTGCAGCCAGGCCGCGGCGATGTGGTAGAGCGAGCTGGCGGGGGACGGCTCCTCGACGAACCGGCCATCCGGCTCCAGCTTGTCCCGCCACAGGCCGTCGGGCTCCAGATACAGCTGCAACCCCTTCAGCGCCTCGCCCGCGTGCGCCTGGTCCCCCATGATAAGCGCCGCCTTGAGCCGCTCGGTCTGCGGCCACAGGCGCGCGCGCGCGGAGCGCACCTCGAGGCGGTCGTCCAGCTCGTCGATGGCCACGCCCCGCTGTGCGTCGACGCCCTTGAGACCCGCATCATAGAGGCGGCGCGCCGCCTCGGCCGCCCAGGCGTCGTTGCGGGCGCGGCCCCAGCGCGTCAGCAGCCAGGCCCATTCGAACTGATGGCCCGGTTCGACCAGCGACCCGGCCTCGCCGGCGGCCGGGCTCCAGTCCGGCCCGAAGAATTCGCGCAGGAAGCCGCCCGCTGGGTCGATGAAGGCGCGACGCGCGAGGTCGGCGATCGTGTCGGCCATGGACGTCCACGGCCCGTCCGGCTCGACAGCCTCCCAGGCCAGACAGGCCTCGAACAGGTGCATGTGGGCGTTGGCCTGGTGAGGGTGGCCGGCGTCCTCGCGCCAGCCGCCGGCGGGCAAGGCCAGGGTTGACAGGGCCCGGCACAGGTCGTGGGCCCGGGCGGTCATGCGCTGCGGATTGATCCCGGCCTCCGCGGCGGCCGCGAAGGCCAGGAGGGTGAAGGCCTGATCATAGAGCGAGGCGGTGTCGTCCAGAACCTCCCCGGCTGGGGAGACGCGGGTGCGATAGAGGCCATCGGGCCGTCGGCTGGCGATCTCGAAGCGGTTCAGCCCGTCCTCGACCAGCCGGCGCCATGGGCCGTTCCAGCCGGCCTGGCCGGCGACGCTGTACACCCAGGCCTGCCGCGCCTGCACCCGCGCGCGCCGGAAGGGCGCGGCGCACCGGCCCTCCGGGTCGAGAGATTCCCGGAAGCCCCCGTCCTCGTCGACCCCGAGCGCAGCCCACAACGGCAGGGCGCTGAGCCGCACCCAGCGATCGAAGGACGTGGCGCGGTCGGCGAGACCGCCGGGCTGGGCCGCGCCGTGCAGATGTGAGGGCGACAGCTGCCGCAGCCGCTCGACCAGTCCCTTGACCTCCTGCGACCGGCTGAGGTGGCAGACGAGAACCGCGTCAGGCTCGGCGATGATGGCCAGATCCGAGACGCCGGCGGTGGCGACCACCATGCCCTCGGCGGCGCGCACCAGATTTGCCCCGTCGCCGTCGCCGCCGATCCACAGCCCGCGGCTGGCCGCGCCGGTCGCGGCCACGGCGTCCCACGCCCCCAGATCCGACCAGCCGAACTCGACGGGCAGCACCGAGACGCGCCCGCTCTTCTCCATCACCGCATAGTCGATCGAGATGCGGGGGGCCTCGAGGAAGGCGTCGCCGAGCAGGGTTTCCGGCGCCTCCTCGTCCGGGACGGCGGCGCGCACGGCCTGGACGACCTCGGGCGCGTGCGTCTGCAGCTCCTCCAGCAGCACGTCGGCGCGGGCCGCGACGTTGCCGCTGTTCCACAGATAGCCCGCGCGCACGTATTCGGCCGCCCGGGCGCGATTCGGCTTCTCGACGAAGCGCCGCACGGGCGACAGGCCCGAGGTCTCGGGCTGGATATAGCCGTAGGCCGAGGAGGGCTCGGTGGGGCGGACGCCGAAGGTGACGATGCGGCCCGTCGCGGCCGTGCGCGCCCCCTCCTGCGCCGCGGCGAGAAAGCCTGCTGCGTCGGGAATATGGTGGTCGGACGCGACGAAAAGGGCCACGCCCGTCGGGTCCCTGCGCGCGATCCACTCGGCGGCGGCGGCCATGGCGGGCGCCGAATCCCGCCCCTCGGGCTCGACGAGCAGCACGGCTGGGGCGTCGCCCAGCTGGCTCCGGATCGAGGCGGCGTGATCCCGTCCCGCCACGACGACGATGCGCCCGCCCTCCGCCGCCAGCGGCTGTACGCGACGGACCGTCTCCTGGAAGAGCGAGTCCTCGCTGACGAGGTCGAGGAACTGCTTGGGGCGTTCGGGACGCGACGCGGGCCAGAGCCGCGTCCCCGCGCCGCCGCACAGGATCACCGGATAGATCGTCATGGCCGCGCCCCTTGCTGGCCCTGATCTACGGTTGTCGGGATCGAACGACAACCGCGGAAACGGCGAGGGCTAGAACCGCGCGCGCCAGCTGCCCATCAGGCCATAGGCCGGCGGGGCGGTCCGGTCGTGGCGATCGTCCCTGGTCACCACCGCCCTCAGGGCCA
>Ga0065721_10005587_pt1 | contig 12680 bp, 9 predicted proteins | sample Mesricmetagenome_FD_59108 | JGI IMG/M metagenome (GOLD analysis project Ga0065721, IMG submission 59108) | Mesophilic microbial community from rice straw/compost enrichment Sample: eDNA_1 v2 (version 2) | ecosystem: Engineered > Solid waste > Grass > Composting > Bioreactor | place: USA: Davis... | reverse complement strand
TAGGTGCCCATGTGATGGTGTCGCCACTGTATGTCGCCGGCGGGATCAGACCGTCCTGTTCTTCACTTCCCCTGATGATAGGCCATCCATAGTTGCCACCCGCCTCGATCCGATTGACTTCATCCATACAGCATCCCTGCTCTTCGGAGGGCCCGTGTTCGGTCGACCAAAGCGCGTTTGTTTCCGGATGAAAGGCAATACCCTGTGGGTTGCGATGTCCTAACGAGTACACATAAGAACCTGGAAAGGGATTGTCGGCAGGTACTCCTCCATCACGTGTCATGCGCAGGATTTTTCCATTTAACGAAGTCGGATCCTGGGCGAGTTGAGGTTGAAAGATCTCACCTGAGGTGACGTATAACATCCCATCAGGGCCGAATTCAAAAGCTCCAATATTGTGGAGATGGTTTCCCGGAATTCCATCAAGAAGTACCTTGTCGAATACCGGCGATCCACCGTCATTCCGATACCGAACGATTTTGTTCACGAGTTTGAGAGGTGTCTTCTGTTCAGCATAGGTATATCCGAAGTAGACGTACCCATTCTGTTCATATGAAGGATCGACGGCTATCCCGAACAAACCGGATTCACCTGCTTCAACAACAACTGAGTCAAGTTTAAGCCATACCTTCAGATTGCCGTTATCTATGATTGCTATGGATCCCGGACGTTGCGTCACGAACATTGATCCATCAGGAGCAAACGTCATCTCCCACGGAGTATCTATTTTCTCTACCCAGTTACGACCAACGCGGTCGCGGTCATCGTCGTCATCATCATTATCAAACCAATCGTCACAGGCAGACAAGCTGCCTATAACAATCAAAACACAAATAGGCCCGACTCGTTTCCAAAGAAATTGACCAAGGCTCGATAGAACTCTCTTCATACTTCATTCATTTGGCTATCCGGCACATATAAATACAAATGCCTGATAAATATGAACGAGGTGAGACGGCCGTGGCAGACTCTACAACCTAGTCCTCCATAACGGAACGGCTATTGGCTACCTTCTGACGACATACGTGTTAGCCACCTTATCGTGAAGCGCTTGATTTCCCGGATCCCAGGCGGCTGCCAGGTGCCCCACGCCGAATACAAGCCATGAAACAAGCTTTCCAAAATATCGCCCCAGGGCCGCCAAAAGGGATATACGTGAATCCCTCCGTGATACAACCTTAGTACCAACGATCACTTTTCCTAATGTACCTTGTGCCGGAGACGATTCCATCAGGACGAAATAGAGGACGTCACCAATTGGGAGGAATAGGAGAATAAGTGCAATATCCTGGCTTTTAGGAAAAATATAAGCCATGACCAGCAGGAAAGCGATGACCTCGATTGCAAAATCTATTAACATCGCCAGGGCGCGCAAACCGAAAGAGGCACGCACCGGCTTCTCTTTTTCCGCCGTGATGTCAAGTATTACATTTTTCAAAGAAGAAACAATCAGAATCGGAAGATACGACTCCGATGGAAACTCAGCCAGTCAAAACAATACTAACAATCTTTACATGGCAGGTTATTTCCTGTATACATAGGTATCAGCAAGTTTGTCGTGGAGTGCCTGCCTTTTGCCGTCCCACAAGACCATCAGATAGCCAATCAATAACAAGAGGCTTGACAGGATTTTTCCAAAGTAGCGTCCAATGGCATTGCCAAAAGATATCCTGTTTCCCTGGCTATCTCCTACTTTAATACCCATGGCCATCTTTCCGAATGTTGCCTGACTTTCGGAACTCTCCATCACGCCAAAATACGCTGCGTTGAGAATGATGCCCAAAAAGTATATTACGAAGGCCCCGCCACCATCAGCTGCGGCGATGATCCAGCCTAAAATTAACCTTGCCAGAAAAAGCAGGATTCCATCAATAATGGCTGCTACGAGACGGGTACCAAAGTCTGCATACTCACGCTTGCGGTCTGCTTCAACGGGGAGATCAAGAATCTGTTCCATAACTGTTTGATTATCTGATAAAGTTACGACACAATCCCAGGACAGACCGCCGAAAAAAGTTGTATTCCAGCCAATACGTTACACGGCTTAGAAGCGCGATACAGATTTCTTCAGACTCAGATAATCCAGGAAGTAGGTAAACCGCAGCGATACGTTATTTGTTTGGGGTGCATGCATCGCCTGACGATAACTTGAGAAATAATCGAGGGTTGCATGATTGGTGAGCGATTGTATAGCATCCTTCCAGACAAGGTTGAAGAACGATCCGGGTGCTACCTGCAGGGAATATGCAAGGTCAATGTTAACGGCGTTGAAATTCGTGTCGTGCATAAACTCACCGGCATCGTCAATACCGGTGTAGTCGCTCTCGTTCAACTCACCGCTCCGACCAAGTCTATAGAAGGCATTATACTTTACTTTGCTCCAGTAATGACGTAACCTCAGATTAAGGCCCATGCGATTGTTGAAAGTATAATTGATACCGGCAATGTTCGTAGCAGATCGAATGTTTCGTCTTCCGAAAATGATCTCGTCTTCAGCGGATTCATCCTCTGACAGGCTTGTTACATATCCCCGGCTTCCAAGGCTTGCATCACCATTTACCTCGACGTTCAAAGACAATCTGTTGCTGACCCTGTATCGAAGATACAAACCCATCCAGCCAGACTCCTGACTCCACTCTTCGCGAGTCCATCTTCCCGCATAGAAATTTCCTTTAAGCGGCTTCCGTGAGTCACTTTCAAACGACATACTATAACTTCGGGAAGTGGGAAGGGCTACAAAGTAACCATCCGTTCTGGGTTCAAAATGATCATAGGCTTCTACCGGCCTGAATCCATAGCTTGCGCTGACCGACCAGAAATTTCGGAACTGCGCATAGGAGCTTGCGTTTATATCCAGTGCGCTGAATCTTCGGGGCGAAAACAATTGATCATGGAAGAACGACAAATAGGTATTGAACCGATTAAAAACGCCTTTGGGTTTGAAGATGGAATAACGCGCCCATCCATAATGAGAAACTTCATTAGGTGCACGCAAATAGCCGAGATCATTTATATGATAATTCTTCGTTTCAACAGTTCGGCTTAACCCGTATTGCCAGGTACCGCTGACCTTGGCAGCCTCCAGGGTATACTTATATCCAGTATCATTGCCATCGGTATCCGTTGGATTTCGCCGCGCAATATTGCTTACGGAGCCAAAGGCACGAAAGCGATACCGCAGTGTCCTGTCGTTAACCAAAACAGATCCACCGCTAACATTCGCATCATTACCGCCGTTACCCCGAATTACGCTGGTGTGCGTAAAGTTAAGATTGGAATTGTTCTTCAGATTCTGATCGACAACCATTACGTTGAAGTTCGTCACGGGGTCGACTTCGACGATTCGTTCCGTTCCAAACTCCTTATGCTTTATCCGCGCATGTGTCTTGTTTGTTACGGCGTTGAAGAATCCCAATCCGAGGCCCTTTTTGTTTCTTCCGGATATCTTCGTTGCGTTCAGCAGATTCGCCTGCACTGGTTGAGATACAATTTCTTCTTTATCTTCATCGTAGGAGATTTCGCCAAAGGTAGCTCCCACACGGCGCGAGTAAAACAAGCTACCCTTGTTGAACAGTTCTGTCCCTTCTGTGAAGAACTGTCTGTTTTCGCTAAAGCGAACTTCATAAGCCGAAAGGTTAAGCACAACGTTATCCGACTGTACCTGACTGAAGTCAGGCACAAGGCTCATATCAAGTGTGTAGCTTTCGTTGATACCAAACTTCACATCCATCCCGCCCGTAAGGGAAAGGTCAGCTTCGCCGGTCTCTTCCGAGTGTCTGTATATAGCGGTAACATATGGTGAAAAAGACAATCTTAACGGCGGCTGAATCTTCTCAATCCCCAGTAACAATCCAGACTGGTTTACAATACCCTGAATAGAATTGTCAACAGGATTCCAGTACGCCTCTTCCTGATTGCGCTTTACGCTGCGGAAGAAATTCACGCCCCACTCCTGGACATCCTGCCGGGGAAACCTGATGGCATAATAAGGGATTTCCATTTCCACTGTCCACCCATCTTCGTTTCGCGCCACTGCACTGTTCCAGACAGCATCCCAGCTCGAATCCCAGAACGTACCGGTGAGATAATAATCACTTTGCACGCCGGCGGCGGACACAAAAAACGTGAACGCACTGATTCCGCTGTTATAAGGATCAAGCACCACTCCAAACCAATCCGAGTTGCGGCCCATGTCATCACGACCACCGAATTCGTGCAATATCTTACGTGGATCGGGATCATAAAGGCGTGCCGCGATGTATACGGCCTTGTCTGTATAGATCACCTGAACGGTAGTTTCGAACCTGGAGGGCGTCCCGTTCGCGGGCTGGTACTGTATGAAGTTATGTCGTTCTGTTTTGACGTTCCAAAGATTCTCATCCAGGACGCCATCAATTTTTGGAGCATGATCCACACGGATTGCCCGCTGGACACGTTTTCCTGAAGGTGCGTCGGCCTGACCAAAAGATGAGAAGCCAGAAACCAAAAACAATACTAACAGGACGTGCCTCATACTCCCAATTTCGTCGTAAATCTGCTTCTTACCAAGTCAAATTATTTGACGATTATCATTAACCTTACGTTGCCAGAAAGTTCGTCTTTATCCCTGTACTAGGAAGTGTACTTGACTGATATTTCATTAGTGCGGTCGTCGTACTGAATCCCATACTGGGCCAGCACATCATCAGGGACACCATTCCATTGATTGGGTCTGTTGCCAACATAACCAAGATCTTCAATTCCGATTTTCGATGTGAAGAACCCTGTGGCAGTGAGATCGCGCATCCTGTTGAAGAAGGCCACCCCCTGCTGCATCTCTTTTGGCGCGGTCTCCGGATAAGCGATGATATCAACCACCGCAATCTGTTGTTCCCCGGAACAGTCAACAAACGTCTTCCCATATTTGCGGAGGCAGTGCAAATCGAGCCATTTAAGTCCACCGCGCAACGGGAGCTGATGCTGAGGCATATCCTTCACAATGAAAGCGATAAACTCCGGTACGCCGGCATCAGACGCGCTTCCCGATACATCGTCGGCAGGAATAATTATATCCGCCAGCACACGAATCGTTTTCATTTCGTGCTCCGTGAAAAAATCTTTTTCGTTCGTGAGCTTTTCTTCACGTTCAACTTCTTCCCGGTAACGATCTATTGAGAACTTCGGGGTTTCAACAGTTTTAGGCTCGCCCTTATCGTTGCACGATTGCAGGAGGGCGCCTGCACCAACGGCGCCGATAGTCATTGACTTAAGATATTTCCTTCTGTCCATAGACTAGATGTTTTGCTTTTTCAATTCGTCGATCATGTATTCGGATGCGCGCATGGCTAGCGCAAGGATGGTCCACGTCGGATTTTTATCCGCCTGCGATACAAACGCTCCCCCATCCATCACGAACAGGTTCTTGCAATCATGGGCCTGGTTGAACTTGTTCAGCACAGACCGCTTTGGATCGTTACCCATCCTGGTAGTTCCCACCTCATGAATGATGCGCCCGGGGGCCAGCAGACCATAATTATTTGACGCGTCACCTTTCGGCGAGGTCACCACCGCTCCCATCTTATGGATAATCTCCTCGAAGGTATCCTGCATGTGTTTCGCCTGTTTTATTTCGTGGTCGCTCCATTTATAGTGGAAACGCAAAACCGGGATACCCCATTTATCTACAGTGTTGGGATCTATTTCGCAGTAATTGTCTTCACGCGCTATCGCCTCACCACGGCCTGCCATACCAAAGGCAGCACCATAGAAATATCGGTAGTCATCTTTCAGGGAAGCGCCATAGCCCCCGGCAGGCTTTTGCTTTCCATCGCGTCCCGGATAGCGTCCGTTTACACTTTCAATGCCAAAACCAAATCCGTAGCCGGGCATGCGCATACCTCCGCCGTATTCGATATGATACCCTCTCGGGAAATCAAGCTTCTTGTTATCCAGCCACCACGGCGTGTATACATGCATTCCTCCAACGCCATCTTCATTGTAACGTTTCCGTCCTGCGAGTTTCGGCAGGAATCCCGACATCGATGCGCCAGTGGAATCGTGCAGATACTTCCCGACTACGTTGCTCGAATTCGCCAGCCCGTTCGGATAGCGCGGCGACTTTGAATTCAGCAACAGCCGCGCAGATTCACATGCACTTGCTGCCAGTACGATCACTTTTGCCCGGACAACGTGCTCCTGGAGATCATCTTTATTCACAAACGAAACGCCAGTAGGTGTACCATTCTCATCTGTGAGTACCTCACGTGCCATTGCATTCGGAATCACGGTAAGGTTACCCGTTGCGAGTGCAGGTTTGACGAGTACCGACGACGAAGAAAAATCGCCGTATACGGTGCAACCGCGATTACATTGAGAACAATAGAAACATTGGCCACGATTGTGAATCGGCTTTGTAAGTATCGAGAGGCGCGAGGGTATCACAGGAATTCCGAGCGATGCCGCTGCATCCTTTATGAACATTTCATGTAGTCGCGGCTTTGGTGGCGGCAGGAAGATGCCATCGGGTTCATTGTAGATCCCTTCAACGCTGCCAAACACGCCGATGAGTTGATCCACCTTATCGTACCACGGCTTCACGTCATCGTAGCCAATGGGCCAGTCATCGCCTAGTCCATCAATACTTCTTCGTTTGAAATCATTTGGTCCAAAACGCAGCGATATCCGCCCCCAGTGATTGGTACGTCCTCCCAGCATACGCGAACGGAACCAGTCGAACTCCGTGCCGTCTTTGTGCGTGTACGGCTCACCGTCGATTTCCCACCCTCCATACGATGCATCGAAGTCGCCAAAGGGCCGATGCGTAGTGCTTGCCCCACGACGCGGTGATTCCCAAGGCCATTTCAACTGAGTTACATTCTTCGCGGGGTCGTACATCGGACCAGCCTCGAGCATAACGACCTTAACACCCGCATGTGTAAGTGTGTAGGCGCTCATGCCACCAGCAGCTCCTGACCCTACTATGCAAACGTCATATATCTCGGGAGATTCTTTGATCTGAAATGTTGCCATAGGTTCGTGGAATTTGCTTTAAGTACGCCACAAATTCCTTTAGCTGCAAATGACAGCATAGGAAAAAACGTTGAGCAGCGCACTTTCTTCGAACACACGAACACACGGCCAATCGCGACTAAAGATTTCCTTTGGCAACTTCCTTTGCAGCGTAGTCAACAGCCCGCGCTGCGAAAGCCATGTACGTGAGTGAAGGATTCTGCGTTGACGTAGATGTCATACAAGCACCATCAGTAACGAAAACATTCTTGCAATGGTGGAGTTGATGCCACTTGTTCACTAGTGAAGTTTTGGGATCATGCCCCATTCGCACCCCGCCCATCTCGTGAATATCAAGACCCGGCGCCTGTTTCGAATCACTAACCTCAATGTCTTTGAAGCCTGCCTTTTCAAACATCTCCGTCATCTGCTCCTTGAAGTCAACGATCATCTTTTCATCGTTGTCGTCATAGTCAACTGATACGCGTAGTTTAGGCATATCCCATTCATCTTTGCTGGGATCAAGCGCAACATAATTTGTCGCTTTTGGAATCGTCTCTCCCATGATATGACCATTGATTCGCCACGGTCCCCATTTTGTTTTGGCGAGGTTGTCTTTCAATGTCACGCCAACGCCGTCGCGCCCTTGCTCATCATATCGACCTGCACCGATGCCAACAGCGTAACCCCGAAGGAAGTTGGTTTCCTGCTTGTGAAGGTTTCTGAACCGTGGCATGTACGCGCTGGTAGGTCGCTTTCCTTCTGTTATGAAATCATCAAATCCCTCCACCGTTGCATTGATGCGTGCACGATAAATATGAAATGCCACGTATTTGCCGAGGAGACCATTGTCGTTGCCCAGTCCGTTTGGAAAGCGACTCGAAGTTGAATTAAGTAGAATCAAGTTCGTGTTCAGGGCGCTTGCGTTCACAAAAATAAGCGGCGCATAATATTCCACGACGTCTTTTGTTAACGCATCGACCACACGCACGCCGGAAGCTTTGCCCTTTTGTTCATCATACATCACCGAGTGAACCACAGAATTAGGCCGCAATGTGACGTTCCCCGTCTTCAGCGCCCAGGGCAACGTTGAAGAGTTGCTGCTGAAGTATCCCCCAAAAGGACACCCCCGTTGGCAAATGGTACGGTTCTGACATTGTGCCCGTCCCTGCTGAAAATGAATTTCATTTGGTTTGCTGAGATGCGCACAGCGCGCAACGATCACATGACGGTTTCCATAAAATCTTGCTACCTGTTCCTTGAAGTGCTTCTCCACGCAGGTGAGTTCGTACGGCGGCAGGAAATCGCCATCCGGAAGTTCGGCGAGGCCATCGTTATTACCGGAAATCCCAACAAACTTCTCTACATAACTGTACCACGGTGCAAGGTCTGCGTACCGGATCGGCCAATCGACGGCGAATCCATCACGGGCAGGCCCCGTAAAATCGAGATCGCTCCAGCGTTGAGTCTGGCGTGCCCACAACAGCGACTTTCCGCCAACCTGATAACCACGTATCCAGTCAAAGGGCTTTTCCTGGATATACGGATGCTCATTGTCTTTCACAAAGAAATGCATGGCGTCTTCACGAAATGCATAGCAGCGGCTCACGACAGGATTTTCCTTTTGTATTTCATAAGGAATCTCTCCGCGATGCTTGAACTCCCACGGCATCATGTTCGTCGTAGGATAGTCTATATTGTGCTTAACGTCTCTTCCCCGTTCAAGCACGAGTGTTTTAAAGCCCTTCTCGGCGAGTTCTTTCGCAGCCCAGCCACCACTGATGCCGGATCCTACTACGATAGCATCGTACGTATTTTCGTCTTTCACCTTTGTATTCAGATTAGCCATCAGGATAAGTCTTTTTGGTTGTCAGAAAGCGATTTACAGCCGTGAAACACGGGGCCCGGAACATGTTGATACAACTTTACCGTTGTCAGAAAATGTTTTGAGGACAAATATCCCTGGACGATATACCGTTTGCTCAATCTGTAAAAAGCACGCACAGCGTCGGCCACGTTTGTCGATTGATCCTGCAGCCTTTCGAGCGCAGCGATCTTTTCTTCCGCAGAGCTTTTTGAGAACGATTTACCGGTTATTTTTTTAACCTCACTATCAAATGATCTCATCCCCGCAAGGAATTTTTCCTGCTCTTCTTTTGGATGGCAGTCGTCGATCATGATGAAAGTAAAAAGATGAGCATCCACTTCTCTTGCGCCTGGCGTATCCGTTAGCGGGATAAGGGTAGCTGCAAGGGCGCCCATTAATTCTTCTTCATCTCCAGTTATCTTCAGATTATTAAGCGCAACAGACAGTTTTTTCTCGTCTTGCACACACGACGGCAACGCGAATGCCGCCGCGGAAGCGATACCGAGATATTTGAGCGCGGAACGTCGGTCCATAGTTTCCCTGATTTAACCAGCAAACTACGAAGCGGCTCGGGCAGATCAAAGACCAAAATCAGGGACTGTAATAAAATTTACGTAAACGCCTGAAACCAACGGAGCGAACACTTTATTCGTATACCCTGACATAGTCGATGATGAATTGATGTGGAAATCTTGAATCGTCAATGCCCTGCTGGCCACCCCAGCCTCCGCCAATGGCAAGGTTCAAAATCAGGTAGTGCGGATTGTCAAAAGGCCACTCTGCCAGTGTAGCATTCTCCGGTTTTACGTAGGTAAAGTATTTCTGATCATCGACAAAAAACTGAATTGAATCCGCTCTCCAGTCGACGCTGTAAACATGAAACGTTTCCCATGGCTTTTCAACCAGAATAGAATTGCCCTTATTAGTGTTTTTCACATGGTTGAAAGCCTCTGTGTGAATATTTCCGTGAACTCTCAGTGAATCAAATCCCACGTTCTCCATGATGTCAATTTCACCACACGCGGGCCAGTCGACTTCACCAATGTTCTCGCCCAGCATCCAGATCGCCGGCCACGTGCCCTTACCCACGGGAACCTTTGCCCGCACCTCGATCCGGCCATAACGGAAAGTCTTCTTGCCAAAGGTGATCAGACTGGCTGACGAGTAGGCCGCCCTGCCCTCTTCATCCTTACGCGCCTCAATAGTCAGGAATCCATCCCGTACACGAGCGTTCCGCTCATCTTCACGGGTATAAAATTGCGCTTCATTGTTTCGAAGCATTCCCTCCTCGTAGTTCCACTTCGCCGGGTCAGGCAATCCTTCGTAGTCAAATTCGTCAGACCATACCAGTTTGGGCCCTGAATTTTCTGACGTTTCCTGTCCGTTATCGCTAGTCTTTGAGCCACACCCGAATATGACAAGACATGAAAAGAATAAAAGGATATTTTTCATGATAGACTTATTTGCGTTTTACTGATTCCCATTCTTTCGCCGCCAGCAGATAGACCAACGAGGCAGTGCCGTCCATCGTAGGCTCATTGGTGCTGTAATCACCGTAGTCGTCATGGTATACTGCCAGGTGCGATTGAAATGCTTCGTACTCATCTTTGTCAGCCAGCATTACACCCAGCAGATTGTTGTAGATGTCGCCGTAAACGGGGCCATCGACCAATCCGCCATCCAGCGGGTACTTATGAAGGATGGTGAACGAAGAATGCGGATCTACGGGCGTGTCACCAGAGGCGGGCAACCCAAAAACCATACTAGTACCCCAGGGGTTGCAGCCAAAGATCCAGTCGAAGCAGGCCTGCTCCAGCTCGCGGTAGGTGTCGTCGCCGCTCAACTGGCGATACAAGTAGCATTGGATGGCAAAAGATACCGTTAGATTATTCGAGCACCAGATAAAGGGCACTCCGCGATAAAAAGCATTATTGTTGGCCTTGTCCCATACGACATCTATTCCACGGCGATAGTAGTCGATGAGTTCATCCCGTGTGTTCTTTTTGGTATACCGCGCCAACTCATAGTGGCCGAAATTGTGAAACGGATACCACTGATAATGCCGCGCTGTATCCTTACCCAGCCACGGCGTTATTTGCTCCTGTTGACTGTATTGGAGCGCCTCCCTGAGATATCTCTCATTCCGCGTATGCTGGTATATTGCCGCAGCGCCAAGCTCCATATCGTCGACCCAGTTATCTTCCTCATAGAAGTACCGCGCTTTATGTGGGGCCGTCTGACTCACTCCCGGCTTTCGCAGGCCGTAGGCGTAAGCAGAAATAGACTTCCGCTCAAGGACTGACGAAAATTGCCTGTCTATGCTTTTGTAGATGCCAGCACCCAGCGCAAATGCACTGGCAAACTTCCCAGCGGTGGAAGAAGTTCCTGTGGCTCTGTTCTTGTGTTTACCGAGACCCTGGACATCACCGGATATGTAGTAGACAGGTCGCCCCTTTCCAGGGCCGAAACCGTAATCAACCGTATCCTTGTTTGGCAAACGAAACCCGGTATGGTCGCGATCGTCGGCGATCTGGTTGAACATCCAGTCTTCGCGCGGATGCATCTTCAGTAACCATCGCAATCCCCATTCAGCTTCATCAAGCACATCAGCCTTACCGTTCCTTCCGGGGTCGCCATTATCCAGATGGACATCGCCAAACACTTTTGGAAAATCGCGATACGCAGCCAGTAGATGGTACGTTGCGTTTGCACTGGTTGTGGCATACTGCAGGTAATCGGTAGCATCGTGCCACCCTCCCGTTACATCAACATACGTATCATCAGGCATCGGACCATACACGGTGTATCCATCGTGCGTATGACATGAGTCTTTAAGAAAAGGATTGTAGCCACAACGCTGTTGACGCATATATCGCAACGCAAAGTCTGCGGCACCTTTATAAGCCTCAGTTGCAATATCGAAATCCGGAGAACGTGTGCCGCCAGTTCGCAGGTAATACGTACCGGGCTTTTTCACAGCTGAAAAATCCAAACGGTACGTTGTCTGAAACGGTCCATAGGCGCCGAAGTTTCTTCCCACCTTACCATTAAATACTACAACCGACGAGGCTGCATCGACCACTTCAAACACTTCTAGCGATTCATTGTTTTTAGCTCCGTAGACAGCTACCTTGATTCCCGAACTCGCATAACCCAGTTGATTTATACGTATCCATGCGTCCTGAGCGTGTGTGATGTGTGTCAATAACACACAAGCGATCAATATCAATAATTTCATAGCTATTCAAGGTAACAAATATCTTTCAGGAACCGGGTCTAAGTACATGAATGGTTTTGCAGAACGCCGCACATACCCCGCTTTAAGCCGTCGCAACGCTTACGTCATCTGATTTTGATTTATGCGCCGGGCGATTTCGGGAGCTATCAGCCTGCCAGCCTTGAATCTTTAGTCAAAACAGGTAAATTTCGCGGACTGAATAACTCTCCCCATGAATCGAAAAGATTTTATCAAATCGTCAGCGATGGCCGCCGCTACGCTGGCATTGCACCCACTGAATCTTGCAAAGGCTTCCACGCCCCAACAAAAGGTGCGCGTAGCGCTAATCGGCGTTGGCCTGCGCGGTCAGAACCACCTTGACCTGTTGCTGCGGCGAAATGATACGGAGGTTGTGGCTATCTGCGACATAGACCCGCGAATGCTTGAGATGAGCAAATCGCTCTTTAAGAAACACAACCGCAAGGATTCACAAATATTTACAGGTGATCCATATGCCTGGAAGAAACTGCTTGAAATCAAGGGGATTGATACCGTAATCATTTCAACTCCCTGGGAATGGCATAAGGAAATGATCATCAGTTCTATCGA
>Ga0065721_10052102_pt1 | contig 12681 bp, 7 predicted proteins | sample Mesricmetagenome_FD_59108 | JGI IMG/M metagenome (GOLD analysis project Ga0065721, IMG submission 59108) | Mesophilic microbial community from rice straw/compost enrichment Sample: eDNA_1 v2 (version 2) | ecosystem: Engineered > Solid waste > Grass > Composting > Bioreactor | place: USA: Davis... | reverse complement strand
CCGCAGCGGCCTGCCGCGTCCGCCACGGCAGATGCGCGGCGCAGCGCGGGATTTCGAGGCGCCGCGGGACATGCGCATCCCGGATGCGCTGCGTCCCTACAAGCAGCCGCAAAGCCCTGGACGGCCGATGCCGTCCATGTAACCGTGGGGCGCATGAAGAAACCTCGCCTCTTCACCATCGGCTACGAGGGAGCGGATCTCGACCGCTTCCTCTCGACCCTCCAGGATGCGGGCGTCGCCGTGCTCGCCGACGTGCGGGCCGTGGCGTTGTCGCGCAAGCGCGGCTTTTCGAAATCCGCTCTGCGGGAGGCCTTGTCCCAGCGGGATATCGGCTACGACCATTTCATCCGTCTTGGAACCCCGAAGGAGGGGCGCCAGGCGGCCCGGGCCGGCGACGCCGCCCTGATGAAGCGGATCTATTGCGAGGAAGTCCTGAAGACCCCGGAGGCCGAGGAAGCCTTCGAGCAGCTGGCCGACCTCGCGCGGCACCAGCCGGTCTGCCTCCTGTGCTTCGAGCGCGATCCCGCCATCTGCCATCGCCGCATTCTCTCGGACCGCCTGCACGACCGGGGAATGCAGGTGGTCGACCTCACGGTCGTCTGACGGCGGCATCCGGGGAGTCGCGCCATGGATCCCGTCATCGAGGCGGTCAGCAGCCATCCGGCGCATGCCTTCAGCAAGACGAACCGGGACAGCATCCGTCTCCTCGCCGGGCTCGGCGTCGAGGGCGATGCCCATGCGGGCGAAACCGTCCGCCACCGCTCGCGGGTCGCGAAGGACCCGACGCAGCCCAACCTCCGGCAGGTCCACCTGATCCACGCGGAGCTTCACGACGAACTGCACCGGAAGGGCTTCCGCGTCCTGACCGGGGACATGGGCGAGAACATCACCACGCGGGGAATCGACCTCCTGTCCCTGCCGGCCGGCACACGGCTTCTCCTCGGCCGCGAGGCGCTCGTGGAAGTGACGGGCCTGCGCAATCCCTGTGTCCAGATCGACCGTTTCCAGAAGGGCATGATGGCGGCCGTGCTCGACCGGGACCCGGAAGGAAACCTCGTCCGTAAGGCCGGGATCATGGGCATCGTTCTGCGGAGCGGTGAGGTGCGGCCGGGGGATCCGATCCGCGTGGAGCTTCCGGCACCTCCTCATCGGCAGCTCGCACCCGTGTGAGAAACGAGCCCGCCAGGCTGCCGGGTGATGGGACGGATCACATCTTTTGATGATCTTCTGAGCCCGAAAAGCCTGAAAAAATCCCTGTGGAGGTTGCCAGGGACGACAATATCCGGTACGTCTTCGTCAGGTTCATTTCTTGATGAGGGAGGATTGCATGGCAGTTGTCGCACGCTTGCGCAATGTTCCTCCCGCGTTCGGACTTTAGGTCGAACGGTCCGGGCCGCGAGGGCCCGATAGAAAACCTCCTTTCGTCGATTTCGTGAACGCGAGCCGCGGTGTCCGAGCGCCGCCGCATCCGCTGTTCCGCCAATTTCAGGAGAGGTCCGCCCCGGGCGGCCCGATCATCCCATGAGTCAGCAGAAGAAACGCGGGGACGCGACCCGCGACGTTTTGAGTTTCACCTTCCGGCATTGGCGCCGCGAACCGAAATACGTCCTCCTCATCGTCGTCACCATGATGGCGGCGACGCTTGCGGACGTGTTCATGCCGGTCTTCGCCGGCCGCCTCGTCGACGCCATCTCGCTCGGAGCGAGTGACCGGGACGCCGCGCTGTCCGGCGCGCTGAACGCCTTCATCATCATGACCGGTCTCGGCCTCGTGATGGTCCTGCTGCGCCATCTGGCCTTCTACGGCATCGTCGAGCTGACGCTGCGGGTCATGTCGCGCGTCGCCCAGGACGCCTTCGCGCGGGTGCAGCGCTTCTCGACGGACTGGCACGCCAACAGCTTCGCCGGGTCCGTCGTGCGCAAGATCACCCGCGGCATGTGGGCGCTCGATCTTCTGCACGACACCCTCCTGCTCGCGCTCCTGCCGTCGCTGGTGGTGCTGATCGGCTCCATGGTTGTCCTCGGGCTGCACTGGCCCGTCATGGGGCTGGTGATCGCCGTCGGCACGATGGCCTACATCGCCATGACGGCGCTCCTGTCGGTCCTCTACGTGGCACCCGCGGCGCGTCTGGCGAATGCCTGGGACACGCGGATGGGCGGCACCCTGGCCGATGCCTTAAGCTGCAACGCGGTCGTGAAGGCGTTCGGTGCGGAGACGCGGGAGGACGGGCGGCTGAAAGGCGTGCTGGACAAGTGGGAGAACCGCACCCGGCGCGTCTGGCAGCGCGGCACCAACAGCGGCACGACGCAGCTCGTGGCGCTTCTCATCATCCGCGCGGCCATCATCGGCACGGCCGTCTGGCTCTGGTGGGAGAACCGCGCCTCGCCCGGCGACCTCGCCTATGTGCTGACGACCTACTTCGTCATCCACGGTTACCTGCGCGATGTGGGCATGCACATCAACAATCTGCGCCGGTCCGTGAACGACATGGAGGAGCTGGTGTCGATCTATGACGAGCCCATCGGGATCAAGGACCGTCCGGCGGCGCCCGCGATCCGCATCGAGAGGGGCGAGATCGTCTTCGACCGCGTGGACTTCCACTATGCCGGTCATGCGACGCCGCTCTACCGGGATCTGTCTCTCGTCGTGCGGGCTGGCGAGCGGGTCGGCCTCGTCGGTCCGTCCGGCTCGGGCAAGACGACGCTCGTCAAGCTCGTGCAGCGCCTCTACGACGTGTCGGACGGGCGCATCCTCATCGACGGGCAGGACATCGCGGCGGTGCGGCAGGCGTCGTTGCGGTCGCAGATCGCCATCGTGCAGCAGGAGCCGATCCTGTTCCACAGGACGCTCGCCGAGAACATCGCCTATGCGCGCCCCGGCGCCACGATGTCCGAGATCGAGAGGGCGGCACGGCTCGCCAATGCGCACGACTTCATCGAGCGTCTGCCCAAGGGCTACGGAACCCTCGTGGGCGAGCGCGGCGTGAAGCTCTCGGGCGGCGAGCGCCAGAGGGTCGCCATCGCGCGGGCCTTCCTGGCGGATGCGCCGATCCTGATCCTGGACGAGGCGACGTCCGCGCTCGACTCGGAATCGGAGGTGCTGATCCAGCAGGCGATGGAACGGCTCATGGAAGGCCGCACCTCCATCGTCATCGCCCACCGGCTCTCCACCGTGCGGGCGCTGGACCGCATCCTGGTCTTCGACAAGGGGCGGATCGTCGAGGAGGGGACCCATCAGGCCCTCTACCGCCGGCAGGGACTCTACCGGCGCCTCTGCGACCACCAGGGCCTGGAATTCGGCGTCGTCGAACGAGCCGGGCAGGCGGCGGAGTAGGGTCCCGTCAGGGCGTGCAGGCGATCGCGACTGCGGAGGCCCGCATCATGCTCACCAGATCGGCGGCGCTCATCGGCGCTGCCGATCTCGCCCCGCCCGCCGTGAGGCCGGCAAAGACCTTGGCGGCCTCGGCCGCGGGTACGACCGGGTAGAGGGTGCTCGGCACGATGCCGGCCACCTTGCGCGGATTGGCCGGCAAGGTGCCGACGAACCCGGTGAGCGCGCCCGCCCGGTCGAAGACGGGTGCGCCGCTCGCGCCGGGCTGGAGCGGGGCCGCAAGGGAGGTTCCGCCCGCGCGTGTCCCGGCCACGGCATGAAGCCGCACGCCCTCGCCGTCGTTCCCGAAGGCGAGCACGAGAACCGGCGCGCCGTCCTCCGAGGATGACGCTGCGGAAAGCTGGGCGGGCTTCGCGTTCAGGTCCTGCGTGGTTTCCAGGAGGAACGGGCCGCTGCCCTTGACCTGCTGCACCTTCACGTCGCCGATGCGCACGTCCTTGCACCGGTCGACGGGCGCGGCCGTGAGGACCTGCCGCGCGCCCACCGCAAGGCCGGTGCCGAAGGGCACTGGCCCGCCGCCGGGCGCGGTCCGCAGGGCAGGCACAGGCTGCGCAACGGACGGAGCCGGGGCGGCCGGCGAGGTCTCTGGGAAGGGCAGGAACGAATTGGCGATGGCGACCACGAGGCGGTCCGTCTGGGCCGCGACGGATTTGTCGTAGCCGATCGAGAAGGCCCGGATGCCGGCCGGGGCGCCGGCATAGCGCGTGTAGAACTTGCCCGTCGGCGTCTCGCCGGCGATCACAAAGAAATCGGGCCGTAGCACCTTGTAGGTGACGGTGCGGCCGGGCGTCTTGATGGCGAGGTTGCGCTCGTAGAGGGATTCCAGGGTCGCGTCCGCGGGGGCGACACGGGTATCGAGGGTGATCTTCCCGTCCGGGCTCTGCCAGCGGCTGCCCCCGGCGGAATTGTCGCCCTGCCTGACGAGGAGACGCGACGGCACGCCGATCCGCACGCCCGTGCGCGCATCCGTGAGAATCTCGAAGCCCGCGGCCGAAAGGGCGCTTTTCAGCCCGGCCTGAAGGGCGGCCCGGTCGGCTGCGGCCGGAATGCCTGTCGCGGGTCTGCCGGCCCGCCTCTGGAAGGCCGCAATGGCCTCGAAGGTCTGGCGTCCGAAGGTGCCGTCCGCCATGCCGCTGTAGTCGCCGCTCCAGATCAGGCTCTCCTGGATCGCCCGCCTTTCCGCCTCGGGAAGGGCCTCGAAGGCAGCCCGCGCGGCCTCGACGGCCGCAGGGGCCGGAGCCCGTACGGCGGGGGCAGGCTGCGCCAGGGCCGGCAGTCCCGTGCCCGCGCCGAGGGACGCGAGGGCGACACACAGGTGCAGGACGGGGCGCAGGCAAGCGCGATTCATCTGGCGTCTCCCTCAAGGTCCGGATTATTTTCGCAGAGCCCGTCCCCAAACACCAGCCGGTGGAACCCTTTCATGAAATACGCGTCCGCCCTTCTCGTCGGCGCTCTCCTGGCCGCAACCGTTCCGGCCTCCGGAGCCTTCGCCCAGAGCGCTCCCGCCACGCCGTGCGACTCGGAGACCTCCACCTACGCCCAGAGCGCCTGCCTGGACAAAGCCCTGAAGGCGGCCGACAGCGAGCTCAACGCCGTCTACAAGAAGGCGCTGGCCTCCATCGACAAGAACGGCGACATGAGTGCCGAGCAGCGGCGCAGCTGGAAGCAGGCCCTGCAGAAGGCCCAGCGCGCCTGGGTGGCGTTCCGCGATGCGGATTGCGGCGAGCCGGTGGGCTACGAGTGGTTCCAGGGCACCGGCATGGGTCCGGCGACGCTTGCCTGCGACCTGCAGAAGACGAAGATCAGGACCCAGGAGCTGACGGACCGTTACGTCAACCGGTAGGCCGCATAATCCTTTGACACCCTCCGGAGCCCATGACAAACCACGGCCCACATAAGCATCGGACCCAGAAGTGGATTTGCACTTTTGGGGCTGATCCGATGCTTTCTCCTTGAGTGAGAGCATCGTTTCGGCCGAAAACCGGGCCCACTTTTCGGCTCGATGCTCATGGCCCGTGGTTTCGTCGTGAAAGCCTTCTCGCCCGACCGTCTGCTCAATCACCCACGCCTCCAGGCCCTAGTCCGGCGGCGCGAGGTGCCGTTCGTCATGCTCGCGGCCGTGGTCGGGGCGGTCTCGGGCGTCATCGTCTCGGCCATGGGCTTCATCGTGCGGCTGCTGCACAGCCTGCTTTTCGAGATCACCCTGGACGAGAGCCTGAGCGCCCTCTCGTCCATCGAGCCCCGCCATGCCCTCATCCCGGCTCTCGGCGGGGGATTGGTGGGGTTGAGCGCCTGGCTCGTCTCCCGCTACCGGTCGACGCACCTCGTGGACCCGATCGAGGCCAACGCCCTCCATGGCGGGCGCCTGTCCTTAAGCGACAGCGCGATCGTGGCTATCCAGACCATTCTGTCCAACGGCTTCGGCGCCTCGGTGGGGCTCGAGGCCGGCTACACGCAGATGGGGTCCGGCATTGCGTCCTGGGGCGCGCGGCGCCTCAACCTGCGCCGGAGCGACGTGCGCGTCCTGGTCGGATGCGGCGCGGCCGGCGCCATTGCGTGCGCGTTCAATGCGCCCTTCACCGGCGCGTTCTATGGGTTCGAGTTGATCATCGGCGTCTATTCCATCGCGACCGTCGCGCCCGTGATGGCCGCTACGCTCGCGGCCGTCCTGGTCGGGCACGTGCTCCAGACGGCCCCGAACCTCATCGACGTGCCGCCGGTGCCGGAGCTGACGGTCGGGGATTACTTCCCGTTCCTCCTGCTCGGGCTGGTGGCGGGTGGCGTGTCGGTCGGGATCATGCGGCTCGTCACGCAGGTCGAACGGGCCTTCGTGGCCACCCGCTGCCCGCCGATCTTCCGGCCCGCCATCGGCGGACTGGCGGTCGGGGGGATCGGGCTCTTCGTTCCGCAGGCCCTGTCGGCCGGCCATGGGGCGCTTCACATCCAGCTGGAGACTGGCCTCGGCCTCGGGATGCTGGCGCTGCTCTTCTCTGCCAAGGTCGCGGCCTCGGCGATCTCGCTCGGCTCGGGCTTCCGCGGCGGCCTGTTCTTCGCGTCCCTGCTTCTCGGCGTGCTCCTCGGCAAGATCTTCGCCATCGTGGCCGGGCCGATCATGCCGCTTGCGGTCGACCCGGTGGTCTCCGCCATCGTCGGCATGGCGTCGCTCGCGGTCGGCATCGTCGGCGGGCCGCTGACCATCACGTTCCTGGCTCTCGAGACGACGGGCGACCTCGCCATCAGCGGGCTTGTGCTCACGGCCTCGATCATGGCCGCCATCGTGGTGCGCCAGACCTTCGGCTATTCCTTCTCCACATGGCGCCTGCATCTGCGCGGCGAGACCATCCGCAGCGCGCAGGACGTGGGCTGGCTGCGCAGCCTGACCGTCGGGCGGATGATGCGCCGGGACGTGAAGACCATCCAGATCCCCGCGACCCTGACGGATTTCCGGCGCAAGTTCCCGCTCGGCTCCGCGCAGCGGGTCGTGGCCGCCGACGAGGCGGGCCGCTATGCGGGCATCGTCCTGGTTCCCGAGGCCTACGGGTCCGGCCTGGAGGCCGATGCGGGCGACAGCATCGCGTCGCTCCTGCGCTACCGGGACGACATGCTGGTCCCGGCCATGAACGTGAAGGAGGCGGCGAGCATCTTCGACCAGACTCAGAGCGAAGAGCTCGCGGTGGTGGACAATGCGCAGAACCGCAAGGTCCTGGGGCTCCTGACCGAGAGCCATCTCCTGCGCCGCTACAGCGAGGAACTTGACAAGGCCCATCGCGGTGCTCTCGGCGAGGAGACCGTGAACGAGGGCATGCGCCGGGAGCACCAGACCTGACGGCGCTTGGCGCTCCGCGTCGTCATGGCTTGCCCTGCGTGGAAGCAGAATTTTTTCATCGCGAACCGAATCCCCCTCGGCCCAAAAATGATCTAGGTTCAAACCTCGCGGAAGGGCAGGGGAGAATCCATGATCCGTCGTTTGGTGCGCGCGGCCGTCGTTGCCGCCGGTGTGATGGCCGGATCCCTCATGGGCGGGTCCTTGGCGGCTCACGCCCAGCAGGCGCAGAAGCCCTTCGTCAGCGACGAACTGGCGAGCCAGGCCGTGCGGCTGGAGCAGGCGCTGAAGAAGGAGAGCGCAGGCGCGGGTGATCGGAACGCCGCCGCCCTGCGCCGCAGCGGCGAGACGATGCTGGGGCGCGGCCTCGCCAACCAGGCCATGAGCTCCTTTGCGGCCGCCATCGCCCTCGAGCCCGGAAACGCCGCCAACTGGGCCGGCTATGCCCGTGCGGCGCTCGCGGTCGTCCCGGGCGACAACTGGGAGGAGCGGGAGAACCTGCAGAACCGGCGGCTGGCCGCTTCCTTTGCGGCCTATCAACGGGCGATGACCCCGGCGGGCGAGGCGGCAGCACTCGCCCTTCTCGGGCAGGCCTATGCGGCGCAGCAATATTGGCGCCCGGCCCTCAACGCCTATGCGGCGAGCCTCAAGCTCAAGGACGATCCCGCCATCCGCGCCGTCTACGAGCCGCTGCGCGAGGAGTACGGTTTCCGCATCCTCGACTTCAAGGTGGATTCCGATGCCGCCTCGCCCCGGGTGTGCTTCCAGTTCTCGGATCCGCTCGCGGCCGGCAAGGTCGATTTCGCGCCCTTCGTGGCCGTGTCGGGCAATGCGACCCCGGCGGTCTCGGTCGAGGGGCAGCAGCTCTGCGTCGACGGCCTGAAGCATAGCGAGCGCTATGCGGTCGTGCTGCGGCAGGGCCTGCCGTCCTCCGTCGGCGAGAGCCTCCTGGCCTCCGCTGATTACGAGATCTACGTGCGCGACCGCTCGCCCCAGGCCCGGTTCACGGGCCGCAACTACGTCCTGCCGAGCACCGGGCAGGAGGGCATCCCGGTCGTCTCCGTCAATACCCGCAAGGTGGACGTGGAGGTCTACCGGATCGGCGACCGCAGCCTCCTGCCGACTGTGCGCTCCTACGATTTCCTCGGCCAGCTCTCGCGCTATTCCGCGACCGAGATCGGCCGCGAGAAAGGCGTGAAGATCTGGAGCGGCACCCTCGACACCGCCTCCGAGCTCAACCGGGACGTGATCACGGCCTTTCCGGTCATGGAGGCGGTCGGCAGGCTGGAGCCCGGCATCTACGTGATGACCGCCAAGCCCAATGACGGCGATCCGCCCGGCAGTTCGGACGACGAGGATTACGGCAACATCGCCACGCAATGGTTCGTGGTGTCCGACCTCGGGCTCACGGCCTTCACGGGCAAGGGCGGCGTCCAGGTCTTCGTGCGCTCCCTCGCCAGCGCCGCACCCCGGGCCGACGTGGAGATCCGCCTCGTCGCCCGCAACAACGAGGTGCTGGCCACGAAGAAGACCGACGCGACGGGCGTCGCCCAGTTCGATCCCGGCCTCGCCAAAGGCGAGGGCGGTCTCGCGCCCGGTCTCGTGGTCGCGACCATGGGGGACGATTACGGCTTCCTCGACCTCGGCTCCGCGGCCTTCGACCTGAGCGACCGGGGCGTCAAGGGACGCGTCGTTTCGGGCGCGATGGATGCGTATCTCTACACGGAGCGGGGCGTCTACCGCACCGGCGAGACCGTGGCGCTCACGGCGCTCCTGCGCGACGTCAGGGGCACGGCTGTGCCCAATGTCCCGCTCACCCTCGTGGTCCGCCGTCCCGACGGGGTCGAGTACCGTCGCGCCCTGGTGGAGGACCAGGGGCTCGGCGGGCGCGCCCTGTCCATTTCCATCCTGCCGGGTTCTTTACGCGGCACATGGCGGATTGCCGCCTATACGGACCCGAAGGGGCCGTCCGTCGGCGAGACGAGTTTCCTGGTCGAGGATTACGTGCCCGAGCGACTGGAGGTGAATCTCTCGCCGAAGGCCGAGGCCCTGCGTCCGGGCCAGCCTGCCCCCATCGACCTTTCGGCCCGCTATCTCTATGGCGCTCCAGGCGCGGATCTTGCCGTGACGGGCGAGGTTGGGGTCGCGGCAGCAGCCGCGAGCGGTGTGAAGGGGCTGGAAGGCTTCACGGTCGGCCTCGACGATGAGGCTGTCGAGGCTTCCACGGTCGAGATCGAGCAGGCCGCCACCACGGATGCGCAGGGCCGCGCCAGCCTCCAGATCCCGGTCCAGAGCGTCGGAGCACCGCGTCCCACCGAGGCCCGCATCACCCTTCGGGTCGCAGAGCCCGGCGGGCGGGCCGTGGAGCGCAGCGTGACGCTCCCGATCCTGCCGAAGGGGCCTGTGGTCGGCGTGCGCAAGAACTTTTCCGGCCAGCTCGGGGAGGGGGCGAACGCCACCTTCGACGTGGTCCTCGCGGATCCCGCGGGCAAGCGCCTCGCCGGCCCGGCGACCTGGAGCCTCTACAAGATCGAACGGCGCTACCAGTGGTACAATTCGGACGGGCGCTGGAGCTATGAGCCGGTCAAGAACACCCGCCGCATCGCGGATGGGCGCATCGACGTGAAGGCGGATGCGCTGGCGCGCATCTCGGCGCCCGTGGAATGGGGCACTTACCGGCTCGACGTGAGCGCCGCCGATCTCGGCGACACGGCCCAGACCAGCCTGTCCTTCACGGTGGGATGGTCGGGCGACCAGACGGCCGACACGCCGGACCTCCTCGACATGACCCTCGACCGGGCGAGCTACCGCGCGGGCGACACCATGAAACTGCGGCTCAACCCGCGCTTCGCCGGCAAGGCGACCCTCGCGGTCGTGAGCGACAAGGTGCACGACATCCGCGTGGTGGACGTGGCGGCGTCCGGCACGGACGTGAGTCTGCCCGTCAAGGCCGAATGGGGACCGGGGGCCTACATCGTCGTCATGGCGCACCGCCCGCTCGACAAGGCGGCGCGGCGTATGCCGGGGCGCGCGCTCGGCACCGCCTGGTTCGAGATCGACCGGGAGGCCCGCGCGCTCGCCGTCAACCTCAACGCTCCGGACAAGATCCGCCCCCGCGGGACCTTGAGCCTGCCGGTCAAGGTCGAGGGCTTGAAGCCCGGCGAGGAGGCGCGGATCACCGTCGCGGCCGTGGATGTGGGCATCCTCAACCTTACCCGCTACGAGGCGCCGAACCCGACGAGCCATTTCTTCGGGCAGAAGCAGCTCTCCTCCGAGATCCGCGACCTCTACGGCTACCTCATCGACGGCATGCAGGGCACTCGCGGCGCGATCCGCTCCGGCGGCGACATGGAGCCGAAGCCCCTCGACGGCATCCCGCCGACCCAGGAGCCGCTCGCGCGCTATTCGGGCGTCGTGACGGTCGGGCCCGACGGCACAGCCCATGTGGATTTCGAGATCCCGGCCTTCAACGGCACCGTGCGCGTGATGGCGGTCGCCTGGACAAAGGACCGGGTCGGAAGCGCATCCGCCGACGTGATCGTGCGCGATCCCGTGGTGCTCGCCGGCACGATGCCGCGCTTTCTGTCGGTCGGTGACCGCTCGCGGTTTTTCCTGCAGATCGACAACGTGGAGGGCCCGGCCGGGGACTACACGGTCGATCTCGACATCCGCGGAGACGTGATCGTCGCGGCCGATGCCATGCGCTCGACCGTGAAACTCGCCGAGAAGGCGAAGGGCAGCGTCGCCATCCCGGTCACGGCCGGCGGGCAGGGCCCGGCGACCGTGGACGTCACCCTCAAGGGGCCAGGGATCGGAGAGCTGTCGCAGCGCTTCGCCGTCACCATCCAGCCCGGCACCGGGGCGCTCGCCCGCCGCACGGTGCGCAGCCTCGATCCGGGCGCGGGCGTCACTCTCTCGCGGGATCTCGTGGCGGATATCCTCGCCGGAAGCGGTGCCGTGTCCCTGTCTGTCTCGCCGCTGGCGAGCCTCGATGTGCCGGGGCTCCTCCAGGCCCTCGACCGTTACCCTTACGGCTGCACCGAGCAGGTCGTCAGTCGCGCCCTACCGCTGCTCTACGTCAACACGCTCGCCGAGGAGGAGAAGCTCTCCCTCGACGAGAAGGCGGACGAGCGGGTGCGCTCGGCCATCGAGCGCATCCTGGCGCGCCAGGATTCCAACGGCTCGTTCGGTCTGTGGAGCGTCGGCGGGGACGATATCTGGCTCGACGCCTATGCGATGGACTTCCTGACCCGGGCGCGGGAGCGCGGCTTCGCGGTGCCGCAGGTGGCCTTCACGCTCGCTCTCGACCGGCTGCGCAACTTCGTGGCCAACACCACGCAGGTGGAGGACAACGCCGCGAACCTCGCCTATGCGGCCTATGTGCTGGCGCGCAACGGGCGTCCGGTCATGGGCGACCTGCGCTATCTGGCCGACACCAAGCTGGGCGAATTCCGCTCGGCCCTGGCGCGCGGCCAGATCGCCGCCGCCCTGGCCCTGCTGGGCGACCGGGGCCGCGCTCAGAAGGCTTTCGCGTCCGCCGTCGACCAGTTGCGGAGCGAGAAGGATACGGGCGATTACCGGGCCGATTACGGGTCGCGCCTGCGCGACGGGGCGGGGCTTCTGACCCTCGCGTCCGAAACCGACAGCGTGCCGGCCGTCATGCAGCCGGTCGCGAAAGTCATCGAGGAGGAGCGCGGCACCCGGCGCACCAGCACGCAGGAGGAAGCCTGGCTCGTGCTCGCGGCCCAGGCCGTGGCCCGCGACACGCAGGCGATGGTGCTGAAGGTGGACGGCGCGGAGCGGAAGGGCGCCTTCTACCGCACCTATCGGGATGCCGCCTTGAACGACGGTTCCGTCACCCTGGCCAATGCGGGGCCGGCCGCCGTCCAGGCGGTCGTCACCGTGACGGGCAACCCGGTCGAGCCGGAGCCTGTCCTGTCGCGCGGCTACACGGTGGAGCGCAGTTATTACCGACTCGACGGTAGCCAGGTTCAGCCCTCCGGCGTGCGGCAGAACGAGCGGCTCGTGGTGGTCCTGAAGGTCACCGAGGCGGAGGCCCGCCAGGCACGCGTCCTCCTGGTCGACCGGCTGCCGGCCGGCTTCGAGATCGACAATCCCCGGCTCGTGGATAGCGACACGGTGGCGGGCCTGCCCTGGCTCAAGCGGGACGTGGAGCCCGCCCATGTGGAATACCGCGACGACCGCTTCGTGGCGGCCTTCGACCGGGAAACCGACCAGTCGGCCTTCTTTACCGTGGCCTACATGGTGCGGGCGGTCTCGCCCGGCCGCTACGTGCACCCGGCCGCGCAGGTCGAGGACATGTACCGCCCCGAGCGCTTCGGACGGACGGGCTTCGGCTCCGTCGAGGTGGTGCAGGCGAGGCCCTGATGCGGGCGGGCGGCACGCGGCTGCTCCGGGCCGGCCGCTTCGCCGCGGCCGGGCTGGCGGCCGTCGCCGTCACGGCGGGG